>OBEQ010751600.1_pt1 | contig 10923 bp, 9 predicted proteins | sample 1670901 | NCBI WGS metagenome assembly OBEQ01 (sample SAMEA104232315, study PRJEB22302) | groundwater metagenome | biome: forest; feature: aquifer; material: groundwater | place: USA | collected 2011-08-07 | depth 5.4 m | reverse complement strand
ATTTTGTCTCATAGCAACTCCTTTGAGCTACAACAAGAATTAGAAAATCAAATGTTTTTCTGGTTAGTAGATTAGCTATATACCAGAAATAGTATTTGGGCTTATTTAAAGATTTTTGATACTATAAGTCCATGGTCAAAATTGGTATAGTGGGCTTGCCGAATGTAGGGAAATCGACCCTTTTCAAAGCCCTGACGAACAAACAGGTAGATATTCAGAATTATCCTTTTACCACAATCGACCCAAATGTCGGTGTTGTTGCTGTACCCGACGAAAGAGTGGGTGCTTTGGCGTTGATGTCCAACTCAAAGAAAAAGATATATACAACTATTGAATTCTATGATATCGCTGGGCTGGTAAAGGGTGCTTCCCAGGGAGAAGGCCTGGGTAATAAATTTCTTGCCAACATCCGCGAAGTTGATGCCATCGCTCACGTCGTTAGAGTATTCGAAGACAAAAACATCACCCATGTCCACAACAAGATAGACGCCGTCGGAGACATCGAGATTATCCAGACCGAGCTTGAATTGGCAGACCTGCAAACCAAAGAAAAAAGAAATGAGAAGAAAGACAAAGATCTACCAAAACTGGATTTGTTAAGCGAGAAAAAAGTTATATTCGTTCTGAATGCTTCTGAATCCCAAATGTCAGCCGGCTGGCAGCCGGACGAGAAATTGCTTAAGGCCATGAATGGCCGGGACTGGGTTGTTCTTTCCTCACCACTTGAACTGATATTATCCGAGGCCATGGAAGAGGAGAAAAAAGAATATTTGGCTGGTTTTAATATGAAAGATTCTGGCCTCGACCAGCTTATCAAACAAAGCTACAAAACCTTGGGTTTGGTTACATTCCTGACCACCGGAGAGGACGAGACCAGGGCTTGGACAGCTCATGAAGGAGACCCGATTCCCAAAGCTTCACGCGCCATCCACACAGATTTTGAAAAATTATTTATCCGAGCCGAAGTTATAAACTGGAAAATCCTACTTGAGACCGGCTCATTGTCAGACGCCCGCTCCAAAGGCCTCATCCGCACCGTCGGCCGGGATTATACAATCCAGGAAGGCGACGTCGTGGAAATTAAGATTTAACGCTTCCAGCCCGGCTCCGATTTTGACCTCAATCCTCGTCCTCGGAAAAAGCAAAACCAGAAACGGACTGTTCGCTTAAATTTTGAAAATTAAAAGCGAGTATTATTACTCGCTTGCGTAAAGACTCTCATAATACTTTCCACGAATCACATCAATCAGTATTTCTTTATCAAATTGAACTTTTAATTCAGCGGCAACCAAGCCCATCTCTACAAGATTTTCCTCACCAAAAACTCTAAGCCACAGTTTATCTAATCTGTAACCCAAATCTATCTCCCCAATCTTAACCAATAGTGGCTTACCAAAATGCCAGCCAAAAATATTATGAGGATATTTTTTTTCAGGAGATGGGTCAGCTTTGGCTATTCTAATCCTACGCGTAAGATCAGTAAATTTATCTGGGCCAATATAATCACACACATTCTGTCCATCATCGGAGTATAAATAATAACCCTTAGTAGATAGAAGTTTAGCTACTTCTCGAGCCGGAAAAGGAGGTTCTCCATATTTTAGTGGCTGTTCAACATTATTTGAACTATCATGGTCACTGTGCCATCTTTCATGATGGCTGTGATATCTTCGATGGCTACTGGCTGATAAGCCCATTCTTAACACCCCATATTTCAAAGATTTGTTTTTATATTATCTTAGTATTAGCGACATGTCAAGTGTTTTATTTAAAACGAGTCTGTTCCTTTATTGCAAATCATCACCTATCTACCAAGCAACCGGCGACAGAGAGTACTGCCGGCTAAAGCACGGCACACTCCGAGAAAGTGGGTAGACCTTTCTGAAATCAGTAGATTTCGAGCGGTCTCGGAGGGCGGGTGCTTTAGCCCCGCCTCTAAGTCTCTGTAGGTCTACCCCGAAGTACGAATGGAGGTTGTGTGAGCGATGAATTTGACTTTTGGTTCTTAAATTGCTAATATATAGCCACATTTAATAATACGTTTTGAGACCAAGGTAGATCCGGCAACTGCCGGACCCATTGTAGCCACTTCTGGCTCCATCTGCCGCCTGCCTGCGCAGGCAGGGACTTAAAACGAATTTACATGTCAGTTAGTCAAAATTACGAGTTGGCTTTCCATTTGAATCCAAATCTGGAAGAAGCCAAAGTTCAGGAAATAAAACACAATATCGAGAGTATCTTAACCTCCGGAAAGGCCGTTATTTCATACGCCAAAGACCCGGAGAAAATCAGGTTATCTTATCCAATAAAAAACCTCGGCAACGCTTTTTTCTGTTACATCCAGTTCAAGTTGGAAGAAAAGCCGGTTCTTGAAGAATTAAACGAGCAACTCAAGCTCAATTCTGATGTTTTAAGGTTCATGGTTATCAAGACCGCTTCTGATTTACAAAAGAGACAGTCCATGTTAAAACAGGTGAAGATGCGAGAAAGACAGGAAAAGCGCGCTCAAACCAAAGCCATTACTCCCAAAGATTCCAAAGAATTGGACAAAAAGTTAGAAGATATTTTAGAGAAAATATAATATGAATTTAAACAAAGTTTACATAATTGGACGATTGACACAGGATCCAGAATCCCGTTCTACTCCAAGTGGCCAAAGCGTCACTACTTTAAGGATGGCAACAAATAGGGTTTGGAACGATCCTTCAGGCGGAAGAAGGGATGCCACCGAATATCACACAGTCATAGCATGGGGACGCCTTGGAGAGATAGCAAACCAGTACCTCCGAAAAGGCGGCCTTTTGATGGTTGAAGGAAGATTGCAAACAAGAAACTGGACCGGACAGGATAACCTCAAAAGATACGTCACCGAGATAATCGCCGAAAGCATCCAGATGGGGCCGAAGCCGGCTGGTGGCGGAAGCTCCTCAACCTATGGAAGCGGCCCGAGCGCACCGGTCTCGGACATAAAAAAAACTTCTCCATCGCCATCGCCCGTTAAAGACGCTGACATACCGATAATAGACGAGAATGAACCGATGAATGCCGGAGTCGACGAAGATGAAATGAAAATAAGCGAAAAAGATCTGCCATTTTAAGATATGAACTGTATTTTTTGCCAGGACAACATAAATAGGGTGGATTACAAGAACACTCTGTTCTTAAGGAAGTTCGTCACTTCCCAGTTTAAGATCGGCTCCTCTCGAAGAAATCACCTCTGCTCAAAGCATCAGAGAAAAGTTGCTGAAGCAGTCAAACTCGCCCGCTATATGGCACTCATGCCATACACCCGAGGTCAAACAGTTCGCTAAAACTCCTGTGCGCCTGGCCCACTTCATCTCGGGCCTACGGCGCCCTTCGGGTTTCCCGATTTCATCGTTAAAATCTCCGCTTCTCCCTCACCATACTTTAGTATGGCTTAGTCAAATGCTCGATTTTGCCTAGAACTCGGCAAACACAGGAGTTTTTGCTTATTAAATTGCCTTGATCTTGGCCAAACGAGAGGAGTTTACTATCAACATAGTATCAACTTTGCCATTTTAACTTAAAATGAGAAAATATATTTGGTTAGCCGAGCCGGAAGTTGAGGGGGAATGTCAAAAGACATGGATCGCAATTGGAAATCTATAGACGAACTTCAAAGCTTACCTTAATTCCGGCCGGCATACCCAACTAACAACTCACCCTTTGGTGGGTTTTTGGTTTTCTCAAGCGACCAGCCACATACTCACAGCGAGAACTTCCGCAGGCATTTCGGCTCAAATTAAAGCGAAGGCCCGACGCCATTTTCTAGACCCGCAACAGGCGGGCTTGGTGTCCACGCCGGAGTAGGTTATAAATACCATTCAAGATTCAGGCTTTACGTCTGATGAGCATCAGTGCTAACTAATATTTGAAAACGGCAGGCTGGACCCGCCGTGGTGAGGACAAGTGGAAATTGCCGCTGGAGCAATTGAAACGGGCTAGAAAATGGTATTGGGCCGGAGTTCCTATGCCTCCAAAACCGCGGCTTCTTTTATTTTGATTATTATCTCCTTCTCAATTTTGGGATTCTCCTTCAAATACTGACGAGAACCCTCTACTCCTTGGCCGAGCTTTTGAGTGCCGTAGTTATACCAGCTTCCGGCTTTAGCGAGGACGCCATAGCGCACACCGGTATTGACGACATCAGAGTATCTGGAAATGCCTTCATTGTATAGAATGTCGAACTCGCAGGTCCTAAACGGGGGCGCGACCTTGTTCTTCACTATTTTCACCTTGACCCTATTCCCCACTATCTTCTCGGCGGCCTGGATCTGGGCGGCTTTGCGTATCTCAATTCTTACGGATGAGTAGAACTTCAAAGCCAGCCCACCCGGTGTTGTCTCGGGGTTGCCAAACATTATGCCTATCTTCAATCTAAGTTGATTTATGAAAATTATCGATGTATTGGACTTGGCCACAATGGCGGTGAGTTTCCTTAAAGCATGAGACATCAATCTCGCCTGAAGACCCATGTGCTGCTGGTCCATCTCACCTTCTATTTCTGCCTTCGGTGTCAGAGCGGCTACCGAATCAATAACAATTACATCCACACCTCCGGATTTGACCAGCGCTTCGACTATATCCAAGGCCTGCTCTCCAGTGTCCGGCTGGGATATCAGAAGCTTGTCTAATTTTACCCCGATCTTTTTGGCATATTCCGGGTCGAGTGCATGCTCGGCATCTATATAAGCGGCGACACCGCCGGTCTTTTGAGCTTCAGAAACTATGTGGAGACAGAGAGTGGTTTTGCCCGAACTCTCCGGTCCATATATTTCAATAACCCTTCCTCTGGGGATTCCGCCTACACCCAAAGCCAGGTCAAGTGATATGGAGCCGGTGGGAATGATATCGACATTTACCCTCTTCACATCGCCCAGGCGCATGATGGCCCCTTCGCCATATTTCTCCTGAATTTCCTTGACTGTCATATCGACATGTTTGTTGTTTGTAGATTCTTCTTGTTTTTTTGCCATGCTCGGAATGCTTCCCTCAAAGCGTTTTAAATTTATCTTCCTATTTTAATAGATATTAACAAAAAAGCAATGTTGATACATTTAAAATTTATGGTAACAAAAAAGCCCTAAATTTGGGCTATTGAGGTAAGGCCTCTTTATCAAGACGAAGACCGATAATTAGACGGTTCAGGCCAGCTGTTTTTCTCTCGCGAGCTTCTTCACAATCCTTGCAGCGGATCGCAAAAGGCAAGGCCTTCAGACGCTTCTCGGAGATCTCATCTCTGCAATCAGCGCAGTTGCCATAACTGCCGAGCTCGAGCCGATGAAGGGCCCGATTGATACTGTTAAGAGTGTCTGACTTCATTTGAATAAGAACCCAATCGATTTCCTCTTGAACACCGACAGTGGCGCTCTCGAAGTCATTAGTTCCATCAGCATAATTCACACTACGTTTTAGCGTAGAACGTTCCGAGCCACTAACACGAACATCTCGTTTCTTTTGATTGATCCATTCAACAAGTTCGCGGCGCTTTTCTTCCAAAAGCGCCTTCAGGGTCACGTGGCGTTCTTTACTGATCTGAAGCATGACACCTCCGATGTTAAGGAGCTGTTGTTTGACGTGTTGGAATTCTAACCTATTAAATCAGTTAAGTCAATCAAACTAAAACCCCGACTTTTAGTCGGGGTTTTAGAGTTCTTCCGCTTCTGCTTCGGGCGTATCGGCGTTGATGCCGCTTACCCCGGTCAGGTGGACCGGCTCCTGGGCCACAGTGCCGTCAGGCCTGATATAGACCTCCCTGGGCTTAGCGCCATCACCCGGACCGATAACCCCTTTTTCTTCAAGTATATCGAGCAGGCGGGCGGCGCGGGCGTATCCGACACGCAACCTTCTTTGAAGAAGCGAGGCCGATGCTTTGCCGGCCAAGACGACTGTTTCTTTGGCCTCGTGATAGAGATCGTCATCTGCGCCTTCATCCCCGCCTCCGGTAAATCCTCCTTTGGAATTGGTATTGGTGTTGAAATCAACTTTGAGGTCATGCTCCTCATCTACTTCTATGTTCTCGCTTTGGGCTTTGAGGAATTTGGTAACATCTTTGACCTCTTTTTCTGTTACCATGGCACCTTGCAAACGCCTTGGCTTAGCCACATCTCCAGCAAGGAACAGCATGTCTCCTTTGCCCAGAAGCTTCTCGGCTCCGGCCATGTCAAGTATGGTTCTTGAATCTATCTGGCTTGCCACCTGGAAAGCCACACGAGAAGTGATATTGGCTTTAATAAGGCCTGTTATAACCTCCACAGATGGCCTCTGGGTAGATAGGATAAGGTGGATTCCAACAGCCCTGGACATCTGGGCCAAGCGGACGATGGCCGCTTCCACATCACGCCCGTATGAGGCCATGAGGTCAGCTAATTCATCTATCACCACAACAATAAAAGGCATGATAGTGGCGTCATCTTTTTCGGACATCTTGGTGTTGTATGAAAATATATCTTTGGAACCGCTTCTTGAAAGCGCATCATATCTTCTGTCCATTTCATTCAATGCCCACTTCAAAGCTCCGAGCACTTTTTTGTTGTCGGTGATGACTGGCGTTATCAAATGCGGAATATCGTTGTATAAGGTCAGCTCCACGCGCTTGGGGTCAACCAATATCATTTTCAAAACTTCTGGAGAATGTTTGTAAAGCAAAGAAAGGAGAATAGTGTTGATGTTGACGGACTTACCGGTGCCTGTCGCTCCGGCTATCAGAAGATGAGGCATCTTTTCAAGTCCGGCATATATCGGATTACCCGAAACATCTCTCCCCAAAGCCAACGGCATGAAATATTTGGATTTCTTGTAGTCATCATGCTCAAACATATTTCTCAACCCTATCAGGGCAACCTTCTTGTTCGGAACCTCAATACCGACTAGCGACTTGCCGGGAATAGGCGCTTCGATACGGATAGGATGCGAAGCCAAAGCCAAAGACAAGTCCGGATTCAAAGCATTGATACGCGAGAGCTTGACGCCCACAGCCGGCCTTAAAGTAAACTGGGTCACCGTAGGCCCAATAGACACCTCTCCCATCTCCACATCGATCCCGAAGTTGCCCAAAGTTCTTTTGATTATGGAAGCGCTGGCATTTATGTCCCCCGTCACCGCTTCTTCCTGGTCCTCATGTAGAATATCCAAAGGCGGCAAAGTCCATTTGCCTTTCTTGAAACTCTTGATAATAAACTCTTTATCTTCGGCCTTGACCGGTTTTGCAACCAGAGCTGGTCTTGCCTCCTGCTTCTTGTCGTCTATAACCTCCGAGCCTTTTTTAATTACAACTTTGTCTACCAGTTTTTCTTCCTCGCCATCTTTGGGTAGTAAGCCATAAAGCGGGACATTCAGTGAGACCAACAAGGCAATGACGATAAGGGCGAGCAGTATTATCAGCGAGGCGCCAAAACCCACGGACGACAGAAGAGGCGCTCCAAGGATCACCCCCAGATATCCGCCTTGAGCTACCCTAATGTCGAAATTGCCATTTCCAAATATGTAAAACGAGGCAAGAATAGATAATACAAAAAGCAGAGTTCCAAACACGGCGCTGTGATATATCCTCCTTGAGATTGACCTGACGAAAGAGATACCGAGAAGCAAAAAAGCAACCGGGATAATAAAAAATCCCCAGCCAAACAGGGAACGCGCGAAAAGATCGAAACCCTCCCCTGCCCAGCCGGCTTTCCCAACAAAGCTCAAGACGCTTATAACGGCCAAGATAAAACTGGCAATGCCCCAGATACTGTTCTTAGTTTCCTGAGCCAGATCAAATCTCGACTCACTTTCTGACTTGGATTTTATTGACTTATCCTTCTTCTTTGGACGCGACATATAATATTAAGTATATAGCATTAAAGCCATTTAAATCAATTCCTTTCTCAACCTATTGGCATTTCCATGTTTTAGAAGCCCCAAATACGAATTTATTGTTTCTTGCTTTGGATTTTCTTCAATTCTTTTAATCATCCTCCTTTTTGTCGTCGTCCTCAAAACTCTGTGATCCGGGAAATGCACCCAGCCCAGGAAATCAACACCGGAGGCAAGTGTTTTAATGTATATCTTGTTGGGGTGAAGATCTAATCGGAGATTTTCTTTCAGAAAATCTCCGATTCTTGGCAACAGTTCTTCAAGCCATGATTTATCGCTGGAAAGCACCACAAAATCATCAGCATAGCGGATATAGTATTTGGCCTTAAGTTTGTGCTTAACAAACTGGTCAAATTCGTTCATGTATATATTTACAAATAACTGTGAAGTGAGATTGCCGAGTGGCAGTCCTCGGCCAAGGGCAGATGAGAAGCTGAAGATAACTTTTTCAAGTAGCCAAATGATTTTCTCGTCCTTAATGTATGCTTTTAAAATACCGACCAAAATCTCGTGGTTAATATTCTCAAAGAACTTTCTGATATCGCATTTCAGAACCCAGCAAGTTTGAGTATTATTCTTGCTTACTTTATATCCAAGTCGCCGAAACCGATTTAGTGCTTTGTGTGTTCCTCTATTTATCCGGCAAGAAAACGAATCGGAAATAAAAGTCCGGTCAAAGAATGGGTAGAGTTGGTGATAGATAGCATGATGGAGTAATCTATCACAAACCAATGATTTGTGTATTTGTCTCGGCTTGGGGTCATTGATGCGAAAAGCTTGATATGAGCCGTGGTTGTATGTATGATTGGCAAGGTCTTGGTGAAGCTGGATAATATTGTCCATTAAAGACAAGCTGAATCCTTGGACATCTTTTCTTTTGCGCTTGCCTTTAAGAAACTCCTTCCAAGATTCAAGCAAATTTTCTAAACTGATAACTTCTTCGAAACTATGACAAAATACAATCCTTCTACGCCCCCCCCCTACGCTACTCTGCCGATTATCCAGAGGTTGATTGTGGTTTATAAGGTTTGGCATGAAATTGTGCCTCATTTTCCAAAGAGATCTAAATATACTTTGGGAAATAAGATTGACTCCACATTTGTTGACGCTCTGGAATTAGTTTTTATTGCGGGCTATTTGCCTCGTGAATCTAAATCTCCGCACATCCAAAAGGCTATAGGAAAAATAGATCTGATAAAATTCTTTCTTCAAATTTCTTGGGAAATAAACTCATTGGAAGATAAAAAATACGTGACCATATCCGAACCATTAAACGAAGTTGGCAGAATGCTTGGCGGGTGGTATCGTCAATTAAATAAGTAAAACTCCGCAATTTGCGGAGAAATGATATGAGTCGCGGACACCAGCCACAAGCGCATCCACGTTCCACCTGTTTCTCGTCCAGTTCAAGTTCAGCTTGCGGTTGCCGGCATTGCTCCAGAGATAGACCACGTTCAGGTTGCCGTTGGCGTCAAGTTATGTACGAAATATCACCTTATCCACCACCCCTTGAGTACTCTCGGGATTGTATCTGATTTGGGATCTTAAATCCCCTAATATTCCGTACCAAGTCGTTTCATTTTTTAGAAATTAATAATGACTCTGGCATAAAGCATGCCCTATGCCACTCTGCATTTATTAATTCCGAATCTCGGCCGTCTAAAGCTCCGATCGAATAAGCTCGATGAAAACCGTAGGCATATATTAGCCTAACATCCAGAATCAGTATATTAAACTTTTAAAATTTTTGCAAAAAACAAAGGGGCCAAGGATCGAAGATCCCCAGCCCCAAAGGCTCAGAGAGCCAAAGCGCTACAACTTGCGGACACCAGCCACAAGCGCATCCACGTGCCACCTGCCCCTCGCCCAGGCCAAGCGCAGCTCGCGGTAGCCGGCATTGCTCCAGAGACAGACCACGCGCAGGCTGCCGTGGGCGTCAAGTACTGGTTCATGCGGGAACATGATTGGCTGTTCCCGCTGCTTCTCGGGGTGCTGTTCTCCAAAAAGCAATCCGTCTTCATATACTGGCCTTTCAAGGCCGAGTTTCTGAAGAACGGCGAGGGAGTCAGCGAACGAGTAGTCGGACGAGAATCCATGCTCAGTCATGTCCACCAGCTCGATCGTCCGCTTCCCATTGCGGCGGCGCCATAGAAAGTTCTTGCTGTTGATCCAGGAGTTGGCGTACTGGTAGTTGCCGGCTGCCATCACCTGCTCCGTCGTCCGATTGCCGCCGACATTGATCCTGAAGACATTGCTGGCCGTCCTGGCAAGATCAACGAGATCAGCAACGAACTTATCGACGACAGGACCGAGTTTGTCTTCGGAAAGGCCGAGAAGAATTTCCTCGCCATGTTCCTTGACAGCGGATATCACTTTCGTGACGACCGTCGTGATGAATCCAAGAGCTCCGCCGAGAGACGACTTTGACTTTGCCACTTTCTTTTCTCCTTTTGGTTTGCCCCTAAGTCCAAACAAAATTGTCAGACCCCCAGGCTCACCATTTAAAGAGCTGATCTAACTATACTTTAATTATACACCTTTTCACTAAAAAGTCAACATTAAAAATCGGCTTTTTGAGCCGATTTTTAATGACTATTTAGTTTTGGAGTGGTTTATTCTGCGAGTTCTTTGTCAAATCCCGTCCCGGCGGGAATGAGGCGGCCGATGATGACGTTTTCCTTGAGACCTCGGAGGTAATCTTCTTTTCCGACAATGGCGCTATCAATGAGCACTCTTGCTGTCTCTTGGAAAGAAGCGGCCGAGAGGAAGCTGTCCGTAGTCAGAGATACTTTGGTGATGCCAAGCAATAGTTGTTCAAATACGGCTTCTTGTTTTTTATTTTCTTTGGCTTTGGCGTTCTCTATCCAGGCCGTTCTTTTTTCTATCGTGTCGCCAGCCAGAAGATCGGTGCCTCCGGCGTCTATAATCTTAACCCTTGAGAACATTTGCCTGACAATCAGCTCGACGTGCTTGTCGTTGATGCTGTCTCCAGTAGGCGAATAGATACCCTGCACTTCCCTGATAATATATCGGGCGACCATGTCT
>OBEQ010100185.1_pt1 | contig 10924 bp, 18 predicted proteins | sample 1670901 | NCBI WGS metagenome assembly OBEQ01 (sample SAMEA104232315, study PRJEB22302) | groundwater metagenome | biome: forest; feature: aquifer; material: groundwater | place: USA | collected 2011-08-07 | depth 5.4 m | reverse complement strand
TTATTAGTTTTAATATTTCTATTCCTTTGGTTTTTTCAGCAATAACTTTTTCTTTTTTAATTGGAATGTTTTCCGGATTAATTCCTAGCATTCAAGCAAGTAAACTTAGACCCGTAGAGGCATTGAGATGATGAGTTTAGTACAAGATTGTTTTCTTTTAGCTTTTAGAAATTTAAAGCAAAGAAAAACTAGGAGTCTACTAACTGTAATTGGAATATTTCTTGCAGTTATGACAATATTTGTTCTAGCTAGTTTATCCTTAGGGCTAAGTGGGGCTGTTAATGATCAATTTCAAAAAATAGGGGTTGATAAATTTATTATAAGTCCTAAAGGACAGTTGGGAGCTCCTGGAACCGGAGGAGCAGTAAAATTAACAACCGGGGATGTTAAAGCGGTAGAAAAAGTTCAGGGAGTTAAAACTGTAACATACTATCCTATTGGTAATGCAAAAGTTAGTTTTAATAATAAGAATAGATATGGTTTTGCCGCCGGAATTCCATTAGAAAAAGATAAGATGGAATTGCTTTTTAATTTCGGATTTCCAGAATTGCAAGTTGGAAAGTTGTTTAAACCTGGAGATAAGGGGAAGGTAGTTATTGGTAGTAGATTAAATGAAAAAGATTATTTTCAAAAGCCAGTTAGCGTTGGAAATAAAATACTAATAAATGATCGGGAATTTGAGGTTATTGGTATCTTGAAAGCGATTGGAAGTCCTCCTGATGATGCTAACGTTTATATCTCATTTGATGATTTTAAGGAAATTTTCAATTCGGGAGAAAGAGTTGATAGTATTATTGTGCAAATAAATCCTGGACAAAATATTAAGGAGGTTGCAAGTAAAGTTGATAAAAAATTGATGAATTATAGGAACGTTGATGAAAAAAATTCGGATTTTAGCGTGCAAACTCCAGAAGAAATATTAGCAAGCTTTTCAACAATTCTAAATATATTAACTGGATTTTTAATAGGTGTAGGAAGTATTTCGTTAGTGGTTGGAGGTATAGGAATTGCAAACACGATGTACACTTCTATATTGGAAAGAAATAAAGACATAGGGACTATGAAAGCTATTGGGGCCAGAAATTCAGACATATTATTGATTTTTATTTTTGAAGCAGGTATATTTGGATTGATTGGAGGAATTGTAGGATTAATTTTTGGAATTGGGATTGCTAAAGGAATTGAATACATAGCGTTTGCTAGCGGATTTGGGTTTTTTAAAGTATCCTTAAATATTTTTTTAATAATGGGAATCTTAATTTTTGCTTTTCTTACAGGAATAGTGTCTGGATTTTTGCCAAGTTTACAAGCAAGTAAATTAAAACCTGTTGATACTTTGAGATATGAGTAGATTTTTAAATAATAGTTTGTTATATAAAAAATGGTTAAAAAAGAATTGGCGATAATATTATTTTTATTAATCTTGCCGTTAATTAATGCACAATTAGGCACCAGTAATAAAAATAGATTGGAATTTGGTCATGTTATGATTATTAAAGATCTAAAGACCGATCCTGCACAAATTTCGCCAGGAAGTTCGTCTGTTTTACAAGGAACTATTTTAAATAATGCTAATAGTTTTGTAAATGATGTTGTAATTAAATTGGTATTACCTAATGAAATAGGTTTCTTTAATGATATTAATGTAAAAAAAGCATCCACACTTTCTTCTGGTGAGCAAAGCCGGTTTGCATTTAATATAATTGCTCTTCCAAACACTCCGGAGGGAGTTTACAAAGCAAATTTAATTGTAGATTATGTAAATAATGTTGGAGAGGTAAGAGAAGATAATAATACTATCTCTATAATTGTTAAAGGAAATCCAAATCTTTATGCTTTAGTTGAAGATAGTGAAATATATTCTGGAAATAGACTTGGTAATGTTAATATAAAAATAATTAATAATGATGTTGCTAATATTAAATTTTTAACAGTTGAGATTGAAGACTCTAAGAATTATGAAATAATATCTGCAAACAAAAATTATGTAGGAGATTTAGATTCAAATGATTTTGATTCTGTTGCTTTCAAGTTAAAATCAAATAAAAATTCAGGAGAATTAACTATCCCCATGAAATTAATGTATAAAGATGCTTTTAATAATGATTATACAAAGTCGGTTGAAGTTATTATGCCTATAAGGAGTGCTAGTGATGTAGGTAAATCGACAAATACTATCTGGTATATTATAGGAGCTATAATAGTTGTTGCAATTATATACTACATATACAGAAAGTATAAAAAGAGGAAAAAATTAAATATAAAGTTTTAAAATGAGAAGGTGTATATATTGTAAAGTCCAAGTGCCTGATAGTAGCCTCATGGATTTCTGCGAAAGATGTGGTAGAGCCGCATTTGGTGACAGATTGTTTGAGACTATAAAAGATAATATGACGATGGCCAATGAAAGAGGCGATTTACAGCAATCTAAATAGAATCTAATAAAATTAGAGATTATATGAATTGTGGCTAATTCTAATTTGATAATAACCTTTATAAACGATCTAATTCTTTGATTTTCAAGGTATAACTGAAAGTTAAATTAGTGGATCTGTATGGATCTTAAATGACGTTAAACACTAATAAGAATAGTTCTTATTAGTTAAAGATTTTTTAAATCTTTAAGCAAAAAAATTACGTTTAAAATTTAAATAAAATGTTAAAAAGAAAAAGTCCAAGAGATAAGGGAAAGATCAAACTTAGTAGGTACTTTACAGAATATGATGAGGGAGATAGAGTAACTGTAATAAGAGAATTAGCTTTAAGACCTAAATTCCCACAAAAATTGCAAGGGAGGTCAGGGGTTGTATTATATAAAAGAGGAACTAATTATGTAGTTAAGATAAATGATCTTAATAAAGAAAAGATGTATATAATACATCCTGTTCATTTAAAGAAATTAAAATGATAATCGAAAGAGAACCTTTAACGCTTGGAGAAGTAGAAGAAACATTAAAAAAAATTCCCGATAGTGAAAAGAAGGAACAAACAAGAGTTTTTATAAAAAAGTTCTTAAAAACAAAACCTGAACAAGCTAAGAAAATAAGAGAAGAACTTGAGAAGCTTGATTTATTAAAATTGAAAAAAGAACATGTAGTAAAAACTGTTGATTTAATGCCAGAGGATATTTCAGATTTAAATAAAATTTTTGCAGATGTTAACTTGAATGAGGATGAAGCAAACAAAATACTGGAAATTATTAAAAAAAATAGATAATAATCATGGACAAGGAAGAACAAGCAATAGTGTTGGATTACCTACCATATGGTTATCCATTGGAAAATAAAATGATGCCTTTAGCTCAAGCTATAGGAACAAAAAACTTTACACTATTGCAGTTAATACCGAGACGGGGAGTAACACTTCAAATAAACGAGAACGTTTATATAGGCGAAGGCAAGAGAGATAAGATATATTATATCCTTGGCAAATTACACGAGAGTAAACTTACAGAGACTGCAAAGCAACAACTGCAAGAATTTGTTGCTAAAGAAATAGAAAGTAATGAAAAGAAAATCATTGACTTTTTCAATACGGCTGAAGCTATAAATACAAGACTACATCAATTTGAATTACTTCCTGGATTCGGAAAAAAACACACTGAAGCTATTTTAGCTGAAAGAAACAAAGGCAAGTTTGAATCTCTTGAAGATATAAAGAAAAGAGTCTCAAACTTGCCAGATCCTAAAAAATCTGTTGAGAAAAGATTCATAGAAGAAATAATTGGAAAGGAGAAATACCATTTATTTATTAAAAGATAAAATGAAACAAGTACAAGATAAAAAACCAATACCTGAAAAATTTCAGGAGAAGAAAGAATTATTCTCTATAGTGAGAATTATGCAACATGATATTCCTGGGAATAAAAATTTACTTACAGGACTTACATACATAAAGGGAGTTTCATGGGCCATTTCTAATGCAACAGTTAAAATCTTGAAAATGAATCCTAGTAAAAAGATTTCAGAACTTTCTAAGCCCGAGATAGAGATTATAATTAATTTTTTACAACATGAAACTCATAAATTACCTTTATTTTTAATTAATAGAAGAAATGATTTTGAAACAGGAACTGACGGACATTTTGTTGGTACTGATTTAGATATGAAGAAAGAATTTGATATTAGAAGATTAAAGAAAATAAGATCATATAGAGGATTGAGACATGCTCTTGGTCAACCAACAAGAGGCCAGAGAACTAGAAGTCACTTTAGAACTAAAGGAAAGAAAAAAACTGGAGCTAAGAAGAAAGTTAAAGTAGAGGAGACAGGAAAGAAGTAAAATGAGAAAACAAAGTAAAAATTATCAAAGACCGGGAAAACCTTTTGACAAAATAAGAATAGAAGAAGAAAATGTCATAAGAGAAAAATATGGTTTAAAAAATAAATTGGAAATTTGGAAAGCTGATGCTGCAGTTCTTAGAATAAGAAATCTTGCTAAAGGTTTAATTACAAAATCTGAAGAAGAAAAAATAGCTTTTATTGAAAGACTTGTAAAGAAGGGGTTTAAAGTTGAAAAAATTGCTGATGCTCTTGCTTTAACTAAAGAAGATTGGCTTAATAGAAGATTACAGACTCTTGTATTCCAAAAGGGATTGGCTAATACTCCAAAACAAGCTAGACAGATAATTGTTCATAAGCACGTTTTTGTTGGTGGAAGAATAGTTAACATACCTTCGTATCAAGTTGATTTAGGTGAAGAAAGTTCTTTGAGATGTGATCTTGTTTTCAAAAAGAAAGAATCAAAATCAAAGATGGATGAGATTAAAAAAGAAATTTTAGAAGGAGAAGAAAGTGTTGAAGAAATTGTTGGAGAAGATCTTATTAAAGAAATAGAAAAAGAAATGGAGATTTTAGGTTAAAATGGCAGAAACTGAAACTATAATTGAGAATAAGGAACAAGTTGACCAACAAGAAGTAAGAAAGAAAGAAAAAGAAGAAAGAATAGCTATTTTGAATATTTATACAACTTTTAATAATACCATAATGAACCTTACTGATTTGAGTGGGAAGAGTATGGCTAAATTTACTGGTGGTCAATTAACAAAACAAGATAGATTAAAAGCAAATCCTACAATTGCTATGTTTATTGCTCAAAAAATAGCTGAAGAAGCTAAGGACAATGGAATAACTGCATTTTATGTTAAGATAAGAAGTAAGACTGGACAAACAAATCCAGGTCCTGGAGCTCATACAGCAATAAAATCATTGATAAGGGCGGGTTTCAAGATATTAAGTATAATGGATACTACAAAGATAGCAAGAGGAGGTCCTAAGGCTAAAGGTGGACGAAGGGGTAGAAGAGTTTAAAAACTAAATTTTGAAATATATATAATGGATAACTATAACATAATAACAAAGGAGGAGATTAGAAATTATAGCAAGAAATTGCAGATAGTAGAATATTTATTGCGGAAATGGATATGGAAGCAGAACATGAGAAAACTTATGGAAATTTAAATAATAAATATATAAATAAAAAATACATTTAACATGATAAAAATAAAAGATTATGACAAGAATAAGGGAAAGTTAAGTTTTAGTACAGATATGAGTGTTAGCATGGCTAATGCAATAAGAAGAAGTGTTTTGGAAATTCCAGTTATGGCTATTGATGATATTGAAATTTCTAAGAATGACTCTGCTTTGTACGATGAGATAATTGCTCATAGACTTGGTTTAATACCTATTAAAACTGATAAATTAATTAAAGAAACTAAGTTTAAATTACAAGTTGTTGGACCTAGAACAGTTTATGCAACTGATTTAAAGCCAAGTGTTGAAACTGATCTTAAATTACCTATTGTTATTTTAGATAATGAACAAGAATTAGAGGTTGTTGCTAACGCTAGATTAGGAAGAGGCATAGACCATATAAAATATTCTCCCGGGTTAGTATTTTTTAGACATAATTTAGATGAAGTTTTAGAATATGTTACAATAAATGATGAAGGGAAAGTTAGTTTTGATGAAGATGATTTAAAGAATAACAATGTTTCTGATGAAATAATAAATAAGGTAAAGAAATTGAGCAATGTTAATGAATTACTTTTCAATATAGAATCTTGGGGACAAATAGAACCAAGAGAAATTTTCTTAAAATCGGTAGATGCTCTTAATAAGAACTTAGATGAATTACATAAAGCAGTTAAGTAAATAGTTTTTTATATTCTCAAATATCTTCGTATGTATGCGGAGATGCCGGAGTGGTCAAACGGGACACGTTAAGGGCGTGTTACTTAGTGCTTTCCTAGGTTCGAATCCTAGTCCCCGCATTCATTTTCCAGAATATAAATTTTTATAAATGAATTATATTTTGCTTGAACATGGATATTAAAAAAGTAATTGAAAAAATAAAGAATGATAAGTCAAATTTAGAAGGAAGATTATTTGTTATTAATGGTCCTGAAATGACTAAAATGATAGTTTCTATTTATGATGTTAAAGATAAAAATTCTATGAAAGGATTGTCTGAAGCATATAAAACTTGGCTTTTGAAACATTATGAATTAAAGAAAAAAGTTTATAGACAAAAATTTGTTAGAGAAGAAGTTTACAATGAAGCTATAGGAACTGTTGATTGGTTCTGTCAAATTGCAGATTCTTATAGAAGCATTTTAAATTTTGATAAAGCATTCCGATATGTTTTTGAAAATTTTGATGATCCTCCCGGTCTAATAAGAAGATTTTATAGGGAAAGTGTAAATATTTCAGACAGAGAAATGGACATGATACAAAATATTCCTCCCAAAATAGGTCCTGATATCTTTCCAAATTTAAATTAAAAACATTTATAAACCATTATTTGCTGAGAGTTTTATAACCTGCGAGTTAATCGCGTTAGCAGGAGTCAAACGACTTCTATAACATTGGGATCTTAACAGGAAGGTGACTTGTTAGGAAACATAGGTTTCATACGACATGGATCACACAATAAGCAAAACTGAAATTCGTAAAAGAACTGAAAAGAAAAGAAATCCTGAAGTAGTGGAAAGTATAAATCTTGCTAGAAAACATAATTTATTAGATTTGGCTAAAAGATTATCTGCTCCAATAAGTCAACAAACTAAAATTAATTTAGAGGGATTAAATCATATAAAAGAAGATAAAATTTTAGTTGTTGGAAAAGTTTTAGGAGAAGGAAATCTTCATAAAAAAGTTAAGATAGTTGCTCTTGGTTTTTCAGAATCTGCTAAAATTAAATTAAAGAAAAGTGGAAGCGAATTTATGAGTATAAAAAGTGAATTAGAAAAGAATCATAAACTTGAGGGATTTAAAGTAATATAATGGTAAAGATAATAATTAATGGAGAGCATGGAGTATTAGGAAGAGTTGCTAGTTATGCTGCTAAACAAGCTTTATCTGGAAATGAAATTGTTGTTGTTAATTCTGAGAAGGTATTAGTTTCTGGAAATAGAGAAAATGTTTTAGAAAGATATAGACAAAAGACTAGTAGAGGCGCTAGATCACTTAAAGGTCCTAAATTTGGAAAGCAAGCTTTTGCATTAGTTAAGAAAACTATTGTTGGGATGGTTCCGGATCATAGACTTGGTTTTGGAAGACAGGTTTCTAAAAGAATAATGTGTTATAATGGAATTCCAAAAGAATTTGAAAATGAGAAAATGGTAAGTTTTAAATCAGGGAAATTAGATAAGTATGTAGAGATGGAGGAAATTGTTAGATTGATATGATTATCCCTAAAAAAATAACTGCTAATGGAAAGAGAAAAACTTCTATAGCAAAAGCTACAATTCAAAGCGGTGCTGGTCATATCTTGATCAACCGTGTCCCTTACCAAAATTTAGATTTTATGAAAAAATTAAGTATAGAAGAACCTGTTGAAATTACAAAAAATACTCTTGGAGAATTCAAGTTTGATATACATGTAAATGTTAAGGGCGGCGGAAATGAAAGTCAAATAGAAGCTAGTAGACTTGCCGTTGCTAGAGCTTTAATTGCATTTACAAAATCTGAGGAATTAAAAAAGAGTTTCTTAAGATATGATAAGAATTTATTAGTTGCTGATACTAGAAGAAAGGAAGCTTACAAACCTGGAGATAGTAAAGCTAGAAGAAAGAGACAAAAGTCATTCAGATAGTTGAAGATAATAATTCTTATAATAACTCTTTCTTAACTTAGACATTATTTACTCCAGGTCATTATGCTTCCATCTTTTAATTGTACTTTATATTCGGCTTTTCCGGTTAGTAAACGAACATTCTCGTATGAATCTGGTTTAATTCTTATGAAAGAAAACTTGTCTAAAGGATTTGACTTGTTCCATTCTTTAATGCTATCTTTGAAATCATGACCCCCACCGTACCATGTTAGAGCGATCGCATCTTCACTTTTAGATACTAATTCCAATAATTCATCTTCTCTTATTTTCAATAAAAGAGGAGAGTCTATACCTTTTCCTTTTCTTATCTTATCCTTTTCTTCTAAATTTTTCGAAAAATCAAATAGTGAATCGTCTCTTCTGATTTCTCCAAACTTAGATTTTAGTTTTCCATCAATTATTAACTCTAGGGCTCCCCCATAGTTTCCCAAAGCCCAAGTTGAATATCTATAGTATGGAAGACTTGTCTTATTCAATTTTTCTTTTTCATCTTTAGAAATAGGAGAATTCATTAATTGTTGAATCCTTTTTAATTCGGACATTGATAGATTAAAATTCTTAACTATTCCTTCTTTTGAACTAGGATCCTTCTCTCTGTACCCTTCTAAATAAATAGATTTAATTCCTTGATCTCTAAACAAATATTCTAGAATTTTTTTAGTATCCCTCCTTATTGGTTGTACATTTTCTATAGACCTCATTATACTTTCTTTTGTTATTCGAGAGTTTTCATCTGCTCCATAATGTTCGAATATTTGAAACCAAGGTTCCCCATGTACGATTTGTATATGTACCAAACAATGACTAGCTCCTTCTGTTGGAAATTTCTCTATAGATGCTGCTCCGGGAATTTGATCTGGGAAAGACTCAAAAAATCTATCTGCTTGAGTTCGATTGGCTTCATAAGCCAGATAAGAACGATAAACAGTTATTCCTCCGGCTAAAGCTATACTAGCAGCAGCCCCATATAGGAATTCTCTTCTAGTTATTCCATTATCTTTCTGTTTATTATGCCTATTTGCCATATATTTGGTCAAATAATTTGATATTTAAGCGTTTTGGTAGGTAGAAATCTTTAACTCGTTTTTCAAATCGAATAAAGTTAATCAGTTTAATTCCAAACAGGGCAGTATTTTCTAAATTCGCACCAATCACAAAGTTTTCCAGGATTTGGTTTAAATTCGGTTGTTGATTCTATTTTATTTATTAATAGAATTATTTCTTGTTTTAAATCTTCTAGTTGTTCTATAGTTCTAGATGAATACATTTTTTTATTGAATGAAAGAAAATGCCAGATCAGACTTATATTATTTGTATTAAATTGCTCTCTTAACGCAATAGAATAAATGGCAAGTTGTCTGTCTTTATCTAGTTCGTACTGGCTTTTTGGAGATTCAGAAGTTTTGTAATCGTGAATTTCGTATGAATTAGTAAGTTCATTGAAAACTATTCTATCTATATATCCTCTAAATTTATATTTTCCTTCTCTGTCTAAATTAAACATAATTAATTTTTCTGTTGCTATTGTATTTTCTTTGAAGGGATAATTTTCAGTGTAATAATCTACTAATAATCTGATTCCTCGATTAAAATAATATTCTGCGTTTAAATCTTGTCTTATTATTTTGATATTGTCATTTATTCCTTTATTCCAGTTGGTTATGTAAAGTTGAATTATCTGATCTAGAGATGGAATAAATTTATTTGCAATGGACTGATGGATATATTCTAAAACTTCATGAACTTTGTTCCCTAAAAATCCTTCAATTGTTTGTTTTATTTCTGGTTCTAATTCATCTATATATTTGAATTTGTATTTTAATTGGCATTGTTCAAATGTAGATAATTTCGAATGAGAATAGATCGCCATTTTTTATTACATGTAGTAAGTAGGTTAAAAAGATTTCTATTCAATAACTTTAAATAATATATTTTATTTTTAACAGGAAGATGGTGATTGATAATCTAAAAGATATAATTGGCTTGGCGTTTAACCTTTTTGGTCTAACTTGGAGTTTTTTTGATGAGGCTCTCTGCCAGTATTTTTGCAATGGCATGTGTTCTGGACAAGGAATAAATTGTTCTTCTTTATTTCTATTTGTTGGTATAGTATTAATGGTTACCGGATATTGTATAATTTATCATCCTCAACTAAAAAGAGAAGAGAAATTATTAAAAGAACTAGAAAAGAAAAAGAAAAAAATAGAATTTGTAACTACTTTTTAGGTTATCAGTATATAAATATAATTCCTGTAAAAAATATAGTTTTTTCTATCAGTTAGTATTTAAACATATATGATGTAGTATATATTAGGAGGTACTAATGATATATGAAATATCCTTCGCTATCGTTGGAGGCATGAATTTAGGGTTAGAAAAAAGTTGGAAAATGGTTGACAGTATAATTAAGAGATATCCACATGCGACGTGGAAAAAGATTATTGATCGGAAGAAAGGAAAGGGTAAATATATTATAAAAATAAATTGACTAGAGAATATCTAATAGGTTTTTTATATTTTTAATTTGTTCTTGTATCATTGAAGGTCTATAAGCTATCTAAAGGATTCTTTATATCTTTTAATTGCTCGGAGGTAATTTGAAGATAAATCTGGGTCGTGGCTATTGATGAATGCCCTAATAATACTTGAATTTTTCTAATATCTACTCCAGCATCTAGTAGGTGAGTGGCGAAGCTATGGCGCATCGTATGCGGACGAACTGATTTCTGTAATTCTGCTTTTTTTGAAGCAAGTTGTATAATCTTCTGAATATTTCTTGTTGTTAGTGGCTTATCTTTAGAAAATA
>OBEQ010691586.1_pt1 | contig 10925 bp, 2 predicted proteins | sample 1670901 | NCBI WGS metagenome assembly OBEQ01 (sample SAMEA104232315, study PRJEB22302) | groundwater metagenome | biome: forest; feature: aquifer; material: groundwater | place: USA | collected 2011-08-07 | depth 5.4 m | reverse complement strand
TCTAATTGATAAGCTTGAGAATAAATGGCCAGAGCATGGAACTTGGGTAGAGAATTTGGGACAGGTACCTTCGGTACCTGTCCCAAATTCTCTAGATACTCAATCCAATCCCCCAGTTTCAGATCCCCTTTCTCATACTGAACTTTCTTTTTATCCAGCTCAAGCATGGCAGGCGTGTAAACGGTCTTCTTAGATCCCTCTATTTTCTTCCCTAAATCCCCATACCACTCCTCTACCTCTTTACTTACTTTAAGGGCGTCTTTAAACGATTTAACCTGCTCTAAATATTTGCTCCCCTCTTCCACCCCGTAAAACTCCACCTCTTTCTTCTCTCTCCCCAAGGCCGCGACCTCCACGCCCGTTAACAACCCTTCTTTTAGGAGATACCCCGCCACCCCCATTAAACTTTCCCTATCCGGATATTTCCTCCACCGCTCTACTCCTTCCAGAATACCTTCGCTTCCTTCTACCCCCACCACCCCAACCCCCACACTCATTAAATCCTTCAATAAATAGGCAATATTTTTCTGCACTCCATAAACCCCATGCGCGTCTTGAATTTGAATGATAAGAGGTAGATTGGGATTGAAATTAGGAACCAAATGGACCCGCTCAATTTCGCCATATTGTTCTATTTTTTCTACTAATTCTAGAGGAAGGCCGGTAGGAATATTTTTCTTATGAGAAAATAGGGACAGCGCCCTATTTGTTCGGGCAAATAGGGCGCTGTCCCTATTTCCCAAAATTGAAGGAACTTGCAAGGAAGAAATACCAATTGCAGAAACCAACTCTAAAGGCTGCCGCTCTTTTTTTAACTCCTCCACAGACCTGCGCCGCTCTTCCCAAAAGGAGGCCTGCGCGAAGGGAGCGCTTAAAGTCGAAAATAAAAAGCTAATCGCAACTAACCCAGCCGTTAGCCGCAACCAGCTCCTATTCCCCTTTTTAACCCAAAATTCCGTCATAAATTTTTCCTTGACACTCCTACTAAATCCTGCTATAGTTTTATTATGGTAGTAGCAACTGAACATCCTTACATTGTTAAAGACAGTAAAATCTTATCTGGCGAACCTCTTCTTAAGAAAACGCGCACACCTGTAAGAGCCATTATTGAACTTTGGAAATGGGGCAGTTCACCAGAAGAAATCCTTGAACATTTTCCACACCTAAAATTATCACAGGTATTCGATTGCCTTTCTTACTACGCCGATCACAAACAAGAAATCGAGCGATACATTCAAGAAAACTCTAGTCACTAAAGTTCCATGGAAAAGACTCGTCTCTCGTTTTATTTTGACGAAGATGTTTCTGTAAAAATTGCATCCAACTTGCAAAATAGAGGATTTGATATTCTTACAACATTGGAAGCGAAGAATCTTGGGACAACAGATGAAAAACAGCTTGAATTTTCTGCTAAAGTCGAAAGAGTATTTGTTACGCACAACATAAAACATTTTATAGCTCTTCATTCCAAATATCTTTCCCAAGGAAAATCGCATTACGGTATTGTGGTCGCGGTAAGACAGCAAGACCCGCAACGACTTGTTCTTAATCTTTTGAATCTTATTCAACACACATCTCCACAAGGGGTAAGAGGCCAGCTTCTTTATCTATAAACATGAAGAAAAATAAAAAATGTGATCCTCCAGTAACCCGTAGTGAGTACCTCAGCTCAATTAGTAAGCTTATGACTAAAGAAGATTTAAGTAAAACGGAATCTCGCATTCTTAATGCCATTGATGCCTTTATGCAGAAATCTGAAAAGTTTGAGAGGTGAAATTTATGCGCATTGAATATAGTAAGGAAGCGGATGCATTGTATGTTTACTTTCGACAAATCCCTGTGGCCAAAAGTAAAGCTGGCGGCGAGGATAGGGTTTATTCTCGCGGCCAGCTTTTTCATTTCTGTATCCTTACGCGTTGATGCGGAGGATGCGTTGGGTATGAATTTCTTTTATAATCTCATTGAGGCTAGGCACTTCTTTTAGGAACGCTCCTTCTACCAATTCAAAGAATTTTACATAGGCTTCGTCACGATCCATGTTCCAACGGTCTATATCGGCTGTAATAACATTGAAATTAGAACCAGCCCAAGGTTTTAAGCTGTCATAGAGCCAACTTAGCTGTAACTTATTAGGAACATTCTCACCTTCCTTGTTTCCTAGCACTGGGATAGCCCCATTATCAATTCTGGAGCGAAGAAGATTGTAATTATTTTCTCCCAGCTCCTCTATTAATCCATCAATTATTTCTGGCCGGTTAAATCCATGAGCCACAAGAGCAAACCTTTCTTTTGAGTTAGCTAAGCCCAGTAAATTTTTCCTAACATTTGTCTTAGCAGGAGTGGATCCCTTTTGAAGGAGATCCGTTATATCTAACGCTTGAGGAGTACCGGCAAGCGCGGCTAGTTTTAGGGACTTCGCTTCCGCCGCGCGCTTTGCCCAAACTACTTGAGCCACGCCCTTATCGAAAGCTCGTTCCAACTCATCCGCCATTTGAGCCAGAGGGGACACTGTTCCTTCTTCCTTAGGCCCAAATATATGGGAAAGATCAATTAGCGCCTTAACGGATTCTAAATCTTCCAGCGCGACAGCTACCTGTGTGACCTCAATCCTATTTTTTAACAAGTCATTCTCCACAGGTAAAAGAGTCATTGTAAACTTACCGCCAAAGAGATTACGCAAGAATTGATCTACATTTTTTTGAGCCTCTTTTTCATTTCCATTCATAGAGTAAATGGACCCAATGGACTGCGCGAGGAAAAGGATTTCTTCCCTATCCACAGACGCCTTAAGCGTTTGCGCGCTTTTGGCAGATCGCATATTTTTAAGACGATCATCCACCATTTTCTTTATCTCTTTAGATAACGGCTTAGAAGCGGAAAAATTTCGTCTTAAGGAAAGAACTTCTTTTTCAAAATCATAACCATTCTCTTCCCAATCCTTAATTTCCTGCTCCCTTGGAACAAATTTATAATACAAGTAAATAACAAACAAAGACCCAAGCGCCGCAAATGCAATTGGCCCTGCCAAAGCAGCCCAATTAAACGTTTGTTGGTTGATAGAAGGAGAATTTACAACAGCACCTTTTAAAGACTCTATAGCTGCAAGCGCGCCCGAAGCTAAATAAGTTCCAAAAGTTGCCAATCCAACAATAAGACCAGAAAAAATGTTTTGTGCTTTACCCACAGAAGCAGAGGGATCCAAATGATTTAACTTTAGATTGATCGCTTCAATCAGTTTGCTCGCTTGCAGAGAACGTTCCCCTTGCGCATCTTGCTCATCCATAACAAGCGGTACACTTCCATGCAAGTGTCCTAGAATTTGAGATACATCCCCTCTTAAACCCAACAATAATTTTTTAATATCTTCTAAAGGAGTTTTTTCTAGATCCAACCCTTTAAAGAGTTGATAAACCATGCTTTCATAGCTTGGAATATCCATAAAGCGGATGCCCAAAAACCTTTCTATATTTTGCTTCTCTATACTCTCAGGCGTTTCAATTTGCACTGAAACGGAGGTTTTTGGTTCTCCTAGTTTTTCCCCCACATAGGAACATACGGACTCTTCGAACGCAAGGATTCTGGGGAGGGCACCTACATAATCTAAATAATTCCCAGCATAGAATTCTCGCGCGCTATTATGAATCACCCTCTCATTTTTAGTTTCGTTGAAAATCTCTCGCAACTTTTCTAGACTTAGCTGATCCAATACATCCTTAAACAATGGGAAATCATGAATTGTTTCATATCCATTTAAAACCACTTGGTCCCCCATAGCCAGAATGTGAGCAGCCCTCTCTGAACCCCACTCCCGAACTAGAGTATGAATATAAGGATGATTTGCTATTTCCCTATACCAGAACAATTCAAGCGCCTTATTATTTAATGCTAATTCTTCTTGCTCTTTTGGTATACCCGCTTTAATAAAAACAAGACCAAGATTCCCAAACCCATTAGGGAGACTATTCGCCCCGACAAATTCAATCCTGTTCAATAGTTTCCCAATGAGGTCATCATCTGTATAGTAGACAACGGCTAGAGGAACAGTTCCACGCCCTGGTATATAATAGTCTAGCGGCGCCTCCATAGAAGCTCGGCCTAATTCCCGCAGTAGAGCTACCTCTTCACCGCTTAATTTTCTATCGTCTTCTTGAGGAACACCCTGAATCTTTAATGCCCTGAAGACCCGTTTAAGCACTTCGGGTTCATTGTTCTTTCCTTCTAATTCCTTTAATTTTTCCGCAGCGTAACTCTTAAACGATTCTTCAAACGCATCCACATTCTCTAACTGCTCTGGAGTAAGAATCCCTTCAAGATATTTGAGCCTTAACTTTTTATGGGTAGACCGATCTGCCGTTACAACACTTTTCAATTGTTCTATAGTCATGCCGTCTATTTGATCTTTTAAGAAAGTGAACTCCTCAATATTAGTCCAATCAAGGAAACCATTAGTCCAATCAAAGAGACCTATCTGAAGGCTCCAAGCAAGACTGTGAGCCGCTTCCCATATCTTTTTTCCAAACAAATCTTTTGCGGGATTTTTGTCCTTAAGTTCATCCAAAAAGAAGATTTCATTTTTTTCATGACCTAAGCCATAATAAATATGACCTTTTACTCCAATTTGAACGAAAATATACTGTATTCCATCCAAATCCGGAGCATGATAAAACCCGCGCACTTTATTTCTCTTCAGTATTTGAGCTATATCCGCACCCAAACTATTATCCTCTGGATTAAACACAACAATACGATGAGGATTTATTGTTCTACTCTTTTTTGGATCAGTCTCATTTAGAATAATAACACGATCTAGTTCTGTAGATTCTATAAATCCCAAGGTTTTTCCCATTCCAATAATAGTAAGCTCATCCTCACGAGACATAGAATCGTGACTCGGATCCCACGCCACATCGCGACGCGCTCCGCCTTTAGGCGATGACTTCTTTGCTTTTACAATTCCTCCGAACTGGCCTTCTGTGGAATCCTTTCCAGCTGCGCCTGTTGCAGAGGCTCCGCGCATGTGGAGATTATCATCCGTATCTTCTCGAGTTGTTCCAGCATATGTTTGATGTTTTTCAAACCGTGACCGAATCTTTTGTTCGACTCTCTGCACAAACTTAACAAATCCACCGGCTCCAATTTCATGAATCTTTTTTGATGCTTGGTAAACAGCCAAAGAAGAGATGTGATGTTGGCATATCGTTACAAATTGGAAGTCGAACCCATCTAACCATGAATCTGTGCTAAAACTCATGATCGCATCATCCATTATTTTTACATCTACCGTATACTCACCCCATGTTTCTGGATCGAACCAATCGAAATCGGGCAAAGCTTGCGCCTTTTCAACATTTTCAATCTGCTGGGGCGAAAGTACAGCTTTCCAATTATTTGGATTGCTCCAATTAAATGAAGGAGATAGATTAAGCGCAAAGTAAACTCCTTCGGCCTCTGGATCATCGTTCACTCCATCTATAAATTCTTTCCCATCTTTTCTATTGGGAGAATCTTGTTCCATCCAAAGAATATCGGCGCCTTTTTTAGCGTAGGATCTGCCTCTAATAATACTGTTCTTAACTCCATGTTTAGTATCTATTAAATTATATTCTTCATAGGTTCGGGCCTTTTCTGAGTCCCAATAAATTTCAATACCATATGCTTTGGCAAGAGATTCCATTTGTTTTTGAGATAGAATATTCTTGAGTGGGTTTGTTGCTCTCATCCACAACTCTATGATTTGCTCTCTAGTCTCAGAAGCCATTCCTTCAAAATGTCCCTCTTCAGTTGTTTCCATCTCTTCTGCCACGGCTTGAGGATACGTTTTGAGCATTGCTTGCACTTTCCAAAGTTCTGTTAATTCTTGCTGGGCTTGTATCTCCTTATCTATATTGGCAGGCTTTCTGTCCAAGACTTCCTGAACCTTTATCTTTTCTCCATTCTCACGCGCTAAATCAAAATCCGACTTTAAGAAATCCTCCCCAAACTCAATTGCTTCTCTGGAATTCCAAATATCGAGGACAGTAAACCTTTTAGAGAGGATAGCTCCGTCTCCGTGTACCTTATAATTCATATGTAAAATTTCATTTGGCTCTATTCTTTCACCTTTTACCTCTCCCTTTAACTTCCAAATTTCACGAATCTTTTCTGCAAGTTTGGGATGGTGTGTAGATAACTCTTCCAAAAGTTGATCATGATCTTTGGCTGTAAGTAGATCTCCCAGTTCGTATTCATCAATTTCTGGCATTAATCGCTTAGATTCAGCTACAATTTCATCATTCTTTGGATCTCGAACCCCCTCGTGCAACTCCCTTCTAGCCAAGCGAATAACATATCTTAAGTCAGGCATATGCTTTACGGTGGTCCCTAATTTAAAATAGGCTTGCCTTGGATCCATATCGCTCGCAGAAAGTTTCGCTCCTTTAGCATCTGTCCTAGCAACACGCATCATCCGCGAACCAATTACATCCAATTGTTTTCCAGCTTCCTGCATGTTTCGCTCACCCTTAGCTATAGCAGCTAACACTTTCCCATCTAAATGGCCGCACTTCTTCTCTTGAGCAAGTTGATCTTCACCGTGCAACGCAGCTGCGCCACCCTCATGCATTTTTTCTGCCATTCTCTTGGGGGATGTATGGAACGCATCGGCATCCACATAAGCAGGAATAAGATAATCCACTAACTGGTCTTGTAAGAATCCAAAAACAGAATTTCTTACGGCATCTCTATTTTTTTGGTTAAACTGATTATCTTTCTTTAATTTGAAGGCATGGGTCACAACATCCTCGAAGAGATCCGAAAGGATATCATCTTCAAAATCTCTAAAGGCATCTTTAAAGATTACAGTAATGGAGATATCTGTTTTCCCATTTTTATCCAATTTAAACACATCAGTCAGGACATCCACAAATTTTTCAGAGTACTCGTTGCGCACTGATTCCAGATCCGTTTCCGAAGTACTATTCACGGTTCTATAGAGATCATCAAATATACCGTTCAACCGAGCCATAATCTTTTTATAACGAATTTGTTGATCCCGATGTTTAAGATAAAGAACTTTATTAATATCTCTTATTGTATTTGAAACATGATCGCTGGGGTACTGAGCTTGATCGGGCCTCCCCTCATGGTTGGACTGCTGCCAACCGCTAACATAAATGGCAGGGAAGCCGGCTTCTGCCATATTAGCTGCCGTAAAGCCATCCATTGCTCCTCCTACAGTAACAATGGCGCCCAATGCGATGGCAGTCTTTAAATCCATTCTTCCCTCTCTAACTTCTTTACGCAGTCTTTGAGACTTCTCAAGAAGTAAATTGAACTTTTGTTGCAAATAGTCGGGAAGATCCTTTTCATCTATAGTTCCACGAACCGCTTCTAGTTCTTCCGCGGTATAGGTTCTTGTCTTATGAATTTTTTTGAAGCGATCTTGGGTTAACCACTCACCTATCTTTCTAACGGATTCTGCTCTTTCTCCAATGACATCCCTTACGTTGGATAAAAGGGAAGTCAGATCTCCCTTATTGTAAATGTTCCCAAAGGCAAAGAGGCCGCCGCCAAGGGAGAATTGAATAGAATGTTTAATGGTGTCCCCTAATCCTGCTAACCCTACTGGATCTACAGACTCCATAGAAATTCCAAAAGCATGGGCCGCAGCCATTACAGGAGCATAGAGGAATGGAGTGGCTATGAGCGCGAACCAAACGGCTAGGGTTTTAAAACCAGAACCGCCTTTTGGTTCTCTGGGCTCACCTCTTACTTTTTTTAGGAGATCTTTGACAGTGGTTCCTTTGGGTAGACCTACTCCTTTCCATGAACTCCAATCGAAATCGTGAAGATCATAGACATAGTTAAACGCTTCGAGCGCGGATTTTGGCCATTCGCCGGATTTCACTTTAGGTTCTACGATTTCGTTTCTTACTTCGCGGGCATCGTACCCTTCTTTTCCGGGAATGGTGGAGAAAATGGCATCCAAAATTTGTTGACGCTCAATATCTTCCTTCTCAATTACAGAAAGCAGCACACGGGATCCATAAGTAATCCATCCGGGGTGGAAAAGCTGCCGACGCATGATATCCATAATAATGGGAGAATACTTGCGGTCAAATTTTAATTTTCCCTGCTTCTCTAGAATATTGATCTTCTTTTCTGCCAAGGTTTCGGCGCTATTTAAAAACTGCGCCATTAACCCTTTAGTCACTTTGGCGCCAGCGGGAATAACTGAACCATTGACACTGTAAACAATTTTTCCATCTTGTTCGGACACATTGTCTCTAGTTCTTGTACCTTTTGTTAACCCTTTTTCATGATGGAGTACCGTCCATACCCAATGCCAGAAAATTTCATAGGTGGCGAAATCGTTCATTAAACGGTTGCCGGTAATATAGTCGTCTATGGCAGCCGCATTGTTGCCATTTAACTGTTGGTAACCATATTCTGCTGCCATATAAAGGGCATATTCTATTCCCTCAGCAGAAATATCCCCTTTGGGTGTGGCAAAAAGCCGATCCCAGGCTTCTTCTGTCCATAGATTTTCCAGATCTTTTCGGGTCAGTTGCATTGGAGAAATCTGATTATTTTCGTCAATAAGGCCTAAACTTTGGAAGCGAGCTTTTTCATCCTCGGTTAAACGCTCGACTAAAGCTTGAAGATCTTTATACTCTGTAATTAGTGGCTCCGCTCCAGCTTTAACATATTCTGGTTCCACGGTTGCCACCCAACTTTGGCGGTAAGTATCGTAAGGTTTACCTTCAATAAGGAACAATCCCGTTAATCGTTCTCTTAATTTATCGATAAAGACGGATCGCACTGCTTTGGCATTTATTTCAGCTGGCGCCGCTGGATTTTTCATAATGGCAGCCATTCCACCAATGGGCATTCCATTGACCATTTCCCCTTTCTCATTCAGAGCAACCATCAATGCCTTTAGAGCATTTACACGGGTGTACTCTGTCATGGAAGCTTCAGTCATAGTCACTGTATGGGGATCTGGGAACACTTTATTGGGATCATCTTTTCCCATTTCAATGCGGCTATTAATGTAGTCCCATCGTCCTACATTGGGCCCAATTAAATTTTCTCGCAAAATCCACATAATCACTTCTTGGTTGGCATCAAATCTTCCTCGCTCATTTAACATCTCTATCTTAATGGTGCCGCGAGGAACTTTAATCGTTTTCTCCAATTCCTTTAACAATCTAGAAATAAGTAAGGTCTCTTCCGGAGTTTCTATTTTTGGAACATAGAAATAAATTCCAGAAGCATGATTCTTTTGAGAATCAAAATTGTTTAATACATGCATCACAAGTCCCACAATGGTTGCGGGAACTTGTTCTCCATCCAAAGTAATTTGGCGGTTCTTTAAATGAATTCCGGGAACTCTATGAAATACGGTAGGCCATTTATCTCTAAAGAGTTTAATAGAATAGGACTTCCCTATTTTTTCTGGATGAATAAAAGGTTTTCCACTCCATAAACCGGCAAGCACCTCTTTTAAATTTTTCCAACCTTGATAAAGTTTTATTTGATAATCGTTACCCGCGTCTTCCCAGTCGAACATCCAAGAGGAACCGCCTATTTCTCCTGTATTTAAGGCTCCCATTAACATTCCTAAATCATCCGCAGGTCCTGTCCCTTGTAACCCTGACCGTAAAACCTCTTTTGGAACAGGAACATTTTCATTTAATCTCCAGCGCACATTGCTTTCCACTCCAAAAAAGTTATCTAACATTCCTTGCCGAATTTCCGCCACAGAAAGCCTTTTTCCATCCGCATCTTCAAAACTTTCATTGTCATCTAAGAACCCATATTTGGCTTCCCCCTTGGCCACTTGCTGAGTAAACTTTGCCCTTGCCAATAACGCGTTCTTAAATGAAAGATCATATTTCATCGTTAATTTAGTAATAAGCCTTTCCACATTAATTTTTCGCCCATTGACTATTTTGTACCCAAAAATCTCTGGCATTGCTTTCTTAACATCGTCTCTAACCGTAAGTCTCTTTCCAGAGAAAGCTACAGATCCAAGAGCAGCCCCAAACAACCCTAACCAACTTCCACCCAATGGTGTGCCGCCCTTTTTATTTTCCCCTTCACTCTTTGGCGCAAGTATTAGTTCACCGTTTTGCCCTACTTCATACAATATTTCATTTCCTTCTCTAGATAGGACTATATATTCTTTTCCACTTTCATTCTTTGAATCGATAAAACCAATATTTTTTATATTGGCTCCATTTTCAGTCACAGGAATTTCTTTTAACACATTGCCGGTAGCTAAATCCATTACAACAATTACGGAATTGTCTTCACCGGATTTTAGAATATAGGCTACCTTCCCATCCGGACTTATTTCAAAACCTTTATAAGACACTGCAGAGGAAATCCAACCCTGATTTATCACATTTAATGATTCTAGGGTTAATATCTTATTCCCATCCAATCGATTGATAAGCGTAATATAACTGCGTTCTTGATGACCACTTTTAGCATAACCATCCTCGCTAAATACCACCAATCGATCTTTGGCGGGATTAGACAGCATTTTTTTCTTGGCCCCTTCTAATCTTATTGATTCTTTAGTGACACCATCAATATCGATCAAGGTTTGCATGTAAAGTGAATTTTTTGTTTTAGAACGAATATAGGCATGCGCCTTTTTCATAAGGGCAGGGAAAAAGTGGCCAGTATAGCTTACTTTTACTGTCTGCTCTTCAGATCCAAACTTTGGCTCACTCTCTACTTTAGATACTAAGGTATGGACCAAAGAATCCCCTCTAATTTCGTAACGCACTTCACTTATTACCTCTTTACCAGTTTCCGCATCCTTCTCCTTCTTACTTACCACAACCATATCTGTTCCCTTACCCTTCTCTATGGAAAGAAAATTCGCCTCTAGGAAGGGATTTCCTTTATCATCTGTTACAGGAATTTCCGCGGAT
>OBEQ010617522.1_pt1 | contig 10926 bp, 8 predicted proteins | sample 1670901 | NCBI WGS metagenome assembly OBEQ01 (sample SAMEA104232315, study PRJEB22302) | groundwater metagenome | biome: forest; feature: aquifer; material: groundwater | place: USA | collected 2011-08-07 | depth 5.4 m | reverse complement strand
TGATTCGAAGGATTTGGTTAAAAGAGTTAGGGGAAGAAAAGGACTTGATCTTTTGGAGAAACTTAAAAAAGGAAAAAGAAATAAATTTCTTGTTTTGCCAGACAGCGAAGATTCTGCAAAGCAGAATTCAGAAGTCGACGAAAAACTAATTACTGCCAGTAAAAATTATAAAGGAAGGATTATAACATGTGATTATAATTTGGAGAAAAAAGCTGCCATCAGCGGAATTTTATCTATAAACGTTAACACTTTGGCAAACTATCTTAAAATAACTGCAGTTCCGGGTGAGGCTTTGCATATAAGTATTTTGCACAAAGGTAAAGAAATGACACAAGGGGTAGGTTACTTGGATGATGGCACCATGCTTGTTGTAGAGAGTGCTTCTGGAGATTTAGGTAAAACAGTTGACGTAGTAGTGTCCCGGGTTATTCAAACTACCGCAGGACGCATCCTCTTTGCAAAGAAGATCTAATAAAACTTAAAAGAGGTAGAAATCCCTGCCCAAGACTTCTACCTCATTTAAAATTACAAATTAATTCGTAATAGCTTCTTAAAATTGTTTCTTAAAAAATCAAATCAAATCAATGCAATCGATTAAGTTTAGCCTTAACTATTTTCCTTGACAACAATAATTAATTTTGCTATTAACTAGTTGACAATTAGTTTTATCCTGCCTGAAAGACTAACTGTCGAATTTCATAAGAGCATTGCTTATCGTACCTGAACTTATATACTGAGTAACGAAAGCGATGCTCTTTTTTTACAAAAGTGCTACTGGGATATTTATTCCTTTTTCAATTAACTTCTTGAATTGATCTCGTCCCTGTTTTACAAGCATCTCCATCTTGTAATCTGAGATTGTTTTTTGAGGTGCCTTTTTTTGCTTCTTAAATGCAAAAGTCATACTTAACAGCATTTTATCACATGTTGTCAAGTATGTCAATCCTATAGAAAAAAAGTAACGGGAAAGGGTATAGCCTAGAGTAAAAGTCAGTTAGTTTAGACCTTAGAATCAATATAATTTTTTTAATCAAAAAAATGTGGATAAGTCGGGGATTGTAATTTATGGCTCAAGAAACAGAAATTTTCTTGTCGACGGTTCCAATTCTTTTTTGCTCGCGCTTGTGTTATTAATAACTTTTAATGACCTTGACTGTTGCTGCCTGATTCTTATCGACTTGCGAAAATTTGTTTACTCCGCGGTTCGAAATTACTTAAACCCAATGGTATACAAATTCGGAGAAATGGTCGGATTGCCAAGATCTGTTAACATCAAAATCTTTGATCCGTCCGGCCAGGGATAGGCATAATTATCGATAAATGGTCCTGCAAAAACAGTTGTTTTATTTTGTCCGTCATAATCCATAATGCTTATTTTTTTATCATTTACATAGATCAAGTGTTTTGAGTCGCTAAACCAAGTCAAAGAAAGAGGGTTGGGCATGGAATCCAAAATCTTGAAGTTTTTATCTTCTTTTATATCATAGACATATACTGCTTCCTTGTTAATTGTGCGTTCCTGTTTTGTTGAATTAGCGCCTATTAATGGCGGATTTATAATCAGAGGTAAAGTGGCGGATTGTGAAGCTGAGTAAAGAATTTTTGTTTCATCTTCGGACCACGATAAAATTTTGAAATCTTCTTTTATCAAGCTTATTAATTTTGCTTTAAGACCAAATATTTGAGATTTTTCCTGGCTTTCTTTTTGTTTATTCCAAGAAGCGTTAACAGTGGACAGCGTTTCAGTTACATCTTGAGGATTCTGATTGAAGCTGGTCTTCAGAAGGTAAGTAGTTGAAGCATTTGTCCCCGCAGAGACCGTTGCTACCAATTCCTTGGCATCCGGAGACCATGAAATTTTTGCTTGAGAGAAGTTATCGATAGTGTCATCGACTATTTGTGTAGATGAGCTTTGTAAAGTAAGTATAGGGCGTAAGCTCATGTCCAAAATATAGATTCCATTTTTTCGGGAATTGTCAGCTCCGGAAACAGTGTAAGCTATTTTGGTACGGGATGGATCTATAACAGGGCCACTCACTCCGCTATCGGTTATATTTTCAAGTTTTGGGGCGTTGGGAAGTAAAAGGGCGTAGGCACTCGCGACTACTTCTTTTTCTATTTTAATTTTCTTCTCCCATGGAAAATAGCCTGATTTGGCAATCTTTATTTGATATTCACCTGGAGGAAGACTAATAGTATTGTTAGTTGCAGAACTTAGATGATTGTTGATGTATATGCCGGCACCGTCTGGCTGGCTTGTCGCCGCGAGTAATCCCGTACCTAGCAGGCCTATTTTGCCGTCTCCAAAGCTAAAATTATATCCCTTGCCGTATAAAATAACAGCCACTGTTGTGATAATCAAAAACAAAACTGTCGCGATATATACAAATATCTTCTTGTTCATGCAAGCCTATTATACACTTTGGTTTGTGCTATTGCAATTTGAAAGCGAAGGGGTATATAATCAAATTTATCAAGGCTAAAACGTTTTTTTGATCTACTAGTAATATAGTTTGAATATGTTTTCTTTCTCTGGCAAAAGAATCGGCATAGATTTAGGAACAGCAAATACTCTTGTGTATGTAGTTGGGCAAGGAATAGTTCTTAATGAGCCTACAGTTGTAGCTGTAACAGCTGAGGAAAATAGAGTAGTGGCGGTCGGTCGTGAAGCAAAAGAAATGTTGGGCAGAACTCCCGGAAATATAGTAGCATTGCGTCCTCTTCGAGACGGAGTTATTGCAGATTATACACTAACAGAAGCAATGCTTTCTTATTTTATAGATAAAGCCGCGGGAAAATCCCGATTTTTTAAGCCCGAGGTAATGGTTTGTATTCCATCGGGAGTAACGCAGGTTGAAAGACGCGCGGTTTTGGATGCAACTATGGCTGCTGGTGCCAAAATTGCCTATTTGATCGAAGAACCACTGGCTGCAGCAATCGGAGCCAAGATTCCCATCGCTCAAGCAGCAGGTCACATGGTTGTTGATACTGGAGGAGGTTCAACGGAATCTGCAGTCATATCTTTGGGAGGAGTAGTTGTTCACAATTCAGTTCGCGCCGGAGGGAATAAGATTGATGAAGCAATAGCAAGCTATACGAAGAAAAAATTTAATCTTCTTGTTGGAGAGCGAACGGCAGAGGAGATAAAAATTACAATCGGAAATGCGCTCATCGAAGAAGCTCACGAGCCAGCAAAAATGGAAATACGAGGCCGAGATACCATAACAGGCTTGCCCCGTACAATAGAGCTTACAGAAGTGCAGATAAATGAGGCTATTTATCCGGTTTTGCTTCAGATTGTGGGCGCAGTCAAGGGCGTTTTGGAGCAGACTCCGCCTGAGTTGGCAGCAGACATCATAGATAAAGGTGTAGTAATGAGCGGCGGGACTTCTCTTCTTAAGAATTTTGATAAGCTCATGACAAAATTAACAGGCGTACCATGCCATGTTGCAGAAGATGCGCTTCTATGTGTTGCTAAAGGAACGGGAGTAGCTTTGGAGAATATTGAATTGTACAAGAGAAGTATAAGTAAAAAATAGTCTTATAATATTTGTTACTAATTTTTGGAACCTGTGAAAATTCACAAAAGGATAGAATTTTCACAGAATAATAGATTTATAGTATTCTGCAAAGCAGAACAATAAAAACTCAGTGTTTAATGGTCTTGAAAGCACAAAGTTTAAGAACGAAATTTGAGTATATTAAATATTCAAAATGGGACAAATAAGAGTTTTGAAACAAAAGTAAATTGACTTATAGTAAAAAATATGATTGATAAAAAAAATATGCTCGGTGTCGGCATTACAAATGCAACAAAAAATGAAATCCTAGAGTATATTGTCAAAAGTCTCAAAAATTTCAAAAAAAAATACTTTATTGTCACCCCCAACCCCGAATTTTTGGTCCTTGCGAACAAAAATTTAGAGTACAAAAATATATTAAATAGGGCGGAGTTAGCTTCAGCTGATGGTATTGGAGTGCTTGTCGCTGCCAAAATTTTGGGGAGACCTCTTAAAGAGCGTTTGACAGGTGTAGAACTTGTGAAAAGTCTATGTAAACTAGTATCAGGAAAGCCTATAACAGTGGGCTTTCTAGGGGGTAGAGCTGGCGTAGCAGAGATGACCTCCGAGTGCTTGCAGAAAAAGTATTCCGGTTTAAAAGTCAATTTTGCCGGAGAAGAATGGCCAGATAGCGAGATAGACGGTAGAAGGTCGAAAATAGAAGGTAGTAATTTGAAAATAGAAGATAGAAAATCAATCTACCCTCAATCTTCTACCGTCAAAAGTCTATCGTCGACTTTCAATCTTCTACCGTCAAAAAGTATTGATATTCTCTTCGTTGCATTTGGTGCGCCAAAGCAGGAATTTTGGATCAGTGAAAACTTAGATAAAATTCCTGTAAAAATTGCAATTGGAGTTGGGGGAGCTTTTGACTACATTAGCAAAAATGTAAAAAGAGCTCCAGTTTGGATGCAAAATATTGGATTAGAATGGTTGTTTCGTTTGATACTTCAACCGTGGCGTATAAAACGTCAGCTTTCTCTTCTCAAATTTATTTGGCTTGGATTCAAAGAAAAATTAAGTAGAAACTGATATATTACTTAACCTTTAGATATATCCCGATACTTTTTGTTTATGTTCCTTTTTTTCATCTTGACATAATAAATATTATGTTATAATACCCACAATGCGAATTTTGTATTTACAGACTTTTCCTTTATTTGGTTCAGGGTCAGGAACTTACGCAAGGGAGCTTGCGGAAGAAGTTGCCAAAAAGCATGAAGTTGCTATGGTTGCTCCTGAAGACAGACAAATTCCAGGTGTAAAAATGTATAAAGTTAATCTTCCCGTAAAGATTGCATTTACAGGTCATCCCGAATGGCCGGATTGTAAAATGTACACAAAAGTTGGAGGAAAAGACCTGTCCGCCAATTATCTGTCATATTTCCAAAAAACAATAGAAGCTGTTAATGACTTTGCGCCAAATATTATTCATGTTCATCATCTGATGCCTCTTACTTGGATTGCACGATTTGTCAAAATTGCATATGGACTTAATTTTATAGTTACTGTTCATGGGTCTGAACTGCCAACCCTTGAAAAGGATAAGAGATATCCATTTTTGACATCGGAAGCATTGCATAAGGCAGTACGTATAATTCCGAATAGTTTTTGGACAAGAGATTGGATGAATAGAGTGCTTAAGGATGGGTTTAGCGATCAGATAAGAGTAATACCCGGTGGCGTTGACATTGATGAATTCAAAAAAGTTGACACGGAGGACATAGATAAAAGATTTAATCTTAAAGGCAAAAAAGTAGTTGTTTTTGCAGGGAAACTGACTCCCTATAAGGGGGTTAAGTATCTGGTTTATGCCGCCAAGAAGATAAAAGGAGAAGTATTAATTCTAGGAGATGGATCTGAAAGAAAAAACTTGGAAGAAATTGTCAGTAAGGAACAAATTAGAAATGTTAGGTTTATAGGACATTTAGGAAACGATACGAAGTTTCTTGTTAAATTCTATAGTCGGGCAGATGTTTTTGTTGCGCCCAGTGTCTGGGATGAGCCTTTGGGACTTGTTATCCTCGAAGCCATGTCATGTCAGACACCCGTGGTTGTTACTAGAAAAGGTGGGATACCGCTGGCTGTGAAAGATGGCAAAAACGGTTTATTTATAAGGTCAAGAAATGCCAGCGATATTGTTGAGAAAGTTAATTATCTATTTCAAAATGATGAAAAGCGTTTAAAAATGGGTGAAGAAGCAAGGAAGATTGCGATTGAAAAATTCAGCTGGAAAATAATCGCCCAGAAATTTATCGACAAATACGAGAAGTTCGCGACATACCCCAAGAGCAATATTGTTAAGATGTAAGCAAAAATCCTCTTATTAAATCTATTTTTTCTTCGTCAATTAGTGTATCATGATATATGGAGGTCGAAGATTAACATGAGGATAGGTATTTTATTACCCTCTATTTTTACGGCAAACCAATATTTAAAAGGTAGAATCTTTGCGCCTTTGTATCCTGCTTTGGATTTAGCAAATAATTTGGTAGATCGCGGACATGAGGTTTTCTTTTATTGTTCAAAGGATGTAAAAACAAAAGCGCAAATTATAGGAGGAGATGAAGAGTTGATAAAAAAAACGCCTTTTTACTACCTTTTTAGAAATAGAGAGGCTCTGGAGCAAAAATATAGCGCAATTGAAATTATGAAAAGAGATTTTGAATATGATCTGACTTTAAAGGCTTACGATGATGCGATAAATAAAAAAAGCCTTGACATAATTCACTCCTATCACGATTTTGGAGCGCATTATTTCGATGAGTTAACTAAATTTCCAACAGCTTATACTCTTCATGATCCAATGCCCAAAACTAAAGACACTGTCGAATATTTTCGGCTTTCCAAATTTAAACACCACAATTACGTTTCAATTAGCAATTTTCAAAGGAATGGAATTATGAAAATTAATTTTGTAGCTACCGTTTATCATGGACTAAAACTTGAGAATTTTGAATTCGATAATGATCCGGAAAATCAGCTTATTTATTTTGGTCGTGTGCTTGAAGATAAAGGTACAGATACTGCCGTTGAAGTTGCTCTCAAAATGGGCATTCCGCTTCATATCGCAACCAGTACTATAAGAGCGAATAGAAATGAAGATTTTTATGAAAAGAAGATTACTCCATTTATTGATGGAAAGAAAGTGATTCTAGCAGGATTTATGGATGGTAAAAACAGGTCTGATTTTATAAAAAAGGGAAAAGCTTTTATCTTTCCGTTACGATGGGATGAGCCTTTTGGGTTAACAATGATTGAGGCGATGGCGTGCGGGACTCCAGTTATTGCATATAATCGGGGAAGTGTTCCTGAGATAGTACGAGACGGTTTGACTGGTTTTATTGTAGACCCGGACGATGAGGATAGACCGGGTAAGGGCGGATGGGTTATTAAAAAGCAGGGCATTGAAGGTTTAGTCGAAGCAGTAAAGAGAATCGGAGAAATAGACAGAAAAGCTTGCCGAAAACATGTTGAGGAAAACTTTACCGTTGAAAAAATGACTGACGGATACGAAAAAGTTTATACAGAAATTATTAGTCGAGAAAAAAATGGGTAAACATATGAGAATTGCGCAGATCGCAAATAATTGGGGGAAATTCGATCCTGAAACAGGTATTGGTATTGCTGCGGTAATTCGCGATGTATCCCTTGGATTAAGCGCAAAAGGACATGATGTCACTGTATTTGCTCCCAACGGATCTGTATTCCCAGGTATAAAATTGCGTTGTGTAGGAAAGTCATTTAAGGAATTGGGCATTAATTTATTTCATCCAGATGCTTCTTTGGCTCAAGAGGCATACGTAAAAGAAATTGTTAATCATCTTCACGATTTCGACATTGTTCATAGCCATGTAGAACATATTTTATTACCTTTTATTGACGATATTTCTATTCCGGTAGTATCAACAATTCATGGAGCCGGTTTCATGCCGCGGGAAAAGGCTATTTTCCAGGCATATCCTAATGGGATATTCATTGCCCTGTCCGAAGGAGCCAAGCGCGCTCTTCCATACATTCATTTTTCGTATGTTGTACATAATGGCATACGTGTTGATGAAGCAATTTATAATCCCAATCCTCACATCCCATCTTATTTAATATGGATGGGAAGATTTTCTGAAAACAAAGGGGTTTTGGATGGGATTGATGCTGCCAAAAAGGCGAAAGAGAGTTTGCTTCTGGTAGGGTTTGAGGAAAAAGGGCAAGAAGAGTATCTTAAAAAAGTTAAACTTTTAGTAGATGGGTCAGGGGTTCGTATAATTGATGAGCTTATTGATAAACAGAAAAAATATTCATTTTTGGGGAATGCAAAAGCATTTTTATTTCCTATACACTGGGAAGAGCCATTTGGATTAATGATGCCTGAAGCCATGGCTTGCGGAACGCCTGTAATAGCCTACAATAGAGGCAGTGTTCCCGATATAGTTAGGGATGGAGTAACAGGTTTTATAATAGATCAAGATGATGAGGATAGGCCGGGGAGAGGGAGCTGGATTATAAAAAAACAAGGGATTGAAGGTTTGGTCGAAGCAGTTAAGCGGATTGGTGAGATAGATAGGAAAGCTTGCAGAAAACATGTTGAGGAAAACTTTACCGTTGAAAAAATGACTGACGGTTACGAAAATGAGTATAAAAAAATATTAGGCATGATTTAAATTTATGGGTGACGGTGTAGCTAATGGTCCGGAAACAAGTTTTATTCCGCAAGCCGAAAGCTTGCAGGGTAAAGAAGGAGTAACTCTTTATAAGAGTAATGAATTTGAGGTTTTCGTTCCCAAAAATCCCAACATTCCTTTAACTGAAGGGTTGCATATTCAGATATCGGATGGACACGATTCGGAGGATTCTCCGAAAGAAATTTTAGCGCGATATACTTTGGCTTTGGGTGCGGCAAAAGTTCTCGCTGAAAGCGGAATGACTCGAGACGCATGGGCGAATACTAGGCTTGAAGAAGGCCAAACGGTAAGCGTTTATGGTAGAGTTCCCGGCGAAGAAAATTCCTGGAGGAAGCCGGTTGATACCCTTGAGAGAAATTCTCCGCAAGTAGATAAAGTAGATCCGCGGCTTGCGGAATTATTTAGACGTTATATGCCAAAGTGGGAGGAATTATCCAATCGGATGGAGTTATTTAAAAATGGAGTCAACGGAAAAGATATTAATGAGGTTTCAAGAGAAAGCGTTACTGTTTGGGAAAGTGATAGCCTTAAATTGGAAGTAATTTTGAATCCCCATCTTAAAGGATTACATTTAATTGCGAGTCCGAAGGAGAGTTTTCAAAGACAATGGCAGACAGTTCAAGGTCAAGATTCAGAACAAGTTTATATTCAACAAACTCTTGAGGCAACCGCAGTTGCTATGGGAGGGCAAAAACTGTTAGCCGAAGGCAGAGGGGAAATCCATAATAGCGGAAACTGGGCATCGGGTCTTAAAGTTACGCAAGAAGGAGGCAAACTTGATTTAGAAAAACTTTCAGAAAATAGAAAAGCGGAGAAAAAATCGCATCGCCCTGATATTGCAGAGCCAGAAAGTCAGATGAACACAGGAATGCATGTTCATGTTTATATCCCGTCAGAGGGTCCGGTTATTCTTCCCAAGATGTCAAAACAAGAGGCAATTGAGAGAGGAAGACTTGATGTTGTAAAGCAGTGGGAAGAAATTCCTCCAATGGATCAGACCCAGTTGGAAGACATAAGAGTTAAATTAGGAGAAGGGAAATTGACTAACTGGCTTGAGGAGAATTGCAAAGGACAACTTAAAAGCAAAATGACATAAAAAATATGAATGTTCTGATTACGGGTTACGAGGCTGCTCCTTTTTATAAAAGAGGAGGGTTGGGAGATGTGATGGAATCTTTGCCAAAAGCCTTAGGCAAGATTGGGATAGAAGCTCGCGTTGTCATACCATATTACGACGACATAAAAGAGAAATATAACTTTAAAGAAGAAGGTGAATTTACAATCAGGTTTGAGTCTGTTGTGGAATCAATAGGTGTTTATTCTTCATTGTTGCCCCGGACCAAAATTCCCTTTTATTTCTTGGATAACAAAAAGCATAAGTTTATTAGCGATAAACGGGGGAAAGATAAAATAAATCAATTTGCATCTTTTAATCTGGCAGTTGTGAACTTTATTCATTGGGTTTCAGAACACCATAAGTGGATCCCATCAATAGTCCATTGCAATGATTGGCATACAGCTTTAATTCCTCTTATCCTAAAACAGAAGATGAAATTGGAGATCCCAACGCTTCTAACCATCCACAATCTTAATTATCAAGGAATAGGGTCATTAAAAGTTCTAGATTTACTTGATATGAGGGACGAAGAAACAAAAGAAATCAAAAGAGGAAAACCTGCAACAGAAATAAATGTTTTAGGAGAAGGGATTGTACATGCTGATTTGGTTTCAACGGTTTCCCGCTCTTATGCCAAAGAAATAATGCGGGATTATGGAAAAAATCCAATAGCGGCGTTTCTTAAAAAAAGAGAAGAGGAGCAGCCCAAAATAGACGGAAAGATAATAGGAATTCTCAATGGGATTGACTATGACGTTTGGAATCCGGCAACCGATAAATCCATTTTTCATAAATATGATACAAATAATTGGGAGACTGGCAAAAAAGACAATAAAGATGATTTGTTGAAAAGTTTAGGTTTGGAAGACAGGCCGACATTTTGTTTTGTCGGAAGAATGGCAAAGCAAAAGGGACTTGATATTCTAATAAAAACTGTTGATGGATTAGATTCCTTAAACATCAATATGATAATCTTGGGTGTGGGCGATCCAATCATTCAGGAAACTGTTCTGAAGCTTGCTCAAAAATACCCGTCTTGGGTAAGGGCGGAGCCGATATACAGCGAAGAATTCGCTCATAAGCTGTACGCGGGATCGGACTTTATAATTATTCCGTCTCGATATGAACCTTGCGGATTGATACAGATGATTGCAATGAGATACGGAACAATTCCAATTGCCTCAAAAACAGGAGGTCTGCAGGATTCTATTGCAAACGGGAAGAATGGACTTCTTTTTGAAAAAGGTAAATCAATTCGTCTTAAAAAAGCAATAAAACATGCATTAAATATTCAAAAAGATATGGCAAGATATAGGAAAATGGTGCTAAGCGCAATGAGAAAAGACTTTTCCTGGGACAAAAGCGCGGTTTTATATAAAAAATTGTATGAGGAGATGGTAAAATGAGCGATTTTGAATTTTTGCAAAATCCCCTAAGCAAAAAGTGGGTTATTCTGTCGCCAAGGCGGGCAAAAAGACCGGATATTGCTCATGGAATAGAGCCTGTCTGTCCTTTTTGTCCTGGAAAAGAATCTGAAGAAAAAGAAGTTTATCGAGTTGGGGGAGAAGTA
>OBEQ010271978.1_pt1 | contig 10927 bp, 10 predicted proteins | sample 1670901 | NCBI WGS metagenome assembly OBEQ01 (sample SAMEA104232315, study PRJEB22302) | groundwater metagenome | biome: forest; feature: aquifer; material: groundwater | place: USA | collected 2011-08-07 | depth 5.4 m | reverse complement strand
TTTTTTTTTCCGCGGGCCGTTTTCTCTTTTGAGGCGGCAAACACCCCCGCCGATCCCTTCATTATCGGCACCGAGGTCGGTATCATCTTCAAACTCAAAAAAGATCATCCTACCAAACGTTTTATCATGCCTACCGAACAATTCGTTTGCCAGACCATGAAGATGACGACGCTGGGATGGGTTGCGCACGCGCTTGAGACGGGGGAACACGCGATCGAGATCCCGGAGCCCGTTCGCCGGCGCGCCGAAACGACTTTAAAACGCATGATGGAAGTTTCCAAAGACCATCCGAACGCCGTGATCGCTAGCTACTGATGACAACGGAAAAAAAGGTCAGCGAGTCCAAAACGGAAATGAGCGAGCTCATGCAGCCGAGGCACGCGAATTTCGCGGGTATCGTACACGGGGGGGCCATCCTTTCGATCTCGGACAACGTCGCGTATGTCTGCGCGGCCAGGCACGCGGGGCCGAACTGCGTGACCGTGTCGGTGGACCGCGTGAATTTCCGTGAGCCGATCCGGATAGGGGAACTGGTGACCTTTTTGGCCTCGGTGAATTATGTGGGTAGAAGCTCGATGGAAGTCGGCATCAAAATCATGACCGAAGATTTGAGGACAGGCAAGAAGACACACACCAATTCCTGCTACTTTACGATGGTTTCTCTCGATGATAAGGGCAAACCCAAAGAAGCGCCCCGTTTGATCCCCGAAACACCTGAAGAAAAACGCCGCTACGAGGAAGCCCGCAAGCGGCGTGAGCTAACGCTCAAATTTCTTAAAGACTGATTGATTATCTTCCCACCGGCTGAAAGGCCCTGACTTTCTCAAGCGCCGCCGCGTAATTCGGTTCCTGAGTGACTTCCTTCACGATCTCGATGTATTGGATTTTCTCATTCGCGATCACAAAAACAGCTCTCGCCAAAAGCCCGAGTTCCTTGATCAAGAGACCGTAGGTATTCCCGAAGTTTTTGTCCTTGTAATCGGACAGCACCGTGATGTTTTGGATGCTGTATGCCTCGCAAAACCGCTTCTGCGCGAACGGCAGGTCCATGCTGATCGTCAGGACTTTGACATTCAGGTTTGCCGTTTCCTGGCTGAACTTCTTGGTCTGTATCTCGCACACCGGCGTGTCAAGCGACGGCACCGAACTGATGATGATGGTTTGTCCCTTGAAGTCCGAAAGCTTTTTCGGCCGCAGCCCTACGTCCACGACCGTGAAATCCGGAGCCGTGGCGCCTATTTTAAGCTCAGGCCCGACCAAGGTGAGCGGGTTTCCTTTAAAAGTGATGACGCCTTTTCGTTCCATAATACCTCCTCATTTGATTGAGGAGGTATTATAGCACAATTAGCCGGGTTTTCTTCTTTGGTCCTCTAAGAGGTCGCTCACCTCGAAATCAACCGCCCCATACTCTTTTGCGACCGCGATGATTTCCGGGCAAAGCTCATACCTTTGCTTTAAGAGCGCCTCTTTGAGATAGAGAAGGGCCGTGAGTTTGATGGGGTGCTTCATCACGGCTATCCTTTTTGGTTGACTCACGTTAATGGTTTTGAGCATCATTTTCTCCTTTGTTTTGCTTTCCGCGGTTTAAGTCGAAGTAGCGGGGGCAGAAAGCAAAAAACCCACTACCTCGAAAGGCAGTGGGTTTTTTGGAAACTTTTGGACGATTACTTTTTTATTTTTTGCTCGAAATTTCTTGACAACCCACCACCCCGGCACGCTTGGCCATAATGCGATAATGGCAAAGCGACGCAAAGCTCCGCCACAAAGCGTTGGCGGACAGGGCCGCTTGTACCGTTTTGGGCGTGCAGCTCGCGGATAATGCGTTGTTTGTTAGATTCTGGTTCAACATTGTTTTTCCTAATAGAAAGAATTATACCTCAAATCGCCTAAAAATCAAGAGAAATATGATTTTACGGACCTTTTACCGATATCGATAAATTTTGAGTTGTTTCTACTGTATTTGATGGTAGAATAAATCCCCCAGGCTAGGTGTCTTCGAACTCATCGATCTCATGATGCCGGCATTGGAAAGACGCTGGAAGATTTAGGTGAAGGGACATAAAACTGTTTATCCTCCAATCCGCTTTTAATTTTTTAAAACGCCTTTACGTTCAACGCTCTCTGATTTGGACACTCTCCGTTCGCGCGCTCCAGACAAGGTATGCGGGGACCTTCGCGGGGATGATTTGGATGATTGTCAACCCACTGGTGACAATTCTGGTATACTGGTTCGTCTTCTCCGTAGGGTTTCGTGTGAAGCCTTTAGGGGGTGTTCCGTTTATCGTTGTCTTTTTATGCGGCTTTATCCCGTGGACTTTATTCAGCGAAACGCTCACGATCAATGCCAATGCGATTACCTCCAACGCGAATTTGGTGAAGAAAACCGTTTTTCCTACAGAAATTTTGCCCGTGGTAAATCTCGTCGCGAGCTTTGCCACTCATGCCGTGATGATTCTTGTCCTAGTAGGCCTTCTTATTCTGAATGGCATCCCACTTTCGTTTTCGACATTTCAAATCCTCTATTATTTTATCGGTTTGTCTTTATTCAGCCTGGGTTTAAGCTGGATTTTTTCCGCCCTCAATGTTTTTTATAGGGACGTCGCGCCGGTGATCGGCGTGATTTTGAATGTCTGGTTTTGGATGACCCCGATTGCTTGGATGCTCGATATGCTTCCGCCTAAGTGGCAGTTTATCATCAAGCTGAATCCGGTGTATTATCTCGTGGAAGGATACCGATCTTCATTCATTTACCACTCGCCGCACGGTCGTTTCACGGGCATTTATTTTTGGACGATTTGCTTGATCACAGTGATTTTGGGGGCGTTTATTTTTAAAAAGTTAAAGCCGGAGTTTGCCGATGTCCTTTGAGTCAAACAACGCGGCCATCTCTCTTGACGGCATTTCAAAAAAATATAAACTCTTTAAATCCACCCAAGAACGAGTCCGCGAGGCGTTGCATCCCTTTAAGAAAAAGTATCACCGCGAATTTTGGGCACTGAGTGATATTAACCTTGAAATCCCGAGCGGCCGTACCTTCGGACTCATCGGTAGAAACGGCTCCGGCAAATCGACGCTTCTCCAAATTATCTCCGGTGTTCTTCAACCTACGTCCGGTAGCGTGAAGGTTAAAGGCAGGATATCGGCCCTGCTTGAACTTGGCGCCGGCTTTAATCCCGAATTCACAGGGCGGGAAAACGTGTATTTAAACGGCGCTCTCATGGGCTTTTCGAAGCAAGAAATGAAAAAAAGGCTTCCTCTCGTCGAGGCCTTTGCCGACATTGGCGAATTTGTCGACCAGCCCGTTAAGATTTATTCTTCGGGTATGTTTGTGAGACTGGCTTTTGCCGCCGCCATCCATGTGGACCCCGATATTCTTATCATTGATGAAGCTCTTGCCGTCGGCGACGCCAAATTTCAGCATAAGTGCTATCAAAAAATAATTGAATTCCAAAACCAGGGTAAAACCATTATTATGGTAACCCATGATATGGGGGCCATTTTGAAACATTGTGATCAAGCCATCGTGCTTGAAAGTGGGCATGTGGTGCAAACCGGGAGCCCGAAAGAAGTCATCCATTATTATCATGAGCTTGTGCTCTCAGGGTCCGTCAATTCCAAGAACGGTTCTCTTTTAGATGGGTCGCATAAATCAAGCGAACCCTCCGCGTCTCTTACAGAAACTCCTTTAGATCAGTTTCTTAGGTTAGAACCTTCATCCGATCATTGTGTTCTTAGAAATTCTTATAATCCGAATGAATACCGGTTTGGAGATGAGAGAGGAAAGATAGTCGATTATTTGATCGTGTGTGAGGGTAGATATGATCCTGCCGCTGTTTATTCCGGTGAAAGGATCGACATCTATGTCAAAGCAACGTTCTTGCAAAACGTCGAGTTACCACTTTATGGGTTCTCTGTGAAATCGCTGGACGGCATTGTCATTTATGCGAGCAACACGCGATTTAAAAATGCGGTTGTGAATCCGGTAGCGTCGGGAGATAGAGTGACATTTAAATTTTCCATTGAATTAAATATGACTGGCGGAGATTTTTTTATGGATTTGGGAATAGCCGAAAAATTGCCTGCGAAAGATGCACCGGTCGATATTCGGATGAGTATGATTCACCTGTTTGTTCAATGTCGTGAACGGTTTGACGGTTTTATGCAGATGGATACGGATTTTCAAGAAATCTCCGTTGTCTCAAAGAATTTAATGGGCCTTTCTATAAAAGGTGGATGAGCGCATGCATATCAAATCTAAGCAATTGAGTTCAAGGGAGCAAATTGCTATTTTACGCGCATTGGCTAAATCAGTCGCACGGCACGGATGCAAGTTTTTGGAGATAGGAAGTTGGTGTGGGGATTCATCGGTTGTGCTAGCCGAAGTTGCCAAAGAAAATAAAGGGAACCTTTTTTGCATAGATTGGTGGAAAGGAAATATAGGTACTGAATTGGCGGAAATAGCATCAAAGCATGACGTCTTTTCTTATTTTTGGCGGCATATAAATGATCGGGAGTTGCAAGAGACGGTAGTGCCGATTCGCGCAAAATCGGATTTAATTTCCAATATTTTAAAAAAAGAAGTCTTTGACCTTATTTTTGTCGATGGAGATCACAGGTACCAAGCTATTTTAAAGGACTTAAAACAGTACGCCCCGCTTGTCCGATGTAAGGGGGTGTTTTGCGGTGACGACTGTGAGGGGCGCATCACAGATTTTGATATGGATTTTTTGGAATCCGGAAAAGAGACAGACTATCATGAGAATGTTCATTGCGGCGTGGTTCTTGCCGTTGGCACATTTTTTAAAGAATATTCAATCGATTATAATATATGGAGCGCTCGACTCGATGACAAAAACGGTTGGGAACCGACACAGATCGTTGTTCCCGGCCTCTTTCATAAAAGGCAAACGGCTCCTTCTCCTATGCTCTTCACAAGAAACTACCGGATATTGCGTTATGAGAAATTACTCTATGCCGTCCCTTCTCCAATGAATAATTTCGATATTACTGAAGAAAACGTTCGTAATCATCCGCAAGTGATTTCGGAAGCCACGCTGGACCAGCTAAAAAAGCGTATTGGAGATGAAATGATGTACAGCGAGTTGCCGGTGTTGATCGATTGTCACAAAGATTATAATATTGTCCAATATAAAGATAGACTGTATGGTGTGCCACAATCTTTAGGTCCCATTGATTTGGTGGATGCGAAGGGTATTAAGAAAGTGTTTAAAAATCAGAAATGTTTTACAGGTACATATGTCGAAGAAGTGAAAAGGATGATAGATAAAAGATTTTCTATGGTAGACGCCCAATTAACGAAAGAGGGCTATAGAGGCTTCAATATCGTTGTTTATCGAAAAAAGTATTACGCCCTAAGACAAGATATCGGCTCCGTGAATCTTCTGACCATTGATGTAGAAAATTTAGTGCGGGAAGGCAAATGTATAGTCGCCAACTCGATCAACGAAGTCGAACGCTTGATTAATCAGATGACGGCCCAACCCATTGAGGGAAAGTTATAACATGTTGCCGCAAGTCCAATTGGGTGAGTCAAAATCAGGTGGCCAGTCAAGATTTGCGCGTCTCGGTCGTTCTATTTATTCCGAATATCTTAACATCGTTTATGAGAGCCCGGAAGCCGCGATCCAAGAAGGGGATTATTCTTATGCGGTAAGAAAAGCGCCGGAAGGAGAACTCAAAAAAAAGCTCGAAGAACTTTTGGCGATCCGGAAGCGGTCATCGCCGTTTTCTCATGAGTTGCTTCCTTTTTCTTACGGTATTTTTAAGCCGGATTCTTTTGTTCCTTCTGATAGAAAGGTCCGCGTTCTTGTTCAAATGCGGGATCTTCCCAGCGACCACAGCCGCGGGCATTTTCGAAATATCAAGAAAAGCGCGAAATTTGAAGTAAAGAATGTCGGTTTTTACGATACCGCCGATGTTGTCCTGCGTCCGGGCATGACGCTGGGGGAAGTTCACAAAAAACTGGGCGACTGGAAACCCGATTTCTTTTATTGCCACCAGGTGGAATATCAGTGCCTGCCGGTGGGGATGCATGATGCGCCGTATCCCGTGCTGGGTCACGTGGGTGATACGGATCTTCATTGGACGAATTCGAAAGAAATTTTTAAATCATTTGATCTTTTAACGGTTGTGGGTTCTTATGATTTTTGGCAGACACGCGCCGTGACGGATTGTCCGGTCGTGGTGTATCCGAAAATCTACGGGTGCACTCCTAACGCGCTCGTGCATGAGTCTCTAAAAGACAGAAAATATGACTTTTCTTTCATCGGCGAAGCGGTAGATCCCTATCGTTTTGACACGCAGTGTTTTCTCAAAGAACTTGCGGCCGTGAGTCGTTCTTTTCCGATCATTACCGGGTGTGTTCTCTCGGAACCGGATTATTTTGAGTTTCTTCGAAACACGAAGATCATTCCGACCTATGTCCGCCGTTGGGGGGCTTTTTCCACAAGGGGACTTGAGGCCCTCTTTTCGGGCTGCTGTGTGCTTTATCAAGAGGAAGGAGAGTTCGGGCTTTATTTTTCAAAGGACGAGGGTGCGCTTCCTTATCGGCCTGATAATTTTATTGAGGTGGCTCAGGATGCGTTGAATCGTTGGTACGAGATTCAAGACTGTGCGGAGGCAGGACGCAGGAAAGCCGCGCGCGAATTCATACTGTCCGACGTTCTCGAGCAGTATTTTGAGTTTCTTTCTTTTCTTGCTTTTGCGATAGATATGCATAAAGCAAGGAGGCGTCGTATCCCTGATGAGGGGTATAGAACGCCGGCGCTGATTGGTGGCTGGGGCGGGGTTTTTGCCGATGACACGATTGAGGCCTCAAAGGCGATGTACCGCTACACGGATCGACTCGCTCAAAAAAAAGACCAAACGCATACGGCTTCCTTTTTAAAATCGCAAATCGCTCTTTCAAAAACCGGTATTTCTCTTGACCACGTTCGAAATGATATGATGAACTGCTTCAATGCGGCCCGCTTCCTGTACTATGCAGGCCGTGAGTCAGTGCCTTTTTTTCGTCAGGCACTGTCATTGAAATCGCTGGGAGAAAATTTAGATTGTTTGGATTATCTCTATTTTCCGGAAAGTTTTGATTATCGCGGTTATTTAGACATTTTGTGGAGGGGGTCGAGTCGTGGCGTTTTGAATTCAGAAGCCAGACAGCAAGCTTCCCGAATGACACAGGCCTACTCGTATGGCTATCTATTCAAGGTCCTGCAGGATCCGGAGTATTTTTGGTTGGCGCTGGAAAAATGGGAATCACCCAACCTTGCGTTTTTTCTTGCGCAAGGTTTGAGCCCAGCGCTCGAAGACAAAGTATTCCATTCCAAGGAGGCAAGCGCTTTTTTACGTTTCACTGAGCTTATGGAAGAGGCGGTGTTCTTGCAGCCCATTCGGTTTTCAATCCTGAACAAACCGCTCCAGCGCTTTTTGTCTCCTAAATCGCGGGATGAAATCAACCATTTGGCCTCCTTTTTTGAAAAAGCAAACCAGTGGAGAGATGCCAATAACAGAAATAATGGCGATTCCAGTAAGCCCCGCGATTCATTTTCCTCTACGAAAAAATCATCGACTGATAATGCGCTGACGCATATCGGATGGCATTATTACTATCATTCTCGTTATTCAAAGGCTGTGAGCGCTTTCAGCGAGGCCATCCAGATTTATGGACAAGACTCCAAAAAAGCCTACCCCGCCTATTTGGGCCGTGGCTGGGCATACTTAAAAGAGAGACAGTGGGATAAAGCTGTGGCAGACTTTGAACGTTTTTTGAATGGTCACCACAGTCAGATTGATCCAAATCAGAAACAGGAAGCTTTCCGAGGCCGTGCATGGGCTCATTACCATTGGAGGCGTTTCGACAAAGCTCTTGACGATTTCGATAGCGCACTTTTGTTCACAGAAGCTGGAAATCAAGAGGTGTTGCAGCATATTTTTCGGGGTCGAGCGTGGACTTTTTTTCAATTGGGAAAATTAAATTGCGCGATAGAAGATTTTAAAAAATCTCGAGGATATCTTCAATCTGCGCCACACTCTCAACTTCTGACTCGCTTGGCGTATCAAGTGATCGGATCTCGCATAAAGCAGCATGCTATAAAGTTAAAAGATGCTTTAAAACGCCCAAATGGTTAATCCAAACGTAGAAGTTCCTCTGACGGAGCTGAGTCTGCCCGAGGTTATCGAGATAGAACCCACTCACACCTGCAATCTTCGCTGTGTCATGTGCCATGTGAGTTATGAGAAACTCACGCATACGATGATTCGTTCTGATTTTGTTGAGAGACTCCGAAGTTTGAAAGGCAAATGGGCGGTGGTGGGATCCAACTATGAGCCTGCGGCTCATCCTAAGTTTGTTGATTTGATGTTGGGGTTGTCGGAACTTGGCATGAAAATTGAGCTCACGACCAACGGGACGCTTTTCACAACGCAGGTATCCGATCGCGTCGCGGATTGCCATTTCGAGAATATTACGGTTTCCTTTGACGGCATTCGTAAAGAGACTTATGAATTCATCCGCCGCAACGCGAACTACGATCGCGCGATCGAACGTATCTTGTATTTTAAGAATTCGGTCCAAGACAAGAAAACTTATTTTACGATCAATAACACGTTGATGAAGCGAAATATTGACGAGGTCGCTGAGGCCGTTGATTTTTGGGAAAAGTACGGATTTGATCATATGGGTTTTATCATCATGGTGCTGCGGGATAAGAATCCGGCGCTCTTGGCTGAAAGCTTGGAGCCCATGATGAATCATGCGTATAAGCGGTTGGAGACTGTTGCGCGCCGGGTGATAGAAAAAAAGTATAAAATGACTTTAAGTTCTCCCATGTTTGCGCGCATGTTCGATTTAAAAAAGCAGTATCCTTTAAATTTCCCTTCCGGCGTTGTCCAATCTGACCACGCCGAGGCACGTACCCCTTTTAATCCACGGACCTATTTTCAAAATGGGAATTATCCCGGCATGCATGTGGAATGCCGGTCTCCGTTTAAGTTCGCCCGGATATCTTACAATGGGGATGTCGAGCTTTGTTACCAGTTTAAGATAGGGAATATTTACCAGGATGATTTTGTGGATATCTGGTACGGCGAAAAGGCAAAAAAAGTGCGGGAGCTCGTGCTTCAAAGCGCCAAGGTATGTCACGCCTGCGATTATTACCACTTTTGCGTAAAGGCGGGAGAGGTGGATTACAGCAGTCATGAGAATTATTATAGCAATGTCTCCAGTTTCAGTGAGCAGCACCATCACCGTCAGCCGACGTTCATCGAAAACTGCGGTTTTTACAACATCGTCGGTTGGTTGGGGAAATACTATGGGGTACCAAAGTATCTGGGCCTTATCGATGTCCGGTTTGAAGACGAAGTCAACTCCATCGGAGTTTTTAGTGCATCCTCCATCGAAAAACTCAAGAAGGTTATGAGCCGTCCTGAGATTGTAGAGGACCGCCGCAATGCCCCTTTAGTCATAGAAGACAATGGTTTTTACAACGTCGTGAGATGGGGAGACAAGTATTATGGCATTCCGAAACATCTGGGCTCCATGGACATTCGATTTGCGGAAGACACCAAAGATATTTTCGTTGAAGATTCCATCGAAGAACTCAAGAAAACCATGAGCCGCCCGGAGGTTGTGGAGGATTCGAGAAATATTCCTTGGTTTGTTGAAGAGAGTGATCTCTACAATGTCATTCGATGGACCAATAAATACTACGGTATACCCAAGTACTTGGGAGCTGTCGACATCCGGTCTAAAGACGAGGCCAATTCCATAGGAGTCTTCAGCGCACTTTCCATCGAAGAACTCAAGAAGATTATGAGCTGCCCGGAGGTTGTGGAGGATCGACGCAATGCCCCTTTGGTCTTGGAAGACTGCGGTTTTTACAACATCGTTCACTGGGCAGGAAAATATTATGGCGTTCCCAAACACCTAGGTTCAATCGACGTTCGACATGCAGGACAGGCAACGGATATTTTTGTTGAAGACTCCATCGAAAAACTCAAGAAGGTTATGAGCCGTCCTGAGATTGTAGAGGACCGCCGCAATGCCCCTTTGGTCTTGGAAGACTGCGGTTTTTACAACGTCGTGAGATGGGGAGACAAGTATTATGGCATTCCGAAACATCTGGGTTCTGTGGACATCCGGTTTACCGCCAATTTAGAGGGCGTCTTCGTGGATAGCTCTGTCGAAGGAGTTAAAAAAGCAATGAACCAGCCAGCTGCTTTGGAAAGTCAACAGGGCCGACCGATTTTTATGGAAGATCATGGTTCATATAAAATCGTCAAGTGGCGTAGCAAGTATTATGGCTTACCTAGATTTTTAGGTCCTGTGGACATCCGTTTAGTCGATACAACAAAACTCAAAGGGGTTTTTATTGGGTCGTCGCTTGAGCATTTGAAACAAACAATCGACCTCCATTACGTATGAGTGCCTCAAGCTTTCGAATTTTAACTTGACGATAGATTACTCCTGGCCTGTTCCTGAGAGTCACTCTCAAGTTCCTGTTTGGACGGGGAATGGTTTTCAAATCGGTTCCGTGACTTTGCCGATACTTTCTTATGACAGACATGTTTCATCGGCAGGCTGGGCGGAGGACTTGACCGATTTTCATGAAGAAATTGCCGGATCCATGCATCCGATCGATCGGGCCTCGCGAAAGCATTCCATCCAGGAGATGAAGAAACATATCCTCATGCCATCTCCTCTTATTCTCGAAGTCGGCTGTTCCTCAGGTTTTATGTTGCGTGAAATGCGCCAGCATCTGCCTCATGCTTTTATCATGGGCGCCGACTACGTTAGAAAACCTTTTGAATCCTTTCTGGGGCAGTGGGTTTCTTTTCCTTTTGGGATTCGCTGCGAGTTGACTTGCCGAAAATGATGAGCGAAGGATCTTTAATGATTTCTAATTTTTTGGAC
>OBEQ010224278.1_pt1 | contig 10927 bp, 11 predicted proteins | sample 1670901 | NCBI WGS metagenome assembly OBEQ01 (sample SAMEA104232315, study PRJEB22302) | groundwater metagenome | biome: forest; feature: aquifer; material: groundwater | place: USA | collected 2011-08-07 | depth 5.4 m | reverse complement strand
TGTTCGCCAGAAGAATGAGTCCTGCTATCCCTTTCTTTTTGCCAGGCACTCTTGTATGAGCTGATCCAAGAACTCACGAAGTCCTGGCTCGCGGACTTTGAAACTTCCTTGGTCTTGAACGATGATGCCGCCACCAACCACACGAACCTCATCGACAATAGCGCCTACAGAATCCTGTTGACGGATGTAATAGGTTGGCGTAAAGGGTGATCGAACATGGTATTCAACTCTGTCCCCAGGCGTTAAGAACTCCTGTACCCTTTGGATCGATGCCTGGTCTTCGACATCAACCTCCTGGACGCCAGCCGACCCAGGTTCTCTCCAACGCTTTGTAAGGTGAACTTTTACAACGATGCTATTCATCATCGCCTGCCTCCTTTGTGAGTGTAAAGAACCTACGCTAAGACCTTAACGAACCCAGTCTTCACTATCTCCCATCAATCTCAACCTACTACAGTACTGATGATGTTTTAGAAAATAAACACTTTGATTCATCGATTTCGATCCCGTTGTCTTTGAGCTAGTGAACGAGGTTATGCATTTCCTTACGAACTACCACGGATTCCATGATCGCGTCAAGTTTACTATTCATCCCGTCGAGATGCGTGTCGATTCCATCAAAACGCTGATCAACATATTGACTCTGTTTCCCAAAACTCAGCGTAATATGGCGCGCCAGGTCAGTAATCGAAGACTGCAGGCGGCTTTCCAGCGCTCGCAGATGATTTGTAGTTATGTTAACTGCTTTCGTACGAGGCATACGATGTCCTTTCTGCCAGCCACTTTCCTTGTCTATAGTGAGGATAAAACAGCCTTGCTTTGATGTCAAGTTTTTATCAACCCAATCATCACCGTCTCCCCATCAATCTCTATCTCACTAGTATCTGTTGCCCCCTCCACACTTGGCATCACAGCTTTCGCTCTCACCTGCTCCAAGAATTCTTGAGAAAAACGCTCGATAACTTTCGCGGCGATCGTATTTGCCTGAACGTGAGCGACAATAACATCACTCGGTTGCAGTGTTGCTGTTTTTCGCAAAGAGTTAAATTCACGCACCAAGTCACGGTACAACCCTTCTTCTTTTAACTCATCGGTTACCGTGATATCAAGTGCGACACTATCCCCAACGGCCCATTCCGAACCGGTTGGCAGTTTTTCTGCTTGGTGAAGTTCTTTAACGTTCAGCTCACTGCGGACTATCTCATCAAGATCCGGCCGGAGTTGTTCAGTTGTCACTACTTGCTGTAGCGGTTGACGGACTTTCAATCCTGATTTGGCACGTAGCGCGTGACCCTGTTCAACGACCTTGCGAGCCGTATCCATATCACTCAATAACTTTTCATCGATCTTTCCAACTTTCGGCCATTCTTCAAGATGAACCGACTCTTTATCGCCACCTATTTCATGATAAACGTGTTCGGCCAGGAAGGGCGTAAACGGCGCCATCAATTTGCTTACTGCCATCAAGACCTCTTGGAGCGTCGCGGCCGAAGCAGCTGCGTTTACGCTCTTAAAACGATCACGCGATCGACGAACGTACCACGTCGAGAGTTCCGTGATAAACGCCCCAATCGCCCGCGCCGCACCGGTAATATCGTAACTTTCTAGTCGCTTCGTCACATCGATAGTTAACATGTTAAGCATTGAGTGAATCCAACGATCAAGAGGATGTGTGGGAACAGCCCCCTCCTTCGCGTAAGGAGGGGTGACCGGTTCCACTCGACCACGAGTGGAGCTGGTCGGGGTGGTCGGAGAGAGTTGGTAAAAACTAAGAACGTTCATCAAAATCAAAAACGTTTTCTTCACCCCCTCATCCACCATCTTCGTATCAAAGTTCTTCGGATCCCAAGGTTGATTGGTGGTGTACATGAACCAGCGCAACGCATCAGCTCCGTGTTTATCGAACAGTTCGTTCAGATCACCATAATTCTTCAGCGACTTAGAAAGTTTTCGACCCTTGGCATCATTCAAGAACCCCAGGACAACAACATTTTCATATGAAGACTTTTTGACCACCTTCGCTTTTTGCAACAACGTGCTAATTGCCAAGAGCGTATAAAACCAGCCACGAGTTTGATCAATCGCTTCAGAAATATACTCAGCCGGATAATTTTCACCTTTGTCGATTTTTTCCTTATTCTCAAATGGGTAATGATGCTGGGCAAATGGCATGGCACCAGAGTCGAACCAGGCATCAGCCACTTCGGGGACACGTTTCATGGTGCCGGTGGAGCAGGTTTGGCATTTCCACGATATGCCGTCAATAAAGGGACGATGCGGGTCGAAGGAACCATCCGGCTGGAACAACCCAGCAATAAACTTAACTTCGTAGGGCTTGGCGTACGTTGGATAGTCCATGGCATCAATTTGCGCAACCGGTAATAACTCTGTAGCCCAGCGGACAACCTGTGTCGGGTCACCGTGTGTGACCAGTAAAAAAGTTTTACCTTCATTCATGCGGTCAAGCTCTTGCAATAAGGAAAAAATTCGTGTGCGCATGTCTAACCATGTTTCACCACCAGGCGGTGCAGACATCAGACGCATGCGTCGATCAAGCGTTGGAAACTGTCGATGGTATTCATCAAGCGTTTTTCCTTCCATCTCATGTCCAATTGAAAACTCTTTTAGACGCTCGTCTTCCCTAGCTGTTAACCCAAGTTCTCGGCCAATGATTTCCGCGGTCTCACGAGCACGACGAAATGGCGACATATAAATTGCGTCAACTTTCTCGGCTTTGAGTTTTTGAGCCGCTTGCTTAGCCTGTTTCTGACCCTCATCTGTCAACGGTGCAATATCCTTTTTTTCTAAGACAGTGTTGAGTGTTTTGGATTCGTTAATGACGGACTTTCCGTGCCGTAAAAAAATATATCGATTACGCGCTGGTGCTCTAGCCACTAATTCCTGATATCCACCCAAGCACTCCTGATGTTTACAATCAGTATTATCGCACTGCCAAATCGGCAACGGGGTACCCCAATAGCGTTCACGAGAAATCGCCCAGTCTTTGACCTCACGTAACCATTCGCCAAACCGCCCTTCTTTAATATGATTCGGATACCAATTAACTTTTTCGTTATTGGCGATTAACTCATCGCGTAATTTTGACATCATGATGAACCATGACGTCTTAGCATAGTACAAAAGTGGGTGTTTACAGCGCCAGCAGAAGGGGTAATCGTGTTTGTATTTTTCGACTTTGTACAGCTTTCCATGTTCTTGCAGCCAAGCAATGATTTTCTCCTGCGTCTCCCCTTTCGGATCTTTAACTTCAAGCCCAGCCCATGGTTTCACAAGTTCATTAAACTTTCCTTGCAGGTCAACGGTGTGAACTTTTGGTAAATCGAGTTTTTTACCTAGGTTAAAATCATCTTCACCGTACATCACTGCGGTGTGCACCACACCAGTACCATCTTCCGTCGTCACAAAATCAGCGTCAGCAATATAGTAGGCTTTCTTGCCTGATTCTTTTTCTAAATCTACGAAATCAAACAGGCGATGATATTTGAGGTTTATTAAATCTGAGCCTTTTAGGTCCTCGTGTGGCTGAGGAATACCTTTTGATGGATCTGTCGAAACGCTTGATGTCTTTTCCTCATTATTCAAAGCATCAAACCTATTTTTTGCAATAATATATCTTTCGCCTTTTTCGCTTGGTGAAGTTTTTATATAGTTAACATTTTTTCCAACCGCCAACGCCACATTCCCCGGTAATGTCCATGGTGTGGTGGTCCAGGCTAAAACAAATGTCCCCGGTTCATCAACCAATTCAAATTTCACATAGACCGAATCTTCTTCAACATTCTGATATCCCTGCGCAACCTCATGCGATGACAACGCCGTTCCACATCGCGGACAATACGGCACGACTTTGTAATCTTGTTCCAGTAATTTCTGATCCCAAATCTGTTTGAAGATCCACCACAAACTTTCAATATATTCAGGTTCGTAGGTAACGTACGGATGTTCCGTATCGAGCCAAAAACCAACGCGGTTCGTCATTTTCTCCCACAGGTCTTTATACTTCCACACCGACTCTTTAGCTTTGGCATTAAATTCAGCAATACCAAATTTCTCAATATCTTTCTTGCCGGAAATACCTAAATCTTTTTCGACCTCAAGTTCTACTGCTAACCCCTGCGTATCCCACCCGGCTTTCCGTTCAACATGAAATCCCTGCATGGTCTTAAACCGCGGGATGATGTCCTTAAAGGCGCGTGTTTCAACATGACCGATGTGCGGAATGCCGTTAGCCGTTGGCGGCCCGTCGTAAAACACAAAGTTCCCCTTCGGCGAAGGTTTGGCTAATGTTTTTTTGAAGATATCCTTGTTCGCCCAGTCTTTCAGGATTTGTTCTTCAAGTTCGGGGAATTTGGGGATGGGCATTGCGGAAATTAAAGAATTTTCTTGAGTATCGAAAGACACTGTTGGGGCGTTTTTACAGAATACACCAGCTTACCACCCAACTTACGGAAAAATTTCCAAGTCAGTATTTCTGGCTGAATAAAAATTATCGGTTTTTTTGCTTGAAGCGCGAACGCAACCTCGGAAGCGGTGCCATCACCCATGCCACAAACTACTATCGCATCGCTCGTCATAACATTGATGTTGTTTCGCGCTCGGCCGATATCAGTCATGATGGCAATGTCAACAGCGGAAGAAATATTGGTTGAAGTGCGGGATATGATACCAATGGTGGTTCCACCAACTGACTTCGCCCCGCGCACACCTGCATCCATAACCCCTCGGTTCACCCCACCAGTTAACACAAGCCAGCCTTCTAATGCGGCAAGTTTACCTAGCTCAAAAGCAAGCTTCTTAGCCTTTTGTGGAGCCGTCTTTCCTGGCCCCATGATACCGATGATTTTGGTTCGTGCCATAAAATCGCGATATATCAGATCGCGTAGGAAGTGTAGCTTTATTTATGAGTTCGGTCAATACCACCTCCCAACCCTCCTTAATCAAGGAGGGCCGCGTTCGCTTCTTATTTGTGTCTTGAATCAATTAATACCAGTGAGCTAGTAGAAGGTTTTGAGCATGGGTATTGAAACACTATTGTCTCCGGTTCCCCTCCTTACATGAGGAGGGGTTAGGGGCGGTGGGAAGCTCCGAACTCGTGGCAATTTCCCCCAACTTTTTCAACACCCCTTCGATATCCTCCATTACTTCCTCATTCCGAAACCGTACAATCCGGACATACATTGTTCCGAGCCACTCTGTTCGAAAAGCATCATGTTGCTGTTGAGCAGGAACATTGTGTCCGGCACCATCCAGCTCAACTCCTAAGCGCAACTGCGGACAATAAAAATCCAAAATAAAATTCCCAATGCTATATTGTCGGCGAAACTTTAGTCCATGAAATCTGCGGCTCCGTAAATACTCCCATAGCTCAGCTTCTGGACGCGTTGAAGCGCGGCGTAAATATCGACGCCGTTCAAGTTGTACATTGAGTGTCCGAATTCGGGGCATAAGCAATAGATTACCTTGCCACCAGATGCGATATCAGATCGCCTAAAACTATACCCCATCAATAAAAATAGTCAAGAAAAATCCCTACTCAACGCGTTGGTCGGCAGGGGGTTCGGCGGACTGCTCCGAGGCGGCCGGCTGATGACAGCCTTTCCGGGTGATTCTAGCGGCGATGATGATCACTCCGAGAACACAGATCGCACCAGCCACGACCGGCCACAGTTCCGCTATTTGGTTTAACATCATTCTTCCCTCCAATCGAGAATCGGGCACGCCAAGCAATTTCCGCCACCTTAGCTTAAATATGAATGGACGTCAACCCGGCACCACCCCCACCCCGTCATTCTGAGGTGAAACAACAGTTTCGCCGAGGAATCTCCTTTGTACTAAGGAGATCCTTCAACCACGGCGCGTGGCTTCAGGATGACGACGGGGTGGGCGCTACTAACCAACAGCCACTTTTCGGTACACTGCTAGCGTCTCCCGGGCAACTCTTTTCCAAGAAAACTGCTTAGCCTGCTTCTTCCCGGCCAGGCTCATTTTTTTTGCCAGAGCCGGGCGGGTTAATACTTTTCGAATGTTCTCAGCCAGAGCATCAACATCATCCGGATCATCAAGAAGCGCCGCCTGCCCGACAATTTCTGGAATAGCCGAAACGTTGGTGGAGATGACCGGTGTGCCGAGTTGCATCGCCTCAAGCACCGGAAGACCAAATCCTTCGTAGCGGGTCGGAAAAACAAACGCCGCCGCTTCGCCCATCAGTTTGACCTTATGATTATGCGGAATGTAGCCGAGCACGCGGATGGACGGTAGTTTCAATGTTTTCAGTAAATCAATCACGTCTTTCCCGCGATACCCAACGCCGCCAGCAATAACCAGGGCGGTATCTTTAACCACCGTTGGTCGGAGTTGGAGCAGGCGCTGCCAGGCTTGAATGAGAGCCGTTAAATTTTTTCGCGGGTCAATCGTTCCGACATACAAAATAAACTTTTTTGGAAGTTTGTAGACTTTTCGGACATCGGCCGCCCGATCACGAAGTTGCAGGAGGGCTGTATCCGCTGCTTCGGGTACAACCACCACTTTTTTTGTGCGGAGGTTGAATAAACTGAGCAGATCTTTTTTCGTCGCTTTCGACACCGCAATCACGGCCGCCGATTTTTTGACCGTTTGCGGAACGAGCAACCGAGTCGACGCAATCTGCGAGGGAAACCACTCCGGATGTTCGTAGATGGCCAGGTCATGAATCGTCACCACCGTCGGGCGAGTGTACGACAACGGCATGACATTGGCCGGCGCATGAAAGACATCCAGTTGATCACGCGTTAACCAGGCCGCTAATAACAGGTGCGAGTAGGCAAATGGTAAAAACTTCCGGTAGCGCGAAAATGGCAAACGACGAACGGTCACATTAGCCTGCGAAAAATCATCAACCACCGCGCCCGGCATCCGATGATCAAAATACAAAACATATTCATTTTTCCGATCGACCTCAAGCAACGCTTTTACCAGGTGAAACGTATAATGTCCAACCCCTGCTCGCTCCCCGGACATCGGGTTGAGCATGGTTCGACAGTCTATCCCGATTTTCACACAACGTTCCTTCTCGTCCCCTCGCCTGCCCGAGGAGAGGGGTTAGGGGTGAGGAGGGAGGTTCGACAGTCTATCCCGATTTTCATGGCTCTACTTCCCATTGAGCTCACCGCGAATCCCCTGCCAACCATAGGAGACCAGAATGATACCGACGAGCGATGAGAGCAAAGCTGATAAATATGTCCGCACCGGCGTCAATCCGGCCATCGGCATAGCGTGAATATTCCAGACCGAACCAAAAATAAAAGCCCAACCAAAACCCAGGGCGATGCTGGCTAGGATGAACTTGTAATGGAGGTGTTTCATTAGTTTACCTCAGTATACTACAACTGGAACCCTACTCCAAGAGTCGCACTTCGGTTCGAACGTCGATGTAATGTCCGTCTTTTTCCCCTTCGTCATTCATCCAGATCTTCAACGGGGTGGGCTTATACAAGCGAATTGGAGCATCGCCCTTCAGTTCATCAAGTTTCCAGTAAGGAATAGTGTGCCGATCGGAAAGAAGTTTATGTGCTACCTCAATCTCTGTAGGGTTAGAGATCTCAGTTACGCTGGCCTGAATATATACTCCCTCTCCTTTTCCGGCTTGCACGGTTGAATCGTAAATAACAAAAAATGCTTTTTTTGTGGTTCGAATGTTTTTTGAGTGTTGACTGTCACGATGGGAGCCCCAATAAAAATTATACTGCTCATCATGAGCACTAAATACCGGTGCATTCCACGGCTCACCAACGGTATCGACTGTAGCAATAGTAATATATAGTATTTGCTCCAGAATGTGCTTGGCTCTTGTTACAAGCTCAGTGGCCATAACTACATTTTATCGGGTGCCGAGATCCCCATCACTTTCAACGTTTTTTGCAAAACCATTTGTGCTGCTTTGACTAACTCTAAGCGATGACTCCACACTTTATTTTCATCAATCACGCGGCAGTGCGTGTAAAACTCATGAAACTTCGTGGCTAACTCGATCGCATAGAACGGAAGTTTCTGCATTTCGTGGCTGACACCAACCTCACGGATAATCGTGGGAAATTGTACTAGTGTTTTAATAAGGTTCAGTTCTGAGGTGTGTGGCGATTCTTTCGAAGTTACTCGAGGCAGTCGTCCAACTTTTTTGAGTAGGCTAGAGATACGAGCGTGAGCATATTGGACATAGAACACCGGATTCTTATCCGATTTTTCTTTGGCTAAGGTCATATCGAAATCCATGTGCGTCGCCGAGCGGTGCATCAGGAAGAAAAATCGCGCGACATCGAGACCGACTTCATCCACCACTTCTTCGAGCGTCACATACGTTCCCGCTCGTTTCGACATTTTGACTTCCGTCCCATCTTTCATCAACCGCACAAACTGGACAATTTCTATGTCTAATTTTTTTGCTTGACCGAGTGCGGCCATGGCGGCTTGAAGACGAGGAATATAGCCATGATGGTCAGCGCCGAGAAACAAAATTTCTTTATCTATTTTTCGAATAGCAAAACGGTAATAGCGCAGCGCGATGTCCGACAAGAAATATGCTTTTTCGCCATCGGATTTTAACAAGACTCGATCTTTATCATCGCCGAAAGCGGTTGTTCGGAACCACGTGGCACCATCTTTTTTGTAGAGCAGGTCATGGCTGGCAAGTACTGCAAGTGCCTTGATGTCGAGCTTTTTTGTATACAATTCGCTTTCACGGAACCATGAATTGAAAGTGATCTTTAATTTTTTGGCTACTACCCGCTGGAGCTCCTTAATCATTGCTTCCAAAATCCGCCCCTTAATCCGATCGCGTAAGCTGTTCATGTCGCGCAATTTCAGCTTGTCGATTTTTAATTTCTTAGCCAGCTCAACCACATAGTCGCCTTGATAACAATAGTCAGGATATTCCGTCGGAATCCCTTGTTGTTGAAAATATCGGCGGATGACAGACTCAGCCAGAATGTTGACTTGGTTACCAATGTCATTCAAATAAAATTCTCGCCAGACGTTCCAGCCATTCATGGTCAGAACGTTGGCTAATGTATCCCCACCAAACGCGCCGCGCCCGTTCCCCAGCGTCATCGGTCCGGTCGGATTAGCGGAAACATATTCAACCAACACTTTTTGATCTTTGCCAGAAGTGTTTGTACCGAACTTTGTATCAGTCAGAATCCCCTTGACCTGCTTCATGATCCAAGCCGGCTTGAGGGTAAAATTAATAAATCCCGGCCCGGCAATTTCCGCCTTCTCCAACATCGGCGCCAACACGCCAAGTTGAGCAATCAGGTTGTGGGCAATGTCGCGCGGAGCCTGACCAACACTTTTGGCCAGTTTCAAAGCCACGGTTGATGTGTAATCGCCAAATTGCGACTCCGTCACCGGCTCAATCGGAATATCAAGATTTTTCACCTGCGGGTAGGTCTTGGTAATTGCTTTTTGGAGCAGTTTCCGTAGTTGTTCTTCGGGCAGAAGCATGAATATAGTATACACTATTTCAACGAACCCCTCCTCGCAACCCTACTTTATGAATAGCATATACCTGAATGCAAGAAAATTTCTATAGCACTGTGAGGAGGGGCGCGGGGAGGTAGGCAATGTTGATGCAGCTTTAGTGGGAAAGGTGGTACACTGTCCTTATGCCCGCCTACGCCTCAAACCGAGATGTATCTAGCCCCCTCCTTCGGCAAGGAGGGGTGAAGGGGTGGTCAAGATGTGGTCACAGTTCACAAGTATAACTATGCCCAGTTACGCTACAAATAGAGAAGCCTTCCAGCCCCCTCCTATTCGAGGAGGGGTGAAGGGGTGGTCAAAGAGCTGATAATAATTCAAAACTTTTACTATGCCCAGTTACGCGACGAACAGAGAAGCCTTCCACAATTACGAGATCCTCGAAAAGTTCGAGGCCGGTATTGTGTTAACCGGCGCGGAAGTAAAGTCGGTCAAAGGCGGTAACGTTTCGCTCAAAGGTGCCTACGCCGCGATCAGCAACAATCAGCTTGAGTTGTTGAACATGCACATCGGCCATTACAAACCGGCTGGCGCTAATCAAACGATTGATACCGATCGTTCGCGCCGACTTTTAGTGAAGCGTTCTGACATCGACCGCCTGGTTGGAAAAATTCACTCGGCTGGTTTAACGCTTGTCCCCTTGTCGGTTTATAGCAAGAGTGGGTTAGTTAAAATTGAACTCAGTTTAGGTAAAGGTAAAAAGGCCTACGACAAACGACAAAACATTAAGAAGCGCGATGTGAAAAGACAGATTGGCCGAGCGATGAGAGTGAAAGGATGAATATGAGAGAATCTGGTGAACCACTACCGAAAAAAGAAAGTTTACTATGGCAAACTGAGGGTTCGTTAGAATACCTTGGTCGTGAACAAGCCAACGAGTACATCAACCATCTCCGGGCCGAGGAATTTAACCGCCAAACGCCGGCCGAATATGCCGACCTGATTCGAAGGGCAAAATTTGTATGGATTGATTCTTCTTTTGCGAGTGAGTTCCAGACTTTTGGGACAAACCGTCATCCTGAACTTTATACATTGACAACGGCTGACCTCAATACATTCGGCGCTGAGGTTCTCCGTTCGTTTCAAGAGAAACAGACTGTGGTGGATTTAGCTGGCGGGCGAGGTATCATGGCACGGTGGGCCGAATTAGGACACACTCAACGATATTTTAATATTGACACTGGTATACTTCAACGTGTCGAAAAAAGAGAGGGCGTACTAGAGGTCAGCATTAAAGAAGATATGTTACAGTTTATTTCTCAAGTCCCAGACGGACATGTCGACACGGTGATCGTCAGCGGTATCGAAGATGCTGAGCCATTTTGGGTAGCGGAAAAATACTTAGCCGTTCTGGCCGCGGAGATACAACGGGCGCTCAAACCGGACGGTCGAATTCTTA
>OBEQ012161840.1_pt1 | contig 10928 bp, 9 predicted proteins | sample 1670901 | NCBI WGS metagenome assembly OBEQ01 (sample SAMEA104232315, study PRJEB22302) | groundwater metagenome | biome: forest; feature: aquifer; material: groundwater | place: USA | collected 2011-08-07 | depth 5.4 m | reverse complement strand
TTTCATACAGAATCACTTTCTCTTTACTTCAATTGTCAATTGCTGGTTGTTACACAAACCCTGCTCACTCAAGCGGGTCTGTCTACATGCACGATACCGCGAAAAGAATATGCACCGCAACAGGAGTAGCGTTTGGTAATCTCTCAAGGTTGAACCTTTGGCAATCTCAAGGTTCAACCTTAACGCACCCATGCATTACCCGTTCGGGAACATCGCTATCGCTTTTCGCTTCGCTTCTTCAAGTACTTTCTCTTCGCCGGGCAACATAAGCGGCGTCGCGCGCACCACCTCACGCACATCACCCTTCGCCCCGTCAGTAGATCGGGCAGTTTTCCACCCCTCCGGCGCTGCCCGATTCACTGCGGGGTTCGCGAACCCCGTCACTCCCGAGGGGAGTGACGGGGCAAACATCGCAAGAGTTTCAATTTGCACTTCATGCTCGACGGGCAACACTCGCGCTTGAAGTGACTCGGGAGTGTCGTCCGGCAAGATAGATACCCGCTTCGCGCAAAGTACCGCGCCTTTGTCGTACTCCGCAATCACGCGATGGGCGGTTGCTTCCGTCCAGAAATCCCGTTGCACGGCGCGCACGAAAAAGAGCCGCGCCGCGTGTACACGTCTTCCGAACATGCCTTTTCCTCCGAAGTCCGGCCGTCCCGGGTCGAGCGGCCCCGGATGCTGATTCACGATTCTTCCCTCGAATGCCTTAATCACGTTCTCTGGTGTTCTCACCAGCCATCCGTACTGCCCTACGAAATCCACGCCGCGCGCGCGGCACTCCTTAATAATCGCCTCACCGAACTCCTCCCGCGACGGGAACGCCTTCGGCGGGAGGATAAGCACGTCCTTCTCCGGCACACCTGCTTTTTTTGCGCGCTCGATGCCCCCTGCCTCCGCGCTGCTGGCAATCACGCACGCAACCTCAACGCCCGCAAGCTGCCCGCATTTCGCGGCGCGGATAATCGCCTCGGCAGTCGTGCCGCCGCCAGAGATAAAAAGTGCAACCTTCATACTATTGAAACTCATTCTACTCTTTCCTCTGCAAAAACTCGACACCAGCATTCCCCACATCACCATAGGTCGCGCCATGTGTTGATGGAACAATTCTATAGAATTGTTCCATCAACATCTCTCACACCAACCCGATGGAAGCGCGGAAGTCCTCGGGCATACTCGGACTCATCGAGTAAAATACATGGCCACTTTTCCCGTGCGCATCCACCACGTCCAGCCGCTTAAAAATAGCGAGATGATTGGAAGTTGCTTTGAGCGAAATCCCCAACCTCTCCGCAATGTCACCCACATGAAGCGCTTCACCCTTGGAAAGCATTTCGATAATTTTTAGCCGGTTGACGTTCGCGAGCGCGCGAAACACCACCGTCCAACGCTTATGATTCCGATGTAACTTTCCCGCCATAGTATAACGATACCATTATATCTTATTGGAACAATTCTATAGAATTGTTCCAATAACGCGCCATGGTAGCATTCCACCTTACTCACTCCTTCACATCGGATTCACCCTATGGAATGCGGCAATACTTTGATACACGCGGGCGCAACTTCCTTCTTCCGCTCCCGCAAATCAATCGGATACATGCCAGTGAGACAGGAAGAGCAAAGCTGCTCCTCGGGCACCCCAATTCCCGCAATGAGCCCCCGATACGACAAAAAATGAAGCGAAGTGGCTCCCAGGAATTCCCGTATCTCATCCACGTTTTTCGTAAAGGCGAGAAGCTGCTTCTGGTCAGGCGTATCAATACCGTAGAAATCCGGGTAGCAGACCGGCGGAGAGGGGATGACAAGATGCACTTCCTTTGCTCCCACTTCAAAAATCGCCTTAATAAGATTCCGCGTGGTCGTCCCTCGCACCACCGAGTCATCCACCACAATCACACGCTTGTCCTTCAAGACCACAGGGAGCGGCGTGAGCTTCAGCTTCGCGCCCTGATTGCGAATCTTTTCATCGGGCTCAATGAAGGTGCGGTGAATGTAGCGATTTTTTACGATTCCCATCTCGAAGGGGATCTTTGACTGGTGCGAGTACCCGATTGCGCCCGGGATGGACGTCTCCGGCACGGGCACCACCACGTCGGCGATGATTTCCGCTTCTTTCGCGAGTTCTACCCCGCAATTTCTCCGCGCTTCGTAGACAGACTTCCCCAAAAGCATGCTATCCGGTCGGGCGAAATAAATAAACTCGAACACGTCGAGTTTCTGGTTTGAGGAAAGAGTGAGTAATGACGAATGCATCCCCTGTTCGTTAAACACCACCATCTCTCCGGGCATCACATCCTTCACGAACGTCGCCCCAATCGTAGAGAATGTGCATGTCTCGGAGGACACCACATACCCGCCGTCTAAGCGCCCCATGGAGAGAGGTTTGATGCCGCACTCGTCGCGAACGGCGATGAGCGTCGTCTTGTCCATCACCAGGAGCGAGAAAGAACCAGTGAAAAAAGGGAATGCCTTCCGCACCGCTTCTTCAAGCGAGAGTCCCTTCGCGATAAAGTGCCCGATTGCATCTCCCATCAACCGAGAATCCGATTTACCTTCCACATTTACACCCTCCTGCTTCAAAAATTTCTGAAGGGCAGTGATGCTCGGGAGATTCCCATTATGGGCGAGCGCAAGCAGTCCCCCGTCAGCAATAATCGGCTGCGCGTGCTCGAGGCCCGTCCCTTGGGACGTCGAATAACGATTGTGGCCGATCGCGATATGCCCGGAGAGATTTTTTATGACTCCCTCGTCGAACGCCTGCGCCACGAGACCATTCCCTTTGTGCGACTTGATGATATTTCCATCGGAAACCGCCATGCCAGAACTCTCCTGCCCGCGGTGCTGCAGGGAAAACAAACCGAAATAGGAAAGACGGCTCACATCGAGTCCTTTCCCATAGACTCCGAAAACGCCGCACTTTTCGTTCACTTCGTTCATAGTATCGATGCGAACATATCTACTTAAAATAAGAAACGGCGTTCCTGAAAATCTTTAACCCGGGACCTTCCTGGGGGATCTTTTTCCCTGTGCGCGATGCGTTTTCTTTGAGGTATGTCCAGTGGGGCAGCTGGGTAAAAAACTGCGCCCGCTCAGGATGTGGCATCATACCGAGTATTCTACCACCATGCCCCAGCACGCCCGCAATGTTGCGGAACGACCCGTTCGGATTGGGTGAAAGATCCTGCCACGCGCATATCTCCCCCCGCACATAGCGGAACGCGACCGACTTCGCCGCTTCAAGCTCGTCAAGGAGCGCTTCGCTTCCCACAAATTTTCCCTCGCCATGCGCGATGGGGACACTCATGCGCGTGACGCCACGCAGCCACGGGCTCTCGCTCACGACTTCAAGATCCACCCACCGGTCCGTGTACCGCGCCGAGTCGTTGTACGTGAGCGCGCCCGGCAAAAGTCCCGCGTTCGTCAAAATCTGAAACCCATTGCAGATGCCAATGCCAAGCTTGTCGCCCTCAAAAAAATCAGCGACCTCCTCCGCAAGATGGTTCTTGATTTTATTTGCATACGCCTTTCCCGAACCGGTGTCATCCCCGTAGGAAAATCCCCCCGGCACGGCGAGAATTTGATAGTGCGTGAGCGAGACGCGCCCATCCACAAGGTCGTTAATGTGCACAATGTCCGCGCCCGCGCCTGCCCGCTCAAAAGCGAACTTTGTCTCTTCCTCGCAGTTGAGACCGTATCCGGAAAAAATTATTGCTTTGGGCTTCATATCGATAAAAGATACCAATATACCAATGTCTACGAATGATACGAATAGTACTAATCACTCTCCATTCGTACTATTGGTAGCATTAGTACCAATTTGTATATTAGTATCATATCTATTAGTAATTCCTGAATGTTGACCGGTACGCCCGCAGCGCGTCTTTGAGTTTTATGGGCGAAAGCTTCTTCCCGCTTCGTGAGTGCATCCGCACTTCTCCATGCGTGGAGACCTTACCAACGCATGCATGCGCATTGCCCCGCATCACTGCCTCAAATTCCTTTTTGCGCTTGGGGTTCACGCTCACCAGTATCCGCCCCTGCGATTCTCCGAAAAGCGCCGCGTCATCCCGCACCGCCTGCCCCGGCAGTTTCGAGAGGTCGGCGTTGAACCCAAGCATACCCCCCATGGCGCTCTTCATACACGCGACCCCAAGTCCCCCTCGCCCCACGCTTATCGCCGAGGCAACAAGCCCCCGGCGAGCGGCTTTCGCGAACGCGGCGTAGAGCTTCTTGTGGCGGACAACATCCACCCCTGGGACAGAATTCCCCATTGCCTCCCGCTTCTCCCGTTCAGACTCCATCACCGCATATTCGGAACCGCCCAACTCGTCCCGCGTCTCGCCCAATATATAGAGAAGGTCGCCGGGAAATTTGAAATCGGGTGAGAGGCACTTCTCTGCATCTTCCGCAATGCCGATTGCGGAAATGAGGAGCGTGGGCAATATGGAAATCGAAACTGGCTTCCCCTTCGCGTCAAAACCTTTGAAGTCGTTGAACATGCTGTCCTTCCCGGAAATGAAAGGCGCCTCAAACGCGACTGCGGTGTCGTAGCAGGCCCGCAATGCCGCTTTGAGCTCCGCAAGCCGCTTCGGCTCATACGAACTGCACCAGCAAAAATTATCGAGGAGCGCGATGCGCTCCGGATCCGCGCCTGCGACAATCGCCGCACGCACTGCGGTGTCAATCGCGGCAGCAGCCATACCATACGCATCGATTTCGGAATAGGTCGGGTAGAGTCCCTGCGAGAGCACTACGGCCTGCTTCGAGTCGAGCACCGGACGCGTCACCGTCGCATCCGCATTCACCCGTCCTTTGCCCACGAGCGGCTTCGTGACAGACCCCGCCTGCACTTCGTGGTCGTATTGCATGCTGATAAATGCCGTGCTCGCAATATTCGGGCGGGCAAGCATGCGAAGCAACACGTGCGGAAGCATGGAGAGCTTCGCCTCGGGCGGCTCGTTGCGGGACTGTGTTTCCGGAAATGAATAGAGGTCGCGCCGCACCCATCCTTCATGGAGAAACTCCATCTCCATGTCCATAATGGTTTTCCCCTTGTACTCCACGACACACCTTCCTGAAGAAGTGAAAGTTCCGATCACCGTGGCTTCCACCCCGCGGCGCGCAAAGAGCGAAGAGAGTTCTTTCCATTTTGTTTTAGGTACCGCGAGCGTCATCCGTTCCTGCGACTCTGATATCCAAATCTGCCATGGTTCAAGACCCGGGTATTTCAAGGGCACCTTATCGAGTTCAACGCGGCACCCGCCGGACTCCTTCGCCATCTCCGCCACCGAACAGGAAAGTCCACCCGCCCCATCATCGGTGACGCTCGTGTAAAGTCCGCGGTCGCGGGCTTCTTTCACAAGCACATCGGAGAGCTTCTTTTGCGTAATCGGGTCGCCAATCTGCACCGCGGCCGCAGGGCTCGCCGGATCAAGCGCGACAGACGAGAAAGTCGCGCCGTGAATGCCGTCCAATCCCACGCGGCCGCCCGCCATTACGATGTAGTCTCCGGGCTTCGCGCATTTTTCATAAAGCTTCCGGGATTGCACCTTACGAGGAATCAATCCAACCGTCCCGACAAAGACTCCCGGCTTCGCACGGTATCGCGCATCGAACCACACGAACCCTTGCGGAGTCGGAATGCCCGAACAGTTCCCGCCTGAATTCACTCCCGCAATTACTCCGTTCATAATTCGCCGCGCGGAAAGCAATTTTTGCGTACGGGCCGCATCGCGGTAGAAATCGGCCATATCGTTGGGGTCTGCCCCTCGAATGTCCTCGGGGCAGGCAAAGCAAAATCCGTACATATTTATCACGGGCTTCGCGCCAAGCCCGAACCCGAGCGTGTCCCTGTTTACCCCCACAATGCCGGTAATGGCGCCCCCGAAAGGATCCAATGCCGAGGGACTGTTATGCGTCTCTACTTTGTGAGTAATAAGAAACGTATCATCAAAGGCGATTGCTCCCGAGTTGTCTTTAAAAACCGACACGCAGAAATCTTTTTTATGTTCCATGATTTTCTCCGTCGCCGCTTTGATGTATGTCTTAAAAAGGCCTGCGTGCAAATCATCAAACGGATTTGCGAATATGGTGTGCTTGCAGTGCTCTGACCATGTCTGCGCAATGGATTCGAGTTCAATATCGGTAGGCTTTCGTTTGAGTTTCCGGAAATGTTCGCGGATGACCCGCATGGATTCAAGGTCGAGTGCGAGGGGTCCGCGCCTGCCCGCCACGCTTCGCAAGGCGAGGCGGGCGGGCCGTTTTCCTTCTGCGAGAATGCCAATCCTCCCGATATCCGTAAGTTCCTCATCCGAAACTTCGAGGTTCACCACGCGCGCTGCGGGGGCGGCACCGAGCTTCACTTTTGGAACGGTAATTCCCATCCTTTTGCCGCGCGCGAATTCTTTCCGCTCTTTTATCACTGCCCGTTGAATCAACGGGTTATAAAGAGTATTTGCAATTGTTTCTGCATCTGCCTTTGAAAACCGGCCAGAAATAAAAAAGACCTGTGAGGCATATACCTTCTCACCGGCCTTGAACTTCTTTCCCAACCCGTCTTCGAGCACTTCGCGCGCCGTCCCGCCCACATTGTCCGTGACGCCGGGCCGCGGCCCGATTTCGATTGCCCAGCTTGCCCCGCGTAAAGCGGCGTGGCCGCCACGCGGCTCTACGCCGTGACCGTCACCAGACGGTTTTACGGGGTCGAATCCCTCCGGAAGTACGAAACTATTTATCGAGAACCGCTCAAGCAGCGGATTCGCGAGCAACTGCCCTGCACGCTCAAGTTCCTTTTTTCCGAGCGCGGCATCAATTACATAAGAGTCCACAATCGCCACGCTCCGGATTTTTCCGCGAATTCCAAGTCCCTCGAATTGTTTTTTCTTCACTATCGCGCGAGCATCGGCGACCACGCTTTGCACATCAATCCGGGAAGGCATGTTGGGTTGATTATAGACCAGAGCGCTTGTCTACGTATATTGACCCGAAGGGAGAAAGATGTTATGAATTTGCAACTCTTTAACAACTGGAAATGTCTCGCTTTCTTGGAAGCTGGCATCAGACATTCCCTTCAAATCGGAACGAAAGGAAAAGCGGTTTATGCAGTTCAATCATGCGGCGTTCGATGCCACTGTGGGATTAGTCTTGTTCTCGGCATTGCTCTCAATACTTGAGAGAACACTCATCAGTCGGCTGGTCACGATGGATTTCTTGCATCACGGGGGAATGTGGGGCGATTTCATAATACTCTCTGTGGTAAACGGATACATTGTCCCCCATCTGACCAGAAATTCTGCAATAGTGTACAGCCTGTCAGCAGTAGCAGTCATACTCACGCTCATCACTCACTGGGCGTGGGCGAAAGGCATGCAGGCACACCACATTACCGGGCATATGTTCCCCGCCCACGTACACGGCGTGTGGTATAGGGACTTGAGTCTCTCGGGGTGGATGCACGTCGTTACGATGGCATTCCTTCTAGGAATACTTCTTGTCTATATCCCATCGCCCATGCCTCGGGATGTGGTATTCCTCACCTCGACGCTCGTGAGTATCCATTCCGTGCTCGGTACCGTGCAACCCGGCTGGTACTGCTCGGGAAGCATCTGCACAAAAGCGAACCTCCTGCCTCCCGCCGTAGCAATCGCCATCACGTGGGCAGTCGCTGCACTAAAACTGCACTGACTTCCCTCGCTCCGCACCTCGGACGAAAAAGTTTTAACAACCCCGCCAGTCCATGGACCAGCGGGGCCTTCTATTTTTCACCTCTCACAAACATTCATCGGCTCTTGTGCTCGGCATCATCACGGACTACGATAGATATAACCTATGAAAGGGTTAATTATTTTCATTCTCATCCTCCTCGTGCTCACCGCAGGGCTTTTTTATTTCCTTCCCGCGTGGAATTCGGGAGCGCTCGGAAAATCATCGGGCAATCCTCTTTCTTTGTTGCGCTTCGGGGATTCTCCGTCGGCGCGGGCGTCGTCCTCGCTCCAGGAAGACATCCTCACCCCTCTCGCCGAACGCGCGGGAAGCATGGTGAGCAGCACAAAGGCGGCAATCGCCCAAAAAACAGAAGCGGTAGGGGGTGCCATATCGCAGACATTCTCCGATGTAGCGCATAGCATCACCGAAGGTGCAAAAGAAAAAATCGCGGGAGCGCTCGGAATCGAATTAAATCCTTCTGCCTTGGATGCCGCGCTCCAATCGGCGGATTTAAGCATCTGCGCCTCGCTTAAAGGCGGCACCACGGTGAACTATCTTCTCAATAACCCCTTCGTGCCGCTGCGGGACTTCTCGTTCCGCATTGATTGGGGCGACGGGAACACCTCGGAGGGAAGTTTCCGCGCCCAAGACGGGCGCACGCTCGCATCGCACCAGTACCAGAATAAAGGCACCTATGTAAACAGCTTTGAAATCAAGTCCGATAGCCAAACGCTCACCGTAAAACGCAAGCTATGCATTGAGTGAGGGGTATAAACTATGAGTAAGAAATTTGCGGTGATAGGAATTTTTGCACTCATCGTCGCAATCGGACTAGTCGCAAAGTATGCGCGCACCGCTCCCGCGCCGCAACGCTCCGCTTCTTCCGCATCACCCTCCTTCCTCACCTATCGCGATGACAAACTAGGATTCACCGTGCGCTACGATCCTTCGCTCATTTCCTTCGAGGAAAACTTTTCAGTTACTCCGGTCGCCCGCCCATGGCTCTGTCTCCCTCCGGGACATCTCCCACAGGAAGACAAAGCGATGAAGTTCTTTGCGGAAGAACATCTCGCGCCACAACCCATCCCAACCGAGAACTGCCGTGAGCCCTCATTCATTGAATTCGTGAACTACAGTAGCCCGAAGGGCGTGCAAACAATTTTCCCAACAACGCAGGGAACGAGCGTTGTGGTGCTCCGCTCGCAAACATCCGCCGCGAATGCGTTCAGCGGAAAACGGGGAAGCCGGGATACCTACCGCATATTTGTAGAAGCGCCACGCTACGCCCAGAAAAAGGCATGGGCACTTGATCTTTATCTCGTGCCACGGAAGGGGACGCTTCTCTGCAACGACCAAGTTTGCGACATCGGCGAAGAAACGCCCGACAGTTTGAGTTATTGCAAGTCGGATTGCCCGAACGGAAAAGATTGGAACGTGATACTCAAAAAAACGTTTTCCACGTTGGAGTTTCTTTAAAAACAACATCCTTACATACTTGAGTATGTAAGGATGTTGTAACTACTCGTACTCAATGGTACCGGGCGGTTTTTGTGTTACATCATAGAGCACGCGATTAATGCCGCGCACCTCGCCCACAATCCGCGAGGAAATCCGCTCAAGGAGAGCGGCCGGCATCTTGTGCCAGTCGGCGGTCATCCCGTCCACAGAATCCACCGCGCGGAGCGAGAGAATGTAGTCATACGTCCGCGCATCGCCCATCACGCCCACCGATTTCACCGAGAGAAGCGCAGCGAACGCCTGCCAAATTTTTTCGTACTCGCCCGCCTTCCGAAGTTCTTCAATGTAGATAGCATCCGCCCGGCGCAAGAGCGCGAGCCGTTCCTCCGTCACTTCTCCCACCACGCGAATCGCAAGCCCCGGTCCCGGGAAAGGATGCCGCCAGAGGAGTTCGTGCGGGAGCCCGAGCGAAGTGCCCACCGCGCGCACTTCGTCTTTATATAAATCCTTCAACGGCTCAATGATGGAAAAGTGAAGCCGCTCGGGAAGCGTGAGATTGTGGTGGCTTTTGATTTTCGCCGCATGCTTTGAGGGCGCAGCGGACTCTATGCGGTCGGGATAAATCGTGCCCTGTGCGAAATATTGAATCGAATGCTTTTTGAGTTCCTTTTTGATAGTCCTCTCGAAAACTTCGATAAACGTGTGTCCGATGATCTTCCTCTTTACCTCCGGGTCGATGACTCCTTTGAGTCGCGTGAGGAATGCTTCTTGCGCCTCGACAAGATGGAAGTTCCGGAATCCTAATTTTTTGAGCGATTTCGCCACCTCCCGCGCCTCATTCTCACGCAAAAGCCCCGTGTCCACGCACACCGCATGCACCCGGGTTCCGACGGCTTTATAGAGGAGCGTTGCCGCGACGAGTGAATACACCCCGCCCGAGACGCCGACGAGCACGTGATGCTTCCCAATCTCCCGCCGGAGCGATGCCACGAGTTCTTTTTTATAGTCCGCCATCTCCCAGTCCTTTGCGGCGCGGCAGATGCGGAAGAGAAAATTCGAAAGTATTTTCTTGCCCTTAGGCGTATGCGCCACCTCCGGGTGGAACTGCACGGCGTACCAGCGCTTTGATTCGTTCGCCATCGCCGCGTTCGCGCACGTGGCGGTCGAGGCAATCCGTGCGAACCCCCGCGGGAGCCGCGAGACGGAGTCGCCGTGCGAGAACCACACCGTTTGCGTTTTTTTGAGTCCCACAAAAAGCGGCGAGCTCGCGCGGAGCGTGAGCGCTTCGCGCCCGAATTCCCGCACGCGGCCCGGGCGTACCTTCCCGCCGAGCATCGCACCCATAAGCTGGTGCCCGTAGCAAATGCCGAGAACAGGAACACCTAATTCAAAAATCTCCGGACTTGGCGCGGGACTCCCCTTGTCGCACACCGATGCGGGTCCGCCGGAGAGAATAATCCCCTCGGGCTTTTCTTTCAAAATCTCTTCAAGCGTCGCGTCGAACGGCAAGATCTCGGCGCGCACGCCCAAGTCCCGCACCCTCCGCGCAATCAAATGTGCAAACTGGCTCCCGAAGTTCAACACCACAATCATTGTCTGAAATAGTAGCATGCCTTGTCCAAAGGAAAAGTCGGAGCTAGTATCAGTTGTAAGGATGCTTTCGTCAACCTAGAATGGATCCAGAAACCAAAAACACTTCGACAAGTTCAGTGCGAGCCTGCAAAAATTGCTCCGCCTCGTTCACCATCGAATCCCGTAAATCCCGC
>OBEQ012918163.1_pt1 | contig 10929 bp, 15 predicted proteins | sample 1670901 | NCBI WGS metagenome assembly OBEQ01 (sample SAMEA104232315, study PRJEB22302) | groundwater metagenome | biome: forest; feature: aquifer; material: groundwater | place: USA | collected 2011-08-07 | depth 5.4 m | reverse complement strand
GTAGTCCTTGTATCGCGCCATTCACATCTCCTCTGCTGGCTGAGCGGTGCAGGCCGCATCACGTACCGCACGAATAGCGTGATTTTAAATGTTTGGAGACTTTTTCTACAGTCTCAACGACGCCCTTCACCGCGTCGAGCATATTGGACAGCGTGACCTTGATATCGAATGTCATGGTTTTCTCCTTAGCATGCGATCAGATTGTTATTGTTCCCCGGTCTTGCTGGAATTGTGATCTCCGGGCGCGAGCTTCTTGGCTTCTTCCGCAATCACCGCGGCATTGAACAGCTTGGTGAAGCGATCTCGATCCAGCCGCGCGGTCGGATAGCCTTTCCTGCTCAGGCAGGCGGCTTTTAGCCGCTCGTCGTTTATGTCCTTGCACTCGTCATAATTGTCGCAAACCTCGTCGCCCGATAGCGGCCTGCTTCTGTAACGATTCTTGTGATTGCAACGGTATTTCTCCCAGAACCCGAGAATATCTCTGGTGATCGTCTTGGACTCCTGATTCAGCTCCCGCGCCGCGTTACGCCTGACAAGCGAGCGTATATCAGCTTCAATTTCGATGTACTTGTCAGTGTATTTGGCGTATGCGCGCTCATCGTTCTTCACCTCAAGCAGGTTCGCGTAGAAAAGGTCAACGCTCCTGCCGATGCGAATGGTCTCCTCATAGGTCATGGCGTCGTAGTCGGCGACGAGCTGGATGTGCGAACAGCCTGCAAGCAGCAGGGCGAAGACAAGTACGGCGGGGAGACGTACTCGCGCGACCTCAGAGCGAATACCATGGAACAGCGTCATGTTCGTTCCTCCTGGAAATTGGAGTTCCACTCCGACCCTCGATGTTGCTACTGTTCATCGTTTTTGTCAGCGATTCCTTTCGGTGGATCGAGCAGTTCGAACGCTCGCGAATGAAGCTACTCCGTTAGACATGATTTTCATCCTCCTAAGCGCAAAGCGCTTTACAGAAGTGGGTGGGTGGAATCAGGAGCAGGTTCCGATCCAGGCTGGCATGATTCGCGCATATATCTCGCTTCAGCCCATCACATTTTGCGCAACTTGATCGAGTAGTTCCCCATTCCGCCGGCGCGGTTGTAGTGCCGCACCTGCACGAAGTATTCGCCGCTAATCAGATCGGCGGCGATGCGCGCGTTGGTATCGAGGCCGCTGTCGTCGTCCTCGGCGATCAGCGCCGTCTCGCTGTTGGGGCCGAAAAGCTTCATGACCACGTCGGTCGGCCCGCGGGTATCGATGACGTAACGGCCGTCAGCCTTGGCCGTGAACTTGTAGAGATCTTCTTCGCCCACCTTGCCGATGGCGGCCGGCGTGCGCCGTTTAGCGTTTACCTTCAGTTCCGTCGCGCCCGCAACGGTGACGCCGGTTCGGGGGTACATCTTGGCGCCGGCGATGAATTCCTTGTCCAAACGCGAGAGCACTTCGTTGGCCTTGGTGCCGATACCGTTCAAGGTCCAGGAGGCAGGGAAAAAATAGAGCATGATTGAATCCGGGTCGAACGCGGTGCCGTTGACCTGATCCGCGCTGTATTTTCGCAGGACGTTGTGGCGGGTGGTCTGCTCGTCCCAGAAATTGGGAGATTTCGCCAACTCGCGGATAACAACCTGCTCGTTCCACCGAATGCCCCCGGCGGGGTTTTGATGCTCGTGCGCCAGCCCGATGGCATGGCCGAATTCGTGCGCCGCGGTGCCGCCGTCCAGGAAGCCGAGGTTCATGGTTGCCTCGTTGCGCGGAATGCCGCGACAGTCGGTGCCGATGTAAGACCAAGCCCCGTCTTGGCGATCGAAGCTGATGCGGATCTCGGAATCGGGTGCGTTGTTGAAATCGAATTTCAGGTTGGCGATCCGCGCCCACCAGCCGGCTTGCTCGCGCGCCACGGCCTGCTCGGTCGGGGTGCCGCCCATGAATCGCACGCGCAGCGTCGAGCCGTTCATCCACGCCTTGCCGATCGGCGATATCGCGCGCGCACGGCCCTCGCGTCCCCGCACGGTCGGCTGGAAACGCATTAAGTCGCGCGGCAAGATGCGATCAATGCAAACCTTCGGTCTTTCAATGTCCATGTGCCTTCCTCCTATCTTTACTTTATGGTCGATGATGTGTAATGGCGGACTCCCTCTAGGCGCGGTCAGATCACAGGATCTGGAATCATGGTACCGCCAATTCATTCAGTATTCGAACTCTGACCCCCACCAGCCCCAAGCCAGGCCATTCGCTACGCCGCTTTCTTCGTAACCAGCACCTTCACCTTCGGACGTGCTTGCTTACTCACCGTCCACAGGTCGTACTGTGCCTGCATGTTCACCCACAGCTCGGGCTCGGTGGCGAAGGCCGACGCCAAGTGCAGCGCCATGTCCGGCGCGCGGCCGTTCACGATGGCCGAGACGTGCTTGCGCGTTACCCCCAGCGCCTTGGTGGCTTGGGTGACGGTGATGCCCAGGGGCTTGAGGTACAGCTCGCGCAGGATCTCGCCCGGATGCGCCGGGGCATGCATCGTCAGCTGAGTGGTAGTCGACATCATCCACCTCTTTATGCGCGTTGTCGCCACACGCTTGAATCGCGACGTGCGTGGAACACCGCCAATACGACGATTCGCTGTGACTCCGCGCGGAAGAACACCGAGTAGGGGAAGCGGCGCACCCGAACACAGCGAACACCCCTATGCATTGTTGGAAAGCGTTCTGGATTCGCCGCCGTCAAGTTAATGGCGTGGTTGATCTCCGATGCGAACTGAACACCCAGACCGGGACGTCACTCCTCGTACCATAAAGCGGCTTCATCGAACTCGCAGCGTGCGGCGTGCCGGAAAACGACCGCCAAGATCATTTCTTAAGGCGTTCGGTAATCGAGGTCTTGATTTCTTCCCAAGGCACCACGTCGTCGGGGTTAGCTTCGTGCTCGGCGATTCGGCGGTCCAGCTCGGTCCGTTGGGCTTCGGTCAGCGGCACCGCGCTGCTATCCGCGGCAATGCTATCCCAAAGCTCTTCAACCAATGTTAAGCGTTCTTCAATCCCGAGGCGTTCGATGCCTAATGACTTATAGTGAGACGGCCATGATGTCACCCTGTACAGATATTAATAATCATCGTAGCAGACCGATTCACGTCGCGAAAGTCATGGGCACCGCCGCGCATATAAAACAGTGCCTTTTATTACACATCATCATGGTGTCTATTTCTTTTCGCACTGTTAATCTCATTTAAGATACTGGCTTGATAGCTGGCCAAATTCGAGCCCATCAGCGCGTGGTGGTGATGCCGTCGTGGAAGAGGGTTAAACTCCTTGATCTCCTTATAATGCCGGCCTTTCCCCTTCCTGGACGGACAGCTCAATTGGCAGAACCGCGGACTGAAAATCCGCGCGTCGTTGGTTCGATTCCGACCCCGGCCACCATTCTTCTTTCAGGTACCACGAAGCCACTCCTTGCGCTATGCTACTGACCATACAGGAGAGTGACATTCATGGGGCATGCTTCATCATCCGCTAGGTCCGATCCACGCGAGGTTCCGGCCTACACGCTCGCCGAGGCTGCGTGTTATCTTGGGGTACCGGCTGCCACCCTTCGCTCATGGGTCCTTGGCCGGCATTACCCGGTCGCAAACGGAAAAAAATTCTTTTCCCCCATCATAGAGATTGCGGAAAGGAAAAAAAGACTGCTGTCGTTCGTCAATCTGGTTGAGGCCCACGTTCTCAACGCCATTCGCCGGGAACATGAGATTCGGCTCCCCACTATACGCCGGGCCATCGCTTTTCTTCGTAACAAACTTGATTCGCATCATCCCTTGGCAGACCGTCAATTCGAGACCGATGGATTGGATTTGTTCATCCAGGAGTACGGTCGGTTGATTAACATTTCGCAAGAAGGCCAGATCGCCATGCGCAATGTGCTTGAGCAATTCCTCAAGCGGGTTAAACGTGACGCCCAAGGCGCACCGATAAAGCTTTATCTTTTTACACGGCGCGGCGCGGCAGACGAGCCGCTTGCCGTGGTGGTTGATCCGGCTGTTTCCTTCGGCCGGCCGGTACTGGAGGGCACGGGGATTCCAACGGAGATTCTGGCGCAACGATACAAAGCCGGCGACTCGTTGGAAGAGTTAGCGGAGGACTATGGACGCCCGAGACAAGAGATCGAAGAAGCGATCCGCTACGAGCTCCTCAAAGCCGCTTGATGAAATTGTTTTCTTTATAGACCGTTCATTGGGTAGAAAGGCTGTCGCCACCGCGTTGCGCAACGCCGGGGCAAAGGTAGAGGTTCACGACCACGGGTCGGGGTCAGGCATTGCCATTTGCCTCTCTTCTTGTGTCGCGCACAATTCGGCTCACGCGGGAAACCGACAGGCCCAACGCCTTCGCGATGTCGGTCATGCTGTGCTGGCCATCGACAACGGCTTGGCAGATGCCGATATCGCGGCTCTTGCCTCGCTTCAGATAAAAGTCAATCGGCTTGGCGGGGGCGCAACGTTGTGGGCGTGGGATGTCTTTCGCCGTGGCGGTATCGCGTTCGATCAGAGCCTGCATGCGCTCAACGAATTCAGTGTCGCCCAGGAAAATCTGGTGCGCCAGTGCTTCGTCCCAGAGTTTCACGCCTTTTCCGGCGGCGGCCAGCGCGGCATAGCGCGCGGCGGCCTTGCGTCTGTCGGCCAGTGTGGCGACGGTGCGGCCCAGCACATAACCATGAAGCGCCGGTGTATCCAGCCAGGGCGGAGCAGGCACTTTGCCCGTATGGGCGCCAAAGCTGCTCCAGGGCCACTTGCCGGGATCGCGTACCATACGCGCACGCACCGGGTTGAGATCGACATAGCGGCAGACCTCCAGCAGGTAGGCATTCTTATCGACCAGGATGCCTTTGAATCGCCCCTGGAACAGATGGCCCACCTTGCCATGCCGACGATTGTAGGTTTGGGTGTAGATGCCATTGAGTTGCTGCATCAGCCGCGACAGATTCGCGCGTCGGGTCTGGAGCACAAAGTGATAGTGGTTGTCCATGAGACAGTACGCCAACACCGTCGCGTCGAATCGCTCCATCGTCTGAGCGACCACGGCTAACAGCGCCTGACGATCCGCATCGTCTTCGAAGATGGGCTCGCGACGGTCGCCACGAGAAGTGATGTGATAGATCGCGCCGGTGAATTCGAGTCTTAAGGGACGGGCCATGGGTCGATTTTGCCTGGCTTTCCGATGTCAGGCAGCAGGCAAGGCCTGACTCTGTTTCTTTTTTCTTGCTTCTTGTCCAAGCGAACGGTTGAGGTTGGGGTCAGATTGACCCCGTTTTTCCAAGCGCAGGCAACCTCAGCAGAGCATCGGTCATGCGCGCTCCTCCCTGGTCCTCTACGGCACCGATGTCAGCAGCAAGTCGCGCAGCAGCAGATTCAACCCGTTGCGCTCGGCAATGACTTCGGGCTTCATCGGATCGCCGCCGCTGCCCACCACGCGCGAGCGCAAGAGCTGGCCTTGCTTGAGGTCGTACAGGCCCGCGGCCATCTGGCGCTTGTCCACCGGCCCTCCGGGCACGAACACCGTGTGGTATTGCGTGCCACCGGCGGTGAACACGGGACCGATACCCAATGAAATCGCCATCCCCGCCACCACGCGCGCCACGCCGGCCACGGCTGCCTTGCCGGAAGACAGGCTGTGCCCGGTAACGCCCACATAGAGCAGGCTCGAGCGCCCGCTGCGTTGGGCCACCAAGGCCGCGGCGCGGCGCGCACGCTCGTCGTCGGCCGCGGTGTCGGTGGGGTTGGCGTCGGGCGCGGGTGGCTTGTCTTTGTCGTACACGGCTACGCTGCGGCGGTACACATAGGTGGCCAACGTCTGAAGCGCATTCACGTAGTCGGTGTCTGGGGCCAGCTCGGGCACAACCCACAACGGCTGCCTGCGCTCGGACACCGGGCCGTCGATTTCGTCGGCCACACGCTTGGGGGCGTTGGCCGCGTTGTGAAGAGCGCCGCAGACGAAAGGAATCAGCGTACTGCGGCTACGCAAATCGGCCGCGTCGAGAAACTGCCGCGTGGCCACCTCCAGCGCGTCGGCGCCTTGCCTCGCATTGGCAATGACGAAGTAGTCACCCGTGACCACGGGACTGTGGTTCAGACATACGTCCACTACCAGCAAGATGCTCCCGCCATCGGCCACGGCGCTGTGCGCCACCATGCGCTGCACACTAGGCGGCGGCGCCGCGCATCCGGCGACCGCCCATGCGATCGTCAGGGCCGGCAACATCTCTCGTATCATGCTCTTGCCTCCTGCGCGGGCGCGGCGCTGCCGCTACGGGCGCCAGCGTTCCCGGACACCCTGAACAAAGGCCTTCAGATTCTCCCGCACGGCGCCCTCGTTGGCGTTCACGGTACGCGTAGCACCGCCGAGGTTGCTTGCGCTGAACGAGGAGTCGTAGGTTTCCGACCAGATCATGGTGCCGTCGCGAGCGGTGAACTTGTAGTTCGCCACCAGGCGTACCGTGTACGGCAGAAAACCTGTCTGGTCGATCGAGAGCACCGACATCGTGAGGTCCACGTCGCCGGCGCTGAGCGACACACCCGCGAAGAGGCCGGACTTCTCGACCGTGGCCACGAGGGCCTTGTGGAGCTTCTCTTTAGCGGGGAACGCGGCGCCGCCGAAAAACGTATCGCGCGCGCCGGTCACCGGCATCACGCGCACGCGTTGTGCGATCTTGTGCTCGGCCCCCGCCATGACTTCGGGCACCATGCGCTTGGGCGTGATGCCGGCGCAGCCGACGAGCGCGAGCGCTCCCATGGCCATGGCCAGAACTCGCACCACGCGACGGCACGCTGCATGTGCTGCGCTCATGGCTGTGCCGATTGCGCGCCCTGGATGATGGGCACTTTATCTACCGGCATGATCTGCGCCCGCCCTAGCTCGTTTGGGCGAAGGCAATAAGAACAGGTGTGGAGGGTGAAAATCTTGTTCATTATTATTATGCCTCCTCGCGATTTTTAGAAAGCTTACCCAGTATAAGCGTGTAGTAATTGTGGGTCCATGGGACTCGGGTGTCGCAGACCGTCCGCCAGGTGCACGCCCCGGATGGACAGTCTCTGCTCCATGCAGGAGATCTTGCCCCGTTTCGTGCTGGTGGCGGTGGTATTATCGATTTCGCCAGCGGTGTTGGGAGAGTTGTCGCGGCGGTCGCCACGAGATGTGATGTGATAGACCGCGCCGGTGAATTCAAGTCTTAAGGGACGGGCCATGGGTCGATTTTGTCTGGCTTTCCGACGTCAGGCAATAGGCAAGGCCTGACCCTGTTTCTCCCTGTTTCTCCTGAATGGCCTACTTTTGTTCAGCCGCGGTGCCTGCGGTCGCTCCAGCGTCAGCCGCCGCAATGCTCGTCGCTTCGATCGCGTCGTCACGCAGCAGCCCGGTGACACGCAAGACGATGCCTGGCTTGATGTGCAGCACCATGCGGCCCTTGTCGGTTATCAGGAAATCCTTGTTGACGAGCTCTGCGGCAATCTTCGTACGCTGATCCGCCTCAATCCGATATTCGCCGCTGCTGTCCTTGATCGCCAAGCCAAATTCGGCCTGCGACGCCAAAACGGGCGCACCCTTATCGTCCCGCTCGATGTGGGTTCCCGCGCCGAACATCGCCATCGACACAATAACCACCGCACTAGGCCCGGTGACGGTAACGAGTGGTTTCTTGACCGGAGCCTTCGACGCCTTGCCTGGGGCAGTCTTTGGAATCTTCGTCAGTGCCAGAATCATCTTGTCCGATGACTGGGCGACCGTAGCCGGCTGTTGCGCAATGGCACTTCCACCAATCGCAAGGCACGCGATCCCGATCAGGGCAGTAGTCCACAAGCCCGTTAGCTTTCGCCCACTGTGCAATGTCACCATATACTGCTCCGGATTACTGTAGGCAATCATTTTACCCGAAGTATAGGAAAAACAAACGCTCTTTTTTCCTGAACTCAGCGCGCTGGCGCAGTTTCTGGAACGGCGTGGCTTGCTGGAGCGGGATGCGGAAAAATAGTTACCTGATGCTGGATGAAGTAAACGCCGACCCGATGCAGCAAGTGCTGGATTCTTCTATTACCTATCGCATTGCCATTGGCTCTGGCAACGCCTCCCGATCTTGCTTACTGAGATTATCATAGCAGGGAACCCGAATTGCCCAATCTCGCCTGACAAAGCCTCGTAGATAAAAACAGCAACCCGAGCTTGAGGTAACCTCAATTCCGGGCTTGCGGGTGTGGGCGACCATGCTCGCGGTGTAGCATCAAGGTTTTGTTAAGCGGTACGGCAACGCGCTATTGCAAGGATGCAATGGATGGCAGCGATTTCTGCGGGCAGGGACGCGCGCCCGGTTGCGGGCAACGCGGTGTATTACGAATGCCACCGTCCCGAACAAACCCTTCTGTACCAGATCGTCGAGGAATACTACCCGGCTTTCCTGGACCTGCTGGCGGCACAAGGCCGGGCATTGCCGCCGACCGTGCAGCGCGAGTTTGAGGATTGCCTGCGCTGTGGCCGGCTGGAACACGGTTTTCTGCGGGTACGCTGCGAGCGCTGCCACGCTGAGAAGCTGTTTGCCTTCAGTTGGCCGCTCCTGCGCATCCCTGCGCCCGCGGAATTAGTGATTCCCTTCACGTCACAACGCGTCTTCAAGATCGACATCGAAACCTGTGGCCACTGCGGCGGGGTGGTGAAGATCATTGTCTGCATCGAAGACCCGAGGACCAACAAAGGTGTCAGGAACCTTTTTCGGCCCTGCGGATCATTTGAACTGCTTTGGGATCCAGCTCCACTGCGTCCCTCGATTTTTGGCAGGCGATTACTTTTGATTCATTATCGACTTGGAATATTTAGGTGAGATTATCCTATGATTCAGCATTTCTCTTCTGTACAGGAACAATCAGCCCAAGCGAAACGGAGCGCGCCGCTGCGTGCTGAAGATTGCCAACGTTCAGTTTTCTGGCGGCATTCTCCAAATGAAAATGTATGGTGCGCTCAGAGGCGCCAAAAATCTGGGAAGTCTCCCTGATGGACTTGCCTTCCCACACGCAGAGCAGGCACTGCTTTTCACGATCCGTAAGCTGGGGCTTTTCCAAAGTCTGTGACTTCTGCACAGGAGCACTCACAGAGGACAAGAGCTGGCGCGCGAGGCTCTTCGTCACCTCCCAGAACATACTAGGGTCATGGTCGTTTAGATTCACTCCGTGAGCGCGCTCCTTCTCCGGGTGAATATAGTTCCGATAGTCACGCAGCACACCAGCCACGTCCTTTCCAGAACGTGAGATCCAGCCCAATTCGGCTGCCACATCGATATACGGTCTCAAAGTCCATTCCGGGAGAACAAGGGGCTTTTTGGTCTTCGAGTCCATTGGTGTCGCCTTCGCCCGGAAGAGCGGAGCCTTGTTCGTCATTCGGTTCGCCCGAGCAACGAAGAGTGCTTCAAGAAGACCTCCCATCATCACCGTTGCAGCCAAGTGAGCGTTCGCGCGAATGCATCGCTGACATTCTGCCCACCTACTCTCTAGTATCGCCTTCATTACAGGATCAGATGCCAAGGCGGTGAAGTCAGGAGGCAACTCTGATACAGCTGGTGCAGAAGGCGATGAACGCGCAGGAACGAGGCTAACATTGCGAAGTGAAGAAAGCGCGTCTTTGGCATTTTTCAGCTCTGCGAGATATGTGGTCTTCGCCGACGAATGAGCGGTAGCATCAAGTACCGCCCTGAGCTTTACATCGACCGTTTCGAGAGCGTCTTCGTGAATACTCTGGACCAGTAACGGTCGGTGAGATTTGAACCACGAGTAGGCAACTGATTTCAGATAGTCACGATCGCCAGTATTCGTGACCTGTTTTACCTTCATTCGCGAAACGCGGTTCCGCGCCTGCACAACTTCGCGGAAACACGCCTCGATAGGATCGGCATTTGCAGACATCGGCAGATCTCGTGCGAGGGCTTCTCAGCGCTTCTCTGGTTTTGCCTTGCGTGACTTTACTGACTTAGGTTTCTTTCTGGTACGCTCCGGTTCGCTGCCTGGAAGTGTCATGGCAACGAGGTTTTCGCCGACACTGTTGATACAAAACTGCCCTCTCTCGGGACTGTCGAGATAACCCAGCGTCTTTGCATTGTTCAGTGTTGCGAGTGGCTTCGGCGGTCGTCGGCGACCCGCGAGTCTTGCTGCGTCCTTAAGTGCCTGTGGGTCAATTGTGTTCTTTCGACTCTCCGCAGAGGCCTCAAATTGGTAGTAATAGGCGATAACTGCAGCAAATTGGACATCGCTCTTAGGCTTCTTGGAGTCAACGAACGTCTTAATGTCTGCAGATCGTTGCTGTCGGTGGAGTGAAGCGCCGCCTGCCCCGGTGTCTATCCCCACATTCCGTCGCTCTGTGACCGGTGGGATTCCTAAGTCGAGGCCCAAACTCTCCGCGACCCAACGAAGGATCCGTTGTTGACGCTCCTTCTCGATCCCCTTGAGTTGATCGGTGACAGCCTTCGCAGCGTCGAAATCATTTTCTGATGTAGTCATTCGTGTGTTCCTCTCCGTAGGAAGGATCGTATGGCATCGCGTTGGTGTCGTTTGCAAAGAATTGGGATCAAATCACAATATTTAATTGTTCTTTATTCGATTGATTATGTGACGTCGCTACTGCACAGCGCGGTGCACAGCCTCACCGATCTTTGACGGGTTGCGCACGACGTGCGCGCCGAGCGCTTCGATGCGCTCCATCTTGGCCGCCGCCGTGTCGGCCGGGCCGGCGATCACGGCGCCGGCGTGGCCCATGCGTCGGCGTGACGGGGCTGTCAGCCCCGCGATGAAACAAACCAGCGGCTTGCCGAGATGTTCTTTCGCCCACGCGGCGGCCTCGATTTCCTGGCTGCCGCCGATCTCGCCTATCATCACCACCGCTTCGGTGTCGGGGTCGACCTTGAAGGCACGCATGACGGTGAGAAAATCCGTGC
>OBEQ010868093.1_pt1 | contig 10929 bp, 7 predicted proteins | sample 1670901 | NCBI WGS metagenome assembly OBEQ01 (sample SAMEA104232315, study PRJEB22302) | groundwater metagenome | biome: forest; feature: aquifer; material: groundwater | place: USA | collected 2011-08-07 | depth 5.4 m | reverse complement strand
TAAAATATTTCTTGTGCCTATTACATTTACCTTGTAAGTCCTGTCCCAGATTTTATTCCAAAATGAAATTGCTGCTGCTGAGTGAATTACTATGTCACAATCTTTCATTTTTCCTTTAAAGGTTTCAGGTTCTAAAATATCACCTTCTACAATTTCAACACGGTCTTTCCAGTCGAAATTGTTTAATAAATCTTTGTTTCTAACTAAAGCCTTTACCTCAAAGCCTTTCTTGAAGAGATTATCAATAAGGTTTCCGCCTATAAATCCTGTTCCACCTGTTATAAATACTTTTTCCATTCTTTTTTAGCTCAAGACAAGCTTGAGCTTTCAGCAGTCAATTGTTTTTGCAGGATCGGATTCACTGAATAAATCGGATGAATCCTCTCTTTAATATAACGATTTATCATATAAACTATAACAGTTTTTCCATTACAATAAAAACAAAAAAACCAATGCTAACCCATCCATTTAATGTAAAAAATGCAAGGTTTATTTTACTGAGATCGTTTTCTTTAACAAGCATTTGCTCATATATAAGCATTCCTGAGACAAAGGTAATACCTATCCAGTAAATGAATGAAAGTTTTAATAGTAAGCCTGTAAGAAGTAATAAACAGATTGTTAGTAAATGAAAAACTCTTGATATTAAGAGGGCAATTTTAAGACCAAATTTGCTTGGTATGCTGTGAAGATTATTTTCTTTATCAAAGTTATAGTCTTGGCATGCATAAATAATGTCAAAGCCGCTTACCCAAAAGGTTACAGCAAGTCCAAGTGTGAAGGGGATAATTGAGTTTATCTCTCCTATAACTGCAATCCATCCTGCAAGTACTGAAGCACCAAGTGCAACTCCAAGCCAGAGATGAGATAAAAATGTGAATCTTTTAGTGTAGGGATAAATATAGAACCAGATAGCTGCAATAGGTAAGAGATACAGACAAATTCTTGGTAATTGAAGTGTGGCATAAATAAAAATAACCAGTGAAATACTTGAGAATATAAAAGCATTTCTATTGGATAAGATACCGCTTGGTAATTCTCTGTTTTTAGTTCTTGGATTTTTAGCATCAATTTCTTTGTCAATTATTCTATTTACGCTCATAGCAAATGATCTTCCGCCTACCATTGCAAGAATGATAAAACCAAGTGTTTTTAGACTTGGGAAAGTGTTGCTTGTAGCTAACATTGCTCCAGAAAGAGCAAAAGGCAGGGCAAAAACAGAGTGTTCAAACTTTATAAAGTTAAGAAAGTTGGTTAAGAGAGGAGGGTTTTTCATGTTTATAATTTTTTTATATTCTGTTTTTCTTAATCAATTTAACCTGTGATTCTATTGGAAGTGAAGCAACCTTCTTATGATTTTAATTGTAATCTTATGAAAAAATAATATTTATCCCTTACTATTTACTTTTTAGTTAACAATAAGTTAATATCAAATTATAAATGATTCAGCTTAACATTTTAGTATTATAAGGATTAATTTTTTTAATGCAAGTACCTATCCCTGGAATACCCTCTTTTGGAAAATGGACTGATATTGCAACAAAATTTGCAGGTTCAGGACTAGGCAGATCTACCTTAGAATTTCTTGCTACACCACCACTAGGGAATCTACATGCAGAATTTGAACTTAACCAAAAAAGACAAATGGGTGAAAAGATAGAAGAGCCCAGTGGAATAACAAAAGCTATCAATTTTTTGAAAAATACTTTTGCCTGGGGAGATATTGTTACTTTGGCTGGAGCTTGTCTTTGGTACATTAATTCTAAGTTTTTATCCCGTACTGCTGAAGGGCAACAACCAAGTCCTGTATCAGGAATATTGGGGCTTGTTTCAAAGATAGCTACTTTTGGTGGGACTTTACTGGCTCGATTAGGACAAAAAATGGATTTGCACAGACAAAAGATTCTGGGAGCTGAAAAGTATGGAGAAGCTTATATAACTAGAGCTGAAAACATAACAGGTAAAAAAGTCTTTGAAGATATACCCATAGATGGAATAAAGAAAAAAGCAAAAAATCTGAAGAAACTTTTAGCTTATAACAGTGATATTGAAAGAAATGTTTTGTACAGGCATGATTCAGAGCGTGGAATTACTGGATTGTTTTATGGTGAGCCAGGAACTGGTAAAACTACAGGTGCTGAATTAGTTCTAGGCAATTGGTCATCAAAACAACAAAGCTTGGGCTATGAGCCTGTTGTAAAAAAATTAAATGTTGCGGTCTTGGATGAATATCAGGAAAAAACACGTAAACAAATAAATGAGAATGTTGATTTGCTTAAGAGCATGAATGAAGAAGCTGCTAAGTTATTAGGCAAAACACTTGATGATCCATTAGTTGCTTTGGAAATGTTGCTTAGAAAGGCCAGGGCTGCAGTAGATGAAGTAAATCAATATAATGAAAGCATAAAAAATGATCCTACAAAGAAACAAAGAAAGATTGCATTGTTTATAGATGAATTTGATAAGGTTATTGACTGGTCTTTAAAAGGTGCAGATAAAGGAAAGCTTGTAAGGTTGATCACAGAATTTAATGATTTATGTGACAACTCAAACCTTATAATGACAAGTAATAAAAAAGTCTCGGCGTTTGTTGAGGCATTTAGAAAACTAGAACTGCCTGAAGAAGAAGTAATAAGACCATTTGAAGATAGATTAAAGAGAAATCCTGTTTATATAACTATTCCTACTCCGGAAACCCAGGCAAAAATAATTGCAAATAATTTGTTGTTTAGAATCTCCAGTAGAAATCTTCTTGACATACGAGATGAACATGGACAAAGAATTGATTTTAGTAAATTTACGAATGAATTAGAAATGAGAGACAAGCTTCAGGAAATTATTTACAGAGAAATCTCAAGACATCCAGGAAGTAATAATATTAATGGTAGACATTTAGAAGTTGCAATGTCTTCAAAACTTGAGAGTGAATTATCTGGTCTTGCAAGTGAGAAGAGAGATAGAACTGCTGATAATCTGGGCTGTTCAGATGATGATTGGGAAAGACTAAGTGCATATCAGAAAGCTGAAAAAGCAGATATAGCTATTAACATTGATAGGATCAGGCATCTGGTTAGGATTCAACAGAATGATTATTTGGGTGAGACAGGAAATTATGCAGAGGATGAAAATGAATTTACAGCCAACTCTGCTTTTAAAAAGTATTTAGAGGTAAACCTGGAATCAATATTTTCTGAGATTCAAAAAATGGGTGGAGATGCTAATAGCTTAAAATCAGAAGATTTATTTAGATTATTCAATGGTATTTATACGAAGGAATCATATACAAATTATGATATTTATACACCAATACCTGAAAAGATTGACGAGCGTCAGCTTTATGGAATGAATGGTAAAAAATATCTACACTGCTTAAAAGTTACCAGATTCCCTGATAAAGATGGGCGTCAACTTAGAGAACCTGTTGTTGAAATAGGATTTTTTGAAAGGAAATCAGCTGGAGCCAATTCTCCAGACTTTGATTTAAAATGGTCAAATCCAGTTAAACTCTCTGACTTTTTAAGAAATATACAACAGGATATTGCTCAGGAATTTGAGAAGAAGTTTGGTATGAAAGGGTTGTTTGGGAATATCTTAAAAGCAGTATTAGGAAATGCTGGTAAAGATCCAGCAAAAATGTTTGAAATGCTTATTGGTGAAATACAAAAACATCAAGCTCAAGGGGGGTCTACTAGCTTTTCCTGAAGATAATTTCTTAGTCCTCTTTTAATACTGTGTATTTACAAATTGGATGACTTATAAAACTATTTTTGCTTATCTTTCTTCTGATATCTTACAAATACATATATATAACCATACAAAAATATTAAAATATTCTTAGCAATTAAAATGGTTAAGAAAATCAGATTTAGAATGTTTAGTTGTTAGTTAAAGGTTAATAGAAATGATTTCAAGAACAACTTTAGGTTTTGCCACAGATGCTATTAGGGCAGGTCAAAAGCTGACCCAGCAAGTTAGGCGGGAATTATTGGAATTACCTACAACTGGTGAAGATGAACCACGAATATTAAGGTTTGAAGATTATAAAGTGCAAAGTACACCTCCACAGACAACAAAAGCAGTAAGTAATAAATAGTATTTTACAAAAGACATAGCTTAAATCTTCGTGGGCTTAGAAATATATTTTGGGAATAATAGAGTTAATTGTTAACAAAATATTTATTTGTAAGTAGATAGTATAATTTGGCTCTATTATTTATCTACGCTTAGAGCAGTGAAGCTTTTAAGAAAAAGAGGTATTTAAACATGATTATTATTATGGAGCCAGGAGCTAGTGATAGGCAGATTGATAAGGTAATCAATCACATTCACGAGCTTGGAATGAAAACAATCTTAAATAAGGGTGTTGTTCAGACTGTAATAGCTGCTATTGGAGAAACATCAAAATATTCTACAGAGACATTTGAAACTCTTGATGGTGTAAGAAAAGTTGAAAGAATTCAGGTCCCTTTTAAGATGGCAAGTAGAGATAGCCATCATGATGATACGGTAATTACTGTAAAAGGAAATGTGAAAATTGGTGGTGATAATCCTCCTGTAATTATTGCTGGACCATGTAGTGTTGAAAATCAGGAAAACCTTCTGGCTATTGCAAAAGTTGCAAAAGAGTGTGGAGCAAAAATTTTAAGAGGTGGTGCATTTAAACCACGTACAGGTCCCAGAACGTTTGAAGGACTTGGTAAATTAGGCCTTGAGTATTTAGATGTTGCTAGAAAAGAAACAGGCCTTGCTGTTATTACTGAAGTAATGGATGCAAGGGATCTGGAGATGGTTTGTGAATTTGCAGATATTTTACAAGTAGGGGCAAGGAATATGCAGAACTTTACCCTGCTAAATGAGGTTGGACTCACTAATAAACCAGTCCTTTTAAAGAGGGGTCTGGCTGCTACTATTGATGAATGGCTTCTAGCTGCTGAAAGAATTATGGATAAAGGGAATACACAGATAATTATGTGTGAGAGAGGGATAAGAACCTTTGACAATAAATACACAAGAAATACTGCAGATATAGCTGCTATCCCTTTAATTAAAAGACTTTCACACCTTCCAATTATTTTCGATCCAAGCCATGCTGCAGGCAAATGGAACCTTGTAAGCCCGCTTTCCAAAGCAGCAATTGTTGCTGGTGCTCAGGGCTTAATTATTGAGGTACACCCAGATCCTGAAAAAGCACTTTCTGATGGACCTCAGACATTAAACTTTGAAAATTTTAGAGTTTTGTGTAAAGATCTCGAAAGACTTGTATCAATTTTTTCGACTATAAAAAATAAGTAGATTATGCCTTAAACAATTGATTGCTATGTTCATGGTAATTTACCCCAAGATCGTTTGGGTGGATGAGGGCAAGTAGTGTAGCAAGCGTACCAAACACCTTGTGAAAGATTTCAAATTCTTTAGAGCTGATGGAAATATCTTCAAATTTTTTGTTTTGCACTTCTGTTTCAAAGCAATGTACTGCTCTAGTAGTCTCAGTAATAAATGAATTTAATATTTGTTCTGCTTGCACGGGTAATACTTCAACGCCAAGTTCTTGTATTTGTTTATTTATGTGATCAAGCTCAGGTGATTTTCGTTTGATAATTAGCTTATAATCCTCAATTCTCTTTTCTATTTTTTCTCTTACTTCCGTTGCCAGTGTAGTTAGTGATTTTTCCAGTGGGCTGATTCTTTGTTTTATTAGGCATTGTTGTCCTTTTCCTACTGTGATTGATCTAAGTTGAAGATTTACTGTTGGATTGTCCTTGTTTAACATTCCATAATATACATCGTGTGTTTGTCTTGGTGCTTTTTCATAATCTATCTCTGGAGATAGTTCATAAACAAGTGACCAGCCATATAAACCAAGTTTTGCAGCCATAAGCTCTTCATATTCAAAGAGGCATTTTTCAACTAGTCTGCCAATAGCATTCATATTTAGTTCAAGTTCTTCTTTTATTCTGGGGATTTTTACTTCAAGTCTGTTTGCTTTATCTTTTTCAGGTCCTGCCATTTCTTCAATAAAGGGGAGTTCAAGATCAAAAAGGGTTATTGGTCCGCCTCCATAGGCTATAAGGGGTTCAAACCTTTCCTTAGGTTTCTCAGGTGTTTGTTGTACAGGCTCTTGTAAATCTGACGCTGCTTGAGGCTCTTTAATATCACTTGGCGGAGATGGCCTCTTTGTGACAATAGGTTTCAGGCTAACAGGTGGGATTTTTTTATCTGACATATTTGTTTTAAATCTTTGTATTTTATAGGATTTTATAAGAACAGAACTGTAATTAATTATATATTTAACCTTCAAGCGTAGTTATATAGAGAGTAATGTAGAACTAAATAAATGCTTTTTTCATTCAGAATTATTTAATCTTTATAAGGTTAAATATTGGCAGTGTTCTATATAGACCTATTGAGCTAGTTTTAGATAGTTTTGATTTTTTTTCTTTTTAGTTTGTTGGTTTGAATTCAGCATCTATAACATCATCGTCAGATGAGCTGTTTGATTTCTTGGCCCCAACAGGTTCTTCTTCTGGTGCTGATTTTGTTTTTTGTTCAGATTGAGCAGCTTTTGTTGCAAGGTTATAAGCAGCTTCCTGAAGATCTTTTGTAAGAGCTTTGATTTTATTTGTATCAGTCTTATCTTTTAGTGCCTGTCTTAATTCAGATAGCAGCTGTTCTACTTTTGATTTTTCCGGACTTGAGGCATCTTTTAGTTCTGTTAGCTGTCTTTCTACGCTATAAACTAAACTGTCTGCTTTGTTTTTTTCTTCAATTTCTTCTTTTCTTTTTTGATCATCTGATGCATGTGATTCTGCTTCTTTAACCATTTTGTCAATTAAATCTTTTGAGAGATTTGTAGAAGCAGTAATTGTAATTTTTTGTTCTTTTGCTGTTGCTTGGTCTTTTGCAGTTACACTTAAGATACCATTTGCATCAATGTCAAATGTAACTTCGATTTTTGGAATGCCACGTGGAGCAGGAGGTATTCCTTCAAGGTGAAATTCTCCGAGAAGTTTATTGTCAGCAGCTATAGGTCGTTCTCCTTGAAATACTTTAATGTCAACCCTTGTTTGATTATCGTCTGCTGTACTGAATACTTCAGATTTTCTTGTAGGTATAGTTGTATTTCTGTCTATTAATTTAGTAAACACTCCGCCTAAGGTTTCAATTCCAAAACTTAGAGGAGTTACATCGAGAAGGACTACATCTTTAACTTCTCCTGCTAAAACACCAGCCTGGATAGCAGCACCTACTGCAACAACTTCATCAGGGTTTACTCCTTGATTTGGTTCTTTTCCTGTAAGTTCTTTTACAAGTTTTACAACTGCAGGTATTCTTGTAGAACCACCGACTAAAACAACTTCATCAATTTCGCCTGTTGTAATTTTTGCATCGTTCAATGCTGTTTTAAGTGGTCCTTTAACTCTTTCAAAGAGGTCGTGACAAAGGTCTTCAAACTTTGCTCTACTTAATTTCATTTCCAGATGTTTTGGACCATTTTGATCTGCAGTAATAAAGGGAAGACTAATAGTTGTTTCCATAAGTGTAGAAAGTTCGATTTTGGCTTTTTCTGCAGCTTCTGTAAGTCTTTGAAGAGCTTGCCTGTCTTTTCTAAGATCAATACCTTCCAGCTTGTGAAATTCATCGGCAATCCAGCTTACAACTTTTTGGTCAAAGTCATCACCACCAAGTCGTGAGTCACCGCTTGTAGATTTAACTTCAAAAACTCCGTCTCCAACTTCAAGAATGCTTACATCAAAAGTACCACCACCAAGATCAAATACAAGAATAGTTTCATCTGCTTTTTTGTCCAGTCCATAAGCAAGGGCTGCTGCAGTTGGCTCATTTATAATTCGAAGAACGTCAAGTCCGGCAATTGTACCAGCATCTTTTGTGGCTTGTCTCTGACTATCATTAAAATATGCAGGAACAGTAATTACTGCTGCTGTTACTTTTTCACCAATATATTTTTCAGCATCTTCCTTAAGTTTTCTTAGTGTCATTGCTGAAATTTCTTGGGGGGTAAATTCTTTGTCATCTACCTGTACTGTAACTGCATTATCTTTCGCTTTTTTTGTTTTGTATGAAACATATTTTCTTTCCGGTTCAGTTTCATCAAAGGTATGTCCCATAAATCTTTTAATGCTTGAAACAGTTTTTTCAGGATTTAATTCTCTTTGTCTTTTTGCAATTTGACCAACAGCTCTTTCTCCGGATTTTAAAAAGGCAACTACTGATGGAGTTGTTCTATTTCCTTCTGCGTTTGGAATTACTGTAGGCTTACCACCTTCCATAACAGCAACTACAGAATTTGTTGTTCCCAGGTCAATTCCAACTACTTTTGCCATTGTTTACTCCGTTTCTTATTCTTTAGCGATTTTTTTGATATTACTTTTTCTACCATTTATTTATAAGCTAAAAGTTTACATCTTGCCTGTCTATTCATGTTGTTTTAATTATTCATTATGAATGTTGTAATATTATTATTTAAAACACTATCTGGTATTACTTTTCAAACAAGAATAAGTTTTATTTTACAAACCAATTCAAATACTACTTATTTATTGTTATTTAGTAAGAATTTCCTTGTTTGAAGGAAGTTACTTATGATTAAATTACTAGCTCTTGTTTATGAGTTTATAAAAGAACCCATGTCCTTAGGCAAATATTTATCTTTTTTTTATATTTAGCCTTCACTTTGTACGTTTAACTGTAAATAGTCATAATTCCAACATGTTTTACGAATAAAACGCCTTACTAAGAATTATTTTCAATAAATTAATTCATTCTTTAATTTAGTTTATCCTTAAAAAGTTAAATACTATAAGTTTTTTTTTGTAGATTAGAATTGTAGATTAGAAAGTAATAGGAGAATTAAAATGTCATATACCATAGTTAGTGATGTTTGCGAAGCAAAAGCAGATTGTATACCGGTCTGTCCTGTAGATTGTATACATTGGATTAAGGACAAACAATGGACAAATTCAAAAGGCACAGCATCTACATATATTGATAATGAGACCTGCATTGATTGTGGTGCATGTTTAGCAGCATGTCCTGTAGAAGGTGCCATTTTAGATGCATGGAGTCCTGAGCTTCAGAAATTATAAGTTTCAGACAATTTATAGATATAAATAAAAGGCCTGCATTTTGCAGGCTTTTTTGTTAGTTACTTTTAATTTTTGTATAAATTAAACCTTTTATAAGTTATATAAGTCTATATTAGGTGATTAATTAGGTTGGTTAGATTTTAAAAGTGGGTTAAATAGTTGAAAAAGTCGCTTGAATTATTAGGTGTAACTTCATCAGGTCTTAAAAATCCTGTTTTTATACAGAGTTATGAGAAAAATGATGATGAGTTATTGGTCGAGGCAAAAAAATTAAATACTTCTGATTTACAGAAAGAATTTTTAAGATCTTTTTTTAAAGACAAGCCTCATGGTTTCCCAAAATCAAAATGTTATTTTGCTAAGCTCGTTAGTCTTAAAGAGCCTGATTATTCATGTGAATTAATTATGTCTGCATGTCAAGCAAGTCCTTTAGATCCATGGTGTTACTTTACTTTTAGCGAAGTTGCTCTTTCAAATAATTCTTTTTTTGTTGCGCAGTCTGCTTTAGAGATTGTACAGTGGTTAGTTGAAGATACTCAGGCTGACTTAATTAAGAAATATGCTGAGCTTAAAGACTTAATAGAAAAAAAAACAGCTAGTGGTGAAGTAGATAACTCAAAATCCTCTATCTGGTCTAATAAAAGTCCACAAAAATACTGGGTTCTTGAAAGGTTGTATTTTCACTCACAGATAAAAGAGTTGAAAAAATATGCTTTTAAGCTTCTTGATATGTTTCCAGTGAAATTAGAGTTATATGATGTTGTTTTTAGAGCTTTGATGCTTATTGATGATGCAGGTGCAATTGAGACATTTATTGAAAAAGTAAATAATAATCTACCTGAGAGTGAATCTAGCAGAGCCTTATATCTGGGAATGGCTTATTATGCTTTGTCCGACTTTTTCCTTTCAATAAATAATCTTGTAGAAGCAATAAAAATAGATAGAAAAAATTTTAAAGCTTATCTTTATCTCTGTCTGAATTATTTAATGCAGAATAATTTAAAAGATTTTTCTGAATCTTTTAATAAGATGTTGCCAGGTTCTGATGCTCAATTTACAGCAGTATTTTTTTTGTACTCTGCAATAAATAGAACTTCACTTGGTGTTCAGGAATTCCCAAATCAAAAACTTGTTTCGCATGAAATAGCAAAAATCTTTAAAAAACTAATTAAAGAAGGACAAAATGAAATAATTAATACGTTGCTTTTACAGTTTAAGTCATTGAACTACTATTTAATTCTTCCGCTTTTACCTGTTTACCTGACAGAGTTATTTATTCTACAAAACAATATAAATACTGCAAAGCAAATAATTGCTGGATATAGTGAGCCGGAAGTGTACAGATTAAATGCATGGATTTATCGGCTGGAGGGGAACAGTGCTCTTGCTGAAGAAGAATTGGTAAAGTATAGAAAGTTCTGGATTCCGGAGAAATCAGCAGGAATTCATTGCAAGCTTGTTGATTTAAAAACAGAAACCGTAATCCCTAAAGAGATAGAGCAAATTTTCACCCAATTAAAGTCTGCTTATTCTGAAACAAGTAAACTCACCTCTCAGATTGAACTTGAATATGGTCTAAACCCAATGACTTGTGTTGAAACTGGATGTCAGGATTGTTGTAAAAAAACATTTCCATATGCATCATATACAGAGTATTTGTACATGTACCAGTGGTTTTGTGGTCAACCTGACGATGTTAAAAAACTTATACAGGAGGAATCAAAAAAAATTGTTTCTATGTATAAGGAAAAGTATGGGAAAGAACCACCATTTATGTCGGGTGAAACTTTTGAGCTGAACAAAGAGTATCCGGTTGAATTTGTTT
>OBEQ012314257.1_pt1 | contig 10931 bp, 6 predicted proteins | sample 1670901 | NCBI WGS metagenome assembly OBEQ01 (sample SAMEA104232315, study PRJEB22302) | groundwater metagenome | biome: forest; feature: aquifer; material: groundwater | place: USA | collected 2011-08-07 | depth 5.4 m | reverse complement strand
TCCCCACCCCCTATCCCCTAATCCCTAGCCCCTTTTTTTTTCGCAGAGAAAACCGGAAAGAGGCATTCCCTCCCATATCGTTCATCGTCCCGTTCCCTGAAGACCTTTAATTCTTTTTCCTAGCACCGCCATTTTTCCGCAGAGGTCGTAATGTCCGAATATCTGAAGCAGCTCATCATCCAGCTCCGCGCCATCTGGGACAAGCTGAACGCCACCCAGAAGGCCATTCTGATCGCCACTTCCGCGGTGGTGATGGCCGGCATGATCACCATCATCGCGTGGTCGGCTTCGGGGGGCGGAGCGGGCGGTAGCGATTCCGGGTATACCACCCTGTTCGTGAACCTGGAGCCCGAGGACGCGGCCAAGGTGACCGATGCGCTCAAGGAAATGAAGACGCCCTACAAGCTGGAGAACAACGGGCATCAGGTGACGGTGCCGAAGGAGACGCTCTACGAAGCGCGCATGCAGATGGCGCGCCTGGGACTGCCGCAAACGGGTGGACAGGGTTATGAGATTTTCGACAAGCTGCACTTGGGCATGACCGATTTCGTGCAGAACCTCAACTACCGCCGCGCCCTGGAAGGCGAGCTGTCCCGCACCATCGAAAGCCTGAAGGAAGTGGAAAAGGCCCGGGTGCATGTCACGATTCCCAAGCCCTCGCTGTTCACGGAGAAGAAGGAAGAAGCCACGGCTTCGGTGATCCTGAAGATGCGCGCCGGCGAAGAGATCAACGATCGCCAGGTGCGCGGCATCGCCCACCTTGTCGCCAGCTCGGTGGAAGGCCTTAAGGCCCGCCAGGTTTCCGTCCTCGACATCCACGGCAACATGCTGACCAAGGGCTTCGCCGACAACGTGCTGGCGGAACAGACCGACCACAACCAGAGCCTGCAGAACAGCGTGGAGCATGAGCTGGAGACCAAGCTCGACGATATCTTCCAGGGCCTGCTGGGACCGAACAAAACGCGCGTGAAGGTGTCCGCGGAGCTCGACTTCGATCAGGTGCAGAAGACGGTGGAATCGTACGACCCCAACACCAAGGTGATCCGTTCCCAGCAGCGCGACGAGAATTCCCTCAAGGGCACCCCCCAGCCCGGATCCACGGAACAGAAGGAAGGCTCCATCACCAACTACGAATTCGACAAGACCATGGCCAACATCATCAGCACGCCCGGCGCCCGCAAGCGCATCACCGTGTCCGTGGCCGTGGACGGCACCTACAAGATCGATCCCAAGGACGGCTCCCGCACCTACGTGCCGCGCTCCCAGGAGGATCTGGACAAGTTCACGGCCCTGGTCAAGAACGCCGTGGGCTTCAAGCCCGGCACCAAGGACGAGGTGTTCGTGACCAACGTGCAGTTCGACAACCAGTTCCTGGTCGAAGAGCAGATGGAGATGCAGAAGATCGAGAAACTGGAGCGTTGGGACTGGCTGAAAAAGTACGGCGTGGTGATCCTCATCGCCTTGTTCGGCCTTTGGTTCTTCCGCGGCCTTGTGAAAAATCTGACCTCCGCCATGAACCCGCCCATGCCCAAGTACGTCGGGCTCAATCTGGAGCCGGAAGACGAGAGACTTCCCCAAAATGTCCAAAAACAAAAGGATATTCTGGAGCGGGTTGAGTTCATGACGCGGACCGAACCCATCAATATCGCCAATCTCATCAAAACGTGGCTCCACGAGGAGAAAATACGGGACAATAATGGCGGGGGCGGCAAGAAGAAACAGCCCGCAGGCAAGGATTAAAAGACATGCCCGAAGCAAAGACGGAAACCGAAGGCAAAGCAGGCGATGGCGCCATCCCGAATCTCTCAGGCATACCCGGTCCCACCAAGGCCGCGGTGATGATGGTGACGCTCGGGCCCGAGGCCTGCGCCCAGATCTTCAAGAGCCTGGATGAAGAGGACGTGGAAATCCTGACGGCCGAGATTTCCCGCCTGGAAGGCATCACGCCCGAGACGCGCGAGCGCGTGCTGGAAGAATTCCACCAGATGGCGGTGGCGCAGAAATACATTTTGCAGGGCGGCGTCGACTACGCCCGCCAGGCGTTGGAAGCGGCCATGGGCCCGCGCCGGGCCAAGGAAATCCTGGAGAAGGTGCAGAGCACCATCCGTACCACCGGCTTCAGCCTGTTGCAGGACGTCGATCCCTCGCAGCTGGTGAACTTCATCCAGAAGGAACATCCCCAGACCATCGCCCTGCTTTTGGCCCACATGGACGCGTCCATGTCCGCGCCCATCCTTTCGGCGCTGCCGCAGGAATTGCAGGTGGACGTGACCACGCGACTCGCCACCATGCAGAGCGTTTCGCCTGACGTGTTGGAACAGGTGGAAGAAGTGCTGGCCCAGCAGATGAAGAGTCTCTTCGGAGGCAACGTCTCGGAAGTGGGCGGCGTCAAGTTCGTGGCGGAGATGCTCAACCAGGTGGATCGCGGGGCGGAGAAGAACATTTTGGGCAACCTGGAACGCGAGAATCCCGAGCTGGCGACGGAAATCAAGAACCTCATGTTCGTGTTCGAGGACATCATGCTCCTGGACGACAAGGGCATCCAGCGCATGCTCAAGGAAGTGGACACCAAGGAGCTGGCCCTGGCCCTCAAGGGAGCGAGCGACACCGTGGGCGACAAGTTCTTCAAGAACATGTCCACCCGGGCTTCGGAAATGATGAAGGAAGACATGGCGTTCATGGGCCCGGTCCGCGTCAAGGACGTGGAAGGCGCGCAGCAGCGCATCGTGGACATCGTGCGGCGCCTGGAAGACGACGGGGAGATCATCATTTCCGGACGTGGTGGGGATGATGAAGTTGTTGTGTAGTCTCCAAGGGAGAATTCAAAATGCAAAATGCAAAAGTCAAAATGCAAAGTGATGAGAAGAGAGGAGCAGCGCGTCACCCATGGCCGAGGCAATCCTTTCCCGGTTTTCAATTTTGACTTTTGCATTTTGCCTTTTGCATTTTGACTTCTAAACCATCGACCCCAGGGAACCAATTGGAAACTCGCTTCGGAATGGACGCCATCGGCGGCAAAGGGAAGGGTAAAGACGCTCCCGCCGACGGTCCCGCGCGCGTGGTCAAGCAGGGTGATTGGGGCGCCGTTCCCGATCAGGCCATGAAGGGCTTTCCCATGACGGCCTTCAACGTGCCGGGCCGCGCCCAGGCCAAGCCCAATCCCCAGGACGTGATGCTGGCCGAGATGGCCCGCGAAGCCAAGCGTACCGCCGAGGCCCATAAGAAGGCGTTGGATAAGGCCGCCCGCGATGCTGAGGGCGCCGTCAAGGCCGCGCTGGCGAAAGGCAGGGAAGAGGGAACGCGCGACGGAGAATCCCGCGCCTGGAAGAAATACGAAAAGGAACTGGCCGTGTTGCGCAGCAACGCCTCGGTGGCTTTGGACGTGCTTCAACAAGAGAAGGCCGGGCTGTTCCTGGAATTCGAGGGGCAGGTGCTGGAGCTGCTCTCGGCCAGCATCCACCGCGTCTTCGACGGCCTGGCGGCCGAACATTCCGAGGCCGTACTGCCGCTGCTCAAGAAAGCCGTCGCGGCCCTGGGCCAGGTCACCACCGTGACCTTGAAGGTGAACCCGGGCGATTTCAAGACCGCCCAGGACAACCAGGATTTCTGGTTACCCGTGGAGGCGGCCCTCAAGGACATCCGCATCGTCTCTGATGAGCGCATCCCCAAAGGCGGTTGCTTCGTGGAATCGGACTCCACTTCGGTGGGCCTGCAGGCCGGCGAAGTGGCGGACCGCATCGACGAAGAACTCAAGCGCATCTTCGTGGCCAAGGCCCAGGCGCTGCGCGGACCCGATCTGCCGGCCCTTCCCGAAACCGGGGCTGAAGACGGCGCTCCCGATAACGGAAACGCAGCGATGGAAGACGGGGACGCCATGCCCCCGGGAGGCAATCAGGCTTGACCCGCGAACAGGCTTTTTCCCCATACATCCGCGCCCTGGACGGCATGTGCCTGGCGCCCATCCGCGCCAAGATAGTTCAGGTCATCGGCCTGGTGATGGAAAGCTCCGGCCTCTCCGCCAGCATGGGGGAGATCTGCGCCGTATACGACGGGCTCAAGCAAATCGGCCAGGCCGAGGTGGTGGGCTTCCGCCGCAAAACCACCTTGCTCATGTCCCTGGGCCAATTGGAAGGCCTGCGCCCCGGCATGGAAGTCATGGCCACGGGCCAGGTCTTTTCCGTGAAAGTGGGGCCGCAACTGCTGGGCCGCGTGCTAAACGGGTTGGGCGAACCCATCGACGGCAAAGGCGCGATGCTGCTCCGGGAGACCGGCCGGGTCAACAACGATCCGCCCAATCCCCTGGACCGCCGCCGCATCTCCGAGCCCATGATCACGGGCATCCGCGCCATCGACGGTTTCAAGACCGTGGGCAAGGGCCAGCGCGTGGGCCTGTTCGCCGGTTCCGGCGTGGGCAAATCCGTACTGCTCGGCATGATCGCCCGCAATTGCAAGGCCCAGGTCAACGTCATCGCCCTCATCGGCGAGCGTGGCCGCGAGGTGAAGGAATTCCTGGAGAAGGATCTGGGCGACGAAGGCCTGGCCCGTTCCGTGGTCGTAGTGGCGACCTCCGATCAGCCCGCGCTCATCCGCCTCAAGGCCGCCATGGTGGCCACGACGGTGGCGGAATATTACCGCGATCAGGGCCTGGACGTGATGCTGATGATGGATTCCTCGACGCGTCTGGCCATGGCCCAGCGCGAAATCGGACTGGCCGTAGGCGAACCGCCCTCCACGCGCGGGTATACGCCTTCGGTGTTCGCCATGCTCCCGCGCCTCATGGAGCGCGCCGGCATGGGCAAGACCGGATCCATCACCGCCCTTTACACGGTGCTGGTGGAAGGCGACGACATGGACGAACCGGTGGCTGACGCCGTTCGCTCCGTGCTGGACGGACATATCGTGCTTTCGCGCTCCCTGGCGCACCGCAACCATTTTCCCGCCATCGATGTGCTCAAGAGCGTGAGCCGCTGCATGACCGACGTGACGGCCAAGGATCACCGCGCCGCTATCGGCAAACTCCTCAACTACATGGCCGTCTACGCGGACGCAGAGGACATGGTGAACCTGGGCGCCTACGTGCGCGGCTCCAACCCGCAATTGGACATGGCCATCGCCGTGCACGGCGAAGTGGACAAGTTCCTGATCCAGGCGGTGGAAGATAAGAGCGAGTTCAAGACGACCGTCGACAAGGTCGCGGCGTTGGCCGGATCGGTAAAGTGAAAGCCTCGGAATGAAGGCCTTCAAGTTCAACCTGGAACAGGTCCTGCGCATGAAACTGTGGCGCGAGGAAGAGGCCAAGAAGGCCCTGGCGCTGGAAGTGGCGGCCCTGGAGGAATTGCAATCCCGGCTGGACGAATTGCAGGGGGAATTGCGGAACCTCTTGGAAGGCAGCGCCCTGGAGACGGGATTGGAAATCGACTACCGCGGCCGCATGGGCATCCTGCAATACGCCCGCCACATGGGAACCCTCATTTCCGGACAGGAAGGCAGCATTTCCGATCAGGGATTCCGCTTGAAAGACAAATCCGATCTCCTGCTCAAGGCGATGCAGGAGCGGAAGGTGCTGGAAAAACTCAAGGAGCGCCGCAAGGCCGAGCACAAGGTGGAGCGCAACCGCTTCGAATACGCGAAACTGGACGAAGCGTCCGCGGGCTATCTGCGGCGCCTGGCAGTACTGGATCACGATCTCAAGGAAGAGATTGGGGAATGAAACGCCGAGTGCCTTTCCCGAATCGCCGCCCCAGGTGATGCGCCCCGGTAGCCTTCTCGCGATCGCGGCCGTCCTGTGCGCCTGCGGTTCGGCGCGCGCCCTGCAACACACGGTCACGGATTTCCGCCAGGACAGCTCCACGGTCGCGGCCGACCGCTATCATCTCGACCTGGGCTGGGGCGATTCCCTGCTTCTGGATGCGCAATCCTTCCGCTACACCAGCGTGAGGACCGACACCCTCGACAACACCCATTTCGGGAATGGCGACGCCGGGGCTTCGCCCATGGCGGCCGCCACCGCCAATTTCCAATTCCGGGTCTTCTACCTGGCATGGGTAGGGAGCACCCACGACAACAAACCCGGCGCCACCCCCCCTCCGGCCAATCTGCAGGCGCCCCGCGCCGACATCCTCTCGCGGATCGTCAGCTTGAGCCCGGACACGGCAGCCATCAACGATACGGCCTTGGTCATGGCGTCCCAGGAGAATCATAAGGACACGCCGCCCATATTCTTCTATGACAACAATGTTCCGCCCGCGCCGTACTATTTCAACTTCGCCGCGGAAGGCGCCAACTTTGCGGCCTACTGGAGTTCGGGGGCCGCCAACGGTCCCATCCGCAGGGTGACGCACAGGGAGAACAACGGCGCCTATGTCCCTCCCGGTACCCCCGTGGTTACGGGCGGCTACGGCAAGGTGTCTTCGGCCATGATACCCAATACCGGCGGGACCAAGACCGTATTGGCCTACGAGACCGACGCCTTTCTCCGGAAATTCCACGTGCGTTGGGAGGATCTCTCCGCCGCCACTTCCGTGGTGTCCGCGGACTATCCCCGTCCGGTCTTGCCAGAGGACTTCGCCGTCGCGGCCGATTCCAACGGCAGCTCCCTGGTGCTGTGGCGCGAGAACGCGGATCTGTACGCCGTGGCTTTCAACGCCGCGCACGTGGAGACGCAGCCGCCCACCTTGATCCAGGCCGGAGTGACCTACAAGGACAGCATCGACCCCCCTTACCGTTCCTACGCGGTCGCGAGCCTCAAACGCGACGCCTTCATGATCGCCTACGCCTTCGAAAGCGGCGGCATCTGCAACATCGTCACCCGCACCGTCGCCCTTCCCGGGAGCGGGGCCTGGGCCGTAGGCGCCCCCGTCGCCCTCACCAGCAACCACTGGAATCTGTTTCCGGACATCGCGGTTTCCAACGATCGCGCCGTCATCGGCTATTTCCAACGCACAGTCGGCGGCTCGAACCGCAGGTTCATGGGATCGATTCTGAACAAGACGGGAAACACCGTGGACTTCAATGTGGGCCGCACGGATCTCGATTTCGCCAACGAGAACATCAACTTCCAGGCCATCGATTCCCGCTGGTACTACTACCATTGGTTCAAGGCCGCCAACGTCGCGATCGACGGCAAAGGCAATGTCCTGGGGGCCTACGATAGCGGCCCCCACGCCAAGGTCGCCCTGGTCCGCAACACTCCCATCTACTATGACACCGCCTTTTTCGCGAGCAAGGTCTTCACTGTGGAGAATCCCGCGGTGCCCGCCTTCGTCTTCAATCCCGCCACGGATTCCGTGACCTTCCAGCCGCTCCAGGTGGTGTCCACCGATTCAACCCGATCCGTGCCCAGGCTGGCGGTCTCGCCGGACCTCGCGTTCTCCGGCGGTACGGCGTACCAATCCCTGCCCGCACCGCTCAAGGCCGCCACCGGCTTCTACCGTTACCGCGTGGATTTATTGACCATCAAGACCGGCAACCCGACCACCACCAACCTCACCACGCCCAAGGTCAAGACCCTCACCCTCGACTACAACGTCAAACCCTGGACGCCCGTGGTAGACTCCCTCCGCACCGGTACGGCCGCGCAGACCGCCTACAACCCGGCCGCCGCCTACACCTTGCTCACCCGCAAGGACACGCTCAAACTCGTCTGCTCCGGCTTCGACGCCGACGACGACGGCATGGTGTTCAAGCTCAGCCTGGGCAATACCGTACTCAGCGCGGTAACCGGCACCCGCGTCTCGGCCGGCAATTACAAGGCGACAATCAGCGTCCTGCCCCCGGACAACGCGGGCAATCCCCTCCTCCTATCCTTGATCACCGTCGACAATGAAGGGTGGAGCAGTCGGCGCAACAACCTCAGCTTCGTCTTCCGCAATATCGTCCCCAGCCAGACCGTCCGGATCCTGAGGAACCGGGGTCGGGACTCCTCTTTGGTCTACCGTCCCTCCGGCGGCGGCGTGGACACCCTCGTTCCGGTGGAAGGCGGGCTCCTCTACGTCCAGACCGGGGATTCCCTGACGGTCAAGTCCCGCTATGCGGATGCCAACGACGACACCGTCACCGCCGCATGGCTTCTCAATTCCACCTCGCTGGGATCCACTCCCATCCCCGTTACGGACTCCCTGCGCTTCAATTTCGCCCCGGACCTGATCGCTCCCATCATCGATACCCTGGTCATGAGGGTAGGGGACAAGGACACCACGGTAACCTTGCGGGTACCGGTGCGCCTCAACCGCATCCCTACGGTGGATTCCATCTTCCACGCCTCCTACAAAGGGAAGGATTCCGTCTGGAAGATCGGGCCTTTCGATCGGGTGAAGAATTTCGCGGCGGATACCGGGCTCCTCATCCCTTCGGGCCTGCCCACCATGCTCCAGGCCGGCGTATCCGACCCCGATGCCGGCGAGGCGCTCACCACCACATGGCGCGTGTGGAAGCAGCCCGTGGGTTGCCCGCACGGCAACACGGCCTGCTATGTGCAGGTGGATTCCGCCCTGGGCACATCCATCACGCGCACGTTCGACTACCAGGCTCAGGAGCAGTTCGTCACCGTGCGCGTCACCGATCCCACCGGTGCCTTCCTGGAGCGCCGCGTCTGGCTGGAATACCCCCTCCTGGACACGTCCCTCACCGGCACGGCGGGCTATGCTGCGGCCGTGCAGAAACTCTATGGGGACATCATCTTCACCGTCGGTGCGTCGAAGCATGATTCCACCATCAAGGCCCAGATTTCCAGCAAGGGCACCGCGGATTTGCGCATCTCGTCCCTCGCCACAAAAAGCAACGATCGGAAATGGACGGACCTCAAGGTCAACTCGTCTTCCGGCGATTCCGCGCGCTTTGTGGGAGCGACCAATGTCAACGCCCTCACCGGCGGCAAAGTCATCGTCCTTCCGCCCGGAGCCACCCTGGATTTCAGTTTCCGTTTCTTCAGCGACTCTCTGCGTGGCGATTCCACCCTCACGGACACCCTGCTGGTCCGGACGAACGATTTCATCGATTCCGTGCTCAAGATCCCCTTCCGCATCTTTTACCGCGATCTTCCCGTCGCCACCTTGAGCGTTCCCGGATCGCCGCGCGCGGGCCCCGCGGGCGGTTTCAACGCCGCCGGCCTGCCCAAGCTGGTCCCGGCCAAATCCAGCCTTGCCGTCTCCTTCTCCGAGACCATCCGCATGCTCAATCCGGCGAAGGACTTCCGCGTCTATTCCCTGCTGGACTCGCTCAAGCGCCCCGCCGGCAAAGGCACCATCGCGGGAACCTACGCCTACCGCCGCAAGGCCGCCGGCCTGGGTAAAACCAGCGCCGCCGCGGATTCCCTCGCGGATACCGTCGTCTTCACCCCCAAGTACGATCGCGTCTCGGATTCGCTCAAGGTAAGGCCCAATCCCGGCTATTTCATCCATCGGGACATCCTCCGCATCCAATTGTCCAACGGCATCACCGACCGCTCCGGCAACGCCCTCGATCTCCGCCTCGACAAGACCGCCCTGGTCCCGGGCTCCATGGACAGCGCCTTCCAGGTGCGCGTCGATACCAGCTACCTCGCCATCATCTCCACCGATCCGCCCCAAGGCGGAAAAGGCTGGGATCCGGAAAAGCCCGTCCGCATCCGCTTCAACCGCAAACTCTCCCGGCGTCCGCCCCTGGGAACCGACACGCTCACCCTGTTCAATCCCGCGGCCCTCAAGGCCGTAGACAACCGCGCCGTACACGTAACCTCCCTGTATCGTCCCGGCCAAGGCTACGACTTCCGCCAACTCACCTTCGCGGACAACGACTCCTCCCTCCTCATCGGCACGCGGCCCTTTCTGCCCGCTCTCGACACCATAACCCTCGTCCTCTCCGGCGGCATCCTCGACACCTCCGGCCTGTCCCTCGACGGCAACGGCGACAAGCTCCCGGAATGGCTCTACGATCAACGGGACTCGGTCGATCGCTTCACTCTCACCTTCACCACGCGCGACGCGGACTTCTACGTCTTTCCCAACCCCTTCCGCTTTTCCGATTCCCGCCACCGCGACAAGGGGAGCATCACCTTCAAGAACCTGAACACCCTGCGCGGCTACGCAATCGGAGACAACGTCGTGCTGCGCATCCACACCATGACCGGTGACCTGGTCTTCAAGACCTCCACCTCCGCAGCGGCCGCCAAGGATCTGGACAAGAGGGACCGCACCAGCCTGGACTGGAACCTCCAGAACGACCACGGCAACACCGTGGGAACCGGCGTCTACATCTACACCCTGATGATCGGCGACTCCAAAGTGCTGACCAAAGGGAAGGTGGCGGTGGTGAGGTAGGCTCGGAGTGTTTCGTCAGGGGAACGTTGGTGGTAACTTGAAGGACAGTGCATTTGATTGAGAAGGGTCAAGGGGTTAGGGGCTAGGGTAAGAAAACAAAAAATACGGGGCGGCTGGGGCAAACGGCAGAGCGTTCACTGCCGCTTCCCTGAGTCTTAAAAACACCCCAGACCAGTCCCCTAATCCCTAACCCCTAGCCCCTAACCCCTATTCTCCCGGTCCCACCCCCGGTTACCTCCCATTAACCGCTCCATTTTCCCCGCTTCTCCACCGTTTCCCCCGCAAACTCCCTGCATTCCAGCCCCCTTTTTCCTAATTTATCCGCCATGATTGTGAACTCCATCCTAGCCAAGATTTTCGGGACCAGCCACGAGCGCGAGGTCAAACGCCTTATGCCCAAAGTGGCCGAGGTCAATACCCACGCCGCAGCCATGGAGGTCCTCGACGACTCTGCCCTTACCGGCAAGACCATGGAGTTCCGCCAGCGCCTGGCGGAGGGCAAAACCCTCGACGATATCCTCCCCGAAGCCTTCGCCGTGTGCCGCGAGGCCGCCGATCGCCGCCTGGGCATGCTCAACATCCTGAATCCCGATCTGGGCTTCGATTTTTCCAAACTCACCCCGGCTTCCCGGGCCC
>OBEQ012008590.1_pt1 | contig 10933 bp, 9 predicted proteins | sample 1670901 | NCBI WGS metagenome assembly OBEQ01 (sample SAMEA104232315, study PRJEB22302) | groundwater metagenome | biome: forest; feature: aquifer; material: groundwater | place: USA | collected 2011-08-07 | depth 5.4 m | reverse complement strand
TTCCTTCACCTGTGGCTCCTTTTAAATGTTTGGGTTACCGTGGATTATGCCACGGGGGAGCCACTCTTTCAAATTTCAACTAAATTTAGTGTATCGTCGTCACCGGCAGCTGCAGACATGAAATGATTAGTACTGCAAAATACACCAATTCCCATTGTAATCTTTTACAAAAGAAACTTCATAAGAATAAAGTTTCCCGCTTTCATTTGTTGTAAGTTCAAACTTTGCTAAATTATCGGCGACATACATAAATTTAAAAAGCCGCTTGCGGCAATAATATTTCTCATTTGTTCCTCAGCCGGTAAGGATTTCATATGGCAATGGTTTTTCCCGCAGCAGTCGTTGACTTTCGTGGAGGGCACCAAGGAACTGCGGCGGTATCATCTGCATGAAACACACGTCCAGCTTGCGCTTTACGAGGCTGCGTGCCGAGCAAGACCGTGAAAAAGGCGAAAAGCCCTCTCGATTTTTGATCCTGAAAAACGCGCGGGCTACCGCCGATTCGTGCGGAAAGCGTTTTCCGCATTCCTGAAGTTTTCATGACAATCCCCTTACTGCCAACTCACACTGTCCGATGGGTTTGAAAGACTATTCCCGATGCCGATCCTCCGGGATAAGTTTATAGAAAATCAGGGGCGGATGTAAAGACAAAAAAAACGGCCAAGGATTATCTGATCCCGGTGTCGATCCCTATATTAAGCGTAACCGTTTTACCAGGTTCGATCGAGATCGCCGTGGGCACATCAGGACTCCTGTCGATCCCCACGTGTTTGATGTCGACGATATACTTGCCAACTTCAAGCTCTGCGCTATATCTTCCGTTTTGATCAAGGCTGCGCTCCTTGATTACCGAGGTCCTGTCGGAGTTGTAGACGATCACCTTTCTCGCTGCGTAAACCGCGGCCAACTGTTCAGGGGAAATCTGACAGGGTTCGACCGGACAGAGCGGGCCGATCGTGACCGTGCCTTCGAGAAAGCCGGGTGCCCGGTTCTCATTAGTCCCTGATTGGCCGCACCCCGCAGATAGAAAAACGAGAAAAAGAACGCCCATATAAAATGGAGTGATGCTACACAGGATATGCCGATTCGCGGGTCCCATCTGCGAATATTCTATCAAACGAAGTGAAATTAAAACAGGGGGAATTTCTATCTATCCCTGTTTTTCGGTCTCTTGTTCACATCGAGTATTTTTTTCCTGATACGGACCGATGCGGGAGTAATCTCGACGAGTTCGTCCTCTTTAATGAACTCTATCGCCTGCTCCAGACTGAGTATCCTCGGGGGGATAAGCTGCAGCGCCTCGTCTGCCCCTGAGGCCCTCATGTTCGTAAGCTTCTTCTCTTTTGTCACATTCACGTCGATATCGCTTTCTCTGGAATTCTCCCCGACAATCATCCCCTCATAGACAGAAGTGTTCTCCTTTATAAAAAGGGTACCCCTGGGTTGCAGATGGAAGAGGGCATAAGTGGTCGTCCTGCCCGTCCTGTCGGCGACTATCGCGCCTGTGGAGCGCTTCGAAATCTGGCCCTGCCAGGGCTCATATCCGTCAAAGATGTGGTTGAGAAGACCGGTCCCACGGCTATCCGTAAGGAACTGGGATCGGAAACCTATCAACCCCCTCGACGCTATTCTGAATTCGAGACGCACCCTTCCATGGCCGTTGTTAGTCATTTTCTGCATCCTTCCTTTTCTCATCCCCACTTTTTGGGTCACTACGCCGACAAATTCATCGGGCACGTCGATCACAAGATGTTCCATCGGCTCATGAAGCGCTCCTTTGATGTCCTTTGTGATCGTCTCGGGCATCGAAACTGAGAGTTCATACCCCTCCCTTCTCATCATCTCGATGAGAATGGCAAGCTGTAGTTCCCCCCTGCCCATGACCTTGAATGAATCGGTATTGTCGAACTCGACTTTTATCGCCACGTTGTAGAGGAGCTCTTTTTCGAGCCTCTCCCGCAGGTTCCTGGACGTCACATATTTCCCTTCTTTCCCCGCAAAGGGTGAAGTGTTTATCGAAAATACCATCGATATCGTCGGTTCGTCGACCTTAATCCTGGGCAGCGGTTTCGGCCGCTCCAGATCCGTTATCGTATCGCCTATATTGATCCCCTCAATCCCGGCAAGGGCAACGATGTCGCCGACAGAAGCGCTCTCGATATTGACCCTTTCGAGGCCCTGAAAGCCGAAGAGGGAGGTGATCTTCGTTTTGTCCGCTTCGTCTTTGCTCTTGATCACCGAAACCCAGTCCCCGACCTTGACAGAGCCTGAAAATATCCTTCCGATGGCGAGCCGTCCGACATAATCGTTATAGTCTATATTCGTCACCAGCAACTGCAGGACTTCGTTTTCTTCTGCTTCAGGAGCAGGAATCGTTTTTAGAATCAAATCCAAAAGACACCGTAAGTCTCCCCCCGAGTCTTCTTCCATCGAGAGTCTCGCCGCGCCGAGTTTTGCATTCGTGTAAACGATCGGAAATTCAAGCTGTTCTTCCGTGGCGTCGAGGTCGATAAAAAGATCGTACACCTCATTGAGCACTTCCTGTATTCTGGCATCCGGTCTGTCTATCTTGTTGATGACTAGAATCGGGGGCAGGTTCAACTCAAGGGCCTTCTTGAGGACGAACCTCGTCTGGGGAAGAGGCCCTTCCGAAGCGTCGACAAGCAGAAGCACGCCGTCGACCATCTTTAGCGTCCTTTCGACTTCACCGCCGAAATCAGCGTGGCCCGGTGTATCCACGATATTTATCTTGCAGCCGTTATATTGGACCGCGGTGTTCTTCGCCATGATCGTGATGCCCCGTTCGCGCTCAAGGTCGATGTTGTCCATCATCCTTTCCTGCACCTTTTCATTCGAGCGGAACAGACCCGACTGTTTCAGCATCCCGTCTACGAGAGTAGTCTTGCCATGGTCGACATGGGCAATAATGGCGATATTTCTCAAATCTTCACGCTTCACGATTATGTTCTCCTCTTATTCTGTCTCCTTGATTTGCTGCGACGATGCCTGAAAGGCAGGACTCTGAACCCCATGAATGCAAACACCTGATTCAATGCAGAGAGACTATATGGGTATTCTACAGGGGAAAGAACGGAAATAGCAACGTCTCTATCGTATATGGGAATGCGTTTTATTCCACGGCATGGCAGTCTTTACCCCACAGCCTAAGAAACGAGAGTTCGTCAATTGATGGTCAGACGTTTCCAGTCCCGATATACTGCCTCTATTTTCCCCGTCTCGATAAAGTCCTCTTTGACAAGAAGATAGTTCCCCTTCTCGATTTCTTCACTCCCCATGCAAGCCGCAGTCAGTATCTGCTCATTAGAAAGTCCCGCCTTTCTGAAGAGCCGAAGCTCTTCAAAGTAGGACGTGCCATGGTCTACTCCCTTCGACCCGCTGTCGGTCCCGACCTGCAATTTTACGCCTGCTGCCCGTGCATACCGGATGGAAAAAAGGTGCCCTTCGACTACTTCTTCGATATATGGCCGCTGACCATCCGGGAGGGATTCAGTGATGCTGAGCAAAGCAAAGACGGTCGGCGTCCATGATACTTCTGAATCTGCCATCATCTTGAGCGTTTCCTTGGAGACAAAAAACCCGTGCTCGATGGAAGCCGCGCCGGCAACTACCGCGTCCCTTATCGCAGGGTCGGAGTCTGCATGGCATACCATCTCCAGCTTCTTTTCTTTCGACTCGGCGCTGATAGCCCTCAACTCTTCCAGTGTGAAGCCCCCGGTAGTCACAGGCGGCATACCCCGGAAGCTGACTACCCCGGAATTTATGACCTTTATGAAATCAGCATCGGCATCCGCGATCTCATCGACGACTTTTTTTATTTCTTCCTTGCCCTTGACACCTTTCCCGAGAAATTCTCCATAACCACCTGTTTTGTAAATCGCAAAACCGGCAGTCCTCACCGAGATCTTTCCTGCCAGACGCGACCTTGCGGCAAATCCCGAGCCCGTGCGGTGTCCCATGTCATTAACGGCAAATATGCCGCATTCAGCGTATGCCTCTCCCATCCTGGAAACTTCCTGCGCGGATGCGGATCTTCCGTCAATCATAAAATGCATGTGGGCATCACGGAAGGGGGGGATCCGATAAATACTAAGCGACTTGTCATGGAGATAAATTTGGCCGGGGCCCATCTGGAAACCCACTTTCAGGTATCCACCTGAAGAACCACGTCAACCCGTCGTACTCTTAATTGAAAGCGATGCGCGCAAGGTGGACAACGGAGGCCGGAAACACACCGATTACGAGAACGCCGGCAAGCGTTATTGCAAGCGCGAGACCCATTGAAGGAGACGTTGTGATCGCGACAGTTTCTTTCGGCTCTTTCATATACATATACATGACTATGCGGAGATAGAAATAAGCGGATATCGCGCTGAATATTACCGCGATGATCACGACCCATGTGTACCCGGCGTTGATGGCGCTCATAAAGAGATAGAATTTTCCCATAAAGCCTGCTGTCGGAGGGATTCCTGTCAGGGAGAACATGAAGACTAGCATAAACGCAGCAATCAGCGGATGGGTCTTCGAAAGTCCTTCATAGTCCGTGATCTTGTCCCCTTTGAACCCTTCGGTCCTCAACATGATAATAACGGCAAAGGCCCCGATATTCATAAAGGCATAGATCATCATATAATTCATAACACTCGCGAGGCCGTCGGAGGTCCCTGCGATGACGCCCAAAAGGGCGTACCCCGCATGGGCTATAGAAGAATAGGCCAGCATCCTCTTTATGTTCGTCTGCGAAATCGCGACTATGTTCCCCACACCCATAGTGAGGATCGCGATCGGGATGAGTATCGGCGTCCACTGAGGTTTGATCGGATAAAGGGCGTAAAGCAAGACCCTCCCCATCACGGCAAAACCTGCAGCCTTCGGCCCGACAGACATAAATGCCGTGATCGAGGTAGGGGCCCCTTCATACGCATCAGGAGTCCACATATGGAACGGGACAGCGGCAATCTTAAACAAAAATGCGATCGTAAGAAAGACCATCGCAAGCATAAGTGCGGGGCTCTCAGTCAGTCCATGACGAGTAATATACTCGGCAATCGCCTTAAGGTTTGTAGTGCCCGTCAGACCATATATCAGGGAAGTTCCATAAAGCAGAAAAGCTGATGCAAAAGCACCGAGCAGAAAATACTTTATCGCAGCCTCGTTGGATTTCACATCAGTACGGATAAATCCGGCAAGGAGATAGGTGCTCAATGCCATGAGCTCAAGGCCCAGATAAACGACGATCAAGTCCCCTGCTGACGCCATAATCATCATCCCCAGGGTTGAAAAGAGTATGAGGCTGTAATATTCTCCAAAGTTCACTTTTTCGATAGCGATATACTTTATTGAAATAAGGACGGTGAGGATAACATTCAGGACAAAGATGCACTTGAAGAACATGCTGTAGCCGTCGGAAATGAACATCCCGTTGAAGGCAGTGCCGAGGGAGCCACTGAATGTGTAGGCCGCAGCAGACACACATATTATGCTCAGGAGGCCTATCGTCTCTTTCCTCTTTATCACAAGGTCAGCCAGGAGGATAGCAAGTGACAGCACGGTCACGATAATCTCCGGCGTCAAGGGTCTAAGGTCGGGCATCATAAACTGCATTGGAACCTCCTGGATCTCATATGCCTATTGATCATCTGATAACCTCTCTGATCGTGCTTGCGATCGTCGGCCCGTGCACGCCGCCCGTATTCACTCTTTCGATAAGATGCTCGACTGACTTATGCAGGAACCCCAGAAAGGTGTCCGGATAGATACCTATCCAGAATATCAACGCCACCATAGGGAGAAGGGCGATAATCTCCCTCGCGTCGATATCATGAAGACCGGCCACCTTCGGGTTCGTCTCCATAAAAAACACCCTCTGATAGAGCCAAAGCATATAGCCGGCGCCTATAATGATACCCGTCGCTGCGAGAACACCGGCCCACTGGTTTGCGGTGAACCCTCCCAGAATTATCAGGAACTCTCCTATAAAGCCGTTTGTAGACGGCAGACCGATCGACGCAAGGGTAAATACGATAAATAAAGAGGCATAAAGAGGCATCACCGAAGCTACCCCGCCGTAATCGGCAATCTGCCTGGTATGAGTCCTGTCGTAGATGACGCCAACGCTTAAAAAGAGGGCTCCGGTGACGATGCCGTGGTTCACCATTTGGAGGATGCCCCCCTCCAGCCCCTGTATATTGAGTGCAAAGATCCCGAGTGTCACAAAGCCCATATGGCTTACCGAGCTATAGGCGATTAGCCGCTTGAGATCAGTCTGGGCGAGGCAGATCACGCCGCCGTAAATGATCGCTATCACCGATAGGGTCAGCATTGCGGGGGTCATCGCCCTTGAAGCCTCGGGCAGGATGGGGAGGGAGAACCTCAGAAAGCCGTAGGCCCCCATTTTTATGAGTACGGCGGCAAGTATCACGCTGCCCGCCGTAGGAGCTTCAGTATGTGCATCCGGAAGCCAGGTATGGACAGGGAACATGGGGACCTTCACAGCAAAGGCGGCAAAGAAGGCCCAGAAAAGCCAGAGCTGCATCTCATAAGGATATACACGGGTGGACAATTCCACAATGTCAAAGGTCCTCCCGGAGTATAGATAAAGCACGATTATTCCAACCAGCATCAGCACACTTCCCACAAGGGTATAAAGGAAAAACTTAACGGCAGCATAGACCCTGTTGGGCCCGCCCCAGACGCCGATCAGAAGGTACATGGGGATGAGCATCGCCTCCCAAAAGATATAAAACAGGAAGAAGTCCAAAGAGCAGAATACCCCGATCATCGCCCCTTCCACGATAAGGAGCGAAATATAGAACTCCTTTGTCTTCGTCTTTATCGCATTCCATGATATTAAGACGCACAAGATAATAACAAGCGTCGAAAGCAGCACAAAGAGGATGCTTATACCATCCAACCCGAGGGAATAATTCACGTTCCAGGCAGGTATCCACTGATGCCGTTCGACAAACTGCATGACATGAGTGGACTTATCAAATTTAGTAAAGAGCGGGAGCGAAATTATAAATATTATTACGCTTAATACAAGGGTGAAAACTCTGATAAGACCCTCCTGGGACCTGGGTATAAGAAGCAGAAGGGCCGCACCTGCGACAGGCAGGAATATCAAGGTGCTGAGTATCGGGAATCCCATGCTGTTTGCCATTACCTGTTCCATTATATGCCTACCTCAAGAGCATCCAGGCAACTATTATCAGTATGCCCGTTGCCATTATCGTTGCGTAGTGGTGAAGAAATCCGGTCTGCACCTTCCTTAACTGTCTGCTGAACCCTCCGATAGCGGCCGGAACACCGTTGACTATCGCCTCTATGATCTTTGCGTCGGTAATCCCGATCAGAACATTTTTTGCCACCCATATAGTCGGTCTTATGAGAATAAAGCTGTATAATTCGTCGACATAATATTTATTGAAAAGGACTTTATAGACACCGCTAAACTGTGCTGCTAGCTTCGCCGGTAATTCCTTCCGTACCATATACATGAAATAGGCAAGGCCGATACCCAATAAACCCATGGCGACAGATACCGCCATCACCATCTGTTCGTCTGCAGGGGTACCATGGCCTTCGGGATGTCCCAGCACCGGCTTCATGAATTCCGTGAAGTGTGCCCCGCCTCCCAGCAGATGCGGTATCCCGACCCACCCCGCGGCAACCGCACCTACGCAAAGAAGTATAAGCGGGACCGTCATTGATTTGGGCGATTCGTGAAGGTGATGTTCCTGCTCATGCGTCCCCCGGAACTCGCCATGGAAGGTAAGGAAAATAAGCCTGAATGAATAGAATGCAGTAAGGAACGCAACAAAAGTCCCTATGAGCCAGACAATCTTGCCTACCGGGTTTGGGCTTGAATAAGCGAGCCAGAGGATCTCATCCTTACTGAAAAATCCTGCAAATCCGGGAACTCCGGAGATACTCAGCGATGCGATAAACATAGTCAGGTACGTAACAGGCATATATTTCTTTAGACCGCCCATCTTCTGTATATCCAACTCTCCGGCCATAGCATGCATGACGCTCCCGGCACAGAGGAAGAGGAGGGCCTTGAAAAAGGCATGCGTATAAAGATGGAAGACACCGGCAGTATATCCTCCCACGCCGCAAGCGAGAAACATATAGCCGAGCTGGCTCACAGTCGAGTATGCAATTATCCTCTTTAGGTCGTTCTGCACGAGACCTATTGTCGCAGCAAACAGAGATGTTATCGCACCGACCAGGGCGACCACGGTCAAGGCGATTTCGGATAGACTGAATATCGCGTTACATCTGGCGACAAGGAAGACACCGGCCGTGACCATAGTCGCCGCGTGGATAAGTGCACTGACAGGCGTCGGGCCTTCCATCGCATCAGGCAGCCAGACATGAAGCGGCATCTGAGCCGATTTTCCGACCGAGCCGCAGAAAAGGAGCAGCGCGATGAGTGTCATAAGGTGGACATCGTAGCCCAGGAAGTTCACGGTCTTGGCAGCGAAGGCGTTGGCCTGACTAAAGACGGGCGCATAATAGACCGTGCCGAAGGTGAGGAATATCATGATGATCCCGAGACCGAAACCGAAATCGCCGAACCTGTTTACGATGAACGCCTTTTTCCCGGCGTCCGAGGCGGACTTCTTGTTGAAGTAATACCCGATGAGGAAGTAGGAACACAGGCCTACACCCTCCCATCCGAAGTAGAGCTGAAGGAAATTATTCGCCATTACGAGCATGAGCATGCAGAAGGTGAAGAGGCTCAGGTATGAAAAGAAGCGGTAATATCCCTTGTCGCCGTGCATGTAGCCTGCGGAGTATATATGGATAAGTGTGCTGCACGTAGTAACTACGATGAGCATCACCGCAGTAAGCTGATCAATAAGGAAACCGACCGATACCTTGAACCCTCCCGATGATATCCAGGTATAGAGGTCCTCGTTCAGCGTCTTTCCGGACATGACATCAAAGAGCGTAGATACAGAAAACATCCAGGAGCCGGCCACCGCGATGATCGCGACCCAGTGGGCCTTGTCTTTTATGATGCCCCGGCCGAGGAGGATATTAATCAGAAAGGCCGCAAACGGTAAAAAGGGTATCAGCAAATAATTGTGCATATCTTTCCTTTCATCCCTTCATTTCGTTCATTTCATCGACATTGGCCGTGGTCTTGTTCCTGAAGAGTGCTATGATGATCGCCAGACCTATCGCCGCTTCAGCCGCTGCAACTGTAACGATAAAGAAGACAAGGACCTCGCCCCTCATGTCCTGAAGGTAATGGCTGAAAGACACCAGACTGATGTTGACCGCATTCAGCATAAGCTCTATCGACATAAACATGATGATGATATTTCTCCTCGTGAGAAAACCGAATACGCCGATCGAAAATACTGCGGCGCTGAGCATTAAATACCAGTGTAAGGGGACCATGTCCTAACTCCTCGTCCTTTTTTTTGCGAGCACAATAGCCCCGATAATCGAGACCAGCAGGATAAGCGAAGCTATCTCGAATGGGAAGAAATATTCCGTATACAGGACTTGACCCAAGACTTTTGTGAAGGTCTCTTTCTGTATATAGTCGATCGTATACTTTCCGGAAATGCCGGGGACAAAGGAGCTCACCGCGAAACCCATGCCGATCAATAGCGCGAGCGCAATAACAAGCCCGGCCGGCCAGGACCCGATAAACCGGGGCGTCTGCAGTTCCTCCCTGAGATTAAGGAGCAGAACAACGAACAGAAAGAGTACCAGTATCGCCCCGGCATACACGATCACCTGTATCGCCGCAATGAATTCGGCATTGAGGAAAAGATACATGCTCGCGAGATTGAAAAAGAGAAGAAGCATCCACATGACGCTGTGCACCGGGTTCCTCCTCGTCACCACAAGGAGAGAAAGGCCGGTGATCACCACGGCAAAATATCCAAAGAACAATTTAGGCAGCATTTCCTATTTCTTCTCCTTCATTTTCACTTTGCTGAACATCGCCTGGTCTTCGCTTCCTGTAAAATTTTCAGACTTGGGCTGCCAGAAATCCTTGAAGTAACGTTCTCCCTTTGGCCCTGCGAAGTATTTATCCCAGTTCCCAAGGAGCTTGTCCTTCGTCATATAGAAATCTTCTCTTTTATAATTCGAATATTCATAGTGTTCGCTCAGGGTGATCGCCCCAAACGGACACGCCTCAACGCAGAAACCGCAGAATATACACCTGAGAATGTCTATCTCGTACCTGTCCACAACCTTGTTATGATCTTCACCCTCGGAAGTATAGATATAGATGCATTTGGAAGGACAGTAGGCGCCGCAGAGTCCGCAGCCGACGCACTTCAGTTTGCCCTCCTCGTTCTTCGCCAGTGCGTGCAGTCCCCTGAAGCCCGGGAGGGCCGGTACCTTGACCTTCGGATATCGCCTCGTCACAGGCTTGGTAAACAGAAGCGTCTTGAGAGTAAAAGCAAGCCCCTTGATGATCTCGACAAAGAATATCGACCTGATTAATTTTCCAGATGTCATAGTAATCCCTTAAACCACATTTTCGCCAGCCCCGTAATAACGATGTTTACAAGGGCCAAAGGTATCAGTAATTTCCATCCTATCGCCATAAGCTGGTCGTAGCGGTATCTCGGCAGCGTAGATCTTACCCAGTAATAGAGGAACATAAAGGCATAGACCTTGAAAAGGAACCAGAAAAGCCCGAGGGCCTTGGCAAGAAAGACGGGTAAGCTTGCTGTGATAAACTCCGGAAGCGACCAACCTCCCAAAAAGCAAAGGGAGGCGATAGACGACATCACCAGCATGCCCGTATATTCGCCGAGAAAGAACATGGCAAACCGGAAGCCGCTGTATTCGGTAAAGTAACCGGCAACAAGTTCGCTTTCCGCCTCCGGAAGGTCGAAGGGAAGTCTGTTCGTCTCTGCAAAGGCGGCGATAA
>OBEQ010439224.1_pt1 | contig 10933 bp, 6 predicted proteins | sample 1670901 | NCBI WGS metagenome assembly OBEQ01 (sample SAMEA104232315, study PRJEB22302) | groundwater metagenome | biome: forest; feature: aquifer; material: groundwater | place: USA | collected 2011-08-07 | depth 5.4 m | reverse complement strand
TGGGCATCGGATTGAGGGAAACCGCCCGGGGTTTTTTCAAGGAGCGGTGTATCTGCTGGTGGGTCCGATTTGGGTGGCGAAAGAAGTGTGGACGCACCTGACCGGGGCGCGGAAGAGCGACGAGCAGCGAAGGACGTCTGCAAGACCGCAATAAGTGATTGACTCCGAACGAAATGTTCGGAAGGAATCGACCGGGCATATGGAAGAAACGGGAAGCAATCTTGCCGATAATTTTGGCGAGATGGGGTCATCCAATCCGCCGAACGCACCCGAGGAGCTGAGGAAGAGGCGGAGCACGCGGATCGTGCAAGCGGTGCCGCTGGGGGTGACCGGAGTGGACGCGCTGGGCCGGCCGTTCCAGGAGCGAACCTCGACGCTGATCATCAACTGCCACGGCTGCCGTTACCAGTCGAAGCATTACGTTCTCAAAAACATGTGGGTGACGCTGGAGATTCCGCACCCGGAGGCCGTGCAGCCGCCGCGAACGGTGCGCGGCCGCGTGGCGTGGATCCAGAGACCGCGGACGGTGCGCCAGCTTTTTCAGGTGGCGTTGGAGCTGGAAGCGCCGGGCAACGTGTGGGGGATTGGATTCCCGCCGGAAGACTGGGCTGGAATCACGGAAGGAGCCGCCGGGGAAGGTGTGCCGCTGGCAGAACTGCCGGTGGCGGTGTCCGGGCAGGAAAACCCGGAGCACCTGGACGCACAAACTCCCGCGGAAGCTGTGGCGGAGCCGCCGGACAACGTGCGCATTTTCCCCGCGCCGGCGGGCACGGATGCGTCCTTGCAATTGGCGCGGCTGCTGGCCGATGCCAAACAGCAGATCCAGGTGGCGGCGCAGGAAGCTGCGCGGCAGGCGGTGAACCAACAGACGGCCGAGTCGCTGAAGGCGTGGAAAATGCAATTCGCGTCGGCGCAGGAAGAATTTTTGGCGGAAGCGAGCCGCGCGATCAAGAAGCTGGAAAAGGAAGCGGCTGAGCGGGCGCAAGCTTCGCAACAGTCGGTCGCGGAAACCCTGGAGAAGGATCTGCATGCGAGGCTGGCTCCGCAGTTCGACCTGCTGGCGCAGAACTTCACCGAACAACTGAACCAGTTTTCTGCCGAGCGTAAATCGCAACTCGAGCAGCACGCGCAAACCGCAACGGAAGGAGTGCTGGAGGCGAAGCGCCACGCCGAGGAATGGACGGAGTGGCTGCGGAACTCGGTGAGCCAGACGGAGATTCTGGTGGCCGCGCGGCTGGAGGCGGCCAGCCGCAACCTGGAAGATGCGGCCCGCCGGCAAGAAGAAGCCGCGAACCAACACCGCGCAACGGTCCTGCAGGCGGCGCAGGAGTTGAAAGAGAAATTGAACGAATCGCTGGAGGGCGCTGAAGCCGCCTGGCGGGAGCGGCTGGCGAACAGCCTCGAACAGGGCCAATTACAGATCCGGCAGTCGGTGGACCAATCGCTGCAGGGGGCGCCGGAACGGGCGGCGCGGTCGGTGGAAGAGGGAGCGATGCGGGCCCACGCGGGACTGGAGGAAGCGGCGGCCCGCCATGCGGACGCGCTGTCGGAGATGGCGGGAAAACTGGCGGCGGAGAGAGAGGAGCGCACGGCAGCCCTGCGAGCGGAAGCGGAAGCGAGCGCGAGGCGCGTGGGGGAGCTGCTGTCATCGGCGCGGATTTCCGCGGAAAAACTGGAAGAGTTTTCCGCAGGACTGGAAGGAATGCTGCGGGACGCTCTGGGAGAATTTCGCGGCGAGGTGGAGCGGCTTCTGGCGCAACAGCGGCAAGAGATGCAGCGGCGCTCGGAGGCGCTGCTGGAAGACACGGGTCATAGGGTGCGGGCAGCGATCGAAGAGTCAAGCCGGGAGTCGGCGCAGCGGTTTGAAGCGGAAGTCGGATCACTGGTGCAGCCGCACATCGCCAGCGCGGAGGAGGCGGTGCACCGGCTGGCCGGTGGCCGGTCGCTGCTGGACGCGGCGATGACGCTGCAGGAAGACCGCGTGCGCAGCATGACCGACGAAGCCTTTGAGCAGGCACAAGCGCGCTTCGGGGAAAACCTGGGTACGATCGAACAGGAAATGCACGCGGTTGCGCGGAGCATCCTGGAGAAAACCCTGGCGGACCTGGATGCGAGAAGCAGCGAGCTGAAACATTCGACCGTCGAATCGCTCTACAAATCGGCGGAATGGTATGAGAAGAAAGCGCAGACGCAGATCCTGCAACTGACCGAGCGCGGGGTGGAGCAGGGCGGGCAGCAATTGCGCGAGCGCGCCGGCGAAATCTCGAGTGTGTTCGCGACGGAGCTGGATCACATGAGCCGGAATTTTGTGAGCCACGCGCAGAGCCAGATGGAAGAAGTGGTGCGCGAGGCGTTTGAGCGGTCGCGCGCGCTGTTCACCGAGGCCTCGGAGACCACCTCCGCTGCGTTCACCGACGAGATTCAGCGGCAAGCGCGCGGGGAACTGGACGGATTCGGCGAACTGCTGCAGAAAACCACGGAGGAATCCCGCGAGCAACTTGGCGCGCAGATTACCGCCGAGCAGGAGGCGTTTCTGCCGCGGTTCCATGCGAGCATGAATGCAGCCCTGGAAGCAGGCGTGGCCGAAGCGCAGGGACAGGTGCACAGCGGCCTGCAGCAGGTGGTGGAATCGTGGAGCGCGATGGCCGCCGAGCACCAGGAAGAATTGCGGCGGATGTGCGGGCAACTGGGCGACCAGTCGGTGGAGCAGTTCCGCGGGAGACTGGAGAACGTGTCCAATTCGTGGATGGTGGCCGCGGTGACGACGCTCGATCACCAGTCGCGCGACGTGCTCACGGGCGTGGCCCGCGCCGCGGAAGAGAAGCTCCGCGCGACGTGCGAGGAAGTGTTTGCGGATGTCGGTGAAACCCTGAAGGACCGGCTCCGGGAAATCGCCGCAAGCTTTGCCCGCCCGGGAACGGCCCGGCCGCCCGCCTAAAACTCCGTCGACAAATGCCCTGCCGCAGTTCGCGGTCCGCCAGACGAAGCGCACAGGCTAGAGCCTGTGCTACTGAGTGATTCAGCGGACGTTGAGACCAAGCCCCTCAGAGAATCATTTGTGAAATCGCTGGTGGCTTCACGACTGGTCGCGGGCGATTCGCGCACCAATTCCCTGCCCGGTATACTCAAGGGATGGCGAACCGCGCTTACCTGAGGCTGTGGACCAGGGACTTTTCGGCAACCACGCTCCTCGAGCAATTTGTCCGGTTCCTCGCTCTTGCTCCTCTGCCGGAGCGCGATCCCTATTTTGAGCGGCTGACGATCCAGCCGATCGAAGCGTCGCTCGCACCGATCGCGGAGTGGGAGTTGCGCGGGCAGCAGTTCGGGGCTGCGGAAGTGGCCGCGCTGGCCGCGCAGCACCTGAACGGAGACACGAGCTACAACGTGGCGGCATCGTGGGACCTGTGGCAGTTCGACATCGAAAAACTCCAGTGGGCGATGCAGCCGGCGCCCTTGCTGCTCTCGTGCCACGGGCCCGACTACGACGGCGGTATTGAGGAATCGGACGGCCCTTTTGCGGCCGACCTGGGATTTGAGGATTTGTTCACCGGACACGCGGGGCTGCTGGCGAAGAGTTCAGGGAACCTCCTGGAGCTGCCGCCGGCTTCGCAGGACCCGGCCGAGCATACCTTCCGGCGCTGGATGGCCGTGGAAGCGAACCTGCGCCAATATCACCAGAAGACCCGGGAGAACATCCAACGGTTGACGAACTGGATGGAAGATATCCCCCGCGCCCTTCCGGTGGAAAGGCAGGAACTGTACTCCGAGGGCGAGGAGAATTTCGAGGCTCGCCTGGACGAAATCCTTGCCGTGCGATAGAGCGGTTCGCTTGAGGCGTCGGCGACGGGCTGCGGCCTTTCGCGCGATGTTGGGTTTGGTTAGAATGGCTGGACGCTGTCCGCCGGTTGCAGTGGGCGCGGACGCGGGATTCCTGCTGAAAATGAGCCGAACTTCGTTGATGAGAGTTTTGCTGTGCCTTGCCGCAGCGGCGTTTGCAGGAGCCGGCTGCGGGCAGAACGCGACCGCACCGAAGCAAGAGACGCAGGCGAAGCCCGCTGAACCGGCCATCCCGGCGGAAATTCAGGCGGCGGCGCAGACGCTGCTGGGCTCGGAAACGCAAGTTCTGGCGTTCGGCGACCTGGCCAAGACCGGGACGCAACAGTTCCTGGCGGCCAACGTGGTTCCGAAGACGCCGAAAAACGACGCGCCGGGAACGATCGTGACGCGGGCGGTGGTGGCAGAAAATGCGGGCGGCAAGTGGACGGAATTGATGCGCTGCGACGAGCACCTGAAAAACACGAAAGGGTTCCTCGGGCTAACGCCCCTGAGTGCCGTCACCGGCTGGCGGCTGCAGTTCGAGCAGAGCGCGGACAAAGGACTGATGCTCTACTTCACGCCGCTGCAGATTGCCGCGTCGCCGCACACGCAGCCGATCGGCGTGCGGTGGAATCCGGAGGCGAAACGGTATCAATCCATGGACCGGTCGTTTGAGCATTTTCTCCTCGAACTGCCTTCGCTGGAAAACGCGGCGTCGCACCTCAAATGAGCAAGCCAAGCGCAAAAATCGGCGGCGGAGCTGCGACGGCGAAGAAGAAGCTCCCTGCAACGGCCTGGGAAAATCTGCGGGGGCTCACTCCCTACCTGAAGCGGTACCGCGGACAAATCGCGCTGGGGATGTTGACTCTGGCGCTGATGGGGATCGTGGGAAGCCTGGTGCCGCTATCGACCGGCGTGATCACGGACACGCTCTCCGGAAGCCCCGAGCCGTTTTCGCACGTGGCGCCGGGGGCCGCCGCGGCGGTAGGGAGCTCCTGGCTGACGCGGATGGCGCCGTATTACACGCCGTACAGCCGGACAACGCTCCTGATCTATTGCCTGGCCCTGGTTTTTTTCGTGGCGGTGAAGGGGCTTCTCTCTTACTGGACTCGGTCGATCCTGATCGGAGTTTCCCGCGACATTGAATTCGACCTGCGAAACGATCTGCTCAACCGGCTGCTGCTGCTGGAGCCGGAGTTCTACGTACGCAACCGGACGGGCGAATTGATGTCGCGCGCGACAAACGACCTGAACGCGGTACGGATGGTGCTGGGCCCGGGAATCATGTACAGCGCCACGACAATCGTGACGATGGTGCTGGCCATCGCGATCATGCTGAAGCTTTCGCCGGCGCTGACGCTGTGGGTGCTGCTGCCCGTGCCGGCCGTGGCCATCGCGGTGCGGCATTTCGGCAAGGTCATTCACGACCTCTACGAAACAATCCAGGCGGCGCTGGCAATGCTTTCGGCGCGGGTGCAGGAAAACCTCTCCGGCGTGCGCGTGGTCCGGGCCTACGCGCAGGAAGAGGCGCAAATCCGATCGTTTGACGAGCCCAACCGGGAATACGTGGCGAGCAACATCCGCTTGATCCGGACGTGGAGCATGTTCATGCCGTCGCTGCAGACGCTGATCGGCACGACGTTCCTGATCGTGCTGTGGAAAGGCGGCCTGCTGACGATCCGGCACGAGATTTCCATCGGCGCTTTCGTTTCCTTTTTCAGTTTTCTGGGATTGCTGGTCTGGCCGATGATCGCGCTGGGCTGGGTGACGAATATCTTTCAGCGGGGCGCGGCTTCGATGGGGCGGCTGAACTTTATTCTGACGGCGAGCCCGAAAATCAATGATGCGGAGGCCACGATTCCACAAAGTCAGCCGATCCGGGGCGAAATCGAATTTCGTAACCTGACGTTTACTTATCCGACGACGCTCTCCGGAGCCGGCGTGAATGGAGCGGCGCGGACGAACGGGGCGGCGAGGGGCAACGGCGCGGTCCTGCGCGAAATCAGCCTGAAGATTCCGGCGGGCTCGACGACGGCCATCGTCGGACCGACGGGCAGCGGGAAATCGACGCTGGCGAACCTGATCGGGAGGCTCTGGGAGGCGCCGGAAGGTTCGGTTTTGCTCGACGGGCGGCCGCTGCGGGAATGGCCGCTGGCGACGCTGCGCCGGGCCATCGGTTACGTTCCGCAGGACACGTATCTGTTCAGCGAGACAGTAGGCGAAAATATTGCGTTCGGCGTCGAATCGGCCGATGCCGAGCAGATCCGCCGCGCCGCCCAAATCGCCAACCTCGACGGCGACGTGCAGGGTTTCCCCGCAAAGTACGAGACGCTGGTCGGCGAGCGCGGCATCACGCTTTCGGGCGGACAAAAACAGCGCACGGCGATTTCCCGGGCGGTGATCCGCGATCCGCGGATCCTGATCCTGGATGATTCCCTTTCGAGCGTTGACACCCAGACGGAAGAAAAAATTCTGGGCGAATTACGAGGCGTGATGCGCGGGCGCACGACGCTACTGATCTCGCACCGCTGCTCGACCGTCCGCAATGCCGACCAGATCGTCGTGCTGCGAGAAGGACAAATTGTAGAGCGCGGGACGCACTCGGAGCTCCTGGCGCGCAACGGGTATTACGCGGACCTGTACCAAAAGCAACTCCTGGAAGAGGAATTGGAACGGGCATGAGCCAGGGTCACGAAGAAGAAGCACTGGGAAAAGCGTACGATTCGCGCCTGATGCGGCGGCTGTTGCAGTACCTGCGGCCGTACAAGTGGCGCGTGATCATTGCGCTGGCCCTGGCGCTGGTCGTCACTCCGCTGGAACTGGTGCCGCCGGCGCTGTTCCGGGCGGCGCTGGACCGCTACATCGTGCCAGGCGAGAAGGCTGCACTGGCCGCGGGACAGGCGCAGCGTGGCATCGCGTGGATCGGCGTGATCTACATCCTAGTGCTGACGGCGAACTTCCTGGCGCAGTACGTGCAGATCCGGATCATGCAGCGCGTCGGGCAGCAGACGATGTTCGACATGCGCGGGGAGATCTTCGGACGCGTGCAGAAGCTGCCGATGAGCTATTTCGACCGGAACCCGGTGGGGCGGCTGGTGACGCGGGTGACGACGGATGTGGACGCGCTGAACGACCTGTTTGCGGCGGGCGTGGTCACGATGATCAACGACCTGTTTCTGCTGGTGGTGATGGCGGGACTCCTGGTCTACCTGAACTGGCGGCTGGCGCTGGCGGCGCTGGCGGTGGTGCCGTTCATTCTGCTGATCACCTATTTGTTCCGCAATTTCGTGCGCGACGCCAACCGGCGGATCCGCACGGCGATTGCGCGGATCAACGCGTTCCTGCAGGAGTACGTCAGCGGGATGAGCACGGTGCAGCTCTTCAACCGGGAGAAAAAGGCGCGGGCGGAGTTCGGGAAGCGGAATCGCGACCACATGCAGGCCTACAAGGACGCGATCCTGGCGTTCGCGCTGTTTTATCCGACGGTAGAGTTCCTCGGCGTCGCGGCGATTGCGCTGCTGTTCTGGATCGGCGGAGTCAAGATTCTGGAGGGGGCGCTCACCGTCGGAGTTCTGGTGGCGTTCATGCAGTACGCGCAGCGGTTTTTCCGGCCGATTCAGGACTTGAGCGAAAAATTCAACGTGCTGCAGTCGGCGATGGCGGCGAGTGAGCGCATCTTCAAGCTGCTCGACGAGCCGATCACAATCGATACGCCGGAGAATCCGGCGCTGCTGGCGGCGCCGCGCGGAGAGATCGAGTTCCGCAACGTGTGGTTTTCCTACCGCACGGACGCGGAGCCCGGCGACGCGGACTGGGTGCTGCGCGACGTGTCGTTCCGCGTGGCGCCCGGCCTGACGGTGGCGATCGTCGGTCATACCGGCGCGGGCAAGACGACGCTGATTTCGCTGCTGCTCCGCTTTTACGATATCCAACGGGGCGAAATCCTGCTGGACGGGATCGATATCCGCAAGCTGGATTTGCAGGAACTGCGGCGGCACTTCGGCATCGTTCTGCAGGATCCGTTCCTGTTTATGGGAACGATTGAGACAAACGTGCGACTGGGGTCGGAGACGATTTCGCGCGGAGATGTGGAGCGCGCGCTGGACGAAACCGGCCTGGGGGAATTCGTCCGCTCGCTGTCCGAGGGAGTCGCGACTGCCGTGAACGAGCGCGGCTCGACGCTTTCGGTGGGGCAGCGGCAATTGATCAGCTTCGCGCGGGCGCTGGCGCACAATCCGCGTTTCTTGATCCTCGATGAAGCGACCTCCAGCGTGGACACGCAGACCGAGATGCAGATACGCAGCGCGCTCGACCGGCTGCTGGCGGGGCGGACGGCGCTCGTCATCGCGCACCGGCTGAGCACGATCCAGCATGCGCAGAAGATTCTGGTGTTCCACAAGGGCCGCCTGCGGGAACAGGGCGGGCACCAGGAGCTGCTGGCCCAGCGCGGCATTTACTACCGGCTCTACCAGCTCCAGTACAAGGATCAGGAGTTGCGGCTGACCGGGATTCCGCCGGTGGCCGAAACGGCTCCGCTCCCGGCAAATGACTGACCTGCCGCGCCGGCTCGAACCGCCCCGGCTCCGCCCATGACTTCCATTCCAATATTGCTCTCGGCCGGAGAAGCCTCCGGAGACATGTACGCGGCGCGGCTGGCGTCCGCTTTGCGGGAGCGGGCTGGCGTGACGCTGTTCGGGATGGGCGGTCCGCAGATGCGCGCGGCCGGCGTGGAGATCATCACGGACTATTCCGAGGTGGCGGTCGTTGGCATCACGGAGGTGCTGCGGCACCTGCCTTCGCTGCGGCGGGCCATGGCCCGGCTGGTCGCGGAAACGGAGCGCCGGCGGCCACCAATTGCGATTCTGACGGACTTCCCCGGCTTTCACCTGCGGCTGGCGCGCAAGCTGCGACCGTTCGGCACGCGCAATATATATTTTATCTGCCCGCAATTCTGGGCGTGGCGGCCGTGGCGCGTGCGCGTCGTCCGGAGAAGATTTGCGCTGGGGCTGTGCATTTTCCCTTTTGAAAAGAAATTTTATAGCGACGCCGGGGTGCCTGTCGAGTTCATCGGCCACCCGCTGGTGGGGCATGTGCGGCCGGCGAATAACCGCGAAGAGTTCCGCCGAGCTGAGGGACTCGATGGGGGAAAGCAAATCTTGGCGATACTGCCGGGAAGCCGCCCGGCGGAACTGAGGCAGCACATGCCGATCCTCGCGGGGGCGTGCTCGATCATTGCAAGAGAAACGACGGCGCAGTTTGTGCTTGCGGCGGCGCCGGGAAGCGACCCGGAACTCCTCCAACGAGACTGGCCGGCATCCATTCCGCTGAAAATTGTGGCTGGGCAAACGTACGACGCGCTGGCCGCGGCGGACGCCGCGATTGTCTCGAGCGGAACGGCGACGGTGGAGGCCGCACTGCTGGACACTCCGATGGTTGTCGTCTATCGTGTAACCTCGCTATCAGCGGCGCTGGCGAAACCGCTGGTGCGCACGCAGTTTTTCAGCATGGTGAATCTGATCGCGGGGCGCAGAGTGGTCCCCGAACTGATTCAGGACGATTTCACCGCGGAGCGCGTGGCGACGGAGACGCTCCGGTTGCTGCAATCCACAGAGCTGCGCGCGGTGATGCTGCTCGGGCTGGCGGAAGTGCGGGAGCGGCTGGGGGCGGCCGGCGCGATTGATCGGGGCGCCGCCGCCGTGGTCCGATACCTGCAAACGACGGCAGGCAACGCGCGCTGAGGGTTTGCTATCCTAAAAGGAGTGACGAAATTCAAAGCAGCGTTGGCCTAGAAAAGGATGGGATCGTTTTGCACCGGCGAATCTGGTTGTTCCTGTCTACCGTACTACTCCTTGCATTCGCGGGCGATCTGAGGGCCCAGCAGCCCCGCACGCCGAGTTTTCACGCGGAAAAATACGAAGTTGCTGCATCGCTGGATGGAGCCGGGCAATCCCTGATCGCCAGCGCGCGCGTCACGTTTGGAGTGACGGAGGCGTCGCGCACCGTGGAAGTCGAGCTGCACCCGAACCTGAGCGTGAGCGCCGTCCGGGGCGAGGATGGAAAGCCGCTGCCGTACCAGCGCGACTCGCAGAATTCGATGATCGTTCGCACAACGCTGCCGGCGCCTGTGGCGGCCGGCGGGCGGGTGACGCTCAGCTATTTCTACACCGGCGTGCTGGCCAGCGAGGAAAACAGTCCGGTGCCGGGATTGCGCGTCGCCGCAATCAACCGCGATTCCGCCTACCTGCTGCTCGCTTCGCGGTGGTTTCCGCTGACGGGATATCCCTCGAACCGCTATACCGCCACGTTCCAGATTGAAGTTCCGGACAATTTTGCGGTTGCGGGAACAGGCAAGGCCGACGCGCCTACTCCCGTTGCGAACAAAACCGGGTCGGGGGGCCGGCTGCGGTATGTGTACCGCTGCGAGCGGCCCGCGCCGGTGGGCACATTTGTCGCGGGCAACCTGCAACTGAATCCAGTGCAGACGGAAGGGATTGACGTCGCGGTATATGCGCCGCGCGCGGCGAGCGGCAATGCGAAGGAGTTCGGGGCCGACGTTGCGCGCGCCATCACGACCTTTTCGGACCTGTTCGGCCCGTTGCAGGATCCCAGCATGACTCTGATTCAACTACCGGACGGCTCGCTGCGCTCGTACGCGGCGCCGGGAGTGCTCCTGCTGAGCCAACGGCTGTGGGACCCGAAAACAAGCGAGCGGACGATTGCGGGCCTAGTCGCGGCGCAGTGGTGGGGCGACCGAATCCTGCCTGCCAGCCCGGCGGATGCGTGGGTCAGCGACGGCCTGGCACGGTATTCCGAAGCGCTCTACATGGAAGCGACGGCGGGGCGCGAGGCGGGGCTGCGCGCCTTGGATGAGTTTGCAGTTGGCTCACTGATGTACGAAGACGCCGCGCCCGTGGCCCAGGCGCAGCGCCTGGCGCCGGGAACGAGCGATTACCGGTCCGTGGTGATGAATAAGGGCGCGATGATCTTCCACATGCTGCGCGCGCAGATGGGCGACGTGGCGTTCAAATCGCTGTTGCACGATTTTTATTCCAAGTTCTCCGGCAAGACGGCACGGAACGAGGACCTGGTGAATCTGGCCGCCGAGAAGGCGCAGGCT
>OBEQ010384378.1_pt1 | contig 10933 bp, 12 predicted proteins | sample 1670901 | NCBI WGS metagenome assembly OBEQ01 (sample SAMEA104232315, study PRJEB22302) | groundwater metagenome | biome: forest; feature: aquifer; material: groundwater | place: USA | collected 2011-08-07 | depth 5.4 m | reverse complement strand
TGGACAGGAAAAGGCCGAAAAACAGCGGTTTTCGGCCTTTTCCTCCGCAAAATATGCTTATTTTCCAATGCGCTGGGGTACCTGGGCACGCTGATGAGTGTGCTCTGAAGCCAGTTCCGGGGGTACCTGGGCAGTTACGAAGTATTATTATATTTTGGTTTATGGTTAGTGGTTAAATGGTTGGTTGGCCCCGCCGTTGTAACGGGCAACCCAACGGCCGTTGACGTGGTTTCGTTGTTTTCCAACGACTTGCGCTTGTCGGATGATGCACGGCCAGCGGCACTTTGCTGCTCCATTTTCCGCGCCGATTTCTGCAACATAACCGTGGCTTCCGTGACACAGATTTTGCCCTCGGAAACCTCGATCTTGCCGGCGGCGATCAAAGCCGCCTTGACCAGCTTCCAGCGCCGGCCGGTCTTGGTCATCCACGCCAGCCGCTTGTCGTCGTCGGGCAACTCGTCGCCGGTGACAATGGCCAGATCAAGCAGCCGGCGATAGGCCAGTTCCTCCCACGGGTCCAAAGTGTGGGTCTCGTCCAAGATGTCTTTGGCGCACCAAGTGGTGAACAGGGGCTTGGTCATGACGCACCGCCCTGGGCTTGGTCAGCCTTCATCGCGTCTTCAAGCCCTTCAAGGGCCGTGCTCACCTTGCCCATCTCGTGGTCGATGACCTCGGCGAGCCACGACACGGCGACTTCCAGCCGGCCGTCGGTGAATTCGTCGTGCGGCACCCTGGCAACGATGCGGAGGGTGTCAATGGCGCGGTCCGCGGCCTGTTGGGCTTCCTGTGCGGCGTGGAGGTGTTGCAGCAGGTTGGGGGTGGCGCGAGTCTCCCCGCGCGGTATCATGGGCTCAGCCATGCCGGACTCCGTGTAAGTCGGTTGTGGTCAGGCCGGGCGCCGGGCTCCAACCCCCGACGTTCGGCCGCTCCGCTATTGCAGAGTGCCGATATCATGCCTACAATGCGCCTACACATGCAAACCATTTGTGTAGGTAGATTGTCGTCATGGCGCGTACAAACCCTCTAGGCGTTCGGGTTGAACCTGAAATCAAGGAAGCTCTGGAACGGGCAGCCAAAGCCGATGACCGCTCGGTGTCGTCGCTTGTCGAGCGCATCTTGCGCGCTTGGCTAACTGAGAAGGGTTATCTCTGCCGTTAGGACTGACGGCGGGAGGTTGCGGAAAAGGAATGGAAAATGATTCCTAAAACAAGGTGCGGATTAGCAGTCGTCGCGATGTCGGTAACTGCTCTGTTTTGGCATTATGCAAATGCATTTGAAGTGGACGGCCTTCGATCTGGCATGTCCATTCAGGAGGCGAGTTCTTTTCTTGTATCTAGATCTTTTGCCTATTCATCATCGCTTGATGGGCGGGTCTTGTATTCGAATAGAATGGGCTCGTCCGTCGTTTTTTGTGACGAAAAACTAACCATGATTCAGCATGACGTATCAGGCGGTTTTCATGCATTTGTTCGTAGTGTAGAGGAAAGAAAACACAAAAGAGGTAAGCCGGACATTGTAATAAGCCATAAAGAATCTGAGATCGGTGAAATAAGTGAAATTGCGGCGATGTGGCAACTCAAGACACACCGAGAGAAAATTTTTATGGTAGCAATTTCCAGGCAGGATGCGCAGATTTCCGCATCTTGGGTTGTGCCTAATAGGTGTGGATAGTTGGATCGAAGTGATCATCTTGCCAATGCTTCAGCGCGGGCCGAAATCCGCACCGCCCTGGAGTCGGCCTACGTCGAGTTCATCCCGGAGAATGGGGGGCGGGGTGCGGTTGAAGAAATCAAATGCCCAATAAGGAATATCGGTGTCTGCGACGGCTGATCGGCACCCGGCTGGCCGTCACCGCGGACTTGGGGATGGATGACGAGGCGCAGGCCCAGAGCGTCGTGGAGCTTGTCAGGCAGTTGCACCCGTAGTTTTCCGAAGATGAGGCGTAATGTGAAAAAAATAGTCCGTCCACTCGCCATCAGCTCATTGACGCTTTCAGTTTTGGCCATTTTGCTAGCCTAGTTATTTCTGGCAAACCTCGTTCACACAAACATCTCCGGGGCTACATTTGCTGAGCGCGTTACAAATGCACCGATGGTTTATACAGCTATGTTTGGCGGGACAGCTGCTCTTTGTGCGGCCTTTATTGCATTCTCCGCTTCATTGATCAAAACCATCCAGGATTTTCATTTGGCGTCAATCGAACGCGAAGACCGTATCCACAATGCCTTGCTATTAGCAGAGCACATGGGGCGGAAGATGCTGCCAATTATTGATAAAGTTATCATGCGCGTCACCGCTACGGAGATTGACGGAATAACGGATGATGGTGAAGTGCAAATAGAGATAAAAGATCCCAGTTTTTTTCGTGTTGAAACCCCGCCACAGCTTGAAAAGTTCTGGGATAGCCTAGGAGTTATGCCAAGGCATGTAGCAAATGCACTACGTGAAGCAACTTTGCATTTAGAGCAGTCTCAGTCAAAAGTTGATTGGGTTCTGAAATACAAGGACCAGAGCGTGAGCTGCGTGGTTCAGCGAGATCCGTTGCTCGACGAATTGGAAAATCTGAAGGTAGCTACAGAAGCACTGGTCAACAGCGCCAAAAAATGCCTGGGTTGAGGCATTCCTGGCAAGGTTCGGGCGTAGGCATTGCCCCCGCCGAGGTTCACAACAAGCTGCGGGGCCTCGGCCTGCTCTACCGGGACATGACGTTCTCGGGTGCCGTCGACGAGTCGCAGGTAGACGACATCCGCCGAAGGGTCGAGGCGACGGGCGGGGGGATGCTGACGACGTAGGGGCACCTCTGCCAGTTGACCGCTGGCGACTACCCCGACCAAATCGGGTCAGTCTTCAGCGCTTGCCGTTCGGGGGAAGCCGCCAACCCTGAGCCGGAATCAGGGTCGCCCCTCCATCCCTAAGCCGAACTTAGGTTTGAGCGCAGAGGGTCAGGCGGTAGACGAGCGCGTTGCCGCCCCCGTGCTTCTTGCTCCCCCGTTTTGGGGAGCAAACGGCCAGCCCTGGATTTCCAGGGCTCCCGGATTGGGAAAACAGCAAGTAACGGAAGCTGACGCGCAAAGCCTCATCCCCATATTTTCCTGGGATGAGGTTTCCGCCAGTTTTGGCGAGAAGTCCCGCAAATAGGGAAAATCAACGGCTTACAGGTCTATCGGAATTCCGATGGACGGGGTGACCGGGGATTACCGGTGACCGGGCCGGTGTGATTTCCTCACCCACCTGCCCACCGGCTGGCGCCTGCCCCCAGCTTCCCGCGCGTGGTGGCCCCTCAAAATTCCTCATGGGCAGCTTTCCAGCGCCAGCCCCTCATCTGACCGCAGTTTCCGCCGCGCGGACGCCCCCCACGGTGGGGGTGGTTCCTCGCTCTGTCCACACCCTCCGCCCATCCCATAGGCATAGGGCATTGCACATCCTTTAGGCAGTCCCTTGAACCCAAGGCGCTACGGGGCTTGTCACACCCATTTCACCGGGCCATCCCCAGCTTTGCCCACAGAGTTCGGGGAAAACTGTGCCCGATATCCCCGGTTCAGGCGGACAACAGTTGTTGTTGGTCGTGTTCAGCGGGAGTTATGGGGATAAGGCCGGAGGGTGATGGCAGGATGGTCGAGGCGGTTGCCGGCCGCTGTCGCTGTCGGGCAAGCCTCGCCGCGTCCAAATTGAACACGCCTCGCCAAGCCGCTACGGAGCCCGCTGGGGTCGATCCTCCATCCACCCCTGCGTGGTAGCGGCTACCCCATCCAATCGGCCTGTGCGCCATCCTGACGGGCTAGAGCCGCTATCCGTTCGATCCTCCGCAAACGCCCGCCTATTTCAGGCGCCTTTTTCCGGGGAGCGCTTCGGACGGCCCGACGTACCCCCGAGCCGTCCGTCCAAAATCCGCCCCTCTAATTGCCGGGGGAACTCGGCGTAGCGTCGATTTTACGAGCCCTGACGGCCAGCCCCGCGTTGGTCGGGCGTTGTCTGGTCACTCTGCGGCCTCCATCTGGGTGGGCTGTTCGGGCTGGACACGTCGCCGCAGCACTCCCACCGTCGAGGGGCTGACACCGCAGCGCCGGGCAACCTCGCGATCGGGCAAGCCGGCCGTGCTGGGGTCGGACAGCAGGGCAATGACGCGGGCGCGGCGATCGGAGGCGCGGGCCGGATGTTCGGATGGGACGGCTTCAGGGGCGTTATCGCGGTGTCCAGTTTGGGCACCGGGCATCACCACCCGCTCGAACGCGGCCAGGATGCCGGGCAGCATGTCGCGATCAACGCCAATCTCGTCATCCACGGCATACCGCAGCCGGGCGAGGATGTCGGCTGAAGTCCGGGCCGGCATGATTGCGTCCTTCTCGACCATCTCGGTAATCAGCCTTCTCCGGGCTTCGCAGGCCAGGTCGAACGACCAATCCCCGCAGCCGTCGCCAAGCACCAGATCGCATTCGGACCAGCGCACTTCCCACCACCCCCATTCATCGCACGCCTCGGCGACGGACGAAGGCGCCGGGTACGCAGCCATGACCGCGGCGCGGACGGTCTCGGGGATCGTCTCGCCGATATCATCCGTCCAGCCGTCCAAACTGGACACGGGAAATACGCCGTTGCTGAACTTCTTGCGGAGGGTCTTGACCATGTGGGCGGTCGCCGCACGCAACAGCCGCTCGCGCTCCACCTCGGCGGCGGCTTCCTCGCTGCCATATCGGGCGATGATCGCTTCCCGCTCCGCAGCGCGGCGGGCGCGGGTGGTGGCGCGGCGTTGCCGTTCCTGTCGGGCGTACCTCTCGACATCGGCGGGATTGCTCATGTCGTAGAAATCGAAGCCAGCAGCTCGCCATGCGTCCGCTTTGCTGGAATCGGGGGTTTTTCCCACCTTTTCCGGCTCGGTCATCCGCTGCGCCAGCGCCGTGAAATCCAGGCCGGCCGCTTTGACCAGCTTGCGAACCTCGGCCAGCGCCTGCTTTGCCGCCTCACCATCGGCCGTGGCTGCCTTCAGCATGGGCTTGGCCAGCTTGGGCAGCCCGAGCCGCTTTGCCAGGATGGTGAACGTCTCGCCGCCGGCCTTGAGCAGCGCGGACAGCTTGCGCAGCGCGGCCAGCGCCTCGCCGTCGTGATCGCTGCCCAGCATGGCCAGCAGCTTGCCGGCCTTGGTGGTATCGAGCGGCATCACTGCACCCGATGCATCTGGCCGGCCGGGCCGGGGGCCATGCGGGCGATGCGGTCCAGTTCGTCGGCGGGGATGCCCAGGGCGTCCGGGTCGAGCCCCTGAACCCGCAGGAACACCTCGCCGTTGTCGTCGCGGAACTCTTCGACGGTGGCGCCGGCATCGCGCAGCACCTCGACGGCGCCGGCCAGCAACTTCGCCCGCAGATCGGCCGGCATCAGGTCGAGGTATTGCGACAGGACCACCTCGGGATCGGCCGTGGCCACCTCCCGCAGGATCGCCGCTGCCCTGGCAAGGATCGCGCCTGCCGTCCGGTTGGGATCGACGATGCCGGGATGGTCGGCGCAGTTGAGCACCAGGGCGCCGCGCAGGGAGCCGAGGCCGGCAAGGGTGCTGTCCAGGTTGGACGCCCAACCGGGAACCGCGATGATGCGGCGGGCGAGGTCGCGGGAGGTGCGTTCAACGAAAGTCGTCATGGTCAGGCGTCCTTGGAAAAATCAGCGTGGCAGGCGGAGCGCGTCGGGGTTCGGAGGCTCGAGTTTGAGCCGACGTTCTTTGCTTCGTCGGCGGAACGGACCAGGGCAGCGAGCCCGCCCGCCCGCTCCACCACGTCGAGGAAATTGCGTTGATCGGGGGATGCCCGGCCGGTGATGGTTTTCACTTCCAGGGCGACGAACTGCGCCACCGTCTGGCCTACCATGTCCGGGGTGATGGTCAGCACCCGCCAGCCGATCAGGTCGGAACTGCCCTTGCACAGGCCCATCGTCACCGGGTTGCCCTTGACCAGAAGCAAGCCGTCACCAGGACGGCCGACGATCTGCCCGGCGGCACCTTGACCGACTTGGTTGCGAAACAGGCGCACACCCGGCAGGCTGCCGACGGCGAGGTGAACGGCCTTGAGGATGGCGGATTCGCTCATGCCGTCACCTCACGGTATTCGCGGGCGCGATGGGTCGCCCAGCCGCGCTTGTAGCCCCGTGCGCGGGAAATCTGCCGCAACCGTCCGAGGTCATTCCCGGCAGCGGCCAGCAGCGCGCGAAACTCGGAACCACGGGCCTTGATGATGTCGATTCCGCCGGTCCAGTCCTTCCGGGCGATCTCCATCAACTCGCCGTCACGGTGTTCAATCTCTGGACGGGCGGATGTGTACTGCCAATCGCACTCAGGACACGCTGCGGCGGGCCTGTGGACCGCATAGCAGGCCGGGCACTGTCGGATGGCAGGGCCGGTGTCGGTGGCCTTCCTGGCGCGTTTGACGGCATTCAGGCTCCACTTGCGCGGATCATCGGGCAGGCCATGGCGGGCGAGATTGCCGGCATGGTCGAGGATGATGGCGTGATCCTTGCCCGGCGCGGTGCGGAGGGCGCGGCCGACCTGTTGCAGGTGCAGCCCGAGCGATTGGGTTGGCCGGGCGAGAATGACGGCGCCGACGAGGGGCACGTCGAAGCCCTCACCGAACAATTCCACGTTCGTCAGCACCCGGATATCGCCGGCCGTGAAGGCGGCAATCAGGGCCTTGCGCTGGTCCGTGGGGGTTGTGCCGTCCACATGGGCGGCGGGGATGCCGGCCTCATTGAACGCTTCGGCCAAGTGGCGGGAATGCTCGACCGAGGTGGCGAAGGCGATGGCTTGCCGGCCGGGGGCGAGCCGCTGGTAATGGCCCACGATGTCGCCGGTGATGCTCGGCTTATCGCAAGCGGCGGCAAGGGTGGCATGGTCAAAGTCGCCCATAGCGGTACGGACACCCGACAGGTCCACCGTCGAAGGCGCGAACGCCCGGTAGGCCGACAGGAAGCCGCCCGCGATCAGGTCGACCGTCTGCGGGCCGGTGATCATGGATTGGAACACATCCCCGAGTCCGCGCCCGTCCAGCCGCTCGGGCGTTGCCGTCAGGCCGATGACGAACGCCTCAGGCCATGCCTGCATGATCTTCGCCCACGTCCCGGCAACCGCATGGTGCGCCTCGTCCGCGAAGATCAGATCGGGCGCGTCTACCCGGTCGAGGCGTCGGGCCAGGGTCTGGACGCTGGCCACCTGAACAAACTCGTCGTCCATCGGCTGGCCAGCGGTAATCAGGCCGTGGGGAATGCCTTCCTCGGCGAAGGTGCGGCTGGTCTGGTCCACCAGTTCGACGCGGTGAACGAGGAACACCACCCGCTTGCCTTTGGCCTGAGCACCCCGGGCAACAGTCGCCGCGACGAAGGTCTTACCCGCTCCGGTGGGAAGTTGCAGCAGGACGCGGCGGTTCCCTGCCGCCATTTCCTCGCGAAGCCGTGCAATTGCTAGGTTTTGGTAGGGGCGAGGGGTGCGGGGGACGCATGAGGACGGATTTCCCGGTTCACCCTTATACGTGTGCGTGCGCGCGTCACGGGGGTAACCGGGAGAAGCATCCCTATGCGTCCCCCGGATGATTTCACGCTCCATAGCGCCCATCCTCCGCATAGTTCTGGCGGTTGATACGAAAGCCCTCGAAGCCACGCGTCCGTGTATGCGGCTGCCTTGCCGGAATGCCGCCCTTCGTCTCGAAGGTCTGGGAAAACCGCTTCTGGGAGCCGGGGGATTCGCCGGCACGCTCGGCCCAAATCTTCCATGCCCCGAACAGGTCGGCGGATGGCTCGAACCAGCGGGCGCAGGGCGTGAGGCAATCGCCCATCCAAATCGAGAAGCTGTCTTCGGCCACGAGATATTCTTCGGTGGCTTCGACCACAGCCGGCGGCGGGGCGAGGCCAATCCGCTGCCATTCCAGGCAACCGTGGATCATCCACTTCAGGATGCCGGGCCATTCCGCTTTCAGCTTCTCGGGCAAGGCCGGGTCGCGTTCGCTGGCCGGGATGGTCACGGTGAACGGGATCAGGTGGAAGCGACGGCGCATGGCCTCGTCCACATTACGCAAGCCGGGCTTGTGGTTCCCGGCAATCAACAACTTGAATTGTGGGGTAAAGGTGAAGAAATCCTGCCGCATGAACCGCGCGGTGATCGGATCTCCGCCAGTCAAGGACTTGATCTTGCTTTCCGCCCAGGCGCGGCCTTCCTCGGTTTCCTGTGCTGTGACCAGCCGGGCACCACGTAGGCCGGCAAGGTCTGTCGGGTGACGGTCCCCGGTGCTGGCGGTGAAGGTCTCCATCGGTGCCGTAGTGGCGTAGTCGCCCATGGCCGCAACCAGGGTGTTGATGAACACGCCTTTGCCATTGCCGCCGGTTCCGTAGGTGAAGAACAGGGCGTGGTCTCGGGTGCTGCCCGTCAGCGAGTAGCCTGCCACCCGCTGGAGGAAGGCCACCAAGGCGGCATCACCAGCCGTGGCGCGCTTGAGGAATGCCAGCCAGGTCGGACATTCTCCACCAGGGCCAACCGCGGTGATCTTGGTCATATGCAAGTCGCTGCGGTGGCGGCGCATCTTGCCTGTGCGCAAATCCACCACACCGGCCGGCGTGTTCAGCAACCAGGGATCGGCATCCCATACGTCTATGGTGGCGGCGTGCTGGCGATCGGCGCGGGCGAGGCGTTCGACCGCGGCAATGGTGGTGGCTTTCGCCGTGATGGCGGCGATCTTCGGCGACTCGGCGCGGTTGGATGCTTCCCGGCACACGGTGCGGGCGAGGTCGAACACTTCGAGCGTGGTTTCATCGGCCCAGTGGGTTCCGGTCCACTTGAGCCACTTTCCCCAGCCGGCGACGTACCGGAAGGTGGCGCCGTAGCGCTTGGTGAATTCCAGGGCCAAGCTGTCATCGGTGAAACCGGCCGGCATCTCGGCATCATCCGGGCCGAAATCGCGGTCGTCGCATTCGTTCAGCGGCGGCGGTTCGGCCTGCACGCTGGCCACCGTCGCGGCATCGGCCAGCGCCTTGAGTTTTTCGACGGTGCCGCCAGCCGCCAGCCAATCCGACACATCGCCCTTGTGCGGCAGGCCCGGTAGCGCCAGCACCCGCACCGACGCGGCGACGTTGACCAGGGAGCGCACCACCAGATCGGCATGGGCACGGCCAGCATCATCATTGTCGGGCAGCACCACCACGTCGGCCCCGTGGAAGTGCGGAGGGAACGTATCGGGCCACTTCCCCGCGCCACCGGGGTTGCAGGTGCCGACCAGCCCCAGCTTGGCCAGCGCCAGCACGTCCTTTTCGCCCTCGGGAATATAAATGCGCTTGCCAGCGGCCACGGCGGCAATCACCTCGGGCAGACGGAACGGTACGGGCGCGGTGCCCTTGACCTTCCAATCCCAGCCTCCCTTGCCATCGAGGCGACGCTGACGGAAGTCCTTGGGCTCGAAACGGACCACCTGGAACAGCAGAGTTCCAGCCGGGTCGCAGTAATCGTAGGTCGAGACAATGCGCCGCTGTACCGGCTGCTCGTCCGCAATGCCGAGTTCGACCTTCAGCCATTCGACGGCGGCCCCGTTCTTCAGGCCAGCCTCGCGGGCGATCAGGTCGAGAACCCCGCCTCCGATGTTTTCCTCATGGCTGAACCACGTTCCCTTTTTGTCGCCAGCGATCTCGACGGCGAGGCTGCCATTGGTGCCGAACCGCAGGGTGGTCTTGGTGGATTGGTGAGGATTGGGGTCGCCCAGCAATTTGCGGGCGACGGCTTCGATGTGGGGAGTGAAATCAGCCATGCGGCACCTGCGCAAAGGCTAGGCCAGCAACCAGCCCGGCCCGCATGCGAGTCAGCCCGTGGTGTCGCTGAAGCCAGCCAACAACAAAACCTTGCGATGAAGAGGGAGATTTGGCATCTTCAGAAGCGTCGAGCCGCCAAGTCCGACGATCTTCTGAAGCCCGGCCGCACTCTTCGCGCCGGGCTTCTTCATGAGCGGCCATGACCTACGCCGCTTCCCGAGTCTTCAGTCTCTCGACGTATTCAACGAGTGACCTTGAGACGATCTTGCGACGATTACCGATCAGGACGGACTCGATTTCCTTCTTGCTCAGCAACTCGAACAGAAACGTCTTGCCGCAGCCAATCTGACGGCATGCCTCTTCCGTGTTCAGCAGCAGGGGGAGCGACATAGATACTTGCCTCCGCATTTATCCGGGCGGGTTCGCCCGGTACGGAGGCAAGATGAGGCGTTACATGATGGCTGTCGAAATGGCGAAATCAGATTTCTTCGAGGTCTAATTTCCCCATTCCCAAGGCGGAGCGTACCCGCCATCTGATCGCTTCGTCCGACAACTCAAGCCCAAGCGGTTTCAGGCAGGCGCGAACAAACACCAACATCGGCCCTGTAGGCTGTCCTTGATTGTTTCGACCGGGCGCACCAACAGACATTCTAGATTGCTTATTAAGTATATCGCTCCATGCATCAACGATACTCCTAAAAATAAACCTCAACGCCTTGTCTCCAGTGTTTCTTTTTCCGCATGGATTTACGCTTCTTATTGCATCTTTTCCAGCAGATTTCGCCCATGCTTGAAGATAAATTACTCCTTGGACAGCATCATTGAACACCAGATCGCCAAAATGGTCGACATAACTACCGTCATTAAGGTGCCATTTTTCAGGTGAGTATCCGGGAAAACCGCCGATTTCTTCCCCCATTTTATCGGCTTGCCATTTCAAAATCCCATTTATTTTGTTACCGTCCTTTTCACGCCCCCCAGAAGACCGCAGCGCTTCGAGAAGTTTCGCTGAGGCGGTCTCAATCGCCTGAGGCTCATGGTGGGTTTCAGGGTGATGACCTCATGAGGCGACCAGCGCAGCGACGAGGGTGCCGAGGAGTGCCTTGCCGCGGCACTTGGCGTTATGGATGAACTGGAAAAATCCGAGGTAGAGGGGAAGCTTCTCCTGGGA
>OBEQ010990439.1_pt1 | contig 10934 bp, 9 predicted proteins | sample 1670901 | NCBI WGS metagenome assembly OBEQ01 (sample SAMEA104232315, study PRJEB22302) | groundwater metagenome | biome: forest; feature: aquifer; material: groundwater | place: USA | collected 2011-08-07 | depth 5.4 m | reverse complement strand
TATCGCAATTGCAAGAGAATCAATGCCCGTGCTCTGCACAAATGTGGAGGCTTGCGAGGGATCGGTAAAAAAACTCTTTTGCGATTGCTCGCCATCTTCCTGAGCCTTTAACGCTCCCAGTTCGGCTTCGACTGATACATTATATTTCTTTGCATACAATGCAATGGATTTTGTTTGCTTAACATTTTGTTCATATGGCAGCAATGACCCGTCATACATCACCGATGTCCAGCCGGCTTTGATGCATTTTTGTATCAACGAGATGTCCTTGCCATGATCAAGATGCAGCACAAACGGCACTGGTCCTTTTGTCGCAGCGGCAATAAGCGAATAAAGCACATTCATACCAGCATAACGGATACTACTCTCGCTTGTGGCAATAATTGCAGGCGATTTCAACGATGTGGCCGCTTCAATGACCGCCTGGACCATCTCAAGATTATCGATATTAAAAGCGCCGATCGCATAGCGGCCGCGTTGGGCCTTTTTTAAAAGAACTCTCGATGAGACAAGCATAATAATAGTACTTATTTAAGAACGATACATTTGCCGCCGCACGTGCGGATGCGCTTTTCAATTTGTTTTTTTGTCAGTAATCCTTTTTGGGGGCCGACATGTTCGATAACGGAAGCGGAGTTTGCAGAACCCCACAAAAGCGCGTCGGGCAATGTCTTGCCATAACAAAATGCTGCCAGAAGCCCTGTCGAAAATGCATCCCCCGCACCGGTACGCTCCAACACTTTTGACGGTAGAGGCTTTGCATGAAAATGCTCATGGCCATTGAAGCCATAAGCACCCTTTGATCCATCGGTTATGACTACGATTTCGGGTCCAGCATTATGTAATTCTTTTAAACTCGATGTCAAATCAGTTCCCACTTCCCTACCGATAAGCCTACCCGCTTCTTCCTTATTCAAAATCAAAACGGAACAGTGTTTTAAAACCTGTTTGAGTTTTTTCATTCCTGCCCTCAACTGAAGTGTTCCGGGATTGAATGCGAGTCGCGTTCCGTTAAGCCGAAGCTGCAACAGCAGCTGCTCATGAATTTTTTCAAAACCCTTTCCCATGGATGTGAGATATATCCATTGTGCCCGGGCAAATTTTGGTAATGTGTACTGCCGCGGATGGTGGTATCCCAAAATCGTACGCTCGGTATTAAAATTCAAAACGACTCCATAATTACTGGTACTGTGTTTTTGAATAACCACATATTCGCACGAAATCCCCTCATCGCGCACATCCTTAAGAATTCTTTTACCGTTATCGTCATCGCCAATAACGGAGTAAAATGCGGTTTTGAGACTGAGCCGAGAAGAGCCGATGGCATTGTTACATGCATTGCCTCCAACAGCAAAATGGATTTCTCTCACAGGAATTTTATCTGCATAGGACAGGCATAGCCAACAATGGTCGTGGTCAGATGAACACAACAACGACGCATCATCAAGCTTTAAAAACGTATTCAAGAGCGCATCACCGATTGAGATAATGTCATACTTATAGGACGGGGTTTTTTTCATTGTCGTAGGAGATTACTGTTTAGATTTTTTTCGTTCCAAAATGGCCACTTCCCTCACAAGCGCCGTAAGATCCTTATCGAATCGTTCAAATTTCATGAACAATTTGAATATGAGATAAAAAATCGCAACAAGCGAAAGATAAAGTATGGCATCAGCGCCTCTGCCCACTTGCAGAAGCGATGCGAGTTTGTCGGTTAGCGACGGCTGCCACACCACAATGATACCAAGAATCCAAAACAAAGACCATGACACGGCCAAGAAGAGTGGAATTTCTTTTCTGCGAAATTTTTGAATTGTTTTGAGAACAACGAACCCGCTTACAACCGTTACAAGAAGTTGAATGAATTTAAGATCCATAAAGAGTTAAAGAATTATGAAAGAAGTTTGCTCCAGATAAGACGTCGCACCACATCGATTGTCCTGCGCAATGACGAATCTCCACTCCCATGTGTATTCGAGAGCGAATACGCGGTATAGCGGATGGTCACGGGTACTTCCATAACGCGCAAGTTGCACCGCGCGATCTCGTGAAGAATTTCTGAAGCGTGCGCCATGCGATTTTCCGTAATATGAATGCGCTTCGCCGCGGCACGTGAAAAAGCGCGAAGGCCATTATGCGTATCCGTCAGGCGTATGCCGGAAAAACAGGTAGTGAAAAGAATTGCTCCTTTCAAAAAAAGCTTTCGTGAAAATGGCATTGTAGCATTTGTATCAATGCGCAAGAATCGGGAACCGAGCACCACGTCGCACACGCCAGCCTGAAGCGGTCCCACCAATGAAGGAATGTCTTCCGCACGATGCTGGCCGTCGGCATCGAAATGGATAATAATATCCGCCCCATGCAACAGCGCATAGGACATGCCTGTTTGCAGTGCGGCTCCCTGCCCACGATTGATGCGATGGCGCAATCCAATAGCTCCGGCACTCTCGGCAACCTGCCGCGTACCGTCGAGCGAACAATCATCGACTACCACAATATTCGGCACGGCTGTCTTGAGGCCTTCCACAACTCCGCCAATCATTTTTTCTTCATTATACGCCGGGATCACCGCCCATATGTTAGTCGTTTGCATAGTGCAGTTATCTTACTGAATTCGGATAAATATTCAAGATAAGCGCAAACATTGAGTGCTTTCTGTCTTAAGCGATCATTCCGATAAGGCTTGGGTGATGGCACGGGATTCGCTCTCGCGCATTTTAACACGCGCACGTTTTGATAATTGCATGTCGCCGAAACGCAAAAGATCCTCGACCGTCCACACACTCAATGTATTGTTTGTATCTCCAAATGTAACGGCAATGATCGACCCCTTGGTGCCCTGTATGCGTGTCATCAGACAGTAGCCTGCTTCGTGAAGATATCCCGTTTTCGAACCGGTAACAGACAAGCCGGATACCAATAAGGGGTTTGTGTTTTTGATTGTGCGTTTTTCCTTCCTGTTTTCCACCTCAAATGAATATGTTCTTGTCGAGCTTGCCTTTTGGATGATCGGATGAGATAGTGCAGCTCGCGCAAGAAGCGCATACTCATATGCTGAACTTGCGTTGTTCGGTGAAAGCCCGGTCGGTTCTTCGAAGTGCACCGTTGAAAGTTCGAGTGATTCCGCGTATGCGTTCATTTTTGCGATAAACTGATCCCGAGGCATTCCGCTTATGCGCACCAGTGTCTCAACCGCATTATTTGCCGATCCCACAAGTGATGCATAGATCAGATCTTCAACTGACAATCGATCTCCGTTTTTTAAGCGTAATGTTGCTGCTTCCCAAGGATAATCGACATATGCATGAGTTTGCTTTTCATCCTCAATGCTGTAGGTAACAATATCGGAAAGATTGGGATTGGTATCAAGAAATACGCGCAGCGCAACAATCTTGGAAAGGCTTGCAATCGGCATTCTTGTATTGGAATTTTTTTCATACAAAACACCGCCTGTTGACTCATCAAGAACGATTGCGGCTTTCGACGCAATAATTGGTTGTGCACCAAGACCATTCGGAGGTATGCGAAGAACACCTTTTGCTCCCGAAGTGATTGTAAGTGGTTCTATGCGCACGCTGATGATGCCATCACGCAGTGATGCAATTTTTTGAAACGCCCGTTTTTCCAAATCGACAACTCGTGTCGGGAAAAGTAATCGATCGGGTCCATAGTCGTTAATGGTTACATCAATATATTTGCCGTTTTCAGTATTATGTACGCGTATGCGCGAACCTTTGGGAAAATCGGGCGAAGCGGCGAAATGCCCCGCCTTATGCGCATACCAACTCGCGCTGCCGCTGACACGCACGTCTGTGTACGCAAAAACTGCAATTCGCGCATACGGCAAATGGATGAGTGATCGCACATACAAACCATCGAGAGAGCGTTGCGTGGGAAGCGGATTCCAGGTGCCGCGCCCCTTGTCATAAAAAAAGACTTGAGCGTAGTCGGGAGAACGTTCAGGTGTTTTCAACTGAATTGAGAACGGACGCGAGGGATCGTATGCCGATTTGTTAAAAAACTCAAATTGATAGATAGGGCTGATTTGCTTGAGTTGCCATGGCGTTTCCATGCCAAAAATCTCTTCAATCTGCACGTCGGTCTGATCTGAAAGAATGGATGGAACGAGTGAAAGCTTAATGGCATCGTCAAATGCAGTAACAGTATACCCCTGTTTGATTGTCGACTCATCCAAATGAATGGAAAAAAAATGTTGTGAGGATGGCACGACAGAATCGGCGCCATTGGCATATCCGACTCCGAAGAATATAGAAACTATACTACTTGCGGCAATTAAAAAAAATCGAGTCATGCGAACATTCTAGCACAATGCATGCAACGCTTCAATTCTGAAACTATCTATATCTCTTTCCCAAGTTCCCATAAGAGATTGAATATTCCCCGATGAAGATCGGCGATATACTCGTCTTTCAACACTACGGCAACGGGTGTATGGGGCTGCCAGAAAATCAGACTTTTGCCAAATACTTGAAATGAAGACGAAAAACTCTTTGAAAGATAACAAGGCAGAATTCGCGTTTCGCGATACTTTGTCTTGTCTGTCGGGATCGTATGTGTAAGCGGATCGTCGATCATCAGTGTACGGATGGTAACCTTTTTTTCAATTCGCCTTTTGATCCATTCGTGTACACGATTTTCTTCGAGAAGCGTAAAAAAGTGTTTCACTTCGCCAAAGTATACCGTCTCGCTTCCTTCTTCTTCGAGGATCAGGTTATACAGTTCAATGAACTTTTCTTTGCCTTCGTAAAAAAGCACTTGTGTCTTCGATCCCCCCTGTTTGTAGGTGGCGAGATATTTCGGCATATCGGCTACCACCTCTCTAGCAAGACCGTCGAGATATGCTCGGCGTTTCCGAAGGAGTGTTAATACAACTGATGGGGGTTCGACAATGAATGTTTTTTGGTAATGAGGGCCTTGTCCGGGGGCCAATCCTTTTTCGCGTAAAGATTTTATTACGGTGTAGAGGTATGGCCGCTGTATGCTAAGACGTTTTGCAAGATCACTCACAGAGAGATGACCTGTCGAGAGCGATAGCAGATAGAGTTGACGCTCAATAGGAGATAGGCCAAGCTCATGTAGGGCATTGTCCAGTTGATTGACGATTGCGTTTTCTTTTGTTTGAGTCATAAATGCAATATATTGTTATTTATATATATTACAAATATATAATATGTTCACAATTATGTCAAATTAATAGTAACTACTATTGACATAATTGTAATATTATGATATTATATCTGTGAAGTACGCCTCGATTTCAATGACGTAGGTGGGCGCGACCATTATGACGGCCAGGTCACCGTGGGCGTATAGTAGTGGACAGAAACTACTACTAGGCTTTGGCTCTTCCGTGATCGAACTGGGGAGCTCCACACTCGTAAGAGTATCGCGCACGGAGGTGCTCCGGATACATTCGGAGCACCTCCACTTCTTCAGATATGACCCCACAACAGTGCGAGACACAAAAAGGGAGATTGAAAAATGTCATTCATTGGCGCTCGGATCGAAACAGAAGAAGGCAGAGAGCTCGGCGCGATCGTCACGTGTATACACAGAGACCTCGGACTTCAAACTCACCTCCAATACGTCTTTTGGAAAAGAGTTCAGGCGCTCTGCAGGGAATTCAGCGAAAGTGACAAAGACCGAAAAATTCGGATTCAAATAGAGAGGGGGGAGTGACAAACACTTCTCACTGAATTCAAAATGGAGATAATCCCGTGCAGAACCCATCGCTAAGGCGATCGTTAAGGGTTCTTTTTTATTTATTAAATTTCGTAACCAAAAACAGAGGATATTTCACCTCTGTTTTTGTTATATTTTCTGGAGCGGGTAGGGGGAGTCGAACCCCCGTCAAGTGATTGGCAACCACCTATAATAGCCATTATACGATACCCGCAGAAAGTCTAATCCACTCTAATATTCTTGTCTTTAATAAAGGATCACATGTATAAATTGTACAAACTCCATTTACTAGCCTCTTGGTAGGATGACGGCCCTGAATAACCGTTGGCTTAAGAAATTGACTATCAGACATTTTAAGATTCTTCTTCCAGAATGTCAAACATGCGCAGCTATTAAGATCCGGGTAAAGAAGCACCCACGCTTTCAGTCTCTCTTCTGCAACTCCACATACCTTTCTTAGGAACGCGATAAATACTCCCAAGAGACCCTCATCAGTATTAGATAGTCGAACCTGACCATACTTCATCGACTTATCTCCTTCACCCCAATATAGCATAATCCCAGCAATGAAGAGTGGGTTTTTCTGTAGTTTTTTATATTGGACACCAGCCTCTTTCCGTACACGATCTTTTTCTCTCTCCATTCGTAGCTTTGCTTCCTTACGATATTGACCAAGCGCCTCTGCTCCTCTTTTTCCATTTAATTCATTAAGCCGGTTCTTTATTTTTTGAGACCATTCTTCGGAATGAAACCATTCAAAAAGAGTACTTTTTGGAATGCCTGTTGTTCTTACAATCTCTCTATAACTTTTACCCTGCTTGCGTAATGCAACTGCGTGCTTTTTTTCCACTCTCATATATTAAACCACTTTATGCTATAATTATATTATAGCATACTGGTTCAATAATGATACTGCTTGCCATGGAGAATCGCCATTGCGCGATATAATTGCTCCATGAGCACTACTCTAGCAAGCTGGTGTGGAAACGTCAACTGGGAAAGCGATACGCAAAGAGAGGCTTTTTTCAGAATAGATGGAGAAATCCCCAAAGGACCGCCGATAACAAATACCAAGTGATCACCAACCTCTCCAATTTGCTTGATCGCTTTTGCAAATCGCTCGGATGAATACTGCGTCCCCTCTCTATCCAGTGCAATCACAAATGAATTACGGGGTATGTGCCCCGCGATTCTTCCTCCCTCACATTCAAGAATGCGATTCTTCTCTGATGGCTTCAAAAATGGCTCGTCTTTTAATTCAATTATTTCCATGCGTGAGAAAGGACGCATGCGTTTAAGATATTCCTCACATGCGGATTTCCATTGTTCTTCTTTGAGTTTTCCAACGACAATAAGCGTAATGCTATACATAGCTCTTTAACCCTTTTTTCCGAGGTGTTGCATCATAAGTCCCCCTGAAACAATAGCAAGCGCAGCGAGTGTTGCAAGTACATAACCGCTCTTATTCTCGGGTCTTGCCCTTTGTTGTTCCTCGAATGAATTCCCCATTGCCGACTGGCGTTCTTTGATGGTGATGCGAATATCTTGCGGAAAGCGAGGCAAGAGCCTGTACCCTGACGATGCTTTATCCAGTACGCCGGTAATATCCATAGTGTCGCCAATAAGCATAGCAGGCTTTTCAATTGATGTGGTTTTATATACATACGCCCTGATCTCATGCTCGCCATCCCCGATCCATACCGACGGCCACTGGATACGGGAAATGACCCCGCTTACATGAATAAGAGATGCGAGATCATCGTCGGCGATATCACTAATCTCATACTCTTTGGGGGTGACTGCCGTACCATGTGCTTTGATAACTATGTCAGAAATGTTGCGTATCGTCAGTAAGGCTTGGCTATTGGGATGGGTTATTTTCCCAATCACTCGAACGCGATCTCCTTGCCGCAAGGGTGGAATTGTTTGCGATGTAAAGCGAATGCGGTACGAAGGGCTTGCGCAATACGCAATGTTTTTCCCCACAATTCCGGGGATAACCACAATAGAACACTCAATGCCTTGCTGTGCTGCCTGCTTTTTGTCCGGTTTGACTGTGTTGCTTTGTGATGTTGGAGCGTCCTCTTTGACATCCCGCTCGTCATACACACCATCGACATTATTTTCTTTATTTGGTGTTATCTTATTCGTCCAAAGCCAATCGCCCTGCGATGTGCGCGCATAACTCATGCCGGAAGGCGCATCATCAAAATCAATGGCGTCTATGTACTTGCCACTTGGCGAGGAAAGCGTGATGAGATCATAGGCATTTGATTGACTAAATGGTAATTCTTTTTTAGAGATTATCAAGAGTCCATTTGGATTGATGCGTGTGTTAAGCGCAAATACATAGCGTTTTGTGCCCTTACTGGAAGAAAGTATCCAACCGCTTATATCCGCCGGCACCGTGCCGATATTTTTTAATTCAATAAATTCATTACTATCTGACCCTGCTGGATTTGGCAAAAGTTCATTTAACACAACCGAATAGTATATTTCTTCTGTTTGTTGTGCTTGCAATAACTGTTCTTGCTGTTCGCTCTTTAGTTGAGTACTTCCGACATTCTTAATTATAACATTGAAGCGCCTTTGCATAGTCGCTTCACGTTCCTCATCTCGTGCATTTACGCTAATCGTAAGGCTTCCCCCTTGCCTAAATACATGGGAAACATACAACCCTTCTTTTTTCGTGCCATCGCCAAAATCCCACGAAATAGAAAATGGGTCATTATCCGGATCAAAGGTATCTGTGGCATCAAATACCGTTTCTTCGCCCTCAACAAGTGTTTTCGGCCAGTCAACGGAAAGTGATGGCGGACGATTTGGAACAACAATGTTGTTTTGCTCCCCGGGAGTTGCCCATATCGTCCATGCATAGCGGCCATGCGCATCTCGCGAATAACTCATGTTTTTTACCGCATTTTCAGAATAGTGCACGGTTACATGCGCTTTCTGAGCGCCTTTTTCATAGAGCTTAATTGTTTCCCCTCCGCTATTATTCAATGCTATGCCGGAAGTATCTCTGCCGATAATCATATACTCTTTTGGTTTTAAAACTGTTTTCATTTTTCCTTTTTTTGAAAAAACAAACTCTTGCTCTTCTTCGTCTATCAAGCGCCATCCATCAAGATCAATATCCGCCACACCTTCATTTGTAAGTTCGATAAATTCATCTATCGGATTATGCGAGGATGGATTCGGCAAAAGTTCTGAAATAATGATTGATGCCTGAGATTTTATTTGATCGTCTTTTGTCGGTTGCCCCGTTTGCTCTATTGGTTCACTTGTAACAACATTCGCACTTCCCTTGGTTGGGGTTGTAGTGATTATAAAATCATTACTATTCATACGCGTATTATATCCGTCAGCTTTGCGCGCAAGAGAATTGGGATTTATGGCACGCATAGCATTATCCCCGAGAATGCCATCATCCCAACTGCCATAGGATACGCTGTCAATAACTTCTTTCTGTGAATCCAAAAGTGAAATTTTGTCGCCTAGATTTTTTAGCATACCCCCTGACGTTTCAATGGCAAGATATTTTTGGCTGCCGCTTCCCTGAAGTATTCCTGCAAGCGGCAGTATTTTGCCTGATCCATTCGTGATGCTCCAGCCAGACAGGTCGATTGCTTGTGAAAGCACATTATATAATTCGACCCACTCTTTTTCCTCATCAGAAGGATCGGAAACAAGTTCGTTAATAACAATCGATCCTCTGGCTGGTTTTGCAATGGATTGTTGTTGTGATTGAGATGCCTGATTTTGTACTTGCTGTGAAATCGGCGAGCTTTGCTGCGCATAGGGCGCACCGATTGTATTGCCCGTAAGATGTTCTTTCCAATTTATGGCCGTATAATCGGAAAGCAACGGATCAATGCGTTCAAGCGAATGATCTGGCGCTGAGATATAGGTAAATTGTTCAATGACTGTTCCAGTGGAATTTTTCAATCCGATAAGCTCTCCGCTTTCGTTGAGCGTAGTCCATGAACTATCGATCAGTATTCCTTGATATTGCGGATAATCGGTTGCCGTATTTGATGCATTATCAGCTATGGCCGCATAGCTTCCGGGTTGAATCACAAATCCACCGCGAAATGAAGAAAGCCCGTGGTTCGTGCCATCTTCAAAAAATTTCCATCCTGTCACATCGATGGCAGTCGATCCTTTATTAAAAATCTCGATCCATTCATGATCTGATGATTCATGTGCCGCGATTTCGGTGATAACAAGATCCGAATCTGTCGCATGTACAACTTGAGAGACAAAGAGAGAAAAAATGAATATCAAAAAAAGCCAAACAACACGCATAGGCTTCATAGAAACATATACTACATTAAAGTAGTATACCATAAACGCTCTCGATTATTTCGAGAGCGTTTATTGTTATGTGTCGCGGTTTATACTGCAACCGCTATGCGTGATTGTATTTTTTGTTCCAATGCATCGAGAATGGCGCGTGCGGCATCACGATTTTTTTGCAACACTTTTAGGTCGTCGCTATCGGGCAACGCTTCGTTATTTTCAATGCGTTTTCTACTCCGCTCAATGAATCCTCTTGTCTGAGCGATACCTGTATCGGTTTGGGCTGCGAGCCATGTAGTAAGTTCACTATCAAATTTACTTGTGGTAATGTTTTTTGAACTGAAGGCCCCTGCGCCAATACGCTCCAATACAATGCCTCGAAGATTATTCGGCTGTACGAGAAGATCTTCGCGTCGAAGTGCTCGTTGCATTTTTGCTTCAATGGCTTCGGGTGCTGCTATTCCAACATCCGGAGCTGCTCCCGGTTCAGCAGGCGGCAATAACTCTCGCATACCCAAAATGCGGCGCAACGATTCAAGCTTAACGTCCCGAGGTTGTTTTGCAATAGGCTCATAGGTAGTATGTGCATCGCGAACAAATTGCCTCATTGCATCACGTGTTGGAGTATCCGCATTACGAAGCATTTCGGCAAACCGATCTGAAAAATCCCTATAGGTAGGGTTTGATGGCACATTTTCTGCACCCAGGCGAGAAAGAATGAGCTGCGCCATTTCTTTTGAATTCGCCGCATTGCGGATTTCCGCTTGTGTGAGCGGCGTAAAGCGCTCACCGCCCTCAGGCGCGGGTCCTTCCCCTCCTTCCGTAATGCCAAGTGGTTGGCGAGCCTGAAGCGGCTCCGAACCGATAGCGGACCGTTGTTCTGGTTCTAAAGCTTGTCTCCGCCCATAGATTCCTCGAGCACCTTCCCG
>OBEQ012795624.1_pt1 | contig 10935 bp, 9 predicted proteins | sample 1670901 | NCBI WGS metagenome assembly OBEQ01 (sample SAMEA104232315, study PRJEB22302) | groundwater metagenome | biome: forest; feature: aquifer; material: groundwater | place: USA | collected 2011-08-07 | depth 5.4 m | reverse complement strand
GCATCTTCGTCATCCTGCGCGGTACCGCCGACACCGCCCGAAAGCAGGGATGGAACGTCCTCGACGCGTTCAAGGCCCCCTCGGCCGTCCTCATTGCCAAGCTGGCGATCGCCTGACTGCCCACCAACCTGGGCAGTTACCGTTCATCTGCGTTACCTGCGATGCAAGCCGCATCGACACCGCGGAGCGTCGGAGTCGATGTCGTAATTATTTGCGGTCGTCGCCTAACTGCGACGTCGTCGCGAAGGCGCTTTTGCTCCCCTCACAGCACCGTATAGCGCGCCCGGGCACCGCGTTCGATGGCGGCGGCGGCGAGGCGGTCGATTTCCAGTTCGTGGCGCAGAATTTCCAGCATCCGCAGCACCTCCTGTGACATCCGTCCGTTGGACACGGCGACGTCGCAGGCCAGGGCATAGGCGGTCTCGCGCAGGCGGACCGGCAGCGATGCCTTGATCAGCGCCATCGTCTCGTCCAGACCACCCTCGTTGTCGATCATCTCGGCACAGGCGGCGGCGGTGTTGGGCAGAAGTTGCGGATCGTAGTCGGAGAATATCGGCAGATAGCGGACGATTTCACCCATGGTGCGCAGTTCGGCGTCGGTCATTTCACGGTCCGCGGCCGACACCAGCATCATGCAGTAAATCAGGGCGGCGTGATAGCTGACCATACCAGACCTCGCGATTGTCGTTACTGAACCACAGTCGACCTCTGCGCGGCCCGCGTCAAGATATCCGTCGGACGTCTCGCCACACCCTTCGGAGTCGGATTTCTGTGGCGGATACGCGGCAAGGATGTCAACTTGTAGCGGTACGAAATTGCCGCAAAGCCGGGGCGCAGGTGGACTTGACGGGGGCGCAGAAACAGGCCGTTACCGAGCTTCTCAACCGCGCCGTTCAGCACTCGGCCGCCGCTCTGGCCGACGTGATCGAGAACGGTGTGGCCTTGTCGGTCTCCTGCATCGACCTGACGTCGCATGCGGAGGCCTCGCGGCGGCTGGATGATGGCGCGGCGACACGGGCGGCGGTGTCGGTGCGGCAGCGCTTCACCGGCAGCCTGTCGGGCGACCTGCTGCTGGTCTTCTGCGAGCGGCAAAGTCTTGTTCTGGTCCGCACCCTGCTGGCCGACACGGTGCCGCTCGAAGTCATGACCGATCTGGAACAGGACGCCCTGACCGAGGTCGGCAATGTGGTGCTCAATGCCAGCCTGGGCAGCCTGGCGACGCAACTGGGCGGCCGGCTGACCAGCGCGCTGCCGGAATACCGGCGCGGCAATGCCGCCCGATTGCTGAATGGTGGCGATGGCGAGGTTCTGTTCGTGCATCTTGATGTGGCCCTGGGGTTGCAGGATATCGACGGCTACCTCATCATGCTGCTGGACGGAGAGTCGGGATGCCGCTTTCGCGACTACGTCGACAATTACCTGAAAAGAGCGTAAGTCACCAGCCGATGCGCACAGACGGTCTGCTTCCCGCCATCCTTGACGCCGGTGAAATCGGTGTCGCCCTGCTCGGTCATGACGGCACGGTGACGCTGTGGAACCGCTGGCTGGCGGATGCCTCGGGCATCGAGCCCGAACTGGCCTGTGGCCGCACCCTGGAAGAGGTGTTCCCCGACATCGCCGGCACGCGGATCGCCCATGCCGTGACCGAAGCGCTGGACCAGGGCATGGCGGCGCTGCTGTCGTCGTCGCTGCACAAGCGCCTGCTGCCGCTGTGGAAGCGCGGCCGCGACGGCAATCGCGAGCCGATGAAGCAGATCGCCGTGATCAAGCCGCTGCTGGTGGATGGCGAGCACTTTTGCCTGCTACAGATCACCGACACCACCGCGGCGGTCGCCCGCGAGCAGGTGCTGCGTCAGCAGGCCCGCACCATGCAGGCGCTGGCCGAGAACTACCGCCTGTCCGAACTGCACATGCGGGCGATCGTCGACAACACCGGCGATGCCATTATCACCTTCGACGACAAGGGCAGCATCGGCACCTACAACGCGGCGGCCGAGCGCATCTTCGGCTATCACGCACCCGAGATCGTCGGCAAGAACATCGGCATGCTGATGCCCCTGCTGGGCGCCTCGACACGGCACACCGCCGCCGAGGCGGCCGAGCGCTTCATTGATGGTCGGCACGAGATCGGTGGCGTGCGCAAGGACGCCACCCGCTTCCCGCTGGAACTGTCGGTCAGCGAGATGCAACTGGGCGGCCAGCGGCTGTTCATCGGCATCGCCCACGACATCACCGACCGCAAGAAGGCCGACGAGGAACTGCGGAATCAGAAGGAGTGGCTGGCGACCCTGATCAACGCCATGCCCGACATCATCTGCTTCAAGGACGGGGAAGGTCGCTGGCTGGTGGCCAACGAGTTCTATCTGACCTTGTTCGAGCTGACCGGCATCGACTATCAGGGCAAGACCGCGGCCGAGTTGGCCCAGTTGTCCTGGCGTTATGGCGAGGAACTGGTCGCCTCGCTGGACTCCGACCGCCTGGCCTGGCGCGAGGGCCGGCCGGTCGCCTATGAGTCGACCGTCGCCCAGACCGACGGCCTGACTCGGGTGTTCGATATGCTCAAGCTGCCGCTGTTCAATGTGGATGGCAGCCGCAAGGGTCTGGTCATGGTCGGCCGCGACATCACCGACCGCAAGCAGGCGGCGGCGCGTATCCAGCATCTGGCCCATCACGACAGCCTGACCGACCTGCCCAACCGGGTGCTGTTCCAGGAGCGGCTGCGCCAGTCGCTGGCCCATGCCAAGCGCGCCGGTCAGGTAATGGCGCTGATGTTCCTCGATCTTGACCGCTTCAAGGAAGTCAACGACACCCTGGGCCATCATGTCGGCGATCTGCTGCTGAAGGCGGTGGCCAAGCGACTGCTGCGCTGCGTGCGCGAGACCGACACGGTGGCCCGCCTGGGCGGCGACGAGTTCGCCATCCTGCTGACCAACCTGTCAACGGTGGATGGCGCCAGCACCGTTGCGGAATCCATCATCCGTGCCGTCGCCGACCCGTTCGGCCTGGACGGCAACGAGATCATCACTTCGACGTCGGTCGGCATCACGGTGTTCCCCAATGACGCCATGGAAGCCGAGCCGCTGCTGAAATACGCCGATCTGGCGCTGTACCGCTCCAAGGCCGAGGGGCGCAACAACTACCATTTCTATGTCGCCCAGATGGACGCCGAGGTTCAGGCCCGCAAAGCCATCGAGCGCGACTTGCGCCACGCCCTCGGCACCGATCAACTGACGCTGTTCTACCAGCCGCTGATCGACGTCGAGACCGGCCAGATCACCGGCTCCGAGGCGCTGATCCGCTGGTTCCACCCCAAGCGTGGCTTCGTCTCGCCGGTCGAGTTCATCCCCATTGTCGAGCGCACCGACCTGATCTACCCGCTCGGCCGCTGGATTCTGCAATACGCCTGTACCCAGGCCGCCAACTGGCAGCGCCAGGGCATCGCTGCCGCCAAGGTGGCGGTCAATCTGTCGGCGGCCCAGTTCAAGCACCAGGATCTGGTCGGCATCGTCCGCGATGTGCTGGAACAGACTGGGCTTGACCCGGTTCTGCTGCAATTGGAGATCACCGAATCGATCGCCATGCACAATGTCGAGGCGACGATCGACACCCTCAACCAGCTACGCACCTTCGGCATCACCATTTCCATTGATGATTTCGGCACCGGCTATTCATCGCTGAATTACCTGAAGAAATTCCCGGTCGACAAGCTCAAGATCGACCGCTCCTTTGTCACCGATATCGGCCTGCATCCCGACAACGCCGCCATCGTCAAGACCATCATCAACCTGGGCCACGGCATCGGTTGCAGGGTCAATGTGGAAGGCATCGAAACGGCGGAGCAACTGGAGTTCCTGCGCTCCAACGGTGTCGATGAGGCGCAGGGCTTCCTGTTTTCCAAGCCGCTGCCGGCCATGGAATTCGAAAAGCTGGTGACGTCGGTGCCGTGGTGGCTGGTAAAGGCGGAATAGGCGGTGACCCGGAGAGATCGCAGGGGAACGCAGATGAGGAAATGACCGCGAACAGCCTGATCCTTTGGGCTTTCCCTCGGCAGGGGAAGGACCACGCAATAATTGTGTGTGTTCACGCTGGCGCCCGCGGGAGAGAGGAAAGAATTACGCCGCCGCCACACCCTGCTCGCGCCGGTTGACGCGGCGCATCGACAGGCCCAGGCAGATCGCCACCCAGGCCAGCGCCACGGCCCAGCCCAGCAGATAGCTGCTCTGACTGAACAGAACCGCGGGTTCGTGGTAGAACGGCGCCCGCAGCAGGACCAGGGCATGGCTGACCGGGTTGACCACCATCAGCACATGCAGCCACAGCGGCGCGTTGTTGATGGGAAACAGGGCGCCCGACAGCATCCACAGCGGCATCAGGAACACCATCATCACCGCATGGAAGGCCGAGGTGGATTTCATGCCCCAGGCCAGCAGGAAGCCCAGCGAGGCGAACCCCAGCGAGGTGGTGATCAGGCCGGCGACCAGCAGCAGAAATGAGCCGGGCGACAGGTCGAGGCCGAGAAAGGGCACCGCCAGCAGCAGAATAGCCACCTGGACCAGGGCGATGCTCGCGCCGCCGGTCACCTTGCCCAGCACGATGGCCAGACGCGACACCGGCGCCACCAGTACCCCTTGCAGGAATCCGGCATCGCGGTCTTCAATGATGGTGATCGACGAGAAGATGCTGGCGAACAGCACCATCATCATCATGACGCCCGGATAGAAATATTCCAGATAGCTCATGTCGGCGGCGCCCGGCATGCGGAACGAGCCGGTGAAGCCGGAGCCGAGGAACACCCAGAACAGTACCGGCTGGGCAATGGTGCCGACGACCCGCGTGGGCTGGCGGATGAAGCGGGTGAACTCCCGCCAGGCCAGCGACTTGATGACATGCAACATCAGGGGCTGGTCCTCTCCAACTCGGGGGCGGTCGGAACGTCGCCGTTGGTGGTGACGTGAACGAATACGTCGTCCAGGGTCGGCTGTTTGATGGCGATGCTGATGATGTCGTCACGATAAGCGGCGACGATGCGTTCGAGAATCGGCAGGCTGGCGCCGTTTTCGGTCTCTTCCAGCCGCAGTTCGTCGCCATAGCGCCGCACATGCAGGTTCAGGTCGAGGCGCAGGGACTCGCACAGCGCCCCGACATTGCGCGGCAGCACCACCACCATCTCGCGCCCGAGCTGGGAGCGCAGCGCCTGGGGCGAATCATAGGCCAGCAGCACGCCGCCTTTCATGATGGCGACGCGGTCCACGTCCTCGGCTTCGGAAAAGACGTGGCTGGTCATCAGCACGGTCATGCCGCGGCTTTTCTGCAAGGTCTGAAGGGCGCCGAGGAAATTGCGCCGGCTGTTGGGGTCGAGGCCGGTGGTCGGCTCGTCGAGCAGCAGGATGCGCGGCCGTGTCAGCATGCATTTGGCCAGTTCGACCTGACGCTGCATGCCGCCCGACAGGGTGTCGACGCGGTGTTCCAGCCGATCCTGGATGTCGGTCCAGCCGATCGCCTCGTCCAGCCGTTCGCGGAAGGCGGTGCCGCGCAGGCCGTACAGGTCGGCATGGATGCGCAGATTCTCCAGCACCGACAGATGCTTGTCGACGGCGGGGCTTTGGAACACCACCGCCATCGCCTCGCGCACACGGTGCGGCTCGCGGAACAGGTCGGCTCCGGCGATGGTCACCTGCCCGGCACTGGGCAGGCACATGCCGCACAGGATGCGGAACAGGGTGGATTTGCCGCTGCCGTTGGGGCCCGACAGAATGCAGAACTCACCCTCGCGTACCGACAGAGTGAGATCCGACAAGGCCTGGCGCGGCGGCTGTTTGCGAGAGCCGGGATAGACGTGGCTCAGATGGCTGATGTCGATCATGCGCCCTTATATAAGCAGGGCAGGGGGCTCGCCAGTGAATAGCGCGTCAGGCTCGCGCGAAAAGGGCGTGGCATGGCCGCGTCATTCCCCGCGCATGTCCTCGACCATCCGGGCGAGGGCGGCCAGATCGGGCACCACCAGATCGCCGCCCCGCTTGACCACCAGGCCGGCGCGGGCCAGCTCCGCCAACTCCCGGGTGACGGCCTCGCGATGGGTGCTGATGCGGCTGGCGATGTCGGCATGGGTCGGCGCCGGAGAAATCGCCGCTCCCTTGGCCAGCGGCGTGCCGGCCTGAGCCAGCCGCAGCAGTTCGGCATGGATGCGGTTGCGCACCGCCAGGGTACTGAACTCGACCACCCGTTCGGTCAGCAGCCGCACCTTTGCGGCAAGATGGCGCAGCACCGCGTCGGCGATGCGCTCGTGATGGGCCAGCAGGGCGCGGAACTCGGCCGCCGGCAGGCTGGCCACCGAGCACTCGGTCAGCGCCACCACCGTTGCCGAACGGGCCTTGCCGTCGATCGCCGCCAACTCGCCGAACACCTGACCGGGACCGCGATCGCCGAACGACACTTCACGCCCCGAGACCGAGAAATAGGTGACGCGGACCCGGCCGCTCAGCAGGAAATAGACGTCGCATCGCTCGTCTTCCAGCTCGATGATCGGTTGCTGGGGACGATAGCGGCGGAAGCGGCAGCGCTCGGCGATGCTGGCCCGATCCGGCGGTAGCAGGTCGCGCAACAGCTCGACCTGGGCCAGCGCCTCCGGGCCGTCGGTCACGGGTCTGGCGGCCATTGACTCCTGCCTCCGACGATGACCCCGCAGCATAACGGGCGGCAGGGTCGAGGCGGAAGGGCGCGTCGGGTTACCCGCCGATGGCCCGATAGGCGCTGTCGAAGTCCTGTCCGGCCCGTATTTGGACGATCAGCCTGGCCAGGCCGGCAGGGCCGGCCTTGGCGTACCAGCGCCGCACCTCATGCCCGGCGGTGGCGTAGACGATCTTCAGGCTCTGTGGATTGCCATTGCCATAGGTGCGGACGGCACGCCCCCAGTCGCCGAAGCCGATCAACTCGGTGAGGGCAGGGCGGGCGAGGCCAAGGCGCTCGATGTCGTTCCACACCGCTTCGGAATGAGTCGGCTCATTGCTGACCACAACGGCCAAGCCCTCGTCGAACCACCGAGGCACCGTCAGGAAGGCTCCTCGCCACCCCCATAGCCGTGCGTACAGCTCGTTATGGGAACGCTCATGGGTAAGAATCGGCAGAGTCAGGCCGCGGGGCGACAACAGGATGGCGCGGTCGCCGAAACTCAGAGCCCGTTGCGCGTTGCCGCCGAAGGACCGGAAGCATTCCTCGGTGGCGCAGGCGATGATGGACGGTGCGGTGATGACGTCTTGGAACGCCTCGCGCAGCCGATCCTCCGCCGACTGCCGCAGGCCGCGCACGGCCGCCGTCTGTTCCGCGGTCATCGCCGGGTCGACATACAGGCCGTCGCCCGCGGTGATCATGCCGAAGGCTTCCGGCGCGAAAACCCTGAGGAGGCGCAATTCGTTGCGGAACACGAACCCGCCGCCCCCCACGATCGCCAGCAGCGCGATCACGACGGCAATGACAGCCTTCCTCATGGCGTGATGTTTCCCCTCCTCTTGCGCCCTCGCCATCCCCGACGCAAATAGGGTCGCGCCGCGTGGGCCGGCTTGTTATGGTTCACGCGGACCCCGAAACAAGACATGCCGTCGCCCGCCATGAAAGCACTGTTCCTTGTCGCCGCGCTGTTTGCCACCCTTGTTGCTCCAGCCCCGGTACGGGCTCAGCAACTCGCCGAGGTTCCCACCAGCCGCGGCCAGATTCAGATGAGCTTCGCCCCCGTCGCCAAGGCGGCAGCGCCGGCGGTGGTCAATGTGTTCACCCGCAAGGTGGTGCGGTCGCAGGCCTCGCCGCTGCTCAACGATCCGTTCTTCCGCAAGTTCTTCGGTGACAGCTCCGGCACGCCGCGGGAGCGCATTCAGCAGTCGCTGGGCTCGGGGGTTATCGTCGACGGCGCCGGCCTGATCATCACCAATCATCATGTGGTGGCCGGTGCCGACGACATTACCGTGGTACTGAATGATCGCCGCGAGTTCAATGCCGAACTGGTCGGCTCGGACCAGCGCACGGATCTGGCGGTGCTGCGGGTCGCCATCAACGGCCAGCGGCTGCCGTTCCTGTCGCTCGGTGATTCGGACGCGCTGGAGGTCGGCGATCTGGTCCTGGCCATCGGCAATCCGTTCGGTGTCGGCCAGACCGTCACCAGCGGCATCGTCTCGGCCCTGGCCCGCACCAATGTCGGAATCAGCGACTTTCAATCCTTCATCCAGACCGATGCCGCCATCAATCCCGGCAATTCGGGCGGCGCCCTGGTCGACATGACCGGCCGTCTGATCGGCATCAATACCGCCATCTATTCGCGTGACGGCGGCTCCAACGGGGTCGGTTTCGCCATTCCCACCAGTCTGGTGCGCGCGGTGCTGTCCGGCCTGACCCAGGGCGGCAAGATCGTTCGGCCGTGGCTGGGCGCCTCGGGGCAGGCGGTAACCGCCGACATGGCGGCGGGCCTGCAACTGGGCCGGCCGATGGGGGTGGTGGTCAACAATATCTATCCCGGCAGTCCGGCGGCTCGCGCCGGGCTGAAGGTCGGCGACGTCATTACCGCCATCAATTCCCGCGATATCGCCGACGACGTCGGCTTGCGCTTCCGTCTGGCGACCCTGGCGGTGGGCGACGCGGCCAATCTGACCGTGCTCCGTCATGGCCAGGAAATGCATCTTGCGGCGACCCTGAAGGCGCCGCCCGAAGATCCGCCGCGCAATGTCAGCGAAATCGGCGGCCGCAACCCCTTTACGGGGGCCACGGTGGCCAATCTCAATCCGGCGCTGGCCGAGGAATTGGGCATGGCACAATCTCAACTCGGAGTCGTCGTGCTCAGCCTGAAGCGTGGCAGTATCGCGCAGCGGCTGAACTTCAAGGCGGGGGATATCATCCTGAACGTCAACGGTAGCTCCGTCGCCCAGGTCGACGACCTCAAACGGGTGGCTGATCGGGCGAAAAACGGCTGGCGCGTGAGTCTCAATCGCGAGGGTGAAACTGTAACGTTCACAATAGAGCGTTAGCCGAAAATTACCTGTGTAGGCGGGATACCTTCATGGTAAACACCCCACCCGAACGGGGCCGCCAACGTGGGTAGGTATTGGGATGTCGAAGGTCAGGGTTGCTGTCAAACTGGCCGTGATTGTTGCCGCGTTGATCTTTTGCCTGGTGGCGGCGTCGGTGATCAGCCTGATGCAGTTGCGTGGTGAGATGCTGGAGGATCGCCACATCAAGACCCGCCATCTGGTCGAGGTCGCCCATGGTGTGCTTGAGGCGTTCCACAGCGAGGTCAGCGCCGGCCGGTTGACCGAGGACGATGCCAAGGCGGCAGCGATCCGGGCCATTCGGCAGTTGCGGTACGAAAGCCAGGAATATTTCTGGATCAACGACATGCATCCCCGCATGGTGATGCATCCGACCAAGCCGGAACTTGATGGTCGCGATCTGTCGGACTACCGCGATCCCAACGGCAAGGCGCTGTTCGTTGCCTTCGTCGATCAGGTGCGGCGCAATGGCGCCGGCTTCGTCGCCTACCAGTGGCCCAAGCCGCCGTTGCTGGAAAAGCCGATCGACAAGATTTCCTACGTCAGGGGTTTCACTCCATGGGGCTGGATCATCGGCTCCGGCGTCTACATCGACGATATTGATACCGTGTATCGCCGTCAGGCCGCCGCGGTTGCCGCCGGCATCACCGTGGTGGCGGCGCTGGCGCTGGGCATCGCCTATCTGATCGGGCGTGACATCACCCGGCCGCTGGGCGCCGGCACCGACCAGATCAACCTGTTGGCCGAGGGCCGGCGCGATCTGACGGTGACCGGAGTCGACCGCGGCGACGAGATGGGCGCCATAGCCCGCAGTCTGGTGCATTTACAGGATTCGCTGCGTCATGCCGATGCGGTTGTTGCCGCCCAGGCCGAGGCCAGTGCCGCCCGCGAGCGCCGGGCCCTGCATATCGAAGCGCTGACTGACGAGTTCCGCCAATTGGCCCAGTCGCTGATCGACAAGGTGGTGGAAGGAACCCATCAGATCCAGGAAACCGCCGATCAGATGGGCGGTCGGGTGGGTGGCTCGTCCAGCCGTTCTCTGGAAGTCGCCGAGGCGTCCGAGCGGACCAGTGTCAATATCGAGGATGTTTCCAGCGCGGCCGGACAGTTGTCCGATTCGATCGGCGAAATCGGCAGTCTGGTCAAACGCTCGTCGGCGGTGGCCGAGGCCGCGGTGCGCGATGCCCAGCGCAGTCAATCCATGGTCCAGGGACTGGCGGAGGCCGCCAGCAAGGTCGGCAGTGTCGTCGAAATGATTACCCAGGTGGCCGGCCAGACCAACATGCTGGCGATGAACGCGACCATCGAGGCCGCGCGGGCGGGCGAGATGGGCAAGGGCTTCGCCGTGGTTGCCGCCGAGGTCAAGGCACTGTCCCATCAGACCACCCGCGCCACCGGAGAAATCTCCGCCCAGATCGCCGCCATCCAGAACGCCACCACCGAGACGGTCGAGGCCATTCAGGCGATCACCGACACCATCGGCGACATGGACCATGCCGCCACGACCATCGCCGAAGCGGTCGAGCGTCAACGTCACGCCACCCTGGACATCGCCCGCACCAGCGGCGCCGTGACCCAGGATGCCCGCAACGTTCAGACCAGCGTGGTCGAACTGACCCAGTCCAGCGCCGCCTCCTATGCCTCGGCGATCCAGGTCATGTGGGCCGCCTCCGATATCCGTACTCCGGCGGAACGCTTCGTTCACGAAATGGAAGAGTTCTTCGCCAAGTTGAAGGGCGCGTAAGGGCTTTTCCTGGAAGCATATAATCCCCTGCTATGAAAATAGAGTCTCAGAATTGAGCGTTCATGCGGCTTCTGCCGTTGGTTCCGGGCGCTGGAGGGTCACCGAGTAGCCGAGGGCCTCAAGGTGACGGACGTGGTTCTGGGTGGCTCGCTCCAGGTTGCG
>OBEQ012462284.1_pt1 | contig 10935 bp, 12 predicted proteins | sample 1670901 | NCBI WGS metagenome assembly OBEQ01 (sample SAMEA104232315, study PRJEB22302) | groundwater metagenome | biome: forest; feature: aquifer; material: groundwater | place: USA | collected 2011-08-07 | depth 5.4 m | reverse complement strand
TGTGCGCTACGAAGCGACCACCAACCGCTGGTTTGAGCATCTCGATGCGACGTGGGGCACGATCCAACGGACAACGCATGCATGGTCTCCACAAAAGATCAGACGCTTGTGTCACATCACTTGATGCGTTTGTATTAGTATACCGTCCATCTACCCTACTCGTCGCCACATCGTCGCTCCTTAGCGGAGCAGCCAGCAAATGATCGCGGCTGCGAACCATAATAAGACAAATGCGACGGTGGGATTGCCTTCATAGCCGCCATTGTGCCGTGCGAGGTTTACGAAACTCCACAGCAGTGCTGTTAGAATCGCGGTGATCCCAAGCACCCATTGCTGTCTTCTCTTTAGCATCTGCCATCCCTTCTCCGCAAGACACCACCACCCACGAGTCCGAGCAGACCAGCACCGAGCAAGAGCAGTGAGGAGGGTTCGGGGACAACAGGTAGTGCTTCAGGGACAATCGCATCACCGATAGAGTTCAGGAAATAACCGCCCGATGAGATGGTCGTTTGTGACCCTGTGATCGGATCAACCCTAATCACGCTACCCAGTGCATCGCTAGACCCCGCCTGTTCATCGACGACAATGAACGTGCCGTCAGCATTGATAGCCACGCCGGTTGGACTGAACAGCCGCCCGCCTGAGGCAATCAGGGATTGCGCCCCGGTTAGCGGGTTCACTCGGATGAGTTTCCCTGGAGGGTGGCTCGCATTCCCCTTGTCGACCACAATCAGATCCCCCGTGGCATCAATCGCAATGCCTTCGGGGTTCTCAAAGAATCCCGCTGCCGAGATGACGGTTTGGGTGCCGGTTGTGGGGTCCACGCGAAAGACAGCCCCCGGACTCCCGAACGCCTCGTCATCCACCACAAATAACTGTCCATCCTTGGCGATGGCTACCCCCACCGGGTCAGCGAAGTTGCCAGCCGTAGAAATCACCGTCTGCTGGCCGGTGGTGGGATTGATGCGGATTAGTGCACCCGGCCCCCCGAAGCCTAACGCCGCGTCATCTTTCACCGCCACGATCAGATTGCCGTGGCTATCAATGGCGATGCCTTCGGAGTTTAAGAGGTAGCCGTCGGAGGAGATGATGGTTTGAGCACCTGTTGTGGGATCGACCCGGACGACGTTACCGAGTTGCCCGCCTCCCGCCTGCTCATTCACGACGTCAATCTGCCCATCTGGAGCCATCGCGGCATAGACCGGATCATACAGGCTGCCCCCGGTCGAAATGAGCGTTTGCTGGCCTGTCGTCGGATTGACCCGCACCAGATTGCCTAATCCCCCGAACCCTAGCGACGCATCGTCCTTATTCACGACCACGATGTCGCCTGGTTCCAACAGGACAGCAGCACACGGCGCGACTGAGTGGAAGTAAAAGATCGCCGCGAAGACAACGGCTTTCTTCATCCTCTCATCTCAGAAGCCAGCAGAGGATCGGAGCCGCACTCCAGAGGCAGAAATAGCACACTCGCGAGTCCTAGTTTTCTCCGCATCAGTCAATCCTCTCCCCTGCCCCTGATGGTGCCGACAATAACACCGGTTCCTAACGGTGTCAAGCTCACAGAAGGCCTGGAAGAATGACGATGTTATGGCTGATGATATCCGACGACGATTTGGACGACGGCTTCGAGCCTTACGCAAGCAGGCAGGCTATACACAGCAACAGCTCTCGGAGCTAGCCGAGTTGGATTACAAACACATCCAACAGCTTGAAAGCGCCCAGCCCCCGTACCCACGACTAGATACCCTGGAGAAGCTCGCCAAAGCCTTCAAGCTCACGCCGTCCAAGCTGCTGGATTTGTAGTCGGTAAGCGAAATACCAGCATTATCGTTATTGATCCACCGCCGCTTCATCATAGGGCATGGCGTTTAAAAGCTCCTCTAATCGAGGCTCCACAAGTTTCTTTCTCGTTGGATCAGCGAAGATCTCGATGAGAAATCGATCCATGCCCCGAAAAAACGCATCAGCAAATGACGGAACATCCAACAGCAGGAAATCAGGATGCAATGTTTCGTTGTATACGATGGGACGGCCTTCGTGGACTACAAACGCTATTCTTCGTGCCCTGCCACCTTTTGTTCGGCGAGATTCGACACCGTAGGTGTGCACCACGGCGCAGCGTGCACTGTAAAATTCGCCAGGAGTAATCCTTGTCGGACTGTCGATAACAATGTGCCGATCAACCCAGGCCTCAAAATCCTCTGTCGTGACCTCCGCCTGCCCCTCTGGTCTTCCCAGGTGTACCAGCATATCAATACCGCAGAAGATGAGAGTAACCGCTGACCCCCAGCACTGATTCTCCAAGGCGACCTGTATGCCTCGTTTCACCCCGCGATAAATCGGATTGATGACACGATCCTGATTGAGATTCATCGCTGCGGGCTGTAGTGTCCTAATTGGTTTCCCCTTCTAATGTCCACACCACACGGGACTGATTCCGATTAGTATATATTTCGATCCATCCCTCATTTTCGAACCGACACGGGGCCTCATGTTCTAATTCTTTAAAATTAGGAAGCCGCCGTATTATATCGGGGTCGTCGGTCACATCATCCCGTGATGCCATCTTTCCATCTTTGTTCTTGAGTTCCAGATTGAGCAGCGGATCAACGATCACCCATCGAGCACCGTCACGAGCTTCAGCAATCGTATGACAGGAATCATCGTCATTCTTCGGATGCTGGCGATACAACCAAACCATTCGCGTCGTAATCCCCTGTTTTTGGGCTAAGTGCATAAAAACATCTGCTTGCTGGTCACAATACCCACCTAACCTAGAGTCGAGCCTTTGGATAGTATTCAGAGGATATACCTTGTTCGCATCGAGGTTTGTGTTCAAAAGTCTCATTTTCTCATGTACGTATTGCCGCAGTGCTCGTACTTTCTCTTCAAAGCTGCGACACCCTCGAACCACTTCGTCTGATCTCTGCTTGATCGCCAGTTCATCGTTGTTGGCACACGCAGCCCCTAGACCCAACACTAAAATCAGGCCAGCAAGCACTCTTCTCATCTCATCAAGAGAATGGCATCCGAACTCGGGCTGCAAAATTCTCTGCGCGGCGTGGGAGTCAATCAGGAGGAATCCTACACCCCCACCCCGTACCCCCCGAAGCACCTATTTTAGCGCGGAGCAGTCAGGAGAGGGAGAATTGCTCAGGATGGGTGCGACAGTGGTGAGACCTGGCTGACGGCTGGTTTGTTAGCACAGTGTTAGCATGGCGCGGCGCGAACATTATGTCGACAGCTCGTACACCACTGGTCGGCTTGTCGATTTTCGAATGAGCCTGCTGGCAACCACGGGCCGGTGGAGAAGTGCGCACGCCGGATCAGGGCATCAACACGGATTGTTTCCAGCCAGGCGACCTGGACGGGGGCGGTGAGGATGCGCGTCCGCAGTGCTTCCGCGTCGCTGATCCGCGCTAAGAGGGTCTCCGTGATCGTGTAGGCTGGGTGATACATGGCCTGGATGTAGAGAGCGACCACCCCACTGTCAAGGCATAGTGTATCATTTGTGTATCCTTTGTGTGTCGCCGCCCGCTGGTGGCTCCAGCTTGACGCTGTAGAAAGGCCGTGATATGGTTGAGTTGGGAATCCCGGAATCCAGGAGATGCTCATGACGACAAAACTGATTACCTCGCCGGTCGGCGCCAAAGCCCAGATCACCCTGCCCAAGGCAGTGCGCGAGGCGTTGCATCTGAAGACGCAACATGATCTCGTCGGGTTCGTGATCCAGGGCGGCCGCGTGGCCCTGACTCGAATTGAACCCGTGCCCTCCAGCGATCCGTTTACGGATGCGGAGTGGAAGAGTATTGAGCGGCTGGCCTCCCAGCCGCCTGCGGCCACGCATACCAACACCGCGGACTCCTTGCGCTATCTCAAGCGTCATCTTGGCCGCTCGGCCTGATGCGGTTTGCGTATCAGCGCTCCTTCCTCGACACCACTCGCCAGCTCTCCGCTGCGCAAGCGGCCAAGCTCCTCAAAGCCATCGAGAAATTCCAGTACGCCATCGACAGCCGCCAGTGGCCCGAAGGCCTCGGTATGACCCACCTGCGCGGCGACTATTTCGAATTTCGCGTCGACATCCACACACGGGTCATCTACCGCCGCTCCGGCGATCTGGTTCACTACGTGCTCTACGGCAGCCACGACCAAGTCCGGCGCTTTCTGAAGACCGTGTGACGGTCGCGCTCGTCCGTCAGGCAGTCACCAGCTCGCCGGTTCCGAAATTAATCCGCTCATAGTCAAGCGCGTCGAAGTAAGTCTCAGAACGTGCCCCCGCTACCATTCGTCCACAACGGGTTACGGCAATCCGCCGTAACCCGTTTTTGCTACTCTGCCAGCGCCACCCCAACACATTGCTTCGCAATGGCCTGAAAGAGGACCGTTCCTGGACTCTGACTTGTCAACCCGAGTATGCGTGAAGATAAGTGAGAAGGATCGTTTGTCGGGACCGCTCGCTCCCTTTCGCTCGGATGCCAGCAGCAATCTGAGAGCCTGGGACCACAGTGGTATCAACACGGCAGGCTTACTCCACACCCACACCAACCGAAATCACCGCGAACCGAGAAGCAAGCTTCGTGCTGGCGGCTCGCGAAGGGCGGCGGCACACAAAGGATACACTAATGATACACTATACCTTGACAGCAGGATTGCCGCTCCCTACACTCAGGCCATGTATCGTCCTGACTACACCATCACGGAGGCGCTCTTAGCGCGGATCAGCAACGCGGAAGCGCTGCGGACGCGAATACTCACCGCCCCCGTCCAGGTCGCCTGGCTGGAAGCGATCCGCATTGATGCGCTAATCCGGCGCGCGCACTTTTCCACCGCCATCGAAGGCAATCCGCTGACGCTGCCGGAAGTGCAGGCACTCGCTGGCACGCGCCAAGCAAGGGTACGGGATCGCGCGAAGCAAGAAGTCCTCAACTACTTGGCCACACTCCGCTGGATCGCCCGGCAACCGGCGACCACACGCGTTACCGAAGCGAGCCTGCTGAAGCTTCATCGACTGCTAATGCGCGGACTACTCCCGCCGCAGCACATCGGGCACTACAAGCGCACGGCGAATGTCGTCATGTCGGCGGGCCGGGGCGGCTATCTGGCGCCCGGGGCGGCCGCCGCTAAACCCGGCACCCGCGCGCTCATCGCGTGGCTCGAAGGGCCGGGCCACTCGATGCACCCCATTGTCGCGTCGGCGTGCGTGCATTATGAACTAGCCCGGTTGCACCCGTTTACGGATGGCAACGGGCGGCTCGCGCGCGCCCTGGCGACGTGGGTGCTCTATCACCGCGGGTTTGATACCGAGCATCTCTTCGCCGTCGATCAGTACTACAAGGAGGATCACGAAGGCTACTATGCCGTGCCCCAACGCGTCGACCGAGCCGATGAGGACCTCACCTCGTGGATGGAGTACGTCGCCCTCGCCGTCGAACAGACGCTGCAGCGCACGTACGAGCGGATTCAGCACCTCGCGCTTCCGCGATCGGCAAGATGGCTGACTTTAACGCGCCAGCAGGAGCGGTTGGTCATTGAGCTGCGTGGGCGGGGCCGGGCAACTGTGGCAGACCTCCAGCGGCTCCTCGGCGTGGAGCGGGTGCAGGTCTACCGCATCCTTCGGCCCTTAGTCGCGGGTGGGGTGATCCGCAAATCGACAAGTCGACCAGTGGTGTACGCGCTGTCGACCTGATGCCCGCGTCGTTGCCATGCTAACAGACCAGGCCGCAAGATCCTTAAACAGCCGGGAACAGGCGCAAGACGAGCTTGTCGCAACCCTTATGAAGCCAAACGAATATGACAAACAGGCCAACAGCGTCGATATACTGGTCTAAGCTCATAACCCCGAAGGCTGCAGGTTCAAATCCCGCCCCGCTACTTACTCACCAAGACCGGAAGCCGCGGCGGCTTGTACCATGCTGCCACGGCTTCATGTTTTTCGAGGAACAAGCTGGTCAGCCGGCAGGCACGATTTGTGAAATTGTGATAAGCTTTAACTAATTCTTTGAGCAATAAAGACGATTATTGACGGTCCGAAAAGGGCAAACCCGGAGAAATCCGGGGACGCAAAGCCACAGGCCTACACCCGAGAGGGCAGGGCGGCTGGGTTGCCGAAGACTCGGCACCACCCAGCCCTATGCGGTGACGCATAGGGCATTTTCGTGACGCTCTTGCCGCTCTCGACGGTCTATTACGCACGCCAGCTCGTCTCGAGACGAGCGTGGGCGCGGGAGCGCAGTTATGCGGAGCGGGCGGGTTCGATCGGTCGCGTGCTTGCTGGTATTATTCCTCGTCGGGCAAGCAGCGCACTGTCCCTTTGCACACGCGGTTGCCCTGAAGCTTATACACACGGTCCCCCTCAAAGTGAGCCCGCGGCTCTGGTTGCAGGTTGGCGAGTTTCGGCGTGTCTATCGCATTCACCTCCCCGCGTCGTATGACGGCACCCACCCGATACCGCTGGTGCTGGTCTTCCATGGCCGCCTGCAGACCGCCGAGGACATCGCGGCGATCACGCGGTTTAGCGAGCTCGCCGATCGAGCAGGATTCATCGTCGCGTATCCCAGCGGCATCAAGGACCATTGGAACGACGGCCGGTCGCCGTTCCCGATCTGGGGAGCGCGCAACTATGATGATGTGGGCTTTGTCCGCTCGCTCATCCGGCATCTGAAGCAGGAGCTGGCGGTCGATCCTGACCGTGTGTACGCCACCGGCATGTCGAACGGCGCGATGTTCGTGCAGCGGCTCGCTTGCGAGCTGTCGGATCAGCTCGCCGCGATCGGACCGGTCGACGGCACGTTGCCGGATCTGATCGCCCAATCGTGCGCTCCCTCCCAGCCCGTGTCGGTGATCGAATTTCACGGAACACGGGATGCCTACGTGCACTGGGAAGGGGGGGCGGTGCGCGCGCTGGGAGGACGAACCCTCTCAGTGCCGGACACGATCGCGCACTGGCAACGCGTCGCCGCCTGTTCGCACGACTCAACCATTGTGAGCCACCTACCACACCGAGACGCGGACGATCCGACGCAAGTGTGGCAAGCATCGACATCAGATTGCCAAGCGGGCCGGGCGGTCGTGCTCTATGCGGTCGAGGGAGGCGGGCACACATGGCCCGGCGGACCGGACGACCACTCGCTGCCATTCCTCGGTCGCGTGACGAGTGACGTCTCCGCGACTGAAGCGATTTGGGCATTTTTCGCCCAGCATCCGAAGCCGACCGGTATTGCGGAATCTCCGCAGCGTCCTGCTGATCGTGTCCAAGAGCATATCGACGTCCTCCGAGTCATGTGGACGAATGACGCCGCACTTCCGCCGCTCTCAGACTACGACGACCCGGACATCTTCTGGACAAGTCCGTTCGTCGCGCTCGAAGATTTCATCAGAGGATATCAGTTATTCAAGACGTCCGAGCGTCCATGAGGTGGGTGTCTGCACCTGACGGAGGAAGAGATTTCAGACTGGGGAAAGTCTGCCGAGAAACTGCTATCTTGGGTTTGTAGGTGTGGACTTCGGATAGACAGCTTATTTATATGGAGGCTCTCGACATCCTCGGTTTTCAATCGCAGGCAGATCCGCATCCAGCTCGATGATCTGGAAATCGGACTGATATCTGCACACATGCCAGATTCTCCAGAGAATTGATTCTCAGCCAGCCATGCTTTCATACACCTTCCTCGACGAGTGGGATGTCGCGGCGCCGATTGAAAGCGTCTTTGCGGCGCTGAGCGATCCGCGCACCTACACCGAGTGGTGGGCGGCGGTGTACTTGCGGGTCGAGGCCGACGGCCCGCCGCGCGTGGACGGGACGTCGACGCACATCTTTCACGGGCGGCTGCCGTATCAGTTGCGCACGGTGTCGACGATGGTGCGGATGGAGCCGCCGCGCGAGTTCGAGTTCACCGTCGCGGGCGACCTGGCTGGGCGGGGGATCTGGACGCTGACACCGACGCCGAGCGGCACGCACGTGCGCTTCGATTGGCGTGTCGACGCGCGACGAGGATTTATCCGAGTGCTGACACCCGTGCTGCGACCGCTCTTTCGCTGGAACCACAGCTGGGCGATCGCACGCGCGAAGGAAGGATTGGAGCCGTACGCGCAGCGGCCAGTTCGCTAACCGCCTGACGCCGCGTCAACGATCCGTCCGGCGACCCTCGCCGCCGAGCGAGCGCGTCAGCCGATCTTGTTCTTCATATACGAGAGAATCGTTTTCAGCGCGCTGAAATTGTACGGCTTGATGATGTATTCAAACGCGCCCATCGCGAAGGCCAGCGCGACGGACTGCTGATCGTTGACGGCGGTCATCACCACGACTGGCAGCTCCGGTCGCAGTTCCTTGATCTTCTTCAGCGCTTCCAGCCCGTCCATGCCCGGCATTTTCAGGTCGAGCAGCACCAGGCTCGGCTCATGCTGCTTCACATCCGCCAGCCCTTCTTCGCCCGAGATCGCCGTCACCACCGTGCAGCCGCGCACCTGCAGAAACTCTTCGAGTGAGCGCAAATAGTCCGGCTCGTCGTCGATCGCGAGGATCGTGCCCGGATAATTGATCCGCTGGATTGGTTCGCTCGGCACGCCGGGCGCCTGGAGCACCCATCGGTTGACCATGGCGAGCAGCGCCTCGTCGGAGACATCGATGCGCAGATACGCCTGGATGTCGCTGACGGTGCGCGGGTCCGGCGGCTCTTCGCCCGGGTGGCCGAGAATGATGATCGGGACGTAGTCGTTGAACCGCCGGATCCAATCGGCAAATCCCCAGCCGGGCACGTCGTTGGCCAAGCTGTTGGCGATGATGAGGTGCGGCCGCTCATTGACCATCTTCTCTTTGACGGCGGCACCGTGCGAGACCGTGGTGACCACGTAGCCGTGGCGCGTGAGCAAATCGTAGAGGCGGTGACGCAGGTCGACGTCGCCGCTGACGAGCAACACTTGGCGGGCCGCGGCGGTCTTGTCGGGGCTCATCGCGTGGGGGATGTGCCGCGAGCGAGCGCGTGCCCGATCAAGCGAGAGGACGGCGCGGGTTGGCTCAGTCGTTTACCGCAGAAGCTCTTCGGTTTGGTCGACGACGTCTTTGACGATGATCGGCTTTTCGAAGAAGCCTTCGATCTTGAGGTCAGCCGCATGGAGCTCGGCGAGGTCGGACGGGTGGGCCGTGACAACGATGACTTTCGAGTCGCTGTTCACTTGGCGCACTTGGCGCAGGAACTCGTAGCCGTCCATGCCGGGCATGTGCAAGTCGAGCAGAATCAAATCCGGTTTCTCTTTGCGCTTGAGCAGCCGATCGAGCGCGGCGCGCCCGTTGAACGCGTAGTCGGTCACGAAGCCGCGCTCCTGCAGCGCGCTGGCGAGGATGTGGCACATGCGGATTTCATCGTCGACGATGAAGATGTATTTGGACGTTTGGCTACCGGTGGCGGTGCCGGCGACGGTGTGGGGGCTTTTGCCGCGGCGCTCGAGCGTGGTCTGAATGAGCGGCTCGAGGACGCTGCGGATGATGCGCCAATCATCCGGGGTTAATACAGAGAGATCGTCGGGCGTGTAGCCGAGGTGCTGCAGCACGAACCAAAACGAGTCGGGCTGAGCGGTGACTTGCGGGGGCGATTCGGTGAACAGCTCGCTCTCCGCGATGTGGAGCGCCTTGCAAATGACTTCGCGATTCTTCGGGGTGGGCTCCTGGACGCCTTTAATCCAGTTGTAGACCGTCGTGTGAGAAATTCCTGTTTTCTCCACGAGGTCCATAGGGCCGAGCCCCCGCTCTGAAAGAATTTGAGCTAGTCGCTGTCCGATCGCCATTGCTTGTGGGGTCGTGTTAGGCAGAGCCACGTTAGTTAGCTTTGTACCAATCCAAGGCACGGTTTACAAGATAAAAATACCTTTTAGCGTTACTTAATATCTGCAAATGCACGAAAGACGTTATAAAATTAAACAACATAGTTGACATCTTATCGTTTTTCGTGCAAATCTACGCCCATGACGTCGGACCGTTTAGCGCGGGTCGCAATAACGGGAATCGGTGTGGTGGCACCCAATGGCACCGGCCGAGACGAGTTTTGGCGCAACTGCTTTGCGGGCACGTCCGGCATCAAACCCATCACGCTGTTCGATACGCAGCCCTACCGATGTCACACCGGCGGCGAAATCACCGCCTTTTCGCCGGAAGACCATCTCGGCCCGAAGGGGATCCGGACGCTCGATCGCACGACGCGACTGGCGCTGGTCGCCGCCAAGTTGGCGCTCGATGACGCGAAGCTCGAGATCACGCCCGAAGCGCGCAAGGACATCGGTGTCGTGCTCGGCTGCACTATGGGCAGCGTGCGGTCGATCAGCGAATTCGATTTGGAAGGGCTGCGCGAGGGGCCGCGCTACGTCAACCCCGCGTTGTTCCCCAACGTCGTCATGAATTCTCCCGCGAGCCAAATTTCAATCCGGTTCCAACTGCGGGGTGCGAACTCGACGATCTCGACGGGGTTTTCGGCGGGGCTCGACGCGATCGGGTACGCGATGCGGCTGTTGCAACTCGGCCGCGTGAAAGCGGTGGTCGTCGGCGCCGTGGAAGAGTTGTGCCTGCAAACATTTCTCGGCTTCTATTGCCTGGGGTTGCTGGCGACCGGGGAGCTAGAATCGCGGCCGGTGTTCTCGCCGCTGCACGCGCGGCGCAGCGGCACGCTGCTCGGGGAGGGGGCGGCGGTGTTCGTGCTCGAAACGCTCGACGAGGCGCGACGGCGCGGCGCGCACGCGCACGCGGAAGTGCTCGGCTACGGGACGGCGTTTCACCCGGCGTCGATGCATCGCTGCGATCCGTCGGCGACCTCCGCGGTGAGCGCGGTGCGCGAGGCGATGAATGAGGCTCGGGTTGGGGCGCACGATATCGACTACGTCGGCGCGTGCGCGAACTCGACGCGGGCCGTCGACACCATGGACATGGCGGCCATGAAGACCGTCTTC
>OBEQ012215325.1_pt1 | contig 10935 bp, 9 predicted proteins | sample 1670901 | NCBI WGS metagenome assembly OBEQ01 (sample SAMEA104232315, study PRJEB22302) | groundwater metagenome | biome: forest; feature: aquifer; material: groundwater | place: USA | collected 2011-08-07 | depth 5.4 m | reverse complement strand
TGCAGCCCGCCGATGCGGACCGACAACGCCTCCGGCTTGAGCCGCTTTCCCGTGCACCTGGGGCACGGACGGGAGGTCATGTACCGCTCGATCTCCGAGCGCATGTAGTCCGACTCGGTCTGCTTGTACCGGCGCTCCAGGCTGGGGATCACCCCTTCGAAGGTCTCCGGGAACTCCCACACCTTGCCGTTGCGGGCGGTGTGCCGGACCATCACGCTTTCGCCGTTGGCGCCATGGAGCAGGATGTCCAGGTGCTGCTTCTTGAGCTCCTTCACCGGCACCCTGGTGGAGAAGCCGAACTTGCGGGCCACGGACTCCTGGATGGAGGCGTACCACGGGTTCATGGAGCCGGAGCGCGCCCAGGGCTGGATCGCCCCCTCGGCGATGCTCAGGGTGGTGTTGGGGATGACCATGTCCGGGTCCACCTCCAGCTTGGAGCCCAGGCCCGTGCACTCGGCGCAGGCGCCATGGGGGCTGTTGAAGCTGAAGGTCCGCGGCTCGATCTCCGGCAGGCTGATCCCGCAGTCCACGCAGGCGAAGTGCTCCGAGAACACCATCTCCTGCCCGTCCACGATGGAGATGACCACGACGCCGCTGCCCAGCTTCAGCGCCGTCTCCACCGAGTCCGCGATGCGCGTGTGCTGCCCCTCCTCGCCCTCCTGGATGGCCAGCCGGTCCACCACGGCCTCGATGTCATGCCACTTCTGCTTGTCCAGCGCGATCGTCTCGGAGAGGTCGCGGGTGGCCTTGTCGACCCGGACGCGGACGTAGCCCTGCTTGCGGAGCTGCTCGAAGATGGCCAGGTGCTCGCCCTTCTTGTGGCGGACCATGGGCGCCAGCACCAGAAACCGCGTCCCAGCGGGCAGCGCCAGCACGGCGTCGACGATCTGCTGGACGGTCTGCCGCGCGATGAGCTTGCCGCAGTTGGGGCAGTGGGGCTTGCCCACCCGGGCGAAGAGCAGGCGCAGGTAGTCGTAGATCTCCGTGACGGTGCCGACGATGGACCGGGGGTTGTGGCTCACCCCCTTCTGGTCGATGGAGATGGCGGGGCTGAGGCCATCGATGTAGTCCACGTCCGGCTTGTCCATCCGCCCCAGGAACTGCCGCGCATAGGCGCTTAGCGACTCGACGTAGCGTCGCTGGCCCTCGGCGTAGATGGTGTCGAAGGCCAGGGAGCTCTTGCCGGAGCCGGAGAGGCCGGTGATGACGGTCAGCTTGTCCCGGGGGATGCGGACGTCGATGTTTTTGAGGTTGTGCTCGCGGGCGCCCTTGACAAAGATCTCGTCCAGAGGCATGCGGGGTGGTCTCCATTACGACGGGTCAGGCACCATTTTACAGCGAGCGGGGGGGAGGGGCATAGGCGGACAGCGACTCCACGTAGCCCCGCTGGCCCTCGGCGTAGATGGTGTCGAAGGCCAGCGAGGACTTGCCCGAGCCCGAAAGCCCCGTGATGACCACGAGCTGGTCGCGGGGGATCTCGAGGTCGATGTTCTTGAGGTTGTGCTCGCGGGCGCCCTTGATGAGGATCCGGTCGCTGGCCATGCCCCTACGTCCGCCCGAGCGCGAGAACCTTTCGGCTCAACTCGACATCGCGAAGGATCTTTCGACGAATGGGCACCGTAGCGACGAGGGATCCTCCTTCGTGTCGCTCGACGACACCAGTGAATTCTCGCACGTTGGTCTCCTGGTGGCCTAACACCGTGCCGTCCGTAGATCGGATGGCCTCGTCAGTCGAGCCCGAACCACCGCTGCCTATTGTGTCAAGTAGGCCGGGGACCGGCAAGCCGAAGCGCGCTCGACGCGGCGGCGCGGCTGGGAGCACCCCGCGATGCGGACCGACGATGGATCGGCCCACACGCGCCGCCCCCAGGCGCTGGTATGTACGCGGCATGCCCCGTCGCATGGTTCCTTGGCCGCGATGAGGTCCCACGCACGTCGATGACGTATCCTTCTTTGGGCATTACCGTCGGCCGTGCTCTAGCGGTACCGCGGGGATATGGCTCCTGCGACCGCGACATACCAGCCCCGCGCGACCGAGCGGGGTGTCCTTCACACGGTCATCCGCCGGCACCTGGAGACGTTCCTCGCGGAGGCCGCCCGCCGCGCCCCCGGCGGGAGCCTGCCGGAGTTCGTGGAGCAGGAGTTCCGCGAGTTCTTGACGTGCGGGGTCCTCGCTCACGGCTTCGCGCGCGTGCGCTGCGACACGTGCGCCCTCGAGCGGCTGGGGCCCTTCTCGTGCAAGGGGCGCGGGTTCTGTCCGAGTTGCGGCGGCCGACGGATGACGGAACGGGCGGCGCGCCTGGTGACTGAGGTGGTGCCGCGGGTGCCAGTGCGCCAGTGGGTGCTGAGCTTGCCGTATCGGCTGCGTTACCATCTCGCGTGGGAACCACGAGCTGTGCCGGGCGGTGCTCGGCGTCTTCGCGCGGGCGCTGCTCGAGTTCTACCGCCGGCGCGCGCGCCGGGACGGGATGGCGAACGGCCGGACGGGTACCCTCCCGTCTGATCGCCTCATCGCCCGCCCCTCCGCCTTGACAGGCCGGGCGCCGCGGCGCTATGTCTTCGACCGTGTGCTGGGTTGGGCGCCGGCCCCCGGCCCCGACGGTAAGCTCTTCGTGGGTTGTCGGGAGCGCGCCCTCGCATGCCATGTGGTCGGAGGCGCCCCGGTCGGGGGCGCGGCGGCGCGCCTCCCGATGCCGAGAATGGCGTTTATGTCGCCTAGCCTCGCAACCGACGAGCTCGGTTCGCCCGCCGCCGGCCCGGGCCGGACTCTCGGGGCGCGGCGACCGTTCGGGGCGACGGCTCGCCGAGGCCGACCGGGGCGCCTTGACCCGAGCGCAGCCCGCTACGTCAGGTCCCGGCCGTCACACGACGACATCGGGCTCCCGCAACTTCCGTTCAGGGAGGATAGGGGCTAGTATTCCCCGCGATGCTCGCCCCTGAGGAGCGGCTGTCCCGGCCAGCGCTGGTCGTGGTCGACATGCAGAACGATTTCGTCCGCGTGGGCGCGCCGCTCGAGGTGCCCGACGCGCGCGCCACGATCGCGCCCCACCGGGCCCTCCTCGCCGCGTTCCGCCGGCGCGGGCTCCCCGTTGTCTACACCAAGTTCATCACCTGGCCGTCGTACACGCTGCTCTGGGAGTGGTCGCCCGAGTGCCGGCCGCCGACCCGCTGCTGCTGGAAGGGACACCGGCGCTTCTATCCAGACGTCGGCCAGGAGCTCGATTGCACCGACGTCATCGAGGAGCTGTCCCCCGAACCGGGCGACATCGTCATCGACAAGCTCGGGTACGGCGCCTTCCACGGCACCCCCCTCGCCGACCTGCTGCGGGGGCGGGGCGTCGAGTCGCTCGTGATCGCGGGCACCGTGACCCAGATCTGCGTCGAGGAGACGGCCCGGCAAGCGTTCCACCACGGCTTCCGGACCACGCTGGTCGCCGACGCCGTGTCCTCCTTCGCGCCCGACCTCCACGCGGCGACGCTCAAGAACTTCGCGCTGAAGTTCGGCTGGGTGGAGTCGAGCGAACACCTCCTCGCGCTCCTGAAGTGACATGCCCCCCGCCCGCCGATCCGCGCGGCTGACCGAGCGCGGGATCTACGGCGTCCTCGCGCTCGCGCTCGGCGCGGCCGGCGTGATCCCGGAGTTCCGGGCCCCCGACAACCTCGCCAACGTGGCGACCCAGTCCACGGCCCTCGCCGTCCTCGCCCTCGGCCAGACCTTCGTGATCCTCGGCGGCCTCATCGACCTCTCGATCGGCCAGCTCGCGGGCCTGATCGTCGTGGTCGTCTGCGACGCCGGGGCCGGCCGCGACGCGATGGCGGCGCCCGCGATCCTGCTCGCGCTGGGGCTGGGAGCCGGGAGCGGCCTCGTCACCGGCCTCCTCAACAACCGCCTCCGGATCCATCCGCTCATCCTGACCTTCGGCCTGATGAGCGTCCTCCAGGGCGTCATCTTCACCTACACGGACCGGAGCGTCGGCCGGGTTCCCCCGGCGATCGCCTGGCTCGCCGACGGGCGGCTCCTGGGCCTGCCGGTGGCCCCCCTCCTCGTGCTCGTCCTGGCCGCGGGCGCGCACCTGACGCTCACCCGCACCCGGTTCGGCCTGCACGTCCACGCCGTGGGCGGGAGCCGGGACAACGCGCGGCGCGCCGGCATCGACACCGAGCGCGTGGTGGCGAGCGTCTTCGTGATCTCGGGCCTGAGCGCGGCCGTGGCCGGGCTCCTGCTGGCGGGACGGCTCGGCGTCGGCTACCCCCACGCGGGGGCCGGGTTCGAGCTCGACGCGATCGTCGCCGTCGTGCTGGGCGGCACCTCGCTCGCCGGAGGCCGGGGCAGCATCGCCGGCACCCTCGCCGCCGTTCTGCTGCTCGGCCTCGCCAGCAACGTGCTCAACCTCCTGCAGATCTCCTCGTTCGTGCAGATGCTGCTCAAGGGGCTCATCGTGATCGGCGCCATCCTGGTCAACCAGCCCGGCCGGCGGAGCGCGTTCGCGTGAGCGCGCCGGCAGGCAGCGCCCGCGCGAGCGCGGCGGCGATCGTCGCCGGGCTCCGCGCCGCTCGGGTCGAGCGGCACGCGATCTGGCTGGTGCTCCTGACCCTGCTCGGCGTGACCGTCCTGTTTTCGGACGCCTTCCTCCAGCCCGCGTACCTCTTCAACATGGTGCGCCAAGCCGCGCCCGTCGGCGTGGCGGCCCTCGGCGTCACCCTGGTGATGATCATGGGCGGCGTCGATCTCTCGGTCGGGGCCGTGATCTCGCTGACGGCCGTGGTCGCGGCCGTGCTGATGGACGGCCAGGCGGGCAACGTCGGCTATGCGCTGGCCGTCACCCTGGCCATCGGGGCGGCCATCGGTCTGGCCAACGGTCTCCTGATCGCCGGGAGCGGCGTGTCCCCCTTCATCCTGACGCTCGGGGCCGCCGTCGCCGTCTACGGGCTGACCCAGATCTACTCCGGCGGCACCGCGCGCGGCATCGTGGCTCCGGGCTTCCGCGAGTTCTTCAACCACCGGATCGGCGGCCTCGTCCCCGTTCTGGCGCTGCTCTTCCTCGTCCTCGCCGCCCTGGCCACCCTCGTCCAGAAGACCACGCGCTACGGGCGGAGCCTCTATCTCGTCGGGAGCAATCCCCGGGCGGCCCGGCTGGCGGGCCTCCCGATCGCCCGGCTGACGGTCGCCACCTACACGCTCTCCGGCCTGCTGGCCGCCCTCGGCGGCATCGCGCTGCTCGCCCGCTCGGGCGTCTCCAGCACCTTCGCCGGGCGCGGCTTCGAGTTCGACGCCCTCGCCGCCGTCGTCCTGGGCGGCACCACCTTCGAGGGCGGCCGGGGCGGGATCGGCGGCACGGTCGCCGGGCTCATGGTCCTCTTCGTGGCGTTCAATCTCGTCAACATCCTCGGGCTCAACTACAATGTGCAGCGGATCGTCGCGGGCGTGATCATCATCGCCGCCTCGGCGGCGCACACGCGCCTCGCGTCCGGCCAATGACGAGGAGCCACGCGCCGCTTCTCACCACACATCGGGAGGGACCTCGATGAAGACGCGACTCGCCCCAATCTTCGCCGCCCTGCTCCTGACCGCCCTCGCGCTGCCACTCGCCGCTCTCGCCCAGGGGACCCAGGCCGGGCGAGTCCAGGAAACGGTGGCGACGGCGCGGTTCAAGAAGGCCCCGCCCTACCGCGTCGGCGTCGCCGCCGGCTATCTCAGCAACTCGTGGGTGGTCTTCTGTCTCCAGCACGTCCGGTACGAGGCCTCCCGGCACAAGGAGATCTCCGAGGTCCTGGTGACCGACGCGGGCTTCAACCCCGCCAAGCAGGTGGCCGACATCGAGGACCTGATCAGCAAGAACGTCAGCGTGATCCTCTACTGGCCGGTCGACGAGAAGGCGATCCAGGGGGCCCTGGAGAAGGCCGTCGCCCGGGGCATCCCGACCGTCAACACCGGCGGCGGCTTCACGTACAGCCCCGGGACCGTGGCGAACGCCTTCATCGACCAGGTCGTCCTCGGCGACATGGTCGCCCGCCAGCTCTTCAAGGACATGGGCGGCAAGGGCAAGATCATCGCGATGCTGCCGATCGCGGGCACCACGGCGGCGGTGGACCAGCTCGCGGCCCTGAAGGCCGCCATGAAGGAGTTCCAGCAGATCGAGCTCCTGAGCGCGGAGTACGGGGACTGGAACCGCGCCAAGGCCAAGCAGATCACCGAGAACCTGCTCCAGCGCCACCCGCGGATCGACGGCGTCTTCTCGCCCGCAGGCCAGATGTCGATCGGCGTCGCCGAGGCCTTCGAGGAAGCGGGGCGACTGAAGGAGGTCGTCATGTCGCCGGGCGACGAGTACAACGGCTGGCTCAAGTGGGTGGCGGCGCACAAGCAGGGCGGCGCCGTGACCTTCCCGACCCGCGTCGGGCAGGAGGCCGTACGCCTCGGCCTCCGGATCCTGAACGGCCAGCCGGTGAAGCGGGGCCTCATCGTCCCGTCCGAGTACGTACCGCCGGCCCGCAACTCGCGCTACGTGGAAGCCAGCCGGCCGGACGACTGGTGGGCCAGCACGCTTCCCGAGGAGTGGAAGCCGCGGTGACGGGGGGGGCGGGATCGGTGGCGTTCCTCGACGTCCGGAAGCTGTCGAAAGCTTTCCCGGGCGTGATCGCCCTCGACGGCGTCGACCTCTCCGCCGAGGCCGGCGAGGTCCACGCCCTCGTCGGGGCGAACGGCGCGGGCAAGTCCACGCTCATGAACGTGCTCGCCGGGGTGCACGCCCCGACCGCGGGGGAGCTCCGCCTGGCCGGGGTGCCGGTCTCGTTCGGCTCCCCCCGCGCCGCCCGGGAGGCCGGCGTGAGCATCGTCTACCAGGAGAGCAGCGCCATCCCCGAGATGACCGTGGCCGAGAACATCTTCCTGGGCCGCGAGCCGACGACCCGCCGCGGTCTTGTCGACCGGCAGCGTCTCCACGACGAGACCCGGCAACTCCTCGACCGCCATCGCCTGCCCCTCGACCCCACCGCGCCCGTCGGTCGTCTCAGCGTGGCGGCCCAGCAGCTCGTCGAGATCGCGAGGGCGCTCTCCGTCGCGGCCCGGGTGCTCATCCTGGACGAGCCGACGGCCGTGCTCTCGGTGGCCGAGCAGCGGAATCTCTTCAAGATCATCGCAAGCCTGAAGGGCCCGCGCTTGCTGATCCTGTACGTCTCCCACCGGCTGGAGGAGATCTTCGCCATCGCGGATCGCATCACGGTGCTGCGCGACGGGCGTCGGGTGGCGACGGTGGCGACGGCCGACGTGAGCCAGGCGGATCTCGTGCGACTCATGGTCGGTCATCCGGTGCGCGAGAAATTCTCCCTGCCGACACCGGCCCCGGCGCCGCCCCTGCTCGAGGCGCGCCTCACCGGCCGCGCCACGCGGCTCGAGGTGCGGGGCGGCGAGATCCTGGGGCTGGCGGGGCTCGTCGGCGCCGGACGGTCACGGCTCGGGCGCGGCCTCGGCGGGCTTCATCCGATCGACCTCCGCGTCGATGGCCGGCCCGTCCGCCTCCGATCACCGGCCGACGCGCTGGCCCGGGGCATCGTGTACCTGACCGAGGACCGCCAGCGCGAAGGCCTGTTCGCCAATCTCTCCGTCCTCGTCAACGCGACCGCGGCCGCCCTGCCTCGCCTCTCTCCATTTGGCGTCGTGCGGCGGGCGGAGGAGCGGCGGGCCGGCGCGGCGATCCTCGAGCGGCTCCGACTCGTCGCTCGCTCGCTGGCCGCGCCCGTGCGCCAGCTGAGCGGCGGAAACCAGCAGAAGGTGATCTTCGGACGGGCGCTCCTGTGCCGGCCGCGGGTCCTCGTCTGCGACGAGCCCACGCGCGGGGTCGACGTGGGCGCCCGGGACGAGATCTACGAGCTGCTGCTCGAACTGGCGCGCCAGGGCGTCGCCATCGTCCTCATCTCCTCCGATCTGAAGGAGGTGCTGGCGCTGAGTCACCGCATCCTGGTCATGCGGGACGGCGCGGCCGTCCGCGAGTTCGCGGGCGGCGAGGCGAGCGAGCACGACGTCCTCCTGGCGGCGATGGGGCCCGTCGCGGGAGCGGCGTAGTGCCGGCGCGCATCGCGGTCGTCCAGATGGATTGCGTCCTGGGCCAGGTGGCGCCCAACCTGGACAGGATCGGCCATTTCGCCGAGGAAGCCGCGCGGGCCGGCGCGGGGCTCGCGCTGTTTCCGGAGTGCGCCACGACGGGCTCCTTCATCGCCGACCGTCTGGCGGAGCTCGCCGAGCCCCCGGATGGTCCGGTGATGGCGCGCCTGGCCGAAACCGCCCGGCGGCATCGCCTGCACCTCGCGATCGGCCTCGTTCTCGCCGAGGGCGGCCGCTTCTACGACGCCCAGGCCCTGTTTTCGCCCGGCGGCGACGTGCTCGGCATCTACCGCAAGGTCCACCTGTTCGCCGCCGAGCGGCAATGGTATGCCGCGGGCGACGCGCCGCTCGTCGTCGACACCGCGCTCGGCCGCATCGGAATGACGATCTGCTACGACCTGATCTTCCCCGACTACATCCGCCGGCTGGTCGGCCTCGGCGCCGACATCATCATCAACAGCACCGACTGGATCGCCGACGACTACCAGACGACCGTCTGGGGCTGGGGCGGCCGGACCACACAGGGCCTGGCGGCCACGCGGGCCCTGGAAAACGTCACCTTCGTGGCGATGGCCAACCGGGTCGGCTGCGAGGCCGGGTTCCAGAGCCTCGGCTGGAGCGCCATCGCGAGCCCGTCCGGCCAGGTCCTGGCCGGCCTGCAGGGGGACGAGGGCATCGCCGTCGCCCCGATCGCGCTCGACAGCCCCGACCTCGCCCGGTGGCGTGCCATCGCCACCTACCGCGCCGACCGCCGCCCCTCCCTCTACGGATGAAGCTCCCTCTCGGCCGGACCGTCCCGGACCGGGATCGGCTCGCCCCGCGGGGTCATCGTAGAAGAGGTAGGCGACTCGGACGACGTCGAGATCCTGGAGATCTACTCGCCCGCCGGACGCTTTCGCCCGGTGGTCTCAGCAGGCGCGCTTGAGCTCGGGCAGCGCTCCGCGGATCCGTCCCTGATGAAAGATCAGCTCACGGCTGTCCAGCGCTACCCGGAGCTCGGCGATGTCGCCTTGGAAGAGCCTGCCTTCACGGCCGAGGACGCAGCGGCCGACCTCCGCCGCCGGGAGCGCATCGACCACGAGGCGCGCCGCGGCCATCAGGGCATGCCAACGCCGCGATAAGTCTGCGGGGTCGGGCGGCGCCTCAGCGAACGACAGGGCCAGGACTTCGGCGGCGGAGTACCGCGCAGATCGCGAGGCCTGGGCGAGGATCCCATCCGGGCTGAAAGCCGGGTCCTTGCCGGAGGCCGCCCATGCCAGATACCCGAGAGGCTGGACGCGCTCGCCGGCGTGAATGAGATCGACCCAGTCGCGTACCTCCAGGCGCCCGATCAGGGCCAAGACCTTGTGCGTGGCGAGGTCGAACGGGTGCAGGGTCAGCCCGAGGTCCGGGTGCCGGACGAGCGGGAAGAACCGGTAGGCGCTGTCCCGAGCCCATTCCATCAGCACCGTCTCGGCATGCTTGCCGATCTCCGCCTCGACGAAGGCAGGACGTTCCCGGACGACGCGGACGTCGAAGCCGTGCTCCTGCAGCAGCCGCCGGTCGGCCGCCCAGCTGGCCTCCAGGGCTTCGTCGGTGTCGTGGAAGAGGTCGATGTCCCGGGAGACACGGGACGTGCCGAGCAGCTCGCCGAGGGCGACGCCTCCCGCGACGTAGCTCTCCCCGGAGGCCACGCGGTGCTCGGCTACGAGCCGGCAGACGTTTCGCTGGAACTCTGTAAGAGCCACTGTCGGACCTCCGCCGCTCGGCGAAAGGCGCTCAGATCACCGTGACGCCCGATGTACGCGAGGACCCGCAAGCGCTCCTCGGGGGTCGCGGGGTAGTAGTCGTCTCGCAGGAACCAGAGGCACCGACGGCGGTACTCGTCCACCAGTCGGTTGACCGCCTGGGCTGCCGCGTCTGCCGCCTGACTCATCGTGATGCCGAAGCTACCAGCAAGGCCGGAGCTCCGCCAAGGGAATCGGCCAAGCTGGCGCCGCCACTTCGATCTGTATCGGCACATGCGCTTCTCGACTCCGGTGCACCGTGCGCACCGGCGTGAGGATGGCGTGTGGGAGATCACGCCGGACCACGGCGAGCGCATGGAGTTCGACGCGCAGGTCGTCGCCAACGGTGCTCGAACGGCCTCCGCTCTCAGGCGGGCCGGGGGCCGGCAAGCCGCAGCGCGCTCCACGCGGCGGGCGCGGCGAGGACCGCCGGGTACGCGGCCAGCGCCGAGCCGCCGCCGAAGAGCCGGCCGCCGAGCGCGACGCCGGCGAACACGGCCAGCCCGACGCCGCAGGCGAGCGCACGCGCGCGCGGCGGAACGCCCGCGGGCGCCAGCGCGAGCGGCCCCAGCGTCGACGCGAGGAGGCCGAGGCCTAGCACGAGGAGCGTCCACGGATCGCGCGGCCAGAGGCTCGCCGCGGTGGCGCTGCCGAGCACGACGACCCACAGCGGGACGTCGCGCCCGAGCTCGCCGGCGCTCCGGTCGCAGGCGGCGAGGCGCTCGCGGAGCCCGGCGGCGCCCACGGCGAACAGCGCGATGACGGCGACGATGACGAGCCCGCTCAGCCGCCGGCCCCACGGCTCGCCGAGCGCGCGCGCGGGCAGCTCGGTGAGCGCGCCGGCGCGGGCGGCGCCGAGGAAGAGGTCGGGCGCCGCGCGGGCGGCGTAGATCGCCCAGCCCTCGGCCCAGCCGACCCCCGCCAGCAACAGCGCGAGCGCCACGGCGAGGCGGCGGCGCGGCGGGGGGGGGGGCGCCCCCCGGGGCCGGCGGGGGCCCGCCGCCCCCCGCGGCGAACAGCGCGATGACGGCGACGAGGACGAGCCCGCTCAGCCGCCGGCCCCACGGCTCG
>OBEQ010410753.1_pt1 | contig 10936 bp, 9 predicted proteins | sample 1670901 | NCBI WGS metagenome assembly OBEQ01 (sample SAMEA104232315, study PRJEB22302) | groundwater metagenome | biome: forest; feature: aquifer; material: groundwater | place: USA | collected 2011-08-07 | depth 5.4 m | reverse complement strand
CGCGGGAATGACGATCTGGCTTAACGTTAATCCACTGATCATTTTGTTAGACGCTCTTAGTTTTTTGATTGCAACAGCTAGAACACCAGTTGTCTCAGCCGTTTTAACGCTGAGCCTAGGTATTTCTCAATCTGCGTGCCTGACGCATAATGCGCGACGATTTTTTCCATCGTGTTATTGGTCAGGCGAATAAAAAAATCTTGCTGCGCAGGGGTTAATTGCTGTTGTTCAAACGCTTCATTAATATTTGATAACAGATCATCAATGATAGCGGAAGTCTGTTTCTCGTGTTCATTAAACTGGTCTTTAACCTCGGTAAAGGCGTTTTGCAGTGCGTGCAGTTCATTATCAATTTTGGTTGTGAGCGTGGGTTGTTGAGCCATTTCGATATTGAGCACTTGAATCCTGGCTTGCGCGCCGGTGATCAACGAGGCGATATGCTCTTGCATACGACCGCTTTTTGCCTGATCTTCAATGGGCATATTTTTGACAATCAGCGAAATGACATCAAAATAAAACGAGGAGTGGGTATTAAAGGTGACGATGCGTTGTTTATGATTGAGTTTAGTGAGCAATTCAGCTTCTAAGGGCGAACACACCACGCCGTCGCCGGTTAAGTTGACGACTTCATATTTACCCCGCAGCTGCACGCTGGCTTTTAAGCCAAATTCCGCCAGGGTTTTTAGCAGTAAATTCGCCACAGCATAATAGCTGTCGCAAACAAAACTCGCTTTTAAAAATTCAATGACCATCCCCAGTTCAGCATTGTAAGAAAGTACTGTGTGCGCGACCAACGTCGCTTCTTCAATGCGCCGGCGATTCGTTTCGCGGAAGGTTAAGGTCGCGTTAACTTTGCTGATGACCTCGCGAATGTTATAGGGCTTTGTCAGGTAATCATCACCACCGGCTTCATAGCCTTTGAGTTTATCTTCGATTTCATCGTAGGCGCTGAGAAATAACACGGGAATGTCGCAGTACTCTGGCATTGATTTTAATTGGTAACAAACATCGTAGCCATTAAGCCCCGGCATACTGACATCCAGCAGAATGATGTCCGGGTTCACCTGGGTAACCTGTTCCAAACATTCTTTGCCCGATGTTGCGCAGTACACGTCGTATTTTGTTTCGAGCGCCCGCCGCATCAGCATGATATTGGGTGGTTGGTCGTCGGCGATCAATACTTTTGAACGTCCTTCTGCCATGAATAGTCAACTCCTGATAATGATCACTTCATTGCTTTTATGAGTATAGTCTTAATACAAGGAGCGAGGTTAATCTAGGCTGAGCCCAGATTGTGCAGTCCCTTCAAAGGGCCTACTTTTGGTGAATAAGTAGTTGAACAAATAGTTGATTGTGCGGATAGCTCGAGCTCCAAAGTGTATGTGAGACTTGCGACCTCGCTTTTGGTACGATTCGCGTTTTACTGTAATGACAAAACTTAATAACGAGGAACAAATGACAGCAAGCGATTTGGGCTTAGATCCTCAGACACCAGTGTTAGTTGGAGTAGCTGTATGTAATCAACAGGCCGAAGATCCGGCTGCCGGTCAAGAAGCCTTTCAACTGATGGCTAAGGCACTACAGGCTGCCGCAGCGGATGCGGGTAATCCGCTTTTATTAGCCGACGCCGACAGCATCATGGTCCCTCAAGGTACCTGGCAATACAGCGATGCGGCGCGTTTAGTTGCCGATGCAGTTGGCGCTACCAAAGCAAAAACAGTCTTGGCGCAAATCGGCATATTGCAGCAAACCTTACTCAATGATGCGTGTCGCGCTATAGCCGCGGGGGAACAAGATATTGTTCTCGTCATCGGCGGTGAAACGAAATACCGCAATTTACGCAGTTCTATTCTAGGGCAGCCGGTACAAGAGACGCTGCAGAAAGGTGTGCTGCCCGATCAGGTGTTAACACCCGAGGAAGAACTTTGGTCGACCGCCGAGGCCGCCAGTGGTCTGGCGATGCCAGTGGGTTACTACACCATTATGGAAAATGCGTTGCGTTATTCTCAAGATCAAAATATTGATGACCATCGCGATGAGATTGCTGAACTTTGCGCGTCTATGTCAGCGGTCGCGCAAAACAATCCGCAGGCGTGGAATCGAGATCCCATAGCCGCCAGCGCCATTCGCAATGAAGAAGGCAAAAATAAAATGCTGGCCTTCCCCTACACTAAATTACACAACTCGCAGTGGAACGTTGATCAAACCGCAGGACTGATTTTCTGTTCGGTTGCAGTGGCGGAAAAAATGGGCGTGCCGCGAGAGAAGTGGATTTTCCCGCTGGCTGGCACCGAGTCAAATCATATGGTGACGTTATCTGCGCGCAAAGAATTGCATCGCAACCCAGGCATGGCGATCGCGGGTAAGCGAGCGCTCGAACTTGCCGGCATTGATATTGATGCGATCAAGTATTTGGAGTTGTACAGTTGTTTTCCTGTTGCGGTCAGAATTCAACAAAACGAACTGGGAGTTGCTCCCAATAAACCTGTCACGGTCACAGGTGGTATGACCTTCGCCGGTGGTCCACTGAATAATTTTGTGTTCCAGGCTCTTGTGCGAATGGCAGAAGTGTTGCGGGCCGATCCTGGTACGACTGGGCTTGTCAGCTGCGTCAGTGGCATGATCACCAAACAGGGGTTTGGCCTCTATTCAACTGAACCCATAAATGGCGGCTTTCAGTTTCAAGATGTTTCTGCCGAAGTAGCCGCTAACACCACAACCTGTAGCATTCTTGAGGGTTATCAGGGTTCGGCGACAATTGCTGGTTATACCGTCTTATACAATCCTGGTGCTCCGACACGGGGGGTTATTGTTGCCGATACGCCAACAGGCGAGCGGGTAATTGCTTATACTGAAGATCCTGAATTGACGGCATTAATGGTGGCAGAGGAGTTTTGTGGTGAAACGGTTGTTATTTGTGGCGACAACACCTTTTGTTAACGCCGAGCATCTTGAATAGCGTTAACTAATTCACATACGGTGGGCTACTACGCACCAGCCTGTTGCAATAAAAAAGGTTGTCTACAACCCCATCAAATTGCCTATGATGGAGGCTCCTGCTGATAAGGAGATCGCCGTGATAATAATAAGAGGGCGCGCGATCATAGATGCGCCAATAAGAACGGTTTTTCATATTTTGACAGATTTGTCGTCTTACGCTGAATGGAACCCTTGGGCTATCAAGGTTGATGGTGAAGCCAAAGAGGGGGAAGTCATTTGTGTAAAGGCCGGTAACACCCCACAAAAAATTCACAACTATCAACACCGAGTTCTCTCGGTCAAATCGAACAGCGAGCTTGTCTGGTGCGACACTGGCTGGGTGACTACATTCGCCTGCGCGAAAAGAATTCGTTCTCTCGAGGCTTTAGATCATGGTCGCTGCGTTCTGGTTTCTACTTTAGAGATAACCGGAATCTGTTCGCGTTTGATTGGTCTGGTTTATGGTTGCGCGATACAACGCCATCTATTGAAAGAGCTTGCCGCGCTTGCGGCACGCGCTGAATTAATGAGCTCGCGTCACTGGTCCTTTTCTTAATATGGAGATCTAGTGCGGGAGGTTTAGTTTTTCAGCAAAAAATTTCTCCCCGATTTAATTTTTTTTACAGCTCCTTGGTCCACATCTGGTGCGCGAAAAAAAATCTGCGGGCACCAATTGTGCCACTCGTATGACAACTACTCAGGGCTTATTCTTGGCAAAATTAGAGGTTGTGCTATTTTATAACTGAGCGCTATTTTCACCCCTCTTTATCCCCCCGATCAGTAAATTTTTATTGCTCTAACCACTGAATTTCGTTAACTTCTAATTTCCATATCTTGTGTTTGTCTACTATATTAAACACTACATATGGTGGAGTTATCTCCACTTTAAAGTAAATGGGCACCGTTTTAACATTAAGCAATCACATTGGCGGGACAGATGGAACTATCAGCAGCTGAGCAGCTTCAGGAACCACAATCAACAACAAAAACCATTTCCTATCAAGATGCTTCCCTGGATATTTGGGATAGTAAATATCGATTGAAAGATCATCACGGCAATCCTGTTGATGCGAACATCGATGCAACTTTTAAACGCGTGGCGAAAGCACTCGCTGAAATAGAAACCAGCAAGAGCAAACAAAAACATTGGGAAGAAAAATTTCTTTGGGCGCTGCGCAAAGGCGCCTTACCTGCTGGCCGCATTATGGCCAATGCTGGGGGGCACGACTACAAACCTGAGACCTCCACTATCAACTGTACAGTTTCTGGCACTATCGAAGATTCCATGGATGGCATCTTGTCGAAAAATAAAGAAGCTGGCCTAACACTCAAAGCAGGTTGTGGTATCGGTTACGAATTTTCTAGTCTGCGCCCTAAAGGATCTTATGTTTCCGGTGCCGGTGCGCAAACCTCGGGTCCTCTATCCTTTATGGATATTTTTGATAAAACCTGTTTTACCGTGTCCTCCGCTGGCGGCCGTCGCGGCGCGCAGATGGCAACGTTTGATATCAGCCATCCCGATGTGTTGGATTTTATCCGCGCCAAACGGGAAAACGGCCGCTTGCGCCAATTTAATTTGTCGCTGTTAATTACCCGTGAGTTTATGGAGGCCGTCATCAACGGTGATGAGTGGCCCTTATCCTATCCGATCACCAGTAAAGAGTTGCTGCAAAAAGGTGTCACCCTGGATGATGCTGAACTGATTGTGTGGCGCGATCTGCCTTACGAAGGTCCTTACCATTACAACGCCAAGGGCCAGGTGGCGTGTTACATCAGCAAACGCATGCCCGCGGCGCGCATATGGGACTTGATTATGTCCTCGACCTACGATTATGCCGAGCCAGGATTTATCTTGATCGATGAGGTCAATGAGCAGAATAACAACTGGTTCTGCGAAAATATTCGCGCCACCAATCCTTGCGGCGAACAACCCCTGCCACCCTACGGCAGCTGTTTGTTAGGTTCGATCAATTTAACGCAATTTGTGAGTGAGCCGTTTACCGCGAATGCCCGTTTTGATTGGCAATCTTTCCGCGAAGCTGTGGGTATTTTTACGCGCATGCTCGATAACGTCGTCGAGGTCAACGGCTTGCCGTTGGAACAACAGCGTGTGGAGATTATGCATAAGCGCCGTCACGGTATGGGTTATCTCGGCCTGGGCTCCGCTATGGCGATGTTGCGCATAAGATATGGCAGCGCAGATTCACTGCAGTTTACCGATCAGGTGACAAAAGAGTTAGCCTTGACCGGCTGGCGTGTTGGCCTGGATTTAGCGAAAGAGAAAGGCGTTGCGCCGGTGCTTGAAGAAGAATTTGCAGTGACCGCAGCGATGTTAGTGCGTCGGCCAGAAATGGCGCAAGATGGTTTTAAAGTGGGCGATAAAGTGAAGGGCAAGGTTCTCCACGCCAAATACAGCCGTTACATGCAAAAAATTGCCAAAGAAGATCCGCAGTTGGTCGAAGCTCTGGCGGAATTTGGCTGTCGTTTTACGCACCACAGTTCTATCGCTCCCACGGGTACTCTGTCGCTGTCATTGGCCAACAATGTCAGCAACGGTATTGAGCCGAGTTTTTCGCACCAATATTCCCGTAACATTATTCGTCAGGGCAAAAAATCCAAAGAGAAAATTGACGTTTATTCCTACGAGTTGCTTGCCTATCGCACGCTTATCAATGAAAATGCCAACGGCTTGGATAGCAGTACCTTGCCTGATTACTTTATCTCTGCCGATGATATTACGCCGATGCAACATGTGGATGTACAGGCGGCTGCGCAGCAATGGATAGACTCATCTATTTCTAAAACAGCGAATGTCCCGACAGATTTTCCCTACGGCGATTTTAAAGATATTTATCTTTATGCCTATAAAAAAGGTTTAAAAGGCTGCACCACTTTCCGCTTTAACCCCGAGGTGTTCCAAGGCGTATTAGTTAAAGAGAAAGACTTGGAAAATACACTCTATAAATTCACCTTGGACGATGGTTCGGAAGTGGAATTAAAGGGCAACGAGGAAGTCGAATACGACGGTGAGATTCATTCTGCAGCTAACCTCTACGACGCGTTGAAAGAAGGCTATTACGGTAAACTTTAAAAACGGATTCGGATCATGGCTATTAAGATCGACAAAAAAATTGTCAAATACAATGTAAAAGACCTCGCGACTGCCAAACAAGAAATGGCCGATAAAGAGCGAGAGCAAGAGAGAGAGAAGGCTGCGCTAAAACTTAGCATTGAGTCTAATATTCAGTACATGCATGAAAGCGTCGAGCGCCCTGAAATATTGATGGGTACGACCTACAAAATTAAGACGCCTTTGTCTGAACATGCGCTCTATATCACCATCAATGATATCGTTCTCAACCCTGATACTGAGCACGAACATCGCCGCCCATTTGAGGTATTTATCAACTCAAAAAATATGGATCATTTTCAATGGGTGGTGGCGTTAACGCGGGTTATCTCTGCAGTATTTCGCAAAGGGGGTGATGTTACTTTCTTGGTGGAAGAGCTTAAAGCGGTATTTGATCCGCAGGGCGGCTACTTCAAACGCGGTGGCAAATATGTGCCTTCGTTGGTTGCCGAGCTGGGCATGGTGATTGAGAGCCATATGAAGATGTTGGGTTTGATCACCGACACGGAAATGGATGCGCATCGCAAAGCGATGATCGAAGATAAGAAAAAAGCCATTGCTGCGGCGGAGTCTGCCTCTGCCTCAGCAAAAAGTACAGATGACGATGGTGATTTCCCCGCAAGCGCTGAACTTTGCAATAAATGTCACACCAAAGCCTCGGTGATGATGGATGGCTGCATGACCTGTTTGAGCTGTGGCTATTCGAAGTGTGGTTAATGCTATTCAACTCGTGGCTAATGCCGGAAGAGCATTTGTAGGATGGGTGGAGCGAAGCGTAACCCATCGGTTTTAGAAAATTGAATTTGATGGGTTACGCTTCGCTCCACCCATCCTACATATAATAAGTTATAAAAATTATAAGTTACAAAAATTCCAGCAAAATCTCATTCAACGCATCCGGCGCTTCTTCCGGCACAAAATGCCCACAGGCAATGCCCCTGGTCTGTAAATTCGAAAACGGCCGCGCAATTGAATCCTGCCAAACATCGCCACCCAATTGATATCCCGCAAGTGGCCGGCCCTGCTCAAACGCTTTCGGGACCAACATTGGCGAATAAACAAATAACGCCGGTTTAGTAAATTTTTTATTCCAGTCTTCCGGCGCAAAACACAGCGGCTGTTTTAGGTCGGGATGTTTCATATAACCGCCGGGCTGTTGCCAAATATCTCTGCAGCCTTGTTCGCCGATGTATTCGAAAACCCAGTGGTTACTGTCGTTTGAAATGTCGTTAGAAAGCACGCGATGCATCGGCAAGCCACTGCAATAATATTCGGTGGTAGCAAAATGCGTGTCCGGATTTTTAAACGCAGCGCGGTAATGAGCTAAGGCTTTTTCATCACACCAACCGTAAGCGGCGCCGGGTAATGGCGTGGGCGGGAAGGGTGCAATGACGCCGGTGTAATCGGGCTGTTCACCGGCAAAACACCAACCGAGAAAACCATCGGCACAGCGTTTAAAAAATTCCATCGATACACCGGGCACTTTCGCCCAATAGGCGTGACCTGCCCAGGTCGGCCAGGTGGTGGTTGAGGTGTCGATCAAACACAGTTGACGCACTCTTTCTGCATAATCCACCGCAACTTTAAAACCAATGATGCCGCCCCAGTCGTGGCCGACCACTGCTGCATCTTGGATGTTAAGCGCATCCATAAAATTAATCACATCGCGCGCTAATAAATCGCGGGTGATGCGCACCCGTGGTTTATCCGTTAAACCGAAACCGCGATTATCTGGTGCGTAAACGGTGAAGTGTTTTGCTAGAGAGTCGATTTGATTACGCCACAGATAAGATGTCTGTGGCCAGCCGTGGAGCAGAATAATCGCCGGCCCGCTGCCTTCTTTTAGATAGTGAACGTTAAGATCACGGGTTTGGATAAAGCGACTTTCGAACGGATATTCCATATGCAGACCTTTATGTGCTGAAGGCTTTTTAGTTAGGGCATTGGCTCGATTATAAGTATTTTAAGGCACAGTATCTGCTTAATTACCGAAGCTTTAAACACTATTTGCGTGGCGTGTGTGAGTGGGCTTTTATTCAGCGCTGCATCAACTCAATTATCATATTAGCCGCTTTGAAAAGATTTTTTGAAGTGAAAAAACTATTGGTAGAAGTGCGTTTTTTATTCCGAATTGTTTATTTCTACACAGGCGAAAAAATTCTGATTCGCCTGAAATAGTCGCATCAGAGAATTTGTTTCTGGATGGTTGCTATCTGAAAGCGACGTAACTAAACTCGTATTGAAGTGCATTAAATTTAGGTTTTGTCATTAGTAATTGCAGGACTAGTATTAACCCCCCGCCATAAGGCTTTTGGTTATACCCGCCGACTTTGTATTTACTTCTGCTTTTCCGCAATGCACCTGGTAATACCGTCCACAGGACAAACTGAATATTTGAAAGGCTTTAGATACTATGTCAGAAACACTCACTGGAACCGTTAAGTGGTTCAATGAAAGTAAAGGTTATGGGTTTATATCGCGCGAGGGAGGTGCAGATATATTTGTTCACTTTAGTAAAATCGAAGGCGATGGCTTTCGCACTTTACAAGAAGGGCAAAAAGTAACGTTTATTGAAGGCCAGGGTCAAAAAGGCCCCCAAGCCGAAAACGTCCGACCAGCTTAATTATTAAAGTAGTCTAATTCGATGACTCGATTAGTAGCTGACAACCTGGTTGTCAGCATCCATTATACGCTGACTGACTCTGCCGGCGAGGTTATTGATACTTCGCGCGGAGGCAAACCCCTCTCTTATCTCCACGGTGCAGGCAATATTATTCCGGGGCTCGAAAACGCTTTAACCGGTAAATCGATTGGTGACTCTACTAACGTACGAGTTGAACCCGAAACCGGTTATGGCATGCGAATTCCTGAGTTGGTTAAAGTCGTACCGCGCAGCATGTTTGAAGGTGTGGATGACATCCAACCGGGTATGCAGTTTCAAGCAGAAAGCCCGAATGGCGGCGCTCAGCTGATCACGGTACTTGATGTTGATGGTAACAGCATTACTATCGACACTAATCACCCGCTGGCAGGTAAGACCCTTAATTTCGAAGTCAGTATAGAGGATGTGAGAGAAGCATCGTCGACTGAGGTGTCACACGGGCATGTCCACTAGTTAATTCAATTCGTATAATTATTCAATGACTACTTCCAAGCGGCGGTTCAGGCGATGCTCTTCTTCGCTATTGCCTTTGTAGAGTGGTTTACTTTTACCAGCCCCCTCGGTGTACATTCTGCCTTTCAATTCAGGGCGGATGGTTTCTAAATAGGCCTGCACAGCTACTGCTCTCTGTTTTGACAATTTGTCATTGTATCTGCCTTCACCACGCGTATCTGTATGGCCGATTAAACGAAAGTGCTTGTCGCCATAACTCCCTTCAGTCAACGCAGCGGCTAAGGCCTCTAAATTTTGTTCTGATGTATGATCTACCGCAGTGCTATCAAATTCGAAATTGATGCGCAGGTTCACTGCCGGTTTAGAATCAGCGGACAACATACCAAATTGATGGCTGCCCAGGCTGCGTGTTACCAACTCTTTGGTCATTGGCTTGCCGGCAAGTTCCTTGTCGAGTTTGAACATCAAGTCGATCATCCATTGGCGGGGAGAAGCGTGCATTTTTTTTGCGGCTTGCAAAAGCGAAAGCGCTTCGTATTTTTTGCCGGTTAGCGATAAAACTTCCGCATAACGCGCAATGGCAATGGCTTTTTGGTTATCGGAGTCGGCCAAGGTTTTTGCCTTTTCATAAGCACTCAGTGCTTGGTCATATTGTTCAAGTTGTTGCAGTGTGCGCCCGTACAAATACCAGTTATTGTACACACTACAAATCGCGACAGATTTTTCCAGCTGTTGTTTTGCTGCCAAATGGTCTTGTTTACTGCTTAATTCTACGGCTTGAGGATAATAGGAATCTTGCTGCTCACAGCCTGCAGCGGTCGCGAGGTTGCTTAAAAAGAGACTGTATAAAAAAAACAGGGTCGCATGGGTGGCGAAAATGACTGAACGCACTCTTATCCTCCTTTGACAATTAATTGTCAATCTTGCTATCAACTCACAATCTACGGAATAAACGCGCTTAATCATTGAAGCGTTTAATTTAAGGGCTTGACCCCGCATTATAGTTCCGTATCCTTTCGCTAACTATTAGATGGACAAACCTCATGGTTGCGACAATTCCAGGATACAAAATAATCAAAGAGATTGGCAAAGGCGGTATGGCCACAGTGTATTTGGCGATACAGGAATCCTTAGATCGCGAAGTCGCTCTAAAAGTTTTATTGCCTTCATTGGTTTCAGAGCCATCCTTCGGCGAGCGCTTTATTCGTGAAACGCGCATTATCGCTAAGTTGCCCCACGCCAATATTGTGCCTGTCTATGATGCCGGTTGCTATAATAATAACTTTTACTTGGTCATGGAATTACTCGATGGCGATAGCCTCAGTCATAAAATAGCAGACGGACTTAAGCTTGCCGAGGCATTGCAAATAACCGTTGATATCGCTGCGGCGGTCGATTTTGCGCATCAGCAGGGATTCATTCATCGCGATATCAAACCAGATAATATTCTCTTCAAGCCCAATCGATCGCAAGCCATCTTGTCGGACTTTGGTATTGCGCGGTCGTTAACGCAGTCAGATGTTACTGTCGCTCAGATGGTAATTGGTTCGCCCAAATACATGAGTCCCGAACAGGCACTGGGAGAAACACTCAATCAACAAAGTGATATTTTTAGTCTCGGTGTAGTGTTGTTTAAAATGCTCACCGGGCGCGAACCCTATCAGGCAAGAAGCATTGGCGATATTTGTGTCAAACACAAAACCCAGGAGCTG
>OBEQ012396240.1_pt1 | contig 10937 bp, 11 predicted proteins | sample 1670901 | NCBI WGS metagenome assembly OBEQ01 (sample SAMEA104232315, study PRJEB22302) | groundwater metagenome | biome: forest; feature: aquifer; material: groundwater | place: USA | collected 2011-08-07 | depth 5.4 m | reverse complement strand
CTCTCGGTGATTTTGCAAGTGATCAGTTTCAAGCTCCGGCGCAAACGAATTTTTTTGATGTCGCCTTTTCACCATCACCACCTTAACAGGATTATTTTTTTCCCGAAGCTTTTTTAAGACCTCCACCCCGCTCATTTCTTCCATGCGCACGTCGAGTAAAACCAGATCCGGTTTTTGGGTTTCAATGATGTTCAAAGCGTCCAGACCGCCGCTCGCGGTAAAGACTTCGATGTTACGTCTTTTAAAAAAATTTTTAGCAAATTCCCGAACGTCCACCTCATCATCGACGATCAAAAGTTTCGACATGGATGCTCCTTTTTGAGATTACAAAAGTTGTGTGATTTTTCTAGGGAGAGGAATCAGAAGATGGAAAACATCTTTAGCTTATATCATGCTAAAGAAAGTTTCAAATAATATTTTGTCATTCCCGAATGCTTCTGTCGGGAATCCAATCGAAACTATACTTAAACCCCCGACAAAAACATTCGGGGGTGACAATTCTAAACAACAATCGGCAACTGGATGACAAACCTCGTTTCCTTCATGTATTCGGAAAAAAACCGCACATGGCCGTTGTGGTTCTCTTCGATGATCTTTTGAAGGACATAAAGGCCCAGACCCGTTCCTTTTTTGCTGGAGAGTTTCGTGGTGAAAAATGGGGTGAAGAGTTTTTCGCGGTCTTCTTTTTTGACGCCGATGCCGTTGTCGATCACATGGATTTCCAAATGATTCGACTCAACGCTGGCGGTGATTTGGAATTGCGGCACGTAATCCGGTTCTTTTTTTTCCGTTTTTCGCTGCATCATGGCGTCATTGGCGTTGTCGATCAGATTAAAAAAAACTTCCTGCAGCTGGGTAAAATTTCCTTTGATCTTGGGAAGATCAAGCGGGTAATCCTTGATGATCCTCAACTGACTGGTTTTCACTTTATATTGGGCCATTTCGATGGAGGATTTGATAAGTTGATCAAAGTCCACCGCACCCATCCTTGACTCATCTTTACGGGTATATTTTAAAAGCCCCTGCACAATCTCGCCGCCTTGCTTGACATTGTCCTGAATCCTTTGCAGGCCAAAATCGATATCGGTCAAAAGCTGCTGGACTTCCGCCGGCATGGGGACGCCGCGTTTCAATTTGATGGAATCCATGACATCCCCGGCGATAAACCCCAGCGCATGCAGGCGGTTGTTGATCTGATGCGAGAGCCCATCGGCCATAGTCCCGATCGTGGCCATTTTCTCCGCCCGGAAGAGCTGTTCGTGGGTCTTTTTCATGTCTTCATAAAACTGGGCGTTTTCAATAGCCAGGGCCGCCTGATTAGCGACAATCGTAAAAACCGCCAGATCGCTTTCGCTGAAAAGTTTTTCAGAACGTTTTTTCCCTAACATAATAATCGCCATCAACCGATCCTCAATAAAACTGGGGACCACCACCGCCGCATCCAGATCTTTCATCACCAACTCCACCCGCGCCAACTGAGGATCGCTGAAATCCTGTGCCTTTTGCTTGATCTCTTCATGTACCAGAGGCTCTTTATGTTTGGTCAGATAATCAACGAGCGGTGAGCTGCCATCAAGATAACCGATCGTCCTTAATTCCCCGCGTTTTCGACGGTAAGCCCCCAGAACAAAATTTTTATTGAATGAATTGTGCAAATAAACCGAACAATGCTCCAATTGAACCGCCCGGTTGATGATATGCACAATAAAATTCAGTAACTTCTTTAAATCTTTAATCCCCCCCATTCCCGCCGACGCATGACGCAGCGTATTTTGATATTTGCGTTGTTCGTGCATGATCTGGTCTTCAGCGCGTTTTTGAATGTATAAATATATGAACGGTCCTGTTGTGGCTAAGACTGTTGAACTAACTAACGGAACCATCCACCAGTTGTCTCCTAATAAACCAATTAACTTCTTTTGCCAGCCAAAAGCAATAGCGAAAGGAATACCTAAGACTAGAGAATAAATAGCTATAAATATTCCTGTTCGAGTGATAACGATGGAAATATCAAGTAAACGATATTTAAAAATAGCGTAGGTTACAATAATCCCATAAAGAGGGATTGCAAAATTACCAAAAGGATAAATGGTCTCAACATAACCAGGCAAAAAATTTGTAACACCTCCTAATAAGCCTAATACTAACGCAGCGAATAGATATAAAGTTTGCGTTTTCCGAATACCAGAAGTTCTTTTATATAATAAATATAACTCATATTGGGCTATCATAACGATCAAAATCCAGAGAAAGAAAAATAGGTGATATATCGGGCCTAATATCGGATAATAAAATTGGGAGAAAATAAAGCGAACACCTGAAAAAAAAGAATTACTCGGAATTAAAAAAATAAAAATTAACCCTTGTAAAAAAACTAATTTTAGAAAGTTTGGTCTTTTAACGTTACAAAATAATAATGTCGCGTAAAACAAGAAAATCGGAATAGCTACTACTCCAATATGCGCAATTCGCCACCAAAGAAGAGATAACTGGGCAGATTGTGAAATTCCAGCAAAAAAACCAGCTATGCCCCAAAAAGTTACTGATAAATTATATAATCCCCAAATACGATGTAATTTAGTTTTACCAAAAGGTAACAATAAGAGGGTTAAGATGAAAGATGTAATCGTGAGGGTTAAAGTGGAAACGGTAAAAGGATTCCAAGTCATTGGACAAATTTTCTTAAGACAACAACACCATCAAAGCCAGCAAAGGCAGAAACGGTTTTAATAACATTATTAATAGGGAAACTTACAGTATCTGTTATTAAATTTATTAGAGTTTCTTTATCTTTATTCTCGCAGTTTAATGTTGGGGGTATAACTTGATTCTTAATTCCAAGAATTAGAATAATTGTCTCTAATAAAGAACTAGCCCCTAAATTATGGCCAATATAAGGCTTAAAAGCAGAATAAAATGGTCGTTCATTTTTTCCAAAAATTTCTATTAATCCTTCCGCTTCATATTGGTCACTAATTTTTAGACCAACTCCATGAGGGACAATTAAATCAATTTCATTAGTTGACAAATTTAATTTTTCTAAAACTTTGTTAATTGTCCTAACATAATATTTCCTGCCTACTGCGGGGAAAGCGACTTTCCATCCTTCAAAGGTAAAAGATCCACCCAAATATTCTGCATATATATTTGCTCCTCTATTTAAAGCATGTCCTAAATCTTCAAGAACAATACCTGCCCCTCCATCTCCAAAAACAAAACCATCTGCTCGACTTGAAAACGGTTTAATTTTCCCATCTCTTGCATACATACCTAATGATTTAAACCATAAATATTTATATATATCCGGATAATCAGAAGCACCAATTATGACTGCCGGACAGTGTCCACCTTTTATCATTAAGCTGGCTTCCTCTAAAGCATAAAGACCAGAAGCACAAGCATTGTTTAAGAAAAAAGAACATCCATGAATGCCTAAAGTTTTACCAACATGAAAAAGAAACATAAACGTTTGTAAATCATATACGGTTTTGTGACATTTCTGATATGCTTCGTTAAAAAATTCCTTTTTCGAGGAATTAATCTTCTTATTCAAAATTTCATACGATACATTAAAAGATTTCTCAGCAAATTGATCTAACCCAGGATTTTCATGGCTTAATACTAACCCAATGTCATTGTATTCATTGTCAAAAATAAGTCCACTGTCTTCTAGAGCTAAATTGGTTACTGCAATCAAGTAAAATAAATCCAGAATCACTTCATTGTTTTTCCATAGCTTAATTTCCTCTAAGCGCGAAGGGTCAATATGGTAGTTGTTTATATCAAAATTTTTAATTTTATGTGAGTAGAAGCTATCCCATATTTCCCCATCTATCTTAAATGTTTCCTTAGAAACATTAGTTTTTCTGTTTAAAATAGCATTCCAAAAATCATTTTTTCCGCTTCCTATTGATGAAAGTGGTCCTACGCCTGTAATGACAACTCTTTTATCATTTTGAAATTGCATCTATTGTCCTAATCTAAACATAAGCTGACAAGTATTCCAATCTTAAACGTTTGTAAACTTTTTAAATACCAAACACGCATTATTCCCACCAAAGGCCTGAGAATTATTTAAGGCAATATTGACTTGATGAGATCTGCCTTTATTGGGAACGCAATCGATATTACAATGTGGATCTTTTTCTTCGAAGTTGATCGTTGGAGGGATTTGGTCTTTGTCGATCGCCAAACAGCAGGCGATTGTTTCAAAAGCTGAGGCAGCGCCCATGGTATGGCCGAGCATGGACTTAATGGAACTAACCGGTATTTGGGAGGACCTCTTACCAAAAATCATCTTTATCGCCCGGCATTCTGCTTCATCATTTTCCAACGTCCCTGTTCCATGGGCATTGATATAATCAACTTCATTTTCTTTTATATTGGATCTGAGTAGAGCATGTTGAATGGCTTTGATAATACCCTCCACAGAAGGGGCCGTAAGATCTTGAACATTACATGACAAACCATAACCTAAAATTTCGGCATAAATTTTTGCACCACGTTTCAGTGCAGTTTCAAGGGGTTCTAATAAAACTATCGCAGATCCTTCTCCGGTCATCATGCCTTGTCTATTCTTATCAAAAGGCTGACACTTTTCAGGGGCCATGGCAAATAAACGCCCAAATCCAATAAAAGCAACTCTGGACAAAGCATCAGTTCCACCCGCTAACATATAATCCACTCTTCCTAATCTAATCAAGTCAAAAGCGCGACTGACGGCATAATTCCCAGCGGAACAGGCATTAGAAAAAACCAAATTATCACCGGATAATTTTAGTTCATTGGCGGTATTAATGGAGAGGGCATTAGCCGGATAAGTAAGAGCAAGCATTGCCTGTACATCCATTTCATTGAGACGAACATTATTCTCGATAATATTTTCAATAACCCGGGATTCTCCCATCGTTGTTCCAAGTACAATGCCGATACGATAGTTATCTAAATCTTTATCCGGGAGTTTACCATCTCGTAAAGCGAGTTTGGAGGCGGCAATAGCCAATTGAGAAGCGTGGCCAATAATCTTTATTCTCTTTCGATTGATGAATTCTTCCGGATTAAAATTTTTAACCTCTCCGGCATAATGGCAGTCATGCTGGTTAGTATCAAAAGCAGTTATCTTACTTATCCCCGATTTCCCAGCAATGAGATTCTTCCAAAATTCCTCCCACCCAATGCCGATGGAAGAAACGACTCCCAACCCCGTAACGACCACCCGTCTATTATTATCGGAATATCTCATAGTTTAAATACTGTCTCGGACTACACTGTAAATTACTCGAACCTCGCCAATATCTTTTTTAAAGTCAGTAGATAATTTTACGTCCGCAAAACCATATTTATCCATCATTTTTGTTGCAAAAGATTGAATTTTCAACTGGTCGCCAATTGTTACCACATCTCTAAATTCTGCCTGTACTCTTCCCAACATATAACCCAATCTTTTCTCTCCTTCTTTTACTTTGCTTATATGATACAAAACCAAAGCCGCCTGGGCGGCGGCTTCGATTAATAGGGTTTCTGGAAAATGTTTTGTTTTATTGGGATCATCTTGAGCCTCTTGAAAAAACCATTCGTTGGCGGTGATGTTTTTGATCGCAATCAAGCTTTGGCCTTCGGTGTATTCTACCACCCGGTCGAGCATCAGAAAGGGATATGCCTGGGGGAGGATTCGTTTTAGGGCGTTGTGATCGAGCATAGCAATAGTTAAGTCTACACCGCAAAACCAAAAGGCGTCAAGGGATAGTTCGTCAGTATTTATGTCTTAATATTTCTAGAAATTCTTTGACGGTAATGATGTTAATGTTTTGGTAGTGACGCAGACTAAGAAGATGCTGATCGCCTGAAACGATGTAATCTGCTCGCGCCTCAAGGGCACAGGCAAGGACTTTGTTATCATCAGGATCATCTTTAATCACATCAATTGGTGGAGAATAAGATAAAATAATCGCTCGGTTTTCAATGAAGGCAATGAATGTTTCTATATCCTGTTTGTTCAAATGCCTTGCGGTTATAATGCGGGAATAATAAAAAACTCTTTTTATCTCTGCAAAAATATCCTGATTAATAATCAACAAAAACTTATAATCCCGCCATGCGTCGATCAGTTTTCGAGGGTATGAAACATAAATAACGCTTTCTTAGTTTGGGAAGCCTGGGCCGAAGAAGAACATTTATACCGCCACAAAAGCATGTACTTCCCGATCAAGTCGTTTTCCTAAATGATCTTCTTGAACCGCCAAATCGTAATGTGCCTGTAAATTAATCCAAAACTGCGCAGAGATTCCAAAATATTTCCCTAAACGTAAAGCCGTATCGGCCGTTACTGCACGAACACAATGTACAATTTCATTAATCCGACGAGATGGCACACTGATATCATGCGCCAAACGATACTGACTTATTCCCATAGGTTTAAGAAATTCCTCCATGAGAATTTCTCCTGGATGAACAGGAGATATTTTTTTATTTTTCATAGCACCTCCTCCTAATGATAATCAACGATTTCAACATCATGCGCATTGCCCTCGCGCCAACGAAAACAGACCCGCCATTGATCATTAATCCTAATGCTGTGCTGGCCAGTACGTTTTCCGGACAACGCCTCAAGACGATTCCCGGGTGGAACCCGTAAAGTGTTCAAATTAACAGCGGCATCAAGCATCCAAAGTTTACGTAAAGCCACCCGCTGAATTTCCGTTGGAAACTTTCTCGAAAATTCACGGTGAAAAATTCGTTCCGTTTCTTTACAGCTAAATGAACAGATCACAGTATAATAGTAACATGTGCCGTTAATAATGTCAAACGTTATGGGTTAATTTAGCTGGCGGGAATTTACCTGATCTCAAACGCCTCAAAAAATATCTTACTAAGGCAAACGCGGGACGAATATAGGGAGAATATTGATCTCCAGTTGGGATATTTCGTGACATAAGGTCTTGAAAATCAATCGATTAATCATAGCAATAATTAATTTAACCCTTTAGGTCAAAAAAATCAAATGGCATTTTTCTATAGGGTGATATTTATCAGAGAATTTTCTTTATCTGTTTTATACAGTTTTACTGCCCGAGGATTATTGAAAAATTAAACTTAAAAGAACACGGCGGGTGAAACCCCGAAGCGCTTGCTCAAGGCTTTGATCTGGCGGGTGTTCAGTTCCCTCTTGCCGCACAGGATTTCCGAGATGACCCCCTGGCTACCAATTTCAGGAAGGTCGTGCTGCGTAAGATTGTGCTCTTCCATAAGGTACTTAAGCACTTCTCTTGCCGGAACATCCGGGATCTTCACGTGGTCTTCCTCATAACTCTCAATAAGCGTCCCGAGCACTTCGAGAAAATTAAAAAGCGGATGCGATTCATTATTTCCGACTTCATCAAGAAGCCGATTGAGCATCCCGATGGCTTTGTTGTAATCTGCTTCAGTGCGGATCGAAAGTCCTTGATCCACGACAGACCACGCCTTTTTGAATCCAGGCTTTTCTAAAATATTAACCATGTTGCCATATCCTTTCATCATATTCTTTATGGGTTAACACGTCCCGCACGAAAACTTTTCCCCGATTAAAGTGTATCACAGTTATGAGGCGATATTTGTTACCCCCGATATTGAAGACGATTTTGTCCCCAACCTTGTCGGCCGTCTGGAACGTCCCTCGCAATTCATTCCAGGTCTTGTAAGAGGATCGCCGAATGGTTCGAAACCATGTTTCCAGGGATGTCTCGCTATCAGGGTGCTTCGCCCAGAATTCTTTAAGCGATTTCTTTGAAATAACGTGCATTGTAAGTATATCTCAATTTGAGATTATTTGCAAGGGCCAATTTCTGACGGGGCTAGAATTCATTTTAGGAATAACATCATCCGGAACCAGCATAACGTGACACCGAACAGCTTTAGCCGCCCGCATGATTGAGGATAATCGTGGATCATGTTGAAAATTTTCCGTCCGAGCAACATGCGGTTGAAGAACTAGCGAATTGAACAATTTTTTTGTCCTGGTTTCTTCAAATATTACAAAGGCATCCTCATTCCCACATAAGTACCACCTGGAACCAGGGGAGCGCCTCCATCTGCATATACTGGTATCGAAAAAATAAATAACCAGATTACCAAAACAACTGCTTTCATAATGACCTTCCTCAATCCACAATGTCGCGCTCCATCTCATGCCAATATCACGCGTTCTTGGAATTCTAATTTTTTAAAGATATCAAGATCACACGATTAGTATGCTCAATTTAAAATCGGTTTTATTTTACTTCGACTTGCGACGTTTTACTGTTTTGTGTTCAAGCTCTTTGACCGCGCGGTCAAAATCAGAAATGTAATCTTTGCCCTGCTCCTTGCGGTATTTTCCAAACTCTTCTTCAGCTTTTTGCGCGGCTGCCTCGGCGCTTACACTGCCAGCATTCGTCAAGAGTTCCCGTTCACTCAATTTCAAAAAGTTATCAAGCTTTGTGATCCAATCGGCCATTTTCATCAATCTGCCGTTTGTGGCTTGCAATTCCGCAAAATCAAGATACATCGATACAATCAGATTAAGTTGTTTAAGTTCGCCTTCTGTAAGATAGTTCTTAGCGACCTTTACATCCTGCGCGGTGATATAATTGCCTTTGAAGCTTGTTAGCCCCATCATCAGTTTCTTCCTGTCAGCACGTTTTGTGATGATTTCCGCAGCCGTATGGCCGTGGATGGCATAGTGCATTTTATTCTGCACGGTTGCAAAAAATTCATTGGTTATTTTCTCATCTTTGCGGTAATCAATGCTTGTGACATAAATATCGGTAACTTTCTGATAAAGATTGCGCTCACTGCTTCTGATATCCCGAATGCGCTGCAATAATTCTTGAAAATACCGCGCCTTCTGTCCTCCCTGCTTGAGTCGTTCATCATCCAGCGTAAAGCCCTTAATGATATATTCCTTTAATCGCTGGGTCGCCCAAATACGAAATTGCGTGCCTTGCAAAGATTTAACTTTATACCCAACTGAAATGATAACATCGAGATTGTAATGCTTTACGGTGTATTCTTTACCATCAGTTCCAGTACGTCGGAATTCCCGACATACTGCTTTTTCATCGAGTTCCCCCTCTTTGAAAACATTCTGAATATGCTCGGTGATGGTAGTCCGGCCTTTATTAAAAAGGTCTGCCATCTGATCCTGTGTAAGCCAGACGGTTTCACCTTCCATTGTTACCTGAATCTTTGTCTGGCCGTCATCCGTTTGATATAGAACAACTTGAGATTGATCCTTGTTTTTATCCATCGGTGAATTCCTTTACCAAGATTTTAATACGATCATGAAAGCTTGAATTTCGCAGACGCTGTCTGCGAAATTGGATAGCCCAAATAAAACATCCTCATCATTTCAAAATTCCGCTCGGAAAAGCCCCTGCCGTGCACATCATCTAAGAATTTAAATTCCATAAATTTGTCCATCAAGAAATTTTTCTTTGAATTACGGAACATCCAACCGATTAATTCCGGGCAAGTCCACACTGTCCCGAATGGCACTGACTTAAGCAACAACAGGACATTTTTGCGTATCATGCCTCGATGAGCTAAATTTCCAAAATTTATCAAAAATCTCCTTAAGTCAGTGCCATTCTATTGTGTCCCCGGAACTCCCGCGGAATTCGCCTCCGCTAACCTCTACTTTTTTTGGATACCCGGGTAATGAGTTTTTCCTTCCATATTTACGACAATAAATCATAAAATAATTTTACGACAGAATCTTCATCTTTAAAGACCTTATCTAATGGAATACTTAAAATGTGTCGTTTTTTACACTTTGAACAAAAATAATTCTTAGGATAAGCAAGCAAATTTTCAAAAGAATTATTACAATTTGGACAACTGCTATTTTTTACTATATCAGCAAATTTCTTCCCTGAATAATAAAGCCTATCAGGGTCTAAGGCAAAAATTTCAAAACAATTGGGGCATATATACAATTTGCATGCCTCATAAAAATCAGATGTCGTCAAATACACCTCAACCTTCAAATTTACATCGCAGCTGCAACTAACCTCTTCTGGCCATACTCTTATATGTATTTTTTTCATTCAAATATCCTAAATGATCGATTTTTTAATAACGTGTTCGTAGTGCCCGGTGCTTTTAGCGATCCAGTTGTCAAAGTATCAGCTTCACTAGTAAAAGGAAAATTTCCATAGACCTTAAATGGCGGAGTTGGATTTACTCCAAATTCCGTACCTTTAAAATACATGCCTCGCAATAGGACATGAATTCCAGGGACGCGTACCTAATGCAAGCCTAACTTCTTAGACTTCGGTTTAGGACCAGGCTTCTTCGGTCGTAAATCCACACCTAATCTTCGCGATAACCATTCTAAAAACTCTGAACTCCCCAAGGGTCTGCCCGTTACCCCGTGTCGTCTCAATAATTTTAAGTCTTCCAGTCGGTCATCTTCCATTAAATACTTTGACCAATCGTTAATTTGTTCCGTTAAATAAAAATCACTGAGCAAATCATCTTTAAAGCAATTGACCCTGGCTCTGGCGCTCGAGTAAGCATATTCTTCAGCATTCATTACCATTTTTGCTCGTACAGGATTTCGCTCGACATATCTCACCGCGGCATATACATGCCTCTCATCCAACACAAAACTCTTAAACCTATCCTGCCATAAATACCCTCGCCATTTTTCTCGAAAATTGATCATGCGTGTATATCGTTTATGAGTTTCTCCTAAGCCTTTAGCCAAACTTTCTTTATGCTCAGGCACCGTAATCAGATGAACATGATTATCCATCAAACAATAAGCCCATATCCTAAGGCCATGAAGCTCAGTCTGCTCCTTCAAAATCTTTAAATAATTTAATCGATCTTCGTCATTAAAAAATACTTTTTGTCTTCGATTGCCCCGCTGAATGACATGATGCGGCATCCCTTCAACAACAACCCTCGCTGTCCGT
>OBEQ011675380.1_pt1 | contig 10937 bp, 7 predicted proteins | sample 1670901 | NCBI WGS metagenome assembly OBEQ01 (sample SAMEA104232315, study PRJEB22302) | groundwater metagenome | biome: forest; feature: aquifer; material: groundwater | place: USA | collected 2011-08-07 | depth 5.4 m | reverse complement strand
TGCCTCGACGTCCTGCCCGGCGACAACTACCTCATCTGCTCGGACGGCCTCTACGTTTACTTCACCGACGAGGAGATGGCCGCGCTCCTGACCCAGCCGACGGTCAACGACATCCCCAAGCAGCTCATCGACAAGTCCAACGAGGGCGGCGGCCACGACAACATCACCGCCATCTGCGTGCGCATCCCCGAGGCGCATGTGGCGGCCGCGGATCCGCGCGCCGAGGAGCTGGCGCTCAAGCTCGAGGTGCTGAAGGGCATGCCGCTCTTCCGCTACCTCACCTACACCGAGCTGGTGCGGGTGATGAACCTGGCCGAGACGCGCGAGCTCAACGCCGGGCAGAGCATCTTCAACGACGGCGATCCCGGCGAGGACATGTTCGTCGTGCTCAAGGGCACCGTGCGTCTGCACAAGAAGGACGCCACCATCGCCGAGCTGAAGAAGGGCGCGCACTTCGGCGAGATGGCCCTGGTCGACCGCACGCCGCGCTCGCTGTCGGCGTCGGCATCGGCGAGCGAGGCCACGCGGCTGCTCGCCATTCGCAGGAAAGACTTCTACGAGCTCATCAAGAAGGAACCCGGCCTGTCGGTGAAGCTGTTGTGGAGCTTCGTGCAGGTGCTGGCCGAACGACTGCGCAAGACCACCGCCGACCTGTCAGGCGTCAAGGAAGTGGAAGCCGCGCGCGCCGAGGACCTCTCCGACGAGGTCCTCGAGGTGCTGTTCGACGAGTAAACGCCAGGTTTCCGGCTCCTTCCTCACGTCCATTACCTACACCGATGCGCCAGTCCTTGTTAGACAGGCGCGCGGGCGTGACTGCCAATTCGGCCGGGCTGGATGCCTATACTGCGCGAGCGCGAGGGGTAGAGGAGAAACGCCGTGAGCTCGACGAACCGCTGCATTCTGGCCACCATCATCGTCGTCGCCGTGCTGTCGATGGGCTGCGCGGGCGCGGGCGGCGCCATGGGCGACATCGACGCCAACACGGGCGGCTCGCACATCGACGCAGGCGCACCGCCGCCGCCGCCCGGCACGCCCGACGCCGGCGTGGTCATCCTTCCCGACGCAGCGCCGCCACCGCCCGGCACGCCCGACGCGGCGCCGCCACCGCCGCCGCCCGGCATGTGCAACCTGGTCACGAGCGCCGGCTGCAGCGCGCCCACGCCGGCGTGCGACCTGGCTGCCGCCAACGCGCACCAGTGCCGCGCGGTCACCACGCCAGGCATGACCACCAGCACGTGCAACGACGCGACCGCGTGCGCCGCCGGGTACTCGTGCATCGGCGCCAGCGCGACCGCGGCCTCGTGCCTGCGCTACTGCGGCGCCGACAGCGACTGCGGCGGCGGCGTCGGCGCACTGTGCGTGGTCACGCTGGTCGACGGTGCGATGCTGCCCATCCCGGGCGTGAAGCTGTGCTCGCAGTCCTGCGCTCCCCTCGACAGCTCGGGCTGCCCGACCACGTGGGGCTGCCGGCTCGCGCTCGAGCAGGGCGGAGCCATGCGCGGCTACACCACCTGCGAGCCCACGGGCAGCGCGGGCAACCACGGCTCGTGCACCAGCGACGCCAGCTGTCAGGCCGGCTTCCAGTGCATCTGCAGCGACGCCAACTGCACCGGACCCAAGCAGTGCCGCAAGCTGTGCAACGCCACCGACAACCTCGGCTGCAGCGCGGGCCAGGCCTGCACCGGCCTGGGCGTGGTCATCGGCGGAAAGGCCTGGGGCATCTGTCCGTGAGATGGCTGGCGCCAGCAGCGCTGATGCTGGCCTGCTGCGCCGGCACTGGCACCCCACCGGGTAGCAGCATCGACGCCAACGTCGACGCCGGCATGGCCGACGGCGACACCTCGGGCGCGCTCGAGGCCGACGCCGCCGACACGCCCGACGCCGACACCGCCGACACGCCCGACGCGGACACCGGCACGCCCGACGGCGATGCCGCCGCCTGCAGCCCGTGCCGCCTGGTCGATCAGTGCGGCTGCAATCCCGCCACCGAGGCGTGCGACCTGGGCGGCTCGTACCCGTCGCAGGGCACGACCGCATGTCGTCCGGTGCTGATCGACGGCACCGGCCTGGACACCTGCAACGACTGGACGAGCTGCGCGGCCGGCTACGTGTGCCTGGGCGCCTCCGGCCAGGCGTCGTGCAAGCGCTACTGCTCGAGCGACGCCGAGTGCGAGGGCGGCGGCGGCCTGTGCGTCATCGAGGTGACCTCGGGCGGCACGCCCATTCCCGGCGTGAAGGTGTGCTCGCCCAGCTGCGATCCATTCACGTCGTCGGGCTGCCCGTCGGGGTGGGCGTGCGGCGCGTTCTCCGACTCGGTCGAGCAGCGCAACTTCACCTGGTGCGCGGTGCCCGGCCAGGGCGTCAACAACGCCATCTGCAGCGACGACGGGCAATGCGCGGCCGGCTTCACCTGCGTGAGCGTGAGCGGCACCCACCGCTGCAAGAAGTACTGCGACAAGGGCGACGGCAGCCCCGGCTGCGCCGCCAACCAGACCTGCGTCGGCCTGGTCGATGCCGCGGGCCATCCGCTGCTGGTGGCGGGCGTGAGCTACGGCGTGTGCAACTGACCTGAACCGCCAGGTCGAGTCAGCCGCCTACGCCTGCACCCGCGCCGGCGGCGGGCTCGTCGGCGCGCGCCCGGTGGGCAGCGGCATCGCGACCGCCGCCAGATCGGCCTCGACCGCCACGATGCCCTTCGGCTCCAGTGCGCCGGCCTCTTTCAGGTACTCGTAGGCGGTCTCGAACATGGGCCGCGACAGCGCCTCGGAGCGGGTGATCTCGCCCAGCAGCAGGGCGCGCTCGCCCAGCGAGTGCATCTTGGGCGTCAGATCCTTCTTGCTCGCGCCCGGGTTGGCCGCCGCCGCGCGCGCCGCCACCGCGTAGGTCTCCAGGTAGCTCGCGATCAGCCCCGCCAGCACGGGCAGCTGCCGCCGGCCCAGCTCGCTCGCGCGCACGCGGCCACCCGCGCGCGTGACCAGGCCCAGGCGTTCGAAGGTCGCCAGGGTCTCGGCGAAGGCGGCGTCGAAGCCCTTGCCGGGGCGGAAGATGAGCTCCTTCTTGAGCACGCGCGAGGCCGCCAGCGAGCGCCGGCGCAGCTCGGCCTCGTCGACGTCGGAGCCCGCGGCCAGGAGCGCGCGCGCCACGATGGCGAGGTCGGCGACCGCGTGGATGAGGGTGTTCTTGTAGTACTCCAGGCGCGGCCGCCGCTCGGGCGGCACGACCACGATGGCGTCGTCGCCCGAGCCACGCACGTCGAGATCGCCGCCCGACGACAGGCGCGCCAGGGTGCCGTTCACTGCCTCGTCGAAGTCCTTCTGGATGGCCGTCGACCAGCGCGCGCCGCCCTCCGACACGCGGTCGCGCAGCCAGTGCACCCGGCGCAGCAGCTCGCGCTGCCCCAGCGCCTTCTCGCCCGTGGCCAGCGCTGCCGCCGCCACCAGCGCGCTCGGCATCACCGCGGTCGCCTGCGCGATCTCCCAGGTCACCCGGTGGGCCAGACGGGCCACGCCGCGCCGGCGCGCCACCGGGTCGGGGCCGGGGTTGCCCAGCGCCTCGGCGAGCGCGAAGGGCGTGCCGATCTGCAGCTCGATGCGGCCGTAGCGCGCGCCCAGCACGCGGCCGGCGCGCAAGAGCGCACCCAGGCTCTCCTTCTCCTTCTTGCCGCCCGCCGACTCGGCCGCGTAGCTCTTCTCCTCGACCACCTTCTCGTAGCTGATGGCCACCGGCACCGCCTGCGCGTTGGGCGCGTCGCCGTCGAGCACGGCGTCGGAGCAGATGGTCAAGAGGCCGTAGCGCGGACGCAGCACCTTGCCGGTGCGGCTGCGCCCGCCCTCGATGAAGAACTCGATGGAGAAGCCGTCCTTGAACAGCCGGCGCACGTAGGCCTCGAAGACCGCGGCGTACAGCTCGTCGTCCTTGAACGAGCGGCGCAGGAAGAACGCCCCGCAGCGCCGGAACAGGTTGCCCATGGGGAAGAACTTGAGGTTGGCGCCCGCGGCCACGTGCGGCGGCGCCAGGCCGCGCAGGTAGAACACGTACGACAGGATGAGGTAGTCGACGTGGCTCTTGTGCGAGGGCAGGAGCACGAGCGGGCCGCGCCGGGCCGCCTCGCGCACGCGCTCGATGCCGGCCTCGTCGACGTCGATGCCCTCGTACATGCGCTCGAACACGATGCCGAGCGCGCGCCGGAAGAACACGAAGGCCCAGCGGCGCGGGTAGGCGGCGATCTCGCGCACCAGCTTGTCGGCGCGCGCCACCAGGCGCTCGCGGTCCTGGCCGCGCGCGGCCAGGTCGTCGACCTTGGCGACCAGGCGGCGCGAGCGCATGACGTCGAGGCGCAGCCGGCGCGCGCTCTTGACCGGCGGACCCATGAGCACGCGCCGCTCCAGCTCGATCGCACCCGAGGCGGCGAAGCGCAGCGCGCGCGCCATGGCGTCGTCGGAGCGGTCGCCCGCCTCGTTCATGAACGTGGCCACGTCGATGGGCTCGGCCACCTTCACCTGGGTGTCGCGGTAGTGCCAGAAGAACTGCACCAGGGCGCGGAAGCGTGCCGGCGCCTCGGGCTCGCCGAAGACGGCGTCGCGCAGACCCAGCTCGCCGGGCACGCCCTTGCGTCGCACCGCCATCTGCCCCATCACCAGGGTCATGGGGACCAGTTGCACCGAGTGGCCCGTGCCCGCCGACAGCCGCCGCTGCACCTGCACCAGCTTCTCGAAGAAGCGCCCGCGCACGCGCGGTGTCTCCGACGGATCGATGCCCCACAGGCGCGCCGGGCGCAGGAACAGCAGCACCGCCTCGCCCTGCTCGACCAGGCGCGCGACCGTGTCCTCCTCGGGCTCGAGACGCGCGCCACGTGCCAGGCGCCAGATGCCGACCAGCACCTGGAAGGCCACGCGCACCGGCCAGAGCAGGATGGTGCGCACGCCGCCGTTGGCGAAGCGCGCGACGGGCAAACCCGCCCGGGTCAGGGCGTACCCCAGGTAAAGGTAGGCCATGTACGAGACGGCGGGCAGCACGTAGACCACCGGCCCGCGCTCGGCCGCCTGACGAATTCGCCGCACATCCTCGTCGGCAAAATTGATGGCAGCGAAGATTCGGCGGTAGAATAGCCCTAATATCGCGCCAGGTCGGTCGACCATGGCTGCACGCTGATCGACGCGCGTCGGCATCTTCGCGGCGCATCCTACCAGCCCGGCGGCGCGGTACGGAAGTTGCCTCGTCTCGAAGACGAGGGGATCTGTCGCAAGACAGGGGAGTCCAAAATGGCGCGAATACTCGAGAATCGCCTGTGGAGGGGCCTGCGAGCCGTAGCTTCGACGCTACTGTGCTTGGGTCTATCGTCCCTACCTGCCTGCGACTGCGGCAGCAAGACGAGCGCGGGAAACATCGCGTGCGCGACGGATCAGGACTGTCCGCCACCGCTCACCTGCGACCTGGCCAAGGGGCTGTGCGCTCTGCCCGGCGACGGCGGCATCTACGCCTGCGATCCGCCCCTGCCCGGCTGCCCGTGCCACGCCGGCGATCCGGCGGTCACCGGCTGCGTCGCTCCGGGCAGCGATCCGTCGGTGGTCGCGAGCTGCGAGCAGAGCAGCACGGTGTGCACCAACGACGTCTACGGCGCGTGCATGACCACGCCCGACTTCAACTGCCAGGGCGCAGGCGTGTCGGCAGGCGGCTTCACCCTCGATCCGACCAACTCCGACCAGGTCACCACCGGTCCCGAGGGCGAGATCGTGCTCGACCCGTCGGTGCAGCAGGTCGACTTCGGCTTCCTGTGGGTGGCCAACACGGGCGAGAACACGGTCTCCAAGCTGGACATCGAGACCGGCCGCGAGGTCGCGCGCTACTCGTCGGTGCGCGACTCGGCCGCCCTGGGCATCCCGGCGGTGCCGCTGGGCGCGCTGAACGGCGACCAGAACCAGGACAACTGCTTCAACTGCCCGTCGCGCACGGCCATCGACTTCAACGGCGACGCCTTCGTGGCCAACCGCGCCTTCGGCCGCCAGGCCACGGTGACCAAGTACGGCAACGAGGCCGCGGCCTGCATCGATCGCAATGGCAACGGCGTCATCGACACCTCCGCCGACGTCGACGGCGACGGCGTGATCGACAAGAACGACCCGAGCGAGTTCCTCGCCGAGGACGACGAGTGCATCCTGTGGACAGTGCCGGTGGGCGGAAACGACGGCGTGGCGCGCGCGCTCGCCATCGACGCCGGCGGGCCCGACGGCGAGCACGGCAACGTCTGGGTCGGCCTGTACAACGAGCGCCGGCTCATCCAGATCAGCGGCGACACCGGCGCGCCCATCCAGGGCGCGGGCGGCCAGCCGGTCTCGGTCCCGCTCAACGACGGCCAGAACCAGCTGCTGCCCTACGGCGCCATCGCCGACGGCTCGGGCAACATCTGGGCGACCGGCATCTTCGGCGAGGGCCAGGCCAGCGTGTACATCGCCAAGGTCAACGCCTTCAACGCCACCCTTACCGCGCTCTACGCCGTGCCCGACGACGCCGACGGCTGCTCGCAGAACTACGGCATCACCATCGACATCGACCAGAAGGTCTGGGTCGGCGGCTACGACTGCAAGGACGTCAAGCGCTTCGACCCGCAGACCTTGCAGTGGGCGCGCATGGACCGCAATGGCGAGTCGGCGACGCGCGGCGTGGCCACCGACGTGGTCGGCAACGTCTGGGTCGCGTACACCGACGGCCGCGTGGGCAAGTACAAGATCGCCGACATCGTGGCCCTGGGCGACGCCGCACAGGGCACGGTCTACGACCTGCCGCCCCTGCCGGGCGGCCACACCAACAACACCATCGGCGTGGGCATCGATCGGAACGGCGCCTGCTGGGCGGTCTCGCGCGACGACGGCGACAACATCGGCACGGCCACGCGCATCAAGCCCGACGGCACGCTGGCCAGCTTCCCGGTGGGCAAGAGCCCGTACACCTACTCCGACTTCACCGGCTTCGGCTTGCTGACCGTGGTGCGACCGACCGGTTTCTGGCGCGGCAACATCCGCGGCTGCGCCAAGCCCGACGCCAAGTCAGACTGGAAGACGCTGACCTGGGGCGAGAACGAGCCGCCCGGCACGTCGGTGACCATGCGCGTGCGCGTGGCCGACACGGTCGCCGGCCTGGCCGCGGCGCCCTGGTTCGGGCCCTTCGACGTGCCGCCCGTCGACCTGGACGCGGTCGGCGTGCCCGACGCGATCTACATGCAGGTCGAGGCGCAGCTGTCGAAGACCGACGCGGCCGCGCCCTCGCCGTCGTTCAACTCGTTCCACGTCGACTTCGCCTGCCCGGGCGTGTCGCCCGTTCCGTAGGCGGCCCGGCCGCAGGCGGCGCGCGCTACAGCGTGCCGCCCTTCTTCATGTAGAAGAAGATTCCCACCGCCGCGGCCACCGCCAGCACCAGGATCAGCGACACCACGACCCACACGCTCGAGCCCTTCTTGACCGGCTGCAGCACGCCGGCGCGCTCGCCCTTGGCCAGCATGGGCGGAGGCGGCGTGGGCTTCACCGGCGCGACGCGATCGGTCTGGACCGCGGCCATCTTGGACGGAACCGCGTCGGGCCGGGGCGTGCCGCCCTGACCGGCGAAGATGGTCGTCGGCCCGTCGGTCTCCTGGCGCTCGTTCTGGGGCGCGATCTGCGGCGGCGGCTTGGCGCCCGCCTTGCCCCGGCCGGCGCCGCTGCCCGGCATGGGCGGCGGCGTCGACGGACCCGAGGCCTGCGGCGAGGGCGCGGGCCCGCCGCCGGCGCGACCGGGCAGCCCCGACGCCGACGCGAATGCCGACAGTGGCACCAGGCCCTGCGACAGGCACTTGTCCCAGGCCTCGACCAGCGCCGCCTCGGCGTCGTTGCCGTTGGCGAAGCGCTTCTTCGGGTCGTGGGTGAGCGCGCGCAGCGCGATGGCGGCCAGCGGCTCGGGCACCGAGGGATCGTAGTTGCGCGGCGTGGGCGGCTCGGCCTTGAGCACGTAGCCGTTGGTGGTCTGGGTGTCGGGCCCTTCGTAGGGCACGCGCCCGCACAGGAGCTCGTAGAAGCAGGCGCCCCAGGCGAACACGTCGGCCTGCACGGTGTACGTGCCCTCGCGGATGGCCTCGGGCGGGGCGTAGCCGGGCGTGCCCATGAAGATGCCGACCTGGGTCAGGTCGGAGTCGGGCATGCGCGCGATGCCGAAGTCGGCGAGCTTCCAGCGGTTCTCGCCCGCGTGCAGCACGTTGGCGGGCTTGACGTCGCGGTGGACGATGCGTTCCTTGTGCGCGCAGCCGAGCGCCGAGGCCAGGTCGCGCGCCGCCTGCACCGCCTGCCCGAGCGGCAGACGCGTGCGATCCAGACGATCGGCGAGCGTCTCGCCGGGCAGGTACTCCATGACCAGGAAGGGCGCGTCACCCTCGATGCCGACGTCGAAGATGGTGACGATGGCCGGGTGGGCGATGCGTGCGGCCGCCTTGGCCTCGCGGTCGAAGCGCTCGAGGAAGGCCTTGCGCACGCCGCGCCCCAGCGAAGCGGTGCCGACGATGGTCTTGATGGCGACCGTGCGATCGAGCAGCGGGTCGCGCGCCTTGTAGACCACGCCCATGGCGCCGCGGCCGATGACGTCGACGATCTCGTAGCGCCCGACCGTACGTGGGCCGTCGCGGTTCGCGGGCCCCTCGACGGGCGCCACGCCGCGCAAGCGTGTCTTGGTACGGGGACGATCGTCGACGGTGGTCATGACGCGACGGCACTGCCACGGTAACACGAAAGCCCGGCCGGCCGTGCGCGGAAAGCGCTTCGCGCCACTCGACCAGGCGCTGGCGGTAGCACGCTCAGCGTTTCACCAGCGTCGAGCCGTCCACGGTCACGCGCGCGCCCGGCGCCACCGAGCGAGTCACCCAGGTGTTGCCACCGATCACCGCGCCCTTGCCGATGACCGTGTCGCCGCCCAGGATGGTCGCCCCGGCGTAGATGATGGTGTCGTCCTCGATGGTGGGATGACGCTTGGTGTGCTCCTGCAGGCGCGCCTTGCCCGCGGGCAGCGACAGCGCGCCCAGCGTGACGCCCTGGTAGATGCGCACGCGGTCGCCGATGACCGTGGTCGCGCCGATGACGATGCCGGTGCCGTGGTCGATGAAGAACGACTTGCCGATGGTCGCGCCGGGATGGATGTCGATGCCGGTGCGCTGGTGCGCGTGCTCGGTGATCATGCGCGGCACGATGGTGGCGCCCAGCTCGAGCAGCGCGTGCGCGACCCGGTAGCAGGTGATCGCGTACAGCCCCGGGTAGCTGAGGATGATCTCGTCGATGCCGGTGGCGCCCGGGTCGCCGTCGAAGGCGGCGTCGACGTCGGCGGAGAGGCGCTGGCGGATCTCGGGCAGCGTGTGCACGAAGCGCTCGGCGATCTTCTCGGCGGCGGCGCGACAGGTCACGCAGTCGGTGGAGGGGCGCGAGTCGGGACGATGGCCACCCGACTCGAGCACGCAGCGGTGGTGCAGGCCGCGGTAGAGCTGCACGCCGATGCGTCGCTCCAGATCGTCGAGGCGCTGGCAGATGAACGCGTGCACCTCCTCGCGCACCGCGTTCACATGCACGTCACCGACGAAGCCGGGGAACAGCAGCGCGCGCGTCTCGTCGATGCAGGCGATGACCTCGGCCATCTGTGGCAGGTCGAAGCCGCCCAGGTGGTGCATCCAGGCCGGCCCGGTCTGGTAGCTCGCGATCATCCGGTCGACGAGCCGGCTACACGGCCCGTCCTGGTGGTCGTGGGGAGCGGAACGCTCGGGCTCGGGTCGCTGCGTCGGCTCCTCGGGCTGCTTCGCGGGCGACGTCATCACTACGTGGTAGCCCGGAGCCGCCGTGGCGTCAATGCGACGCTCGGTCACGATTTGCGCGACGTCGGGGCGGGCGCGGCGTGGATGGCCGCGACGGCGTCGCGCAGCTTGGATTCGGGGATGCTGACCCGCGTGGGCATGCCGCCACCCAGGCCGAGCAGGGCGACGAAATCCCAGCCCGAGTCGAACGCCGCCGCGACGGTGACCATGCCCGAGTCCTGCACGATCGAGACCTCGGCGCGCTCCTGCCCGGCGAGCAGCAGCGCGGTCTTGTCGTACGGGCCCTTGCTCTCGCGTGCGTCGACGTAGGCGATGCGCCCCTGGATCTTGAAGCGCTGGGTCAGCCGCTCGGTCTCGGCCAGGGTGCGCTCGAACTCCGACGCCGCCTCGGTGATGACGGCGCGGTGCTCCTTGTCCTTGAGCCCGCCGACCAGCCAGCGCACCACCCGGTGCTTGAGCGCCTCGTCGCGGAAGCGCGCGCGCAGGGCGAAGTCGATGAGCTTGCCGGTCGGGCCCGGCTCGCCCAGGCGGGTGTCGACCGCGCGCGCGTCGTCGTCGGCGCCCGGGTAGGGCTCGTGACCGCCGAGGATCCACTTGGCCGCCGCGTACAGGCCGTCGAGATCCACGTGGGTCATGATGGTGTCGACGGGACCGACGGAGGCGACCAGCGCGGGCGTGATCATCTCGGGGCAGGCGCCGTGCTCCGCCTTGGTGCGCAGGAGGAAGCGCGGGTCGCCGGCGAAGCGGACGTGGAACTCGTGATCGTGGTGATCGACCCAGGCAGCCAGGCGGTCGCCCAGGTCGCGCAGGAAGGCGCCCGTCACCTCCTCGAAGGGCGTGCCCATGCCGTCGGCGGCGAAGGCGATGTCGAGGACGACCACGCGTCCGGGCAGCCCCGCCGCCGCCGGCAACGAGCGGGGCGTGGAGAAGACCAGACGCGGTAGCGTCGACGTCGACGGAGCAGACACCCAGGTACTCTACCCGGCGCAGGCAGCGGAGGCTACGGCGCGGGCGGCGCGGCGGGCGGCGCAGGCGGGGCCACGGGCGCGGGAGCCGGGCGGACCCGGACCGCGCGTGGCGTCGGCGGCGTCGGCGGCGAAGCGGGCGCGGGCGCGGCGGGCGC
>OBEQ011175920.1_pt1 | contig 10937 bp, 8 predicted proteins | sample 1670901 | NCBI WGS metagenome assembly OBEQ01 (sample SAMEA104232315, study PRJEB22302) | groundwater metagenome | biome: forest; feature: aquifer; material: groundwater | place: USA | collected 2011-08-07 | depth 5.4 m | reverse complement strand
TGAAGCACAATCTGCAGCGCATCGAGCGCCGCAAATGCGACGCAGGCGAGGACAGCGCGGACGGGACGCCAGCCCGAGAGGATGACTGCGGCCAGGGCGATGAAGCCGCGGCCGCCGCTCATGCCCGACTGGAACTGGTGCTGGTCGAACGCGAGAGCCGCGCCTCCGAGCCCGCAGATTGCACCGCCGAGCACCACCGCTGCAACGCGGACGTTCTCCACCGGAATACCGGCGCTCGCTGCGGCCTGCGGATCCTCTCCAGCGGCGCGAACACGCAGGCCGAAGCGCGTCTTGTAGAGCCATAGGAAGCTGAGAACGGAGACCAGGACCGCGGCGATCGTGAGCGGATCGAGCGCCGTGCGCAGAAGCAGCGCCATGCCCGACGTGCTCTCGCGACCGCCCGCGAACACCGGAAACCCGGTCACCGACGGCGAGTTCGAGCTGGATGCGTACAGCGTTCGAAGGACGAAGCGCGTGCCGCCCGCCGCGACCAGGTTGAGGGCGATGCCGCTCACGATGGCGTTCACGCGCGCACGCGCGACGAGGAGGGCGTGGACGAGGGCGAAGAGCGCACCCACGATGACCGCCCCCAAAACGCCGGCGGTGGCGCTATGGGTAGCCACGTGCACGGCCACGGCGGCGAGGGCACTGGTCAAGAGCGTCCCTTCGAGCGCGATGTTCACCACACCACTGCGCTCGCTCCACACTCCCCCCAACGCGGCGCACGCGTAGGGAACGCTCATACGCACGGTCTGTGCGAGCATGGTGACCGAAAAGATGGTCTCCGCCGCGCTCATTTGAACGGCCCCCGAACCACGCGCGCGAGAGAGGCGCGAATGCGCGCGTCCGCCAGGGCGACCGCTGCGATGACGACGCCTTGAATGACGTCCATCAGCTCCATGGGAACATGAGCGTTGATCGCGAGTCCGCCCTGTTGGAGCGTTCCAAAGAGGAGCGCCGCGAGGACGAGACCCACCCCGTTGCCGCGTCCAAGAAGCGCCACGGCAAGGCCGCCGAATCCGACGCCCGCGCCCAACCCCTGCTCGAAGTATCCCTTGTAGCCGAGCACGGTCGCCGAGCATGCGAGCCCGGCGATGGCACCCGACGCGATCATGGCCTCGGCAAGGCGCCGGCTCACCGGGATGCGCTCGGCGGCGCAGGCGATTGGGTTTTTGCCGATCAACGTCACTTCCCGGCCGAAACGCGTGTTGCGGTAGGACCAGCCCACGACCAGGGCGAGGAGCACGGCTGCGCCAAGTGCCACGCTGACGGCGCTGCCGTGGAGTGCGACGATGAGCCGATCGAGGCGCGGGACGTGCGCACCAGGCACGAGATCGCGCGTTCGCACCGTGCCTTTGAGCGCGAGCCCCATGCCGAGCAGAAGACCGATCGCCGCCTCTGCGATGCGGTTCATCATGATGGTCGAGATGACTTCGTGCGCGCCAAAGCGCGCCTTCAGGAGCGCCGGGACTAGCGCCCAGCTGCCACCTGCAATCGCTGCGGCGGCGAGAACGATCGTGATGGCGATAGGCGCAGGCGTTCCGGCCGGCAGCGCGGCCCCCAAGGCTCCGGCGGCGAGGCTGGCGACCGCCAACTGCCCTTCCGCACCGATGTTGAAGAGCCCCGCGCGAAGAGCGAGATCGACGGCCACCCCTGTGAAGAGCAGCGGCGTCGCCTTGAAGAGCACTTGGCCCACGCCATAGGGCGTTCCCCACGTTCCCTCGAAGAGAAGGACGAAGAGGCGGCGCGGCGACTCACCATAAGCAAACACCAAGAGATCGAAGGCAATCCACGCGGCCGCGAGCCCGGCAAGGGTCGACAGGATCGCCGCTTTGCGCTCGGGCGTCATGATGGCCCCGTAGAGAGCATGGCGCGGCCGATCTCTTGATCCGACGCCGTCGGCCGAAGCGCGGCGACGATCTTTCCGCGCGACACTACGAGAATTCGGTCGCACACGGCACGAAGCTCGCTCAGGTCCGCGCTGAGGATGAGAACGGCAACGCCTTTGGCAGCCGCCGACAAGATCTCTTCGTGAATGACTCGGCTCGCACCCAGATCGACGCCTCGCGTCGGGTGCGCCAGGACCATCGCAGTGGACCCCATCGCGATCTTGGCGATCGCGCGCGCGATGACGATCTTCTGTTGATTCCCGCCGCTCAGAGTTCGCGTGATCGTGTCGAGCACGAAAGGGGCCTGCGCGCGATCCAGCCGCTCGCGCGCGTCGTGGTTCATGGTGCGGCGCGATAGAACGCCGAACCGCGCGTAGCGCCAGTGCTCACCGAGAAGCACGTTGTCCCGAACGTCCGCGTCGAGGACGAGACCCTCTCGCTGCCGGTCTTCGTGAACGATGGCCACCGGCGGCACACGGGTGGCGTTCTCACCCGCGCGCTCGACCAGCGCAACACGCCCCTTGTCCGGCTTGGCCAGGCCCGCCAGAAGCTCGACGATCTCGCGTTGCCCATTGCCCTCGACGCCGGCGATCCCCACGATTTCACCCGACTGCACGTCGAAGTTGAGCCCATTGAGCGTGCGCCCGAGGTGAACGTCGCTCATCACGATGGCCGTACCCCCGGACAGCCGCGCGTCGCGGCGCGTGAGCTCCGGCACGCCGCCCCCCATGATGGCCTCGGTGATGTCGTGGATTTCTTCCTCGCGAGCCGCGCCCTTTCGAAGCTCGCGGGTCATCATCACGCGCCCGCGACGCATCACCGTCACGTCGTCCGCGAAGTCGACGACCTCGCCGAGCTTGTGGGTCACGACGACCACGGCACGCCCGGCCGAGGCGAGCTTGCGCAGGGTGACGTAGAGTGTTTCGGCCTCGCCGTGGGTGAGAACCGCCGTGGGCTCATCGAGAATGAGCACGCGGGCATCGCGGTAAAGCGCACGCACGATCTCCAGGCGCTGCTTGTCGCCGACGCCGAGCGCATCGACCGGCGCATCGAGCGGCAGCACGCTGCCCAGCTCCTTTGCAATGGCCTCGACCTTGGCGCGCGCTGCGCGCAGGTCGAGCGCCCCGAACCTGCGAGTGGGCTCGACACCGAGGACGACGTTTTCGAGCGCCGTGAAGGGTCCAATCAGCGCAAAATGCTGCTGGACCATGGCGATACCGCGCAGGATGGCTTGGGCCGCCGTGTGGGGCCACATGCGCTGGCGATCGATCCTCACTTCGCCTGCGTCCGGCAAGAGAATGCCCGCGCCCATCTTGAGAAGCGTGCTCTTGCCCGCACCGTTCTCACCGACGACGGCGTGCACACGCCCCGGAAGGATCTCGAGCGTCGCCGACTGAACCGCGTGCACTCTGCCGAAGCGCTTTTCGAGATCGACGAGGCGCAGCATTCAGGCGGCGAAACTATCACTACTCCAGAGACGGCGCCCTTTGAGAGAAGCCGCGGCCTGTGCCGTTCGGGTGCACGCCTCGAAAGGCGGCGGAGATCAAAAGCTGCTAGCCTTCCGTGCCGCACCATGCGCGCCCCCCTTTCCGTGGCCAGGCGCCGCCTCGACACGCCTTTCGCGGTCGTCGGATCGCTTCTCTTCGTGGTGGGCGCGGCGGGGGCGGTGGCACAGGCCGCGCTGGGGTCCGCGCTGGAAGTCGCCCTCGGGTCTACCGCGGCGGCGTTCGTGGGCGTCGTCCTGGCGCTTCTCGTCGGCACGGGCGCCGGAGCGGCGTTCACGGGCGCGGCCATGGTTCGTCGCGCGCGCCCACTGCTCGTCGCAGGTGCGTCGCTGGTCGCCGTGGCGGCCCTCGAGCTCGCGCTGGCTCGCCTCTGGCCGGCCATGGCGCGCGCGCCGGTCGCGCTGCGCGCGCTCGTAGGTGGGCCGCTGCTGCTCGTCCCGTCCATCGCCACGGGGATGCTCCTGCCGGTGCTGGCGCGCGCATGCGTGCGCGATCCACGCGGCTCGCGGCGCATGTCCGCGCCCTTTTGGCTCGCGCTTGCCGGGAGTGCGTTCGGCGCCGCGCTGGCGGCAGGGGTGCTTCTACCCTCGCGAGGAGGCGCCGCCGTCGGGATCGCCGCGGCGGCTTCGGCGATGGCCGGCGCGCTCGCGGCGTTTGCGTCTTGGCGTTGGCCGGTCATTCACGACGCCGGGCCACCGGCTCATCCGACGCCCCGTTCGGGGCCGAATCCACTCGCGTTGGGCGCCGTGGCACACGGTTTTCTGAGCGGGGCGGCCCTCCTTGTGCTCGGGCACCTCGCCCGAGTGGTGACGCAGGGGGCCGACGGAACGCTCGCCGCGTTCCTCGCTGGAACGTTCGCAGGACTCGGTGCGGGCGCGGCGCAAGCACGAACGATGCAGCTGCGCTACCGCGACACCGCCATCGTACGGGCCCTCGGGGCGAGCGGCCTCTTGCTCGCGGCCACATTGCCCTTGTGGGGCCTGGTTCCGAGCGCATTCGCGGTGGGCGGTACGTTCTTGCGTTCGGCGCCGGACGCGGCGGTGCTGCACATCGTCGCGGCACTCGTGACCACCGCCCTGCCGGCGGCGTGGATCGGCGCCTCGTTTCAGCTGCTCTTGCCGCACTTCGCGGGAGGGGCCATCGTGCGAGGCGCGGCGCAATCGGCCGGCGCGGGAGCGGCGGGAGCAACCCTCGGCGCCTCGCTCGCGAGCGTTCTCCTCGTTCCTTGGCTCGGCTCCCAACGCGCGCTCGGCGTCATCGCGCTCGGCTTCGCTGCGCTCGCGATCGGTCTGGCCTGGCGCGGGCGCGCACGAAGGAGCGCGGTACTCACGGCCATCGCAACGGCCATCCTCGTGGTCGTGTTTCCGCGCTGGGATGCGGGGCGCTTTGCGTTTCGCGCGCGCCTGCCCGCGACGTCCCAGGCGACGGAGAACGTGGCATCCGGCTTCGCGGCAACCATCTCTGGCACCGTCGGTGTGAACGGAAGTGTCGTGGAGCTCGGCATCGAGGAGCGACGCACGGCCCTTCTGGCATCGCTCTTCGCTCCGCGACTCGAGCATGCCGCCGCAACCGACGACGTCGCGATCGGCTCCGCGTTGCTCGGCTCGCCATGGGCACGCGTCACCTCGTCACGGCTTCCCTCCTCGCTGGAAGCCCTTCTGCCGACTTCGCTTCGCCCCGCCTGGCAGGACCCGCGCTCGGTGCGCATCGAAGCGCATGGGCTCGACGCCCTGGTGCGGTCGCCGCGAACCTTCCAGGCGACGATCGTCCACTTGACCCCGGCGTGCGGTGGGGCATGCGCGCGGGAGGTGCTGGGATCCGCGCGCGGCGCGCTGGTGGACGGCGGAGTCGCCGTCGTCGTCGCGCGGTCGCCCGAGCCGGCGTCGCTTGCGGCGCTCGCCCGAGCGGCGTTCGCGTCATCGAAGTACGCGGCCCTCGCGGCGTTCGGTGCCCGCGCGGTCGTCCTGAGCAGCGGAGCACCCCTCGCCGTTCCTCCGGGGCGTCTCGAGGCGCTGAAAGACGCGGACGCGGCCGCAACCCTCGACACGGTGGTCGCGAAGGGTGCCGCTCTCGACGCGTGCGCCACCACCTTGCTCGCGCGCCGAGAGGCGTCGCTCACGACGCTACGCGCGTGCGGCGGTGGCGCGGCGGGTGCACCGGCGCCGGTATCACGGTAGCCTTCAGCAGCGACGCATGGACCAAGTCACACACAAGCGCTACCTCGACTACCGCGAGCGTTTCATCTACTTCGGGAAGAAGCGGACCATCCTCACGATGGCCGAGTTCGCCGAAAGAGACGCCGAGCACCGCGCTTTGTCCGCGAAGGGCGACGAACGCGACGATGAAGAAGAGGCCCGCTTCGCAGAGCTTTCCGCGGTGCTCTTGCGAGATTGAAGAGTCCGCGCCTGTCGGAGTCGGAGTCGGGATCGGGCCGCAAGGTGCGCGCACCGAAGGCGGCAGCGTCAGCACGAAGGCCGCAGCGCGGCGATCAGCGTCGCCACGCACTTCACGTCCACGCCGATCTCAACGCGCACGGAGATTTCACCGAGCATCACCGTCACCGCCGGCGGCGCCACCTTCTGGACGGCGCCGCCCGAGATCTCGACCGCCACCATGCGCATCTCCATTGGAATGGCACCACAGCATTGGCCGGTAGCCACTCATCATCGTCACTTGCGGCGACATCCAGGCGTTCGCATATTTTCCGCAGTCTCGCGTCTCGCGGCTTCCAGAAGCACTCGGTTCATCGCGGATCCCATGCGAAAGGAGGGCACGGCACCTGTTCTCCGCGCCGCGAACAGCTCACCTGCTTGTCAAAGCTATAGCCGTCCCCGCAGGTGTACCTCCTGCTCGGGATCCCTTCTTCACGAAGTGAGCAGACGTGGTGACCGACGAGGTCGTGAGCCTCGTCGCGAGGGTCGTTGAGAAGATCGTCCCACCGAAGGTCACGCCCACGGTCCCAATCCGTTCGACCTCTAGCTAGTAGCGGCTGGTACAGCTTGCAACGCACCGCTCCTTGCCTTCGTCGCAAGCCGCGAGCTTCTCCTGGCCGACAGCTCGACATTCCCGGGTGGCTCTTTCGATACAAGCGGAGCATCGTTCCTCCGTCCCAGTGAAGATCTTGCAGTCCTCAACACAGGCGCTCTTGTATCTGAGTGCGCAGATATCTGATGCATCCATGAAGGCCCGTGATTCGCCCCCCGCCATCGAGCACGACGGGCTGCCCATCGAACGTCCTCGGTCCTCGGCATCGCGCCGTCCGCCCGCACGGCAGGATTGTCCAGCCGCGGCCTCTGCATATCGAACGCGACCCCCGCATTGACGGAGAGCGCGCCGATCGCGTTGTACGCGTGGTCCTCAACGACGTCAGGCTGCCCACACGCGTGCCGCGTGACGTGCGCAAGTCGGTCGAGCGCGTTGTGGCGTCGATGAGAACTGCATCTCAGATCCCACGTCGCCGGGTCGCCAAGTTGCTTCGCGAGATTGACGGAGAGTCCGATCCAGAATTTCCCCCTAGCAATCTGCCTGCGACGATTTACTGTGGAGTGGGCCCAGTTCGAACTGTCTTGTACGTTACAAAGTGGAACTGGTTCGGGAGCTGGGTCGCCCCGAGTTCTCCGCCCGGGGTTGTGGTGGTTGAAAGGCCCGGACTGCTCCCGCCGAACTACCCGGGCGCCATTGGGTACCTTTTGGCCGGGCATCCGACGATCTCTTTTGTCGGTGACGTAGATCCAATGGACATTGCCGTGTTCCTCTCAATTTGCCTACGAGTTCCGACTGCTCGCGTGCATTTCGGTGTCACAACCAGTTGGCTCGCTGACGCGGCGCGATGTCGACTAGGACAGCGCCCACTGCCTCTGCTCGAGATGCGAGACTTCGAGCAACGGCTTTGGGGTCGCCTTCGGGTGATGGTACCAGAAGCCATCGACCTTCTTCCCACTCCTTGCGTGAAAATGCTGGATGCGGGAAAGAAGCTCGAAATAGAAGGTTTGGTCAACCCAGCATTCCATGAACCACCATATGTCGAGGCTGTCCGCACCCACCTTCGAGTCCGGTCGTGACACCCAGGCCCGGTAAGGCCCGGTGGCACCGACAACACCGGACTCTCGTACAATGCCGATTACGACTTGCTCTTCTCCTCCGGGCAGAAGAGCGGATTTGCCGATCATCTCGAGGAGACCTTTACACACGATCCGGGAGGGCGCCTCCGCGCTGTTTCGCGTGCGTACTTCTTTGGTGCTCGCCCGGTCTGCAATAGTGCGTATACCTATTTCGCAAACGGCAAACTCAAGCTACGCATCGACGTCGACGGTACGCACGACTACGCCTACGACGCGCGCGGCCTCCTCGCCTCAATCACCATCACGCCGACGAGCGGTCCCGCCGAAGGCACGTACACCTTCGACTACGACGCCCTTGGCCGAAACAATCGCCTGACCTTCCCCGACGGGCATGAGCGCGTGCAAGGATACGATCTCGAAGGGCGCATCACCTCGCGCTGCTACACCTACTCCGACGCGAGCAAAACGCGCTGCTACACCGCAGACTCCGATCCCGTCGGTAACCCCACTCGGATGATCGATCCAGAGGGAACCGACGTCATCGAGTAGCGAGCTGGTCGGGGGGCCGACCGACTACGTGGTGACCTCTCATGCGGCTCCGCGAGACCTTAGACGGTCGACTATGCACGCCACTATGCTGAGGACGAGCGCCATCTCCGGCGACCAATTCCTCGCTCTTACATCGTAGAGCGCCGTGAGGTCGCTCTGCCAACGCGCTTTCCAGCGAAGGGGCTGCGCAACACTCGGAGGAGGTGTTGTGGTGTCGGCGGCGTACGCCCTCCCGAACGCCGTATAGCGATATCCGCCCAAATCCCCTCCACTCGAGTCCCTCAGCCTCCGTACGTTCCCGGCGAGATCCATCTCATAAAACCACACGAAGCTCCCGCGCCGAAGCCGCAGCGGATGATCGACCCCATCGAAGAGATAGGTCTCCTTCGCAGCCCCCGTCGTATCAATCACACCAACGACATCCGTACCCGCAAGCTCATCGAAGACGTAAATCTCCGTCTGCCCATTCGCCGTGCGCCCCCATCGCCGCGACAGCGCATCGACGTAATACACCTCGCTCTGCCCAGCCGCCTGCACCCCCGTGAGCTGCGACAGCGCGTTGTACGTAAGCGTCATCCCATCGAGGCCCGTGATTCGCCCCGCACCATCGAGCACGACAGGCTGCCCGTTGAACGTCCTCGGCACGGCGCTGTCCGCCAGCACGGCAGGATTGTCCAGCCGCGGCCTCTGCATATCGAGCGCGACCCCCGCGTTAAGCGAGAGCGCTCCAAGCGCGTTGTAGGCATAGTCTTCGACAACGTCGGGCTGCCCCGCACTCGAGCGCGTCGCGCGCGCAAGTCGGTCGAGCGCGTCATACTCGATCACCTCAGTCCCCTCTGGATCTGTCATGCGCGTCGGATTGCCCGCGGCGTCGTAGTCGGCCGTATAGCACCGAGTCTTGCTCGCATCAGCGTACGTATAACAGCGGGAAGTAGTGCGCCCCTCGTTGTCATAGTGCTGCACGCGCACGTGTGAATCCGGAAACACCAAGCGTGTATTGCGCCCTACGGCGTCGTACTCAAACGTATACACGCCCTCGGTGCTGGAAATGCTCAGCAAGAGCCCACGCGCGTCGTAGGCATAGTCATGTTGGCCATCGACATCGATGCGCTGCTTGAGCTTGCCATTGGCAAAATACGTATACGTGCTCGCCGGCGCCGCGAATGCAGGTCCAACGAGAGGATAGCTGCGAGTTACCCCCGAAAGACGCCCTCCCGGATCTCGCGTGAAGAAGTAGTCCGCTTCGGGCTGAAATCCACCGGCTATCCCCAAGGCGTTGTCGAGATCGAAGTCAGCATTGTGGTCTAGTCGCCCGCTTCGGATGCCGCCGGATACAGTGGTATTGAAGAGACCGACGAGTGGCGATGCATTTCGCGCATCGTAGACGAATTGCTGGAAGAACAGCCCGCCACCGGTCGTGTGGTCCACGCGCTGGGTAAGACGTCCGGCGAGATCGGTCTGCAAATCCCACGTGAGCGCAAACGTCGCATCGCGGTAGAGCGTCTTTTGCGGATAGCCGCGCGAACCTGGCGCAGCGAACGGGATGGTTCGCAGATCGTGGGTGTTCTCGCCGATCTGGTAGTCGCCGCTCGCGAGCGCCGCGACGACATCGGTGGATGGCGCGGTCGCGCCCGCGCTTCCGGCAAAGAGCTTTGGTCCCGTGAAGCCGGAAGAGGAGGGAACAGGATACGAACGTGCATGCGCACGGCCGAGGGCGTCGATGAGCGCAGTGACGCGCCCGAGCTGATCGTGCCCCACCGTCGTCGAGCGGAGCAGTCGGTCGACCACTTTTTTGAGCTCGCCCGTCGTCTCATACTCGTACGACTCTGCGCGCCCATCGGGATCGGTGGCCTGTGCAAGACGCCCCTCCGCCCCGTAGGAAAAACCCCACGCCTTGTCGGCAGGCAAATCCGGCGTGTGAATGCTCGTGACGAGATCGTCTTGGGAGCAGCCGCACCCGGCGAGGGTGTAGCCATACGTCGTCGTATTTCCGAGCGCGTCCGTCGTCGACGTGAGGCGATTGTTTGCGTCATAGCCGGAGGTCACGGTGGTGGCCCCATCGTTGAACGTGAGCCCATTCCCCGCCCGATCGCGGGTGAAAGTGTTCGTGCGGCCGAGTGTGTCAGAGGTATTCGCCACGTTCCCCATCGCGTCGTAGATGTACGTCGTCGTAACGCCGTGCTCGGTCATCGTATCGGGTAGCCCATCGACGCGCCACGTGTTGAACGTCTCTCTTCCCGTAGGCGTGAGAAGCGTTCGCGTTCGGTCGTACTCATGGATCACGCGCCCGAGCGCGTCCCGCTCGAGGATGGTCTCGACTTGCGTGGGATTTTCGAGACGGCGTGTCAAATAGCCGTTGCTGTCGAAGGAAAAAGCTTTGAGCGCATTTGGCGCGTCGTCCCCCACGATGACGACGCGTCCCTTGTCGTCAAAGAGTTGGGGCTCTTCCACGATGAGCCCATTGAGAAGCACGTACGAAATGCGCTGCAGCGTGTTCCGCGGCTGGACGTACACGTTGCCACCCTGTCCAATCACGGGCACCTTCACGAACTTGCGCGCGTACGCCACCCCGTCTGCCGTGAACGTGTCCGTATCGATGTATCCCTTCGGGTCGAGCACGAAGGTGTGCGTGACGCCGTGTGCATCGGTGTACGAGCCACCGTGCACGGTAAAGCCCGTCGCAGAATCGCGCTGCGGCGGTTGGAAGTACGCCGAAGCGAGCGCGAAGACCCCGCCGGTGGACTTTGTCGACGTCTCGAGCGCTCCGTTCGCGTCGTACGTGTAGCTCGTGACGTCCTCTCTCGGGCTCGTTTTCGACGTCATGCGGTGCCCGGAGTACGCGAATGTCCACGTCTCCAGATCGGGCTTTACGATTTGCGTAAGATCGCCGCGACCGTCGACGGTGAGACGCGTCACGTGCCCCGCCGCGTCGG
>OBEQ012338418.1_pt1 | contig 10938 bp, 9 predicted proteins | sample 1670901 | NCBI WGS metagenome assembly OBEQ01 (sample SAMEA104232315, study PRJEB22302) | groundwater metagenome | biome: forest; feature: aquifer; material: groundwater | place: USA | collected 2011-08-07 | depth 5.4 m | reverse complement strand
TTGGCGGGCAACGAAGCAGATGGGGTATTATTCGAGGTTCCCCAAAGGAGAAATTATGGCGAGTCTGAATCGAGTCATGGTCATGGGCAATTTGGGCGACGATCCGGAAGTGCGCACGACGCCGGGCGGCCAGTCGGTCGCCACGTTGCGACTGGCGACCAACGAACAATGGACCGACAAAAATGGGCAGAAGCAGGAACGCACGGAATGGCATCGCGTGATCGTATGGGGCAAGCAGGCCGAACATTGTCGCGAATATTTAAGCAAGGGCCGTGGCGTGTTTGTGGAAGGTCGGATTCAAACCCGCGAGTGGACCGACAAAGAGGGTCACAAAAAATACACGACCGAAATTATTGCGCAGCGCGTATTATTTTTGGGGGGCGGTCGCAGCGAAGGGGGCGGTCAACGCCGAGAATCCGCACCGCCTCCGCCATCGGACACGCATTTTGAATCGAGCGGTCCGCCGCCGACCGGCGACGATGATATTCCGTTTTGAGTGCGGCTCATAATCATAATCCTAATCTTCATCGTGATCCTAATCGAGATCGTAATCGATTCCGATCACGTACACGATTACGAAGAACGCCTCATTTCAAAGACGTCGCAATTTCATGATCGCTGCGGCACTGCCTCGTAGATCACATTGAATCGGTTCGATCACGATGACGGAGACGAGTTGAAATGCCACGAGCAAATCACACGCGGCATCGACTTCATCAATCGACGCGATGGAGATATCGAAAAAGCGATTTTTCTCGCATTGCGAGTGGCGGCTATGGAATTGCCGGGTTACGATTCATGCAGGGTCATCGAATATTCCCGGTGCCCGTCGTAATCGTCGTCGTGTACGAGATCGGAATCGAACTCTGAATCGAAATAGCGATGAAGGAATTATGAATTTAAAATTGGGATGAAGAACCGAGCAGCACGATCTTCACAATCGCTCGAGGATCAGCGCTCGAAGTCGGCGCGATTTTCGATTTTGCCGCAGCGATGCAGTGGGGTTTTGCTGCCTATTACGTCGATGCGCAATCCAAGATTGAACGCGTTGTGCAGATGGTGAGCAAGTTGCGGTGAAGCGATTTCACAAGGCATCCCAAGAAATCCCAATTTGCCCAAGTGCCGTAAAGTCGATCGAGGGGCCGTTGGCGACGACGTCTTCGGAAAATCCGATTTGCCAAAAAAAGGATTCGTTGCCCAGCGCGTGTGGGTGATGCCCCGCGAATCCAATCACCACATCCATGGGGACGGCGTCCCAAAAAATATGGTGCATGCCATGCAACATGGGCGTTCCGCCTTGGAGCTGCGCGGTGGCCGCGACCGCCTTGGAAAAATGATACGCGCCGCCCACGGCCCAGTTGAAGAGTTCATTTTGCACGAACGGCGCGAGTGGTGCGTGTCCGCCGTTCACAAAATATCCCGCGTTGAGAAATCCGTACCAGCGTCCCGCATGTTTGTCGGCGAGAATGCCGAAACCGTAATCGAGAGCGCCGTTGCCCAAGCCCTGCGACTTACGACCCGTGGGCGCTTCGAGTGTCACAAACCAACCGAGCGCCGGACGATGTCGCGTTTCTGAAAGTGTGGCGTGACGCAATCGCACATCAATGTCGCCCAATCCCATTTTTACCGGATTCACGCGGTAGATATCCGCGCCCGTCCCCAAATCACGCACGTAAAACGCATGTTGCCCCGCCGGCAACAGATTGCGACCGCCGTTGGGCAGCCCCAACATCTGATGATAATTTTGCACGAATCGATCCAGAAATCCGCCCGACGTGTGCACCAGCGGCACATTCACATCGAAGGTCCAGTTGTCGCCGAGTCCCACGGCGTACGAAAAATCCTGCCGCAGTTGTTCGAAATCAATACGCACCTCGTGGGTCGTGGTCGCAAAATATTCAAAGATGTTGGAAAAATTTGACGTGAAGGCAAATCGCCCGGCACCCCGCGGCAGGGCGGCGACGTTGGTGGGCTGGATTCCAGCAAACTGTAAAAAAATCGGACTCTGATTGCGATAGGGGATCGGCGTGTTGTCGTACGCAGCCTGCGCCGGTGCGGACCACAAGAAAAATTGCAGCGCACACATCAAAAAAAATCGATTACGCATATTGGGCAATGAGCGTGCGAATGTTCGGTGCGAGCGGCAGTTGGGTTTCTTCGGCGAGTAGTCGCAGACTCTGCCACGATCCGACATCGCTCCAGCCGCAGTCCATGGGAATCACGGCGACGCGCGACGACTTTTCCAAAATGCCGTAGTCGACCGAGATGCTGGGCGCCGCGCGGAAAAAATCGCGGGCATCATGGATTGGTGTTGTGGTGGTTGGTAAAATTTCTGCGAGTTGCGGCAGATGCGCGGCGACTTCGGCCAGGAACCGCTGTGCGGTCCACACGAAAATTCCGCTGTTCCAATAAAAATGGCCCGACGCGAGATACGCCGTGGCACGCGAGGCGTCGGGTTTTTCGACGAAACGTTTCACCAAAAATGCGCGCGCCGACATGGGGACGTCGCGTTCGATGTAGCCGTATTCGGTGGCCGGGCGATTCGGCGGCACACCCAACGTCACCAGGCAATCTTGCGTAGAAGCGATCTGTTCGGCCAGTACGATGGCTTCGTGAAAAGCGGCGGGTTTCGTAATCATGTGATCGGCCGGGACCGCGACAAGAATGGCGCGTGGATCGTGTTGCCACAGCGCGTGCGCCGCGAGCGCCAACGCCGGTGCGGTATTTTTCTTTTCCGTCTCGGCGAGAATATGTGCGGCGGAAATATCGGGCAGATGGTCGCGAATGAGCGGAAGATAGCGATGGTTCGTGCTGACCCAAATGCGCTCGTGTGGAATCACATCGGCGAAACGATCGACCGTGTGTTGAATCATGCTGCGGTCGCCAACGAGTTGCAGAAATTGTTTCGGATGCTCGGGCGTCGAGAGCGGCGCAAACCGCACGCCTTCGCCGCCCGCCAGCACCAACAAATATGTATGAGGACCGCACCGCATCGCGCTCCCTCTTAAATGGTGGTACGCAGTGCGTCAAGGAAATCAGGGTCAAGGGGCAGCGGGTCAAAGGGTCATAGGGTCAATGGGTCATGACCCCGCTGTTGAGAGCCGTTCCGCAATTATTCGCACCGCCCACGGATATAACCGATGTTCCGCCGCATGAATGCGTGCGGTGAGTGTCGCTTCCGTGTCGTTTGGAAAAATCGGTACGGCCTCTTGCCCAATGATCGGACCGGTGTCCATGCCTTCATCCACAAAATGTACGGTGCAACCTGTCTGCGCGACTTTGGCATCGAGCGCTTGGCGTACGGCGTGCAATCCAGGAAACGCGGGCAGCAGCGCCGGATGAATATTCAGAATGCGTCCCGACCAGGTGCGAACAAACGATGCCGAGAGCAATCGCATAAACCCCGCCAAACAAATTACCTGCGCGCCGCTGGCCGCGAGCGCCTCGTGCAATAATTCGCCGTACCGGGTGCGATCTTTTATTCCAGGAATAATCTGCTGCGGAATTCTCGCCGCTGTCGCGCGCGCCAGCGCACCCGCAGATGGATTGTCGGTCAGCAACAATCGAATCTGAATCGGCAACGCCTCGTGTTGCATTGCATCGATCAACGCCTGAAAATTCGAACCATTGCCAGAGGCGAGGACTGCGATGGGAAGGGGAGTGTGTGTCGTCATCGGATGATCCTCATCCTAATCCTGATCGTAATCGGTGTGTTCGTAATTCGTAATCCGCATCGAGCTCGTAATCCTATTACGAGCTTCGTATAAGTTTGAGAAACGTCCCCAAAGTTATCGGACGCGATTACGAACTCGATCAGGATTACGAAAACACCGATTAAGATAAAATCGATGATGACTCACGCATACACAATCGCCGTATCACTCGTTCATCGCCATCGAATGATCCTCATCCTAATCCTGATCGTAATCGGTGTGTTCGTAATTCGTAATCCGCATCGAGCTCGTAATCCTATTACGAGCTTCGTATAAGTTTGAGAAACGTCCCCAAAGTTATCGGACGCGATCACGATCTCGATCAGGATTACGAAAAAACCGATGACGACTTACCGATACACCATCGCTGCGTCACTCGTATCGCGTTGGGCGACGTGGCCGATCACGTGGGCCGCATGACCCGCAGCGGCACAGGATTCGCAGATCGCCGCAGCGTGTGCGGCATCGACCATGAGTACCAATCCGACGCCACAATTCAATACCGTGCGCAATTCGTCATCCGGCATGTTCGTCTGCTGTTGTACGAACGCAAACGGCGCGGGTAATTTCCAGTGCGACCAATCGATCACGACCTGACACGTTGGTGGTACGATGCGCGGAATATTTCCGGTGAGACCGCCGCCGGTAATGTGCGCGATGCCGTGCAGCGCGAACTGGGTCAGCAATGTGTGCACGAGTGGCGAGTAGAGCGCGGTCGGTGTGAGGAGTACGTCGGCCACGGTGCGATCGGTGCCGGGAAAAATGGCGGAGCGGGCGAGTCCGGCTTGCATAATTGTCTGACGAATGAGCGCGTAGCCGTTGCTGTGAAATCCGCTCGAGGCCACCCCAATCACGGCGTGACCCGGTTGCATCGTCTGTCCATTAATGATCGCGTCGCGCTCCACGAGTCCCACCACAAATCCGGCCAGATCGAAATCGTCGCCGTGATACATGCCGGGCATCTCTGCTGTTTCGCCGCCGACCAGTGCGCAACCAATCGCGCGACACGCAGTGGCGATGCCTTCAATGATGGTGGCGTGATACGCGGGCAGCAATTTTCCGGTCGCAAAATAATCGAGAAAGCAGAGCGGTGTGGCGCCGGAACAGGCGAGATCGTTGGCGCACATGGCGACTAAATCCTGGCCGATGGTGTCGACGCGCTTCGCTTCGATGGCAACGCGGAGTTTGGTGCCGACGCCATCGGTCGAGGTGACGAGGACGGGATGTTTATATTTTCCCAAATCGAGCGCGACATGCGCCGCAAATCCGCCAATCCCGCCGAGCACCTGTGGCCCGTGCGTGGACTGCGCCGCTACCTTGATGCGCTCCACAAACGCATCGCCCGCCGCAATGTTCACGCCCGCCTTCCGATACTGTTCGCTCATGGGAGACGCTGCGTAGCGGATTCCGGAATGTCTGCCAAGTTTTCCGTTAAAAAGACATGGCCACAAAAGAACGCACAGAGCGCAAAAAGATTCTTTGTGTTTCTTTGCGTCCTTTTGCGGCAAATCCTCAGCTGGTGCGTGCTGCCAGTCGATGTGAATTTGACGGATGGGTAACCTGTGGCGCGGCGAGGTCGAAAATGACCTGTGCATAACATCATCGGATAAAAAGATTTTTTCATTTGTGGGTATTATTAGCTAGGTAACGGTGAAGATTTTGGGTATCATTTTACCTGAATGATTCCTCAAAACGATATGACCGCACTGGATGGGGACAATCAGTTAGAGAAAGTGGAAGTCCTGGCAACGCGGGTCCGGGAGTTAGAGCAGCTCACCGATCTGCTCTCGCGCGGCAAGTATCTGTGGGAAACTACCTTCGATGCCATTCAAGATCCTGTTTCACTCATCGATCGCAATTATCGCATCCAGCGCGCCAATCTCTCGCTCGCCGCGCGGACCGGAACCGACATTCGACATGTCATTGGGCGGCCCTGCTACGAAGTCTTCGCGGGGCGCACCGAACCCTGTCTGGGGTGTCCCGCCGCCGAGGCCATGCGCCGCGATTGGCAGAGCAAGAGTCAATTGCAACATCAGGTGGGCAAACGCGACTATGAAGTCTTGGCCTATCCGTTTCCCGGCGCGAAGGGGACCGACACCGCGCTGGTTATGCATTACCGCGATATCACCGAAGAACGACGTTTGAATCAGGAACTCGTCCAACAGGAAAAAATGGCCGCGATTGGTATGCTCGCGGGCGGGGTGGCGCACGAAATCAATAATCCCCTCGGCGGAATTTTGGCCTTCACGCAGCTGCTCATGCGCGAATTTCCGGAAGGCGAATCGGTGCGGGCCGATTTGGAAGAAATCGAACGCGCCGCGTTGCGCTGCAAAAAAATCGTGCAGGATCTGCTCGATTTTTCGCGCGTCTCGTCCGGCAAAATCAAGGTCGCCGTGGCGTTGGGGCCGTTGTTTGAAAAGGTCTTCGGATTTTTGCGGCGCGAATTTCTGTCGCTCAACATTCAATGTGCCGTGGAAATTGATCCGCTGCTGCCGCCGGTGCTGGGCGACGCGAATCGGTTGCAACAAATTTTTCTGAATCTGCTGACCAACGCCGCGCACGCCATGCCGCGCGGTGGTACCGTGACCATTCGCGCGCAGTGCGGCGCGGACGACGGTTTCGTGCGCATCGAGGTCGAAGACACCGGCACCGGCGTGAAAAAAGAACACCTCAGTAAAATTTTCGATCCATTTTTTACGACGAAGGAACCCGGCAAGGGTACGGGACTGGGATTGTCGATTACCTATCGTATTGTGCGCGATCACGACGGTACCATCGCCGTCGAGAGTGAAGACGGTGTGGGAACAACATTTCGAATCGGGTTGCCGCGGGCCGATGTCGTCTGATGCCCGTCGCCCCTGTAATAGAGAGGAGTCGGTATGCGAGAAACAATTTTGGTGGTGGACGATGAACCCACCATTCGACGGGCGTTGGAGCGATTTCTCACCAGTGAAGGCTACACCGTCTTGTGCGCGTCGAATCCCGACGAGGCCATGCAACATATGGCGATCGAACAGGTGAGTTGCGCATTGGTCGATCTCGTGTTGCCCGGGGGCAGCGGCGTCGATCTGGTGCGGGCGTTGCGGGCCGCAAATCCCGATCTTGTCGCGATCGTCATGACGGGATTTGGCACGATCAGCAGCGCGGTCGAAGCCATGAAGGCGGGCGCGTTTCATTACCTGACCAAACCGTTTGAACTCGACGACATTCGGCAACTGGTGGCGACCGCGCTCGACCATCGTCGTCTGCAAGTCGAAAACATCGAACTCAAAAAACAACTCAAGCAACAATATCAATTCGACAACATCATTGGTCAATCCGACACCATGAGCGGGGTATTTCGCTTAGTCGAGAAAGTCGCGGAAACCGACAGTACGGTGCTGTTATTGGGCGAATCCGGCACCGGCAAGGAGCTCGTGGCGAAGGCGGTGCATTATCACAGCAAGCGCGCGGGGGAACCGCTCATTACGGTGAATTGCGCGGCCATTCCCGAAGAATTACTCGAGAGTGAATTGTTTGGCCACGTGCGTGGTTCGTTTACCGGCGCCACCGCCACGCGCATCGGCAAATTCGAGGCCGCGCATGGTGGAACGATTTTTTTGGATGAAGTCGGCGAGATGAGTCCGAAGTTGCAAGTCAAATTGTTGCGCGTGTTGCAAGAACGGCGCGTCGAGCCGGTCGGTTCCATGCGCAGTCGCGAGGTCGATGTCCGCATTATTGCCGCGACGAATCGCGATCTCGAAGAGGCGATTCGTGCGCAGCGTTTCCGCGAAGATTTGTATTACCGCTTGAATGTCATTCCGATCAAACTGCCGCCGTTGCGCGTGCGCACGGGCGATATTGCGGTGCTCATTCGTCATTTTCTGGTGCGCTACAACACCGAAAATGAACGCAACGTGCAGGGCTTCAGCGAGGAAACGCTCGCGTGTCTGGCGCGCTATCCGTGGCCGGGCAATGTGCGCGAATTGGAAAATCTGGTGGAGCGCCTCGTGATTCTCAAAGGCAGCGGCGTGATTGAAATCGCGGATCTGCCGCCCGCCATGCGCGGGGAAACGCGCACGACCCTGCACTGGCCCCTCGTGGATTTGCCCGATGCGGGCTTGTCATTCAACGAGGTCGTCGATCAATTCGAAAACGCGCTCATTCGGCAGGCACTCGAAAAAACCGGAGGCAACAAAAACAAGGCGGCCGGTTTGTTACAACTCAATCGCACCACGCTTGTGGAGAAAATTAAAAAGAAACGACTCGAAGCGATCGCGGAAACCGAGCTGCAACGGTAGTTGGACACGAACGCATGTATGCACCTCGGTGCGGAGGGAGAACGTATGTTTAAGAGCAGCAATTTATTGATTGTCGACGACGACGACGCGCTGGTGAAAGTCTTCGAACGCGTCGCGCGCGATGAAGGACTCACCGTCACGGTCGCGCGTTCCGGCACCGATGCCATCGAAATCCTCAATCGTCAGGCGGTGGAAGTCGCCGTCGTCGATATTAATTTGCCCGGTTACAGCGGCATGCAATTGCTCGAATACATCAAACAGAATCAATACGCGACCGAGGTGATTATTATTACCGGCGTGGGCACGGTGGAAACCGCCGTGCGCGCGATTAAAATCGGTGCGTACGATTACCTGACCAAGCCGTTCGATGATGTGACGAAAGTCATTTTGGTCATCAACAAGGCGCTGGAGAAATATCGGCTGATGCAGCGGATTCGCCGGTTAGAGCGGCAGGGTGACGAAACCCACAGCTACGAATGCATCGTGGGCAAAAGCAAAAAAATGCAGGAAATTTTTCACACGATCGACAGTGTGGCGGCGACTACGTCCACGGTGTTGCTGCTGGGTGAATCGGGTACGGGCAAGGAATTGGTGGCGCGCGCGGTGCATCAACGTTCCAAACGCGTCAACAAACCATTCGTCGTGATCAATTGCGCGGCGCTCTCCGAACATCTGCTCGAGAGCGAATTGTTCGGGCATAAACGTGGATCGTTCACGGGTGCGATCGTCGACAAAAAAGGACTCTTCGAAGAGGCCGACGGCGGCACCATCTTTCTCGACGAGATCGGCGAAATTCCTTCCTCGACGCAAGTGAAATTGCTACGCGTGTTGCAAGAGGGAGAAATCAAACCGGTCGGCGGGACCCAAACACGTCACATCGATGTGCGCTTAATCGCTGCGACGAATCGCGATCTCACGCAAGATGTGAAAGACGGCAAATTCCGCGAGGATCTCTACTATCGGCTGAATGTCATCTCGATTAATCTGCCACCGCTGCGCGATCGCCCGGAAGATGTGCCGTTACTCAGTTATCATTTTCTGCAGAAATACAGCAAAAAACTCGAGAAAGATGTCACCAAGATTGCGATCGATGCGTTGCAAGTCTTGCAGAGTTACCAGTGGGTCGGCAATGTGCGTGAATTGGAAAATGTGATCGAACGTGCGGCGGTGTTGGTACAGGGCGACACCATTACGTTGCACGATCTGCCCCCGCGGGTGCTGGGGGAAAGTTTTTATCTCGCCGAAGAACCGACGTCGTCGGATCTCTCGCAATTTAATTACCAAGAGGCGAAGGAACGCGCGATGTGGGCCTTTAATCGGGCGTATCTCTCGAATCTGTTGCGCCAGACCAGCGGCAATCTGTCGTACGCGGCCCAAAAAGCGGGAATGGATCGCAGCAATTTCAAAAAAATTGTGAAAAAATTTAATATTGATCTGGAAGAATTTCGCAAAAGTAAAAACGCCGGACGAGAGGCTTAAACTATGACCGATCGCATCTTTATTGTGTCGTCCCACGACACCGAGGCGCAGGCGGTACGAGCGGCACTCGCCTCTGGGCACTGGTCGCCCCGCTGTGTGGACGTCACCGAGGCCACGGCCATGCTGGGCATCGATGTGCCGTCCGCCATGATTCTCTTGGCCGGGGACGACTTGAGTGAAACGCACGCGCTGCTCGAACAGGCGCAACAGATCGACGATCAGCTGCCGGTCGTCGTGGTGTTGTTGAAAGGCAGCCACGTCGAGGCCGCGGTCGACCTCATGAAGCGCGGTGCGTACGACGTCTTGGTCTGGCCGATCGAACCGGTGCGTTTTACGCGCGTGTTGGAACATGCGATTCATTTGTATCATCTGACCAAACGCGTGTTCGTGTTGGAAAGTCAGGTCGGTGGTTGGCGCGGCAAATTTGAAAATCTGATCGGGCATGGTCCGAAGATGCAGGAAATTTTCGGACTCATTCGCACGGTCGCGCGCAGTCAGGCCACGGTGTTGATTACCGGTGAATCTGGTACCGGCAAGGAATTGGTGGCGCGCGCGGTGCATCATCAAAGTCATCGGGCGGCGCATCCGTTTATGGATCTGAATTGCGGGGCGATTCCGCGCGAACTGCTCGAGAGCGAATTGTTTGGGCATGAACGCGGCGCCTTCACGGGCGCAGAGCGGCGTTACATTGGTTGTTGCGAGCGCGCCAATCAGGGCACGCTCTTCATGGATGAAATCTGCGAGATGGAACCGGCGCTGCAAGTAAAAATTTTGCGCTTGTTGCAGGAACGGAGTTTCACGCGCGTGGGCGGATCGGAAAAAATCACCGTCGATCTGCGTTTTGTGGCGGCGACCAATCGCGAGATTCAAACCGAGGTGCAGGCCGGGCGTTTTCGCGAGGATTTATTTTATCGACTCAACGTCGTGCCGATTCATTTGCCGCCGCTGCGCGATCGTGCGGAAGACATTCCACTCCTGGCGCAGGCCTTTCTGGAACGTTTTGCGCAGAAACTGGAACGACCGTTCATCGATATCGAACCGGAAACCATGGAATATCTCACCGCGTATCAATGGCCGGGCAATGTGCGCGAATTGGAAAATGCGATCGAACGCATGGTGGTGTTGAACAACGACACGCGCCTGAAGACGAAATTTCTGCCGCCGAATATTTTGAAGACGCCGCGCAAAAACCAGTTCAGTGCGGCGCATCTGTTGGCCACCCCGGCGGCGGCGAAGACGCAATCGATCATACCACTCGATCTGGTCGAAAAATACGCGATCGAATCGGCGCTCGAAAAATGTGTCGGCAATGTGAGCGAGGCGGCGAAGCGACTGAAGATTGGTCAGGCCACGCTCTATCGCAAAATTCGTCAGTACGGTTTGAGGAATTAACGGGGGATGTTCGAATATTTTTTGGGGACCTTGAAGAATGTTCCAGATGCGAGGCGCCCGCCAATGAGCGACCG
>OBEQ011399315.1_pt1 | contig 10938 bp, 9 predicted proteins | sample 1670901 | NCBI WGS metagenome assembly OBEQ01 (sample SAMEA104232315, study PRJEB22302) | groundwater metagenome | biome: forest; feature: aquifer; material: groundwater | place: USA | collected 2011-08-07 | depth 5.4 m | reverse complement strand
GTCGTCGGCGCCCAGCTCGAGGTTCGACTCGCCTTCCCCGCCGCGCCCGTCGGCGGCGCGCAGGATCAGCTTGCCGGTCAGGCGCGGCAGCTCGTAGCGCCCGGTCTCGTCGGCGAAGGTGGTGGCCTGCAGCGCCTCGCCGTGCCACGCGGTCACGCGCGCGCCCGGCGCCGACACGCCCGAGGCGTCGAGCACGCGTCCGGCCACGGTCGCGCCGCGGCTCATGACGATCTTGAGATCATCGATGTGCGCGCCCGCGGCGATCGCGAGGGCCGCGCTCTGCCCGCCGGCGAACTCGGCGTGCGTGGCGCGCACCACGAAGCGTCCCGCCGGCAAGGAGTCGACGCGGAAGCGTCCGTCGGCGCCGGTGACCAGGCCCGCCGACGCGGCCTCGGTCGCGGCCGCACCCGGCGTCGGCCCGTCGAACGGCCCGGGGCCCGACTTGGCGATCAGGCTGGCCTCGCGCACCTGGCCCATGCGCACGCCGCGCGGGGGCGCGAAGGGCACCGGGCCGATGGTCACGCCCAGCTCGCCCAGGGGCAGGTAGTCGGCCTGCGGCCTGGCCGCCGCGCCCGGCTCGTCGGCGGCCACGGTGCCGTAGGCGCGCGCGTAGCGCCGGGCGCGCGCGCCCACGCTGACCAGCACCGCGCGGCCGTCCTTGCCGTCACCTTCGCCCTCGATGTGCGCGCCCGCGACCGGCTCGCCGCGCGCATCGACCACGCGGCCCGAGAGCAGCGCGCCGCGCGCCATGGGCAGCTCGAGCGCGAGCGTCTGGCCAGCGGCGACCTCGAGGCCGGCCGCGCTGGGCGCCAGGTAGCCGGGCGCGATGGCGTCGACGTTCCACGCGCCCGGCAGCACGCCTTCGAGCGTGAACGTGCCATCGGCGGCCGATTCGGCCAGGCGCGCCGGTCCTTCCTCGGGGGTGAGCCACACGCGCGCGGCCGCGATGGGCGCCTTGCTGGTCTGATCGACGACGCGCCCTTCGACCACCGCGGCCGGGCCCAGCGCCAGCGCCAGCGACGGCCAGGGCCCGACGCCGAAGCGCTCGACCTGGGTGGCGCCGGCGGCGCGCGCGCCCCGCCGCGCCGACAGCGTGTACGCGCCCTCGGGCAGGTCGTCGAAGAGGAAGCGGCCGTCCTTGCCGGCCACGACCACGCGCGGTGCCTCGATGGAAGGCCCGGCCACCTCGATGCTGGCACCCGCAGCGGGAGTGCCCTCGTCGCTGACCACGCCCTCGATGAGCACGCGGCGCGCGACCATGATGGTGAGCGCTTCGCCCGGCACGTCGACGCGGCGCACCTCCGCGGCCACCACCGCGGCGCCTTCCACGGTCACGCGGTAGACGCCCACCGCCAGGCCTTCCACGGCGAACTTGCCGTCCTTGCCGGTCTCCGATTCGCGGGCGGGATCGCTCCCTTTTTCGGGCGCGACGGTGATCTGCACGCCCGCGACCGGCTCCGCCGACGCGTCCACGACCGTGCCGCGCAGCGCCGCCGGGCCCGCGGGCGGCAGCAGCGCATGCCCGCCGTCGGACCCGCGCGCGCCCGGGCCGGCGTCGCGCCGGGCAGCATTTGCCGCGTCATCCCGGCCACTTGCGCCCCGGCTCGCGGCACAGCGCCAGATCAAGGCCGAGGCCGCACCCGTGGCCACGACCAGTGCGACCACCATTGCGATTCGCTTACGATCGAGCACGCTCTAGAACCGCCCCCGGGTCCTGTTCATAGCACTTGCGCCATGCGCCCGGGGCGTGGTACCCGTTTGCCCCTCGGAGTCGATGAACCATGGCCTACACGTGTGACATTTGCAGCAAGCGACGCCTCATTGGCAACAAGGTGTCGCATTCGAACGTCAAGACCAAGACGCGCCAGCAGCCCAATCTGCAGCGCATTCGCGCCAAGACGGAGCATGGGAACAAGCACATCCGTGTTTGCACCCGCTGCCTCCGCTCCGGCCTCGTCCAGAAGGCGTCGTAACCCGTCGCCGTCATGGCGCTCTTCAGCAACAAGCAGGAGTCGAACCTTCGCTCCTGCATCCAGATGGTCGAGGACGTCATCAAGACCCTCGGCCACGATCCTGACGAGAGCCGTATCGAGACTCACGATGACATGCCCGCCTGGCGGGTACAGAAGGGCTCGGCCTTCGTCACCGTGATCATCCACAGCGACGGCAAGGGCGACGAGAACCAGCTGCAGGTCAGCGCCGCGGTCGTGCGTCTCGACACCTCGGTCGACCGGCCGCGCCTGTTCCAGCGCCTGCTCGAGCTGAACGCCTCGTCGATCAAGGGCGCGGCGTTCGGCCTGCGCGACAGCGAGGTCGTGCTGGTCTCGGAGCGCTCGACCCTGGATCTCGACCTCTCGGAGGTCGAGGACCTGGTCAAGAAGATCGAAGAGTACGCCGACCACTACGACGACGCGCTGGTCGCCGAGTTCGGCGGCCAGATAGCCGGAACGACCGCCGGATCGACCGCGGGAACGACCGCGGGAACGACCGCCACAGCGCCCGCTGGAAAGCCGGCCGCGGCCGTCGGCAAGCCGCCCGCGAACCCCGGCAAGGCTCCCGCGCCCGTCGGCAAGAAGTCGTAGCCGCAGGCGCGACTCAGCCGACCGTCGCGATGGCGTCGATCTCGACCAGCGCGCCCTTGGGCAGGCCCGCGACCTGCACGGTCGCGCGCGCGGGCGGCGAATCCTTGAAGTAGCTGCCGTAGATCTCGTTCACGGGCGCGAAGTCCGACAGGTCCTGCAGGAAGATGGTCGTGCGCACGACGCGCTCGAACGACGATCCCGCCGCCGTCAGCACGGCGCGCAGGTTGTCCATCACGCGGCGCGCCTGCGCGCGCACGTCGCCGGCGCCGACCATCTCGCCGCTCTGCGGGTCGAGGGCGATCTGGCCGCTGCAGAAGACCAGCTGCCCCGCCACCACCGCCTGCGAATAGGGACCGATGGCGCGCGGCGCATCGGGGGTTGCGATCACTCGTCGGTCGCTGCTCATGCGCGGGATTATAATGTCGGCTTCTCGAACCGGGGGTAGCTATGACTGGCAAGGGATCGCTTGTGGGACTCGTGCTCGGGCTGGTGGGCGTGGGCTGCGGCGCGCAATCGCCCATCTGCGGCTCCGACTTCGACGCCGAGCACGGTGTCGTCGGTGATTTCGGCTCCGACATGGCGTCGGCCAAGGTGGAGGCCTTCCTGCACGCGACCGCGGCGCTGGTGATCGAGGTCGCCAGCGTCGAGACCCGCCTGCGCACGGCGTGCACCAGGATCGCGACCGATCTGGGCGTGCCCGCGTCGGAGCTGGCCAGCGCCGACGTCACGGTCGCCTGCCACCGCGCCGCGCTCGAGGTCCGCTCGGCCATCGAGACCAACCTGCCCACGCAGGCGACGCTCTCGCTCATCATCACGCCGGCCACCTGCGGCGTCGACATCGACGCCTATGCCAGCTGCGTGGCCCGGTGCGACGTCAGCGTGACCGGCAGCGCCGACGTGACGTGCACGGGCGGCGATGTCTACGGCACCTGCTCGGGTCAGTGCATGGGCACCTGCGACGGCACCTGCGCCGCGGGTTGCAACGGCAGCTGCGCGGCCACCTGTACCGGGAGCTGCTCGGGCACGTGCTTCGGCGCGTGCGTGGGCACCTGCTCGGCGACGAACGCGGCAGGCGAATGCGTCGGTACGTGCAGCGGCACCTGCACCGGGACGTGCCAGGGCATGTGCCAGGGATCCTGCAGCGCCAGCTGCGACGGCGTGTGCCAGGGATCTTGTCAGGGCGAGTGCCACGGCAAGTGCGACGTCGCCTTCACCGCGCCCAGGTGCGACGGCGACGTCGACGTGCAGGCCTCTGCCGAGTGCAAGTCGGCCTGCGAGGCCGACGTGTCCTTCGCCGTGATGTGCTCCCCGGCCGAGGTCGCGGTCGAGATCGCCGTCGACGTGCCCCCGGCCCGGCTGGCCAAGCTGACCGCGCTCATCGCCACCCTGGAGGCCAACTACCCCGAGATCGTCGAGATCTCGGTGGCCGGCAGCATGCGCCTGCGCGGCGCCGCCGACGCCTTCGTGGTCAGCCTGCGCGGCGCCGGCGCGGCCCTCGACGCGGGCGCGCACGCCGCCGCCTGCACCCTCGAGGCGGTCTCCGCCGCCGTCGCGGCGAGCGCACGCATCGACGTGAACGTCATGGCCACCCTCGAGGTCGGCGGCTCGGTGTCGGCGCAAGGCATGGCCAGCGCCGGTCCGTAGCGGGTCCTTTTTTTGAACCAGACCCTTGCACCCGCCGCGTCACTTTGGTAAGAGTTTCGCCCGTAGTCACGGGCGATTAACTCAGCGGAAGAGTGCCATCTTCACACGGTGGAGGCCGTAGGTTCAATCCCTACATCGCCCACGAGAAGTGCCCACGAAGGGGTCAGCGGAGACGCTGGCCCCTTTGTCGTTTCGGGTCGTTCCGGCCGACGCGCCGAGTACAACCGAAGTAAGAAACAACGTCAGCTGATCGTGAGAGGCTGCGCCATGACCTCCGGCAAGCCAGAGCGCGCGCCGCTGGCGACGACGAGCACCCGCGTGCCCGCCCGCCGCGTCGAGGCGCGCGAGTGCCACCCCGACACGCACTGCCCGACCTGCCAGGTGCAGCTCGTGCCCGAGCACACGCACGCGAAGTGTCCGCGCTGCGGCTATCGCGACAGTTGTTGCTTTTGAGCGACCAGGTGGACGCGCTGGTCAGATAGGACCTCCGACGTGCCTTCGGATTTCGCCCGCGGCGCCGGCTATGCGCTGCGCGGTGCCAGCTTCGTGATTGCCAGGCCGCGCTTGTGGCCGCTGCTCGTCGCGCCCTTCGTGCTGTCGCTGGCCGCGCTGGCCGGCCTGGCCCGGGCGGCCATCCACTACCGCGCCGGGGTCACCAGCGCCATCACGCCGGGCGGCTGGCTGGGCTCGGTGCTCGGTCCGGTGCTGAGCGGGCTCTACTTCCTGGTCGCGGCGGTGGGCGCGTTCTTCCTCTACCTGCCCATCGCGTCGTTGCTGGCCGCGCCCTTCAACGAGCTCCTGGCCGAGCGCGTGGAGGAGATCGCGCTCGGCCAGCACGGGCCGCCCTTCTCGCTGACGCGCCTGCTCAAGGAGCTCGGGCAGGCGCTGGTGCACGAGACGCGCAAGTTCATCCGCTGGCTGGGGCTCGCCGCGGCCGTGCTGGCGTGCACGCTGCTCCTGCCCGGGCTGGGCGCGATCATCGGCCTCATCGGCGGCTGGTTCATCGCCGCGCGCTTCGCCGCCTACGACGCGCTCGACGCGACCCTGTCGCGCCGGGGCTGGTCGTACGAGCGCAAGGTCGCCTTCCTGCGCGAGCGGCGCGCCCTGACCCTGGGCCTGGGCGGGGCGGTGGCCGCGCTCATGCTCGTCCCGGTCGTGAATGCGCTGGCCCTGCCCTTCGGTGCGGCCGGCGGGGCGCTACTGGTCCATGACGTCGCGGGCGCGGAGCAACACCGTTGAGCTCGTGATTCGATCCGCCGCGCCACGCGCGCGGCCAAGCGGGGGAGGTTCGGAATGGCGCACGGTCCGGGACCAGGAAGATTCACGCGTCGCGACGCGCTCAAGGCGGGGGCCGTGCTGGCCGGGGCTGCCGTAATCGGCTGCGGCTCCGACCCGCCCGCCTTGCTCGATCCCGACGGCGGCGCGCCGCCTACGCCCGCCGGCGCGCCCCTGCCGCCCGACGCGGGCCCGGACACCATCGACGCCTCGTCGATCGACGCCTCGCCGCCCGATGCCTCGCCGCCCGACGCGGCGCCGCCGCCCACGCCCGATCAGCTGCTCGCGCCCATCGATACCTTCGTCATCCTGTGCATGGAGAACCGCTCGTACGACCACTACCTGGGCGCGCGCAAGCTGCTCGAGGGCCTGCCCGGCGACGGCCTGAGCGCCACCATGAAGAACCCCGACCCGGCCGGGCACGACGTCATGGTGCACCAGCTGACCAACTACCGGCCCGCCGATCCGCCCCACTCCTGGGACCCGGTGCACGCGCAGTGGAACAACGGCGCCATGGACGGCTTCGTCCGCGCGCACGCGGGCGCCTCGCAGGCCGACGTCATGGGCTACTACGTGCGCGCCGACGTGCCGGTCACCTGGGGCATGGCCGACGCATTCACCACCTGCGATCGCTACTTCTGCTCGACGCTGGGACCGACCTGGCCCAACCGGCTCTACCTGCACGGCGCCAGCTCCAACGGCGTCACCGGCAACCTGCCCGCGCAGAACTTCGTCAGCCTGTTCACCAAGGTCGCCGCGGGCGGCAAGACGCACAAGAACTACTTCTCCGACATCGCCTGGGCGGTGGGCGGCTACGCCAAGTTCAACGACAACGCCAACATCCAGCAGTTCTTCAGCGACGCCTCGGCGGGCGCGCTGCCCAACTTCAGCATCGTGGATCCCGGCTTCTTCGGCGCGGGCGCCAACGACGACCACCCCGCCCACGACGTGCGCCTGGGCCAGGCCTTCATCGGCAGCGTGTACGCGGCGCTGCGGCAGAGCCCGCAGTGGAACCGCTGCATGCTGGTGGTGACCTACGACGAGCACGGCGGCTTCTTCGACCATGTGCCGCCGCCCGAGGTCACCGACGCGCTGCCCAGCTTCCGCCGCCTGGGCGTGCGCGTACCCACGCTGGTGGCCGGCCCGTACGTGCGGCGCAACCAGCTGGTCTCGACGGTGTTCGAGCACTCCAGCATCGCGTCGACCGTCACGCGCCGCTTCGGGCTCGAGCCGCTCAACGCGCGCGCCAGCGCCGCCGCCGACCTGTCGAGCTGCATCGATCCCGCGCTGCTGGGGAGTCCCCTGCCCGGCCCGGCGCTGCCGCCCGCGCCGCCCGTGTCGTTGCTCAAGCTGCGCGAGCTGGACCGCCGGCTGCGCGGCGCCGGCCGGCCCGAGTCGCACGCCGAGCTGTGGGACATGGCCGAGGCCGGCCTCATCCCGCGCCACCTCGACCTGCGCCACCGCTCGCTCGACACGGCCATCGACTGGCTGCACGCCGGCGAACGTCTGGGCGCGGTCGAGCTGTACTAGCGGCGCGCACCCGAGTAGAACGCGGGCATGCTACGAACGATCCTCGTGGCGACGCTGACGTCGCTACTCCTCGCCTGCCCGGGCAAGAAGCCCGAGCCGCCCCCGACGCCGGTCGCCAGCGCCAGCGCCGACGCCGCTCCGCCGCGTGACGCGGCCCCCGCACCTGCCCCACCGGCCGCCCGATTGCCGCCGCCCACGAAGGCGGCCCGCCGCGCCTACCGCCAGCACCTGGCCGCCGGGCGCAAGCACGCGGCCGCGCGCGCCTGGGGCGAGGCGGTGACCGAGTTCGAGGCCGCGCTCGCCGCCCTCCCGCACGACGGGCGCGCGCTCTCCGAGCTGGCCTGGGCCGCCTTCAACGCGGGCGACCACGACAAGGCGCGCAAGGCCGGGCGCGAGTCGGTCCTGGCCGCGAACGACCCGAAGGTGAAGGCATCGTCGCTGTACAACCTCGGCCGGGTCGAGGAGGCGACCGCGCACAAGGAGCAGGCGGCCAAGCTGTACCGCGACTCGCTGGCGCTGCGCCCCAACAAGACCGTGGCCGAGCACCTGGCCGGCCTGGGCAAGGAGGTCGCCGGCGAGGACGGCGGTGACGACGAGAAGTTCTGCGTCGAGCCGCGCCCGGCCGACCAGGTATGCGCGTGCATCGGCAGCTTCGCCGGCTACTGGGACAAGGACGTGCCCGCCGAGGAGCGTTCGTGCACGCTCGAGCCGGTCGGTGCCGTGGCCGGCGTGCGCATCGCGCGCGCCCGCATGTCGCAGGACTCGGAGAGCGTTCTCCTGGTCGCCCAGGTGGGCAGCGGCTGGTCGGTGGTGGCCACGCTCGAGGACACCTACAACCCGGGCGCCTTCGGCATCTTCGAGGACTGGAAGCTGGTCTCGACGCACAGCGAGCCCCACGGTGCGCGGCGCCTGGTCAAGGTCGTGACCGAGCACCACCGCCAGGACTCCGACGCCGGCATCCAGGAGGTCGAGAGCGAGGACGAGACCCACCTCACCCTGTGCGTCCTCGACGGCACCAGCGCGTCGTGCCCGCTGCGCCTGCCGGTCAAGAGCAGCTACCGGCGCGAGCGGCTCGAGCTCGGCGACAGCGACGAGGACGAGCTCGACGAGGAGACGCGCAAGATGCAGACGCCCGGCCTGCCCATCCACCTCGAGTCGCAGCTGCGCGTGAGCGTGGGCGAGGACGGCGTGGCCACCGTGGTGCTCGAGAAGGGCAGCGCCGACGAGGAGCTCGAGCCGCTCCTCGGCCCGCACCGCCTGTGGTAGCGGCGCGCGCCGGCTACTGCCCCAGTCGATCCGGCATGTCGGCGAGCACGAAGGCCACGACCGCCATCATGGCCGCGTTCTGCTGCAGGTACACCGGATCGACCTTGTCGAGCGTGTCGGCCTCGGTGTGGTGGGTGTCGAAGTAGGATGCGCCGTCGGTGTTGTGGCCCATGCACGGCACGCCCGCGGCCACCAGCGGCGCCAGATCCGAGCCCGAGTGGCTGGCCTGGAGGCCGGTCGCGCCGATGGGCTCGAGCAGCGTCATGATGTCGGCCAGGCGCACGAACGCGGGCGCGTCGGCCTTGCCCTCGTACGACAGGCCCACCGGCCGGTAGCTGCCACCGTCGGACTCGATGCCGGCCACGTGGTTGGGCAGCTCGGCCGCGTGGTCCTTGCCGTAGGCGATGGCGCCGTCGATGCCGTGCTCCTCGTTGGTGTACAGGACCACGCGGATGGTGCGGCGCGGCTGCCAGCCGCCCCGGCGCAGGATGGCCAGCGCCTCCATCATGATGGCCACACCGGCACCGTCGTCCTGCGCGCCCTGGCCGACGTCCCACGAGTCGAGGTGCGCGCCCAGCAGCACGATCTCCTCCGGCTTGTCCTTGCCGCGCAGCTCGGCGATCACGTTGGCCGAGGGCACCTTGCCCATGTCCTTGGCGCCCAGCACCAGCTTGAGCTTCACCGGTCCCTCGCCGACGAGGCGTGCGATCAGATCGGCGTCCTCGAGGGCCACCGCCGCCGCGGGAATGGCCTTCTCGCCCTTGGCGGTGTCGAAGATGGTCACCCCGGTGTGGGGCGTGCGCAGGCTCCGGGCCGTGGCCGAGCGGGTCAGCGCCGCGACCGCGCCCAGCTTGGCCGCCGCCGCCGGACCCCTGACGCGGTAACCGGAGGCCTCGCCGTAGCCCGAGCCCTTCTCCTCGGTGTAAGGCGGCATGACGTGGTTGAAGAGCACGATCTTGCCCTTCACGCCCTTCTCGCCCAGCGCCGTCAGCGCATCGAACGAGTCGACCACCACGACCTCGGCGGTGATGCCCTTCCTGGGCGTGCCCGGCGACAGGCCGAGCGCGATCGCGTGCAGCTTCTGCGGCGCGGGCGCGAGCACCTCGAGCGAGAAGTCGCCGCGCTGCCAGTAGGTGACCATGACCTTCTCGGCGTGGACGTTCTCCTGGCCGTCGGCGGTGAACGCCTTCTGCGCCCACGCCACCGCCTGCTCGAGCCGCTTGGAGCCGGCGATACGGTTGCCGATATGGTCGGTCAAGTAGGCCAGCTTGGTGTAGCCACCCTTGCCGTCGATGCCGGCGGCGAGGATCTTGCTCGCCAGGCTGCGGTAGACGTCGGCGATGGGCGTGCGCGGCGCACGCACCGGCGCGGCCTTGACCGTGCCCGCCGCGAACGAGGCGCTGGGCGTGGGCGCGATGGGGCCCGGCCTGGTCGGCGCCGGCTGGGGGGTGGGTACCTCGGGATTGGGAGTCGGACCCTGGGGCGCCGGCTTGGCGGGCGCGCCGCAAGCGGACATCGCGACGGTCAGGGCGACCGCGGCGGCGGTGAGCTTCGTGACTTGAGGCATGCGCGGCACTTTAGGACGGGACGCGCGCACGTGTATAGTCCGCCGCCATGGCCGGTCTACCTAACCTCGAAAGCTACCTCGGCGGCCGCTGGGTCGCCGGCACGGGCGCTCCCGCGCTGCTTGTCAACCCGGCGACCGAAGAGCCGCTGGCCCAGATCGCCGCGGGCGGCCTCGATGCAGGCGCCGCCCTCGCCCACGCCCGCGACGTGGGCGGCCCGGCGCTGGGCAAGCTGACCTTCGGCGAGCGCGCCGCGCTCTTGCGCGCCATGAGCCGCCTCATCCATGCCCACCGCGACGAGCTCATCGCGCTCGCCATGGCCAACGGCGGCAACACCCGCGGCGACGCCAAGTTCGACATCGACGGCGCCTCGGGCACGCTGGCCTACTACGCCGACCTGGGCGACAAGCTGGGCGAGGCGCGCGTGCTCGTCGACGGCGAAGGCGTGCAGCTGGGCCGCTCGCCGCGCCTGTTCGGCGCGCACATCCTGGCCCCGCGCGCGGGCGTGGCGGTGCACGTCAACGCGTTCAACTTCCCCGCCTGGGGCACCTTCGAGAAGGCCGCCTGTGCGCTGCTCGCCGGCATGCCGGTGATCAGCAAGCCGGCCACGGCCACGGCGCTGCTGGCCCACCGCATGGTCCAGCTCATCGTCGAGGCCAAGATCCTGCCGCCGGGCGCGCTGCAGCTGGTGTGCGGCTCGCTGGGCGACCTGCTCGATCACCTGAACGGTCAGGACGTGCTCGCCTTCACCGGCTCGGGCACGACCGGCGCCAAGCTGCGCGGCACGCCGCGCCTGATCGAGCGCAACGTGCGCGTGAACGTCGAGGCCGACTCGCTCAACGCCGCGGTGCTCGGCCCCGACGTCGAGCCCGGCTCGGAGACCTGGAACCTGTTCCTGGCCGAGGTGGCCAAGGACATGACGCAGAAGACGGGACAGAAGTGCACCGCCATCCGGCGCCTCATCGTGCCCGACGCACACGCGTCCGCGGTCGAGGAGGCGCTGGCCGAGCGGCTGGCCGCCGGGGTCGTGGGCAACCCCAGCCACGACGACGTGACCATGGGCCCGCGGGCGCGCG
>OBEQ010026466.1_pt1 | contig 10941 bp, 9 predicted proteins | sample 1670901 | NCBI WGS metagenome assembly OBEQ01 (sample SAMEA104232315, study PRJEB22302) | groundwater metagenome | biome: forest; feature: aquifer; material: groundwater | place: USA | collected 2011-08-07 | depth 5.4 m | reverse complement strand
CTTCGCGCGATCAATCTCCTTCCGCCTCGTTATGTCCCTGGTAATACCGATATAAAATTCCGTCTTACCCCCGCGTTTGACGGGAGTTTGCGTTATCTCTTCCTGAAATTCACTGCCGTTTTTACAGCGATTTACTATTTCTTCGGTAATAAAAGGACTCCCCGACGTCAAAGCATCCCACATTTTCTTGTAGACCTCTTTCGGTGTTTTTCCGCTCTGGAGGAAGCGCGGATTTTTACCGCGTACCTCGTCAAACGAATAACCGGTCAGCCGCTCCCACGCGGGATTGACATAAATAATATCGGCATCGATATCGGTGATAATCACGGCATCGGCGGAAGAAATAATCGCATCTCTGAATGTCTGGGAATAATTCGCTCCTTCCGCAAGTCCTTCTTCAGCGATAGCGCTTAAGAACATATAATTCTTCTGCAAAAGCGCAAGGGCATTTTCAACGATCGCCTCCACCGGGGGCTGCGAGGGTACCTTATCAAACAGTTTCAAAATATCGGAACGACTGACGATGCCGATTACTTTTCTGTTTTCATCCACCACCGGAATCGGATTGACGCGATGATGGTCGCGAAAAGTTTTTACCACATCGGCGATATCGCTATCAATAGTGAATACCGCGGGCTCCTTATTCATAAGGTCCCTTACCGCAAGCGATATTATTTTTTCTACGCCTTCCGGCGAATGATCATTGACGGGAATGTCCTGGAGCAGTTTTTGCAGGGTCGGCAGGTGCAGAGCCGAACCTTTTGAAATCAGATCATATTCGGTGAGGATTCCCACAAGCACTCCCTTTTCATCAACCACGGGAATACCCGCGAAACCATGGTTGCCCATAATTTTTGCGGCATCAAGCAACCGCGTGTCCGGCGTTATCGTGAGCACACCGAACGTCATGATATCTTGCACTGTTTTATTTTTCATGCGACAAAAAAACCGCACCGCGAAGACCCCGCTGGCTCCATTCTACACAACAGGGCAACGACTGTCCATGTACCGAGCGCATATAACATGCATGTGAGACCGTTACATCTTCTTCACAAATTCAAGACGACGCAGCGAATATGCCGCGCGACGCAGAACAATACCGACAGCCGCCAGAGAGAGTATTTCGTATATCAAAAGCTCGCCACCCGACCGTCCGGTTGAAAACCGATACCAGAGCACTGCTCCAAAACTGACGACGAGGAGCGAGAGACCGATACATGCAAGTCCCGACAGCGAGGTGCTCAATGTCTCAGGATCGTCCGTTTGAAAATTCGGGAAGAACGCGCCGAGACTAATACCAAGCGCCGTCACCGTTACAATGACACTTACCAAAAAAGATACGAAGAGAAGTGCTGCGCCCGCCGGCACTATCGCGGCCTGTATAATGCCCGCACCAATCCCGATGAGCACGAAGAGTACCGTATAGAAAAGAAATTTTGCGTAGAAAAGACTTCCGAAATCAACGGGTGCGGCGGCAAGAATCCATGCGGTACGCCGCTCCGTGCTAAAGGCGGGAAACGCGTAGCGAAGCACGAAAGCGCCGATGAAGTAACCGATCGTCAAAAGTTGCAGCGCCTGTATGAGCCCCGCCGCGGACAATGCGGAGGTACCGGCACGATTCGCTGCGGCATAAGAAAATGTCATAAGCCCGATCTGTAAAAACATAAGCAGACTCATGAATCCGAACCAGAGGAGGTTTCGCACCGTGCGAAACATGACCATAATCTCTTTTTCAAGGAGTGCGCCGTAGACACCCTTAAGCCATCGCGGAAAAGCCCGAGGCGGCATCAACACCGATTTCTTTCCGCCGCGACCACCGCCGCGCGCCTCAAACCCTCCTTCCTGCAACTGCTGCCAGAGTGAAAGATAGTGCGGGAGGAGGAGTAAAAATATCGCCCCTACCGCCATAAGGAGCGCTGATAATTTTCCGACCGCAATCAATCCCGCGTAGACATTTCCTTGCGCGACCAGAAAAATAGTCAGCGCGGCAAGGTGCGAGGGGAAGAAATGAAATTGCCGCGAAACGGCATCGATACGACTCGTGAGTGATGTAAGATCATTGATCTGAAACAATTCAACCAGATCGACATGCGTTACACGATACCATACCGCAAAGGAAAAAACTCCAACCGCCAGTGCCGTGAAAAAACTCAAATACGGAACCGTGAGGAACGAGCGGTGCGATGTGCGAGTCCGCAGGGATATTTTTGAGAGTATTACTGCCAACAAAAAAACCAGAACAATAGCCGCGCCTACCGTTAATGCCGCAAGTATGATAAGCGCACAACAGGCGATGAGAATACCCGAGATACCGAGACCGCTCACGGAACGAATCGCGGCAAGACCGGGCAACCCGATCAGCAGAAGAGGCCACAGCGAAGAGAGAAAAACTCTGACTCCACCGTACAGAGGCAGGAAAGAAAACCGCGGCGATGCCATAATCCAGCTATCGTCGCGGCGAAAAAAGAGAAAGATACTGACAATCGCGGCGCTCACAAAAACAAAATACATGGTCACAAGCAAAAAAAGTTCGTTGAGATAGAAAGGAAACGCGATCCGAAAAAACGAATCTTTCACAAGATATTCAAGACCGTGCCGCAACACAAGAAAAACACCGGCGGCGACTCCGGCGGCAACCGTCCCGTAAAGAAACAGCGTGATCATCTTGGCAACGCGGCGATGCCGAAGATAGCGCGCCGCGCGAACCGTGTGATAACGCAGGAGGAGATGGATCATATGTCTGTGTAGTGCTTATAAATCTCATTGAGCGAGGAGTCGGCGGAAAGATTTTTGCGGGCGCGAAGTTCCGCAAGCGAACCCGTTGCAACCAATACTCCTTCCCGAAGAACACCAACACGCGATGCGATCTCCTCCGCAACAGAAAGCGTATGCGTCACGAGCACGATCGCCCCGCCGCCCGCCGCGAATCGCATAAAAGCGCGCTTTGCAATCTCGGTACTCGCGGGATCAAGCCCGACGATCGGCTCGTCAATGAGTAACAGTTTCGGTTCGTGCATAAGTCCTGCAAGAATGGAAAATTTCTGCTTGTTTCCCCGCGAATAATCCTCAAATAATCCCTTTTCCGGCCCTTCAAGCGAGAATAGCGGGAGCATCTCGCGTATACGCCGCATCCGCGCCTGTTCTTCCATGCCGTACAACGTCCCGACAAAGTGCAAGAATTCTTCCCCGGTCATGCCGGACCAAATCGTGGGCTCATCTGGAATATAACCAATCAATTGTTTTGCATTGAGCGGATCGCCGAGCGTGTCGTGCCCGTCCACTGATATTAATCCGGCGTTCTGCCGCAACAATCCCGCAATAGTTTTGACCAGTGTGGTCTTGCCCGACCCGTTCGGTCCGATGAGGGCGAAAATTTCTCCCGCTTCCACACCAAAACTCACCCCGTTCACGGCAGGTACTTCGCCGAATTTTTTCGTCACTTCATTGACCCGCAGTATCATGACAAAAGTATATCACGAACCAAACGGCACGAGCAAAAGAAAACGAAAATGGTTGCTACCGTACGCGGCAACGCTTTGGGAGAATCCTTACGTAAAAAACCAAAAAACAGCGCACACCAGCTTTTTTTAAAAAACCTTCCTAAGGGGATACCGGGCGAAGTGAGAACCGTTTTGATGCAAGAGAAATCGTCCCTATCTCTCGTCTTTGTAATTCCTGGTCGCCACCCCCACTCTATCTTAATAAAAAAATAAAAAGCCGACAGTCATAATGCCGTCGGCTACAACATCCCTTGGGTATGGATAATCCGCGAAGTTCATTCTGCTTATCAAGCTCCGGAATTCTCGTCCCAAAGTATATCACGATACTCCTCTCTCATGAACTTTTCGGTTGCAGAAGGATCCTCCATAAATAATATATCCGCCATACGTTGCTTTATTTTTTCTTCATCTTTCAGAAGATTATTTCGTTCCTCTTCATCTTCTGCATCTTCCAAGGTATCCCGGAACAACTTTTCAAGCATTTTTTCTCTTCGTTCTTCCCTTTCCTTTTTATATATATCAACATCTTCTTCCGTGACTCCAAACTTATCTTTTAATTCCTGAAGTGTATAGCGATCTTGCGGAGTGTCCGGACGCATACCCAGAATATATTCCCGCATACGCGGCGGTACCGATGAGAAAAAAGGTTCCTCTGTTATAGAATCAATGAGCTTTCCCGCAAGATAGAATGCCCGCGGATCATCAAGCGCTTGAGCGATGAAGAAATTCTTCCTATGCTTATCCATTATCTCCCCCTTTTGGTTCAACAATCCTCATTCACAATCGTGGGCATCCGTGCTTTCCATAGTATCTTCTTTATGTATCCAAATTAAAGGAGATAAGGAAAACACGAGAGGCGTGCGTACCCAGTGTGGGCACGATCTGTACAATACAGATTTTTATGATTTAGTCAACAATCTCAACTCGTATTCCAACCACCCCATATTTTCGCTCACCCTCATCCAAATAGAATTGCTTTATTTGATTGACGAGAGAATCTCTACTTTCTCCACCAAAAAGAGCAGGATCGTGATCTGCGAATAACTCCTTGAATGACTGATACCGAAGCAGTCCCTTCACTCGCGTTTTCACTTTTTTCTCGGGATGTTCATGTGTGCTGAACTCAATCTCGTCCCCTATCGCTATTTGTTGCCGTTTCTCGTCATAGAGGCGGGATTCAATGACCTTCGCGCGAGTAGCGATTTTTTCAAATGGTTCGGATGATAATTTCATTTGATGGTGCATGGGATTTTGAGCTGTAAAAAAGTGAGGGGGTTCTAGCATCCAAGACTTATGAAAAATAAAGTGGCTCTGGTAGGGGATAAATTAACTAACTGGGGGGCTAGGAATCGAACCTAGATACTGGGCTTCAAAGGCCCATGTCCTACCGTTAGACGACCCCCCAATGTTATACCTGTAAGCTACGGGGACACCCCCCAATGTCATTGCGAGCGTAGCGGAGACAATCCCTATCTTGATACACAAGATTGCCGCGTCGTCCTGATAAAATCAGGACTCCTCGCAATGACAATTATGAGATATTACGGCTTCTGCAATTCGGCGCACAGTTCCACAATCGTTACCTCGAGCGGGAGTTGGGGGATGGGATTGTTTTTGAAACGGAGTAAATTATCCGAGATGGTGCGAACGGCGTGCGTGAGATTGGCTTCGGGAATGGTCGGGAGGTGGCGGAGAATCGCCTCCACCTCGTCGGGAAGGAGTTCTTCGGCGATGAATTTTTTGAGCGCCGGATCTATTTTCATCAGAAGTGCGCTCCGAAAATACTGCACGAGCATGCGCATAAACCCTCCCGTATCATGCCCCGCCTCGTGCAACTCCCCCGCGAGCGCCAACGCCTCGCTTGTTTTTTTCTCGGCAACGTACGCAAATATTTTTTTCGCCGCCTCGCGGGGCGGCATCCCAAGCGTCTCCTCAACCTCGCGGCGCGTTATTTTTTTGTCCTCCACCGCCATGATCTGCCCTAAGATTCCCTCGGCATCGCGGAGTGATCCGCCGGCGGAAAACGCGATCAAGCGCGCGGCATCCGGCTCCAATGAAACGGATTCTTTTTTCGCGACGGCGGCGAGGCGTCCAATAATCTCCTCAACCGACGGACGGCGGAACGCATAGTGCTGGGTGCGGGATATGATCGTTGCCGGCACTTTTTCCAACTCCGTCGTGGCAAGGATAAAGACGGCGTGGCTTGGCGGTTCTTCCAGCGTTTTCAAGAGCGCGTTGAACGCGGGCGTGGTAAGCATGTGTACCTCGTCAATGATGTAGGTCTTGTACCGCCCTCCCGTAGGGACAAAGCGCACTGCGTCGCGGAGTTCTCTCATCTCGTCAATTCCCCTGTTGGACGCCGCATCAATCTCAATAACGTCCAACGTCCGGCCGTCGGCAAATTCGCGACATGAGGCGCAGGTATTGCACGGCACGGACACGGCACCCGCATCGTCTTTGTGCCGCTCGCAATTGAGCGACTTGGCGATAAGCCGCGCCATTGTCGTCTTCCCCACGCCGCGCGGTCCGGAAAAAAGATACGCATGCGCCACACGGTCGGTTTTTATCGCGTTTTGAACGGCGTTGACCACACTTCCCTGCCCGACGACATCGTCAAAATGCGCCGGACGATGCTTGCGATAAAGGACGAGATGGTTCATAGCGTTTTTTGAGCGTAGCATGAAAAATCATAAATATAAAGGCCTTGACGCGAGACGCCAAGGCCGGAACTGGCACTTCAGAAAACTGAAGCGCGCGCTACTCTTTTTCCGCCGGATCCGCCATGGTATCCGACATCCTCCGCCAAAATATCATTCGCCGGTACGGTATTTCATAGTCGCGCTTAACGATGCGCCACGCCTCCCGTACTAAATCCTTGAGATGACGTATCGGCGGCGGAAGCTCCGGATTGTCAAAACAAATCTCCGGTCGGATATTCCCCACACGAATGAGCTCATACAGGCTCGCGCCATCATCGACATTCGTACACGAAAGAGCCATCTGGTAGAACACTTCTCCCGGTGCGTTCTGGATGTGCACCCGCGTGAGGTGCGCTCTCGCTGTCGTGACCGTCACGCCGGTTGCCGGGTCTGTTTTCCGATAGTAATACTTTCCCTGACGGCGCGGATACGGACAATAAAAGGTGATGATATCGGTCATCCTTTTTATCTCCTGGTTTTCATATCTTTTCTTCGCCCAGGCGATGACATCCTCATCCGGATGATAAATCCTGCCGTAACCTTCTCTCTGGGGCGGATAGAGCGTCCCTTGAGAACTGAATAATTTCAACATGCGGCGCACTCCCTGTTTTTTTCATGCTCATGACAAGGTACTTCTGTATGGCAGACGAGTGTTATTGTACCATTCTTATTTCAATAGTGCAAGATGAACCGACTCCCTCCGCATTGCTACGATTTCATCGGCTCACCCCCGGCCGGCGCACTGGAACGAAACACAAAAAGCTTGTAGCCGATAAAGTTCCACACGAGCGTAATGACCGTCGCACCGGCTTTTGCCGCATTAAGCAAGACCGTGGGCGCGATACCGGAATGTATCAGCACCGTGGCGCCGCCCACGATTCCCCCGTTTATGACCGCTCCCAAAATCGTTACCACGGCAAATTTGGAGAGGTCGTGAAAAAACGGCTGATTGTCTTTTTTGGCAAATACCCATAATTTATTCCAAAAATAACTGTTCGTCGCACCGAGCAAAAATCCGGGGACATTCACGCCCACGATAAGAAATCCGGCGGTAAATCCCGTGGCGATGCTCAAGAGATTCAGCACGCCGAAATCAATGACGGTATTAAGCACACCGACGGCGCCAAACCGCGTCAATTGCGCGAATAAAAGTATTTTTCGGGAGAGTTGGTCGCCAATCCGTACGGCGATAAGATAGACAACGACCATAATCCACGGCAGTGCCAAGAGAAACAGTGCGGGAGGAACATGGAATTTTTCGGCAACTTTCGCGTGAACGCCAAGATTAATAACCGTCGGGATGGCAAATATCCCGACAAAAAACCCAATCAGCCCCCCGATCGCGTAGTCCATTTTAGTAAGCATAAGGAAATTAGGTGAGCTTATGTCATTAATGATAACCAATGTGATTAAGAGTGTAAATAAGAGGAACGATGATAAAAATGGCCCAAAGTAAAACAGTAACTTTTTGTAGCTGTTCAGAAAACTTCTTTTTCACGATAAGGCGTATCCCATCAAAAATAACACCGTAGATGAGGACGTAAAACAAAATAAGCGGCAGTTCAAAAGCGAGAAAAAACCCTGCTAAACCCAAGTTATTGAATTGTCCTGACACGAGGCCATAGATGATCACAAAACAAAATAGTAACAACTGTGTACCAGTGAACACAAAGCCGCTTCTGAAAAAGACATAACCGATCGCTAGTCCTATCCCGAAAAGTGCGATGATTCCAAAAGAATTTTGATCTATATAGGGCATGGGGATACCTAATGCCGTTGGGATAACAAAGACCGCAATAATCACCATTAATCCCCAAATCACATACCTTTCCTTCATAGTTTCAAGATTAATTTATAAGAGTCCATTTTGGTAAGCATAAAGAACACTTAATTTAAGATAAATAATGGACTTTTGTTCAAGTTTTCCAATCATCTATTATTCTCACGCTCAATCTGAAGAAGCTCTTGTACCTTCTGACGAAGACCACCGCTTGAAGTTATTGTTGATATTTCTTTTTTTCCTTCCCTCACCTTATTTATGGCTATTTTTAGTTCGGCAACTCTGTAAAGCTCATCGGAGCCCATGAGTCCGCCCTTCAGTAAGTCGAAGACTTTAAAGAGTTCTACAAAACTTTTAGCTTCATGAATGATGGGCATCGGTTCACGCGAGTAAATACTAGTGCCGTTTCGAACAGCATAATTATAATTTTTATCATAATATTCATCAAGTAGACCATGTTTGAAAAGTTCATTTTTAAAATCTGCACCAGACTGTGTAACATACATAAGATTATTTATCTTCAAGTTAAAACGTGGAGTAAATCCATTTCCTTTATCTTCACACTCCTTAAGATACTTCTCCAGTTTCGCAGTTACACTCCGCATTGCATTGTATGATGAACAATAGAGTACAATTTCTGGTACGACCTGTCCATTTTCGTCTCTTACAATCTCTGGAGAAGTTGATGCTTTAAAGACGGGAACAAGCCCCCCCAACTCTTCATCCTTCCCAAGTGTATCTACTAGTTTTTTAAAAACAACAGGAAGAAATTCTTTTTTTGGCTGAAGATGAATCTTGAATTGATGCGCTGTCAATCGCAATTCTTCGAGCGAAAGTTTTTCTCCCCGCACCAATTTCTTTTCTATGCTCCGTTCTGCATTATTTGCAATTTCAACTTTTTTTAGAGCAGTATCCTTAAGATTTATCCTGCCTTCCTTTATCAAACCAACTTCCCTTTTATTGATTAAACTAAATCCCTCAAAGGGTCCTCCTACGGGATATACCACATAGGCACCATTCGGATTATCACGAATCATATCTCTTGAGAATCTTGGCTTACCTAAAGAAGCTTCTAGTGTGCTGTCATAAAAATTCCGCATTTGCTCTGGATACTCCTCATTCCCTTTCAGAGTTTCTTTTGCCTGATTTATTTCCAATGAGTTCTTCATGATGAGATATTAGTTTTACAGGAGTGGCCGATTGTGACGATCCAGAATCTCCTGCTCAACTTCGGCGCGGGGGCGGCCGTATTTGAGGCGAGACATTTCTTTGACGACCTCCGCCATCTGCATATCGCCCCGGTACGGCGCGTAGGTTTTCATATTAAACGGCTGGGCAACTTGGCCGTTGATGAGCATACGCAAATAGCAGGTGCGGTTGGCGATATTGAGCAGGTCTTGCTCGGCAAACACGGGTTTATACTGCTTGGCTATAAACTCGGCGTCTTCGGTGCCAATACGGAAACTTGCCATGGAACCCACATTGCCAAAAACGGCTTTTTTGATCTCTTCTTTGAGTTGGCCAATAAATTGGTGCGTAATGGTGAGGTTGAGCCGATACTTGCGCGCTTCGGACAAAATCGTCGCAATAGAGTCGGTCGTTACATTTTGGAATTCGTCTATATACAGATAAAAATCCTTGCGCCGTTCTTCCTGCATATCCACGAGCGAGAGGGCGGCCATGAGGAGCTTGCCCACGATAACAAGCCCGATGAGGGAAGAATTCAAATCGCCCAAACGACCTTTGGAAAGATTGACGAGTAAAATCTTCTGGCTATCCATGACCTCGCGAAAATTAAACGCTGAACGCTCCTGCGCTACAATGGGACGCATGATTTCGTTGGAGGTGAAATTATCAAACTTGTTCGTGACATAGGGGACGAAATTCGCCAGCGACTGCTCGCCGCTTGTGCGCTCGGCGTTTTGCCAGAATTGCCGAACGATCGGATTTAAGCAATGCGCGAGTTTATAGTCGCGAAATTGTTTATCCGAGAGGACGCGGGAGATATCTAAAATAGTATTGCCCGACGCGGGATGCTCCATGACGAGAAGCGCGCTATTGCGAAAATACTGCTCAAACGCGGGACCCATCGATTCGGGCGTTGAACCGAAAAGTTTCCGAAAAATAGAAAGGAGCTCGTTGACGACGAATGTTTTCTGCTCGGGAAACATCGGGTCATACTCCAGCATATTGAGCCCCATAGGCCGCTCCACGTCGCCGGGATTGAAATAAACCACATCCTGCGCGCGATGGCGCGGTACGGCGGCAAGCAGGTGCTCCACCGCCTCGCCGTGCGGATCAATAAAGCAGACACCTTTGCCGTTGTGAATATCTTGCACCGCCATATTCTCCAGCATGGTTGACTTGCCGGTACCCGTCTGCCCGATGATGTAAATATGCCGCCGCCGATCTTCATCCAAAAAATAGACCTGCCGCTCCTCGCCGCGAAACACGCTCGCGCCGAGTATCAATCCTTCATGCGGCAAGTTGGGGGGCGGGGGCGCCTCGCGCGCTCGCAGTACGCTCATCTGCGGGGTTTCTATCGTTGCGTTGGGAAAGTGAAAGAGAGAGGTCAGCTCGTCCGCGGACAAGACCACGCGCCGCGCCGGCTCAAATATGCGGAATGAAAAATAATACAAAAAGCGCTTGAGCGCAGAGCCGGCGAGCTCACGGGCGGTGAAGCTGTTGAGATTCTGATCCGTGAACTGCGCGAACGCGACCTCCAGTCCCTGCACGATCTCCCGCGCGCGCGGTGCGGTTGCGGCCGAGGCAACCAGCCGGATATTCGTTTCAAACAGGGGCTTGCTCGCTTTTTGTTCCAACGCTTTTAACATCTCCTCTTCAAGCGGCGTAATGCGGCGCTGGGGTTCGGGCGGGCGCGGCGGCGAGGCGCTTGCCGTTTGCGGAGCGGTTGGCGACGGGGTAGCAGGACGAATGAGGTCTATTATCGCTCCCGAAAATG
>OBEQ010191576.1_pt1 | contig 10943 bp, 2 predicted proteins | sample 1670901 | NCBI WGS metagenome assembly OBEQ01 (sample SAMEA104232315, study PRJEB22302) | groundwater metagenome | biome: forest; feature: aquifer; material: groundwater | place: USA | collected 2011-08-07 | depth 5.4 m | reverse complement strand
TGCGCTCTTTTCCTCATAGAGGTGATCGAATTTTTTTAGCTCCTCCCGGTATTGCTCAACGGAAATTGGCATCTGTCTTCTTTTGGTTAATGTTTCGAAATAATCACTGCTCTTTTGATCAAATCCTTTAAAACCATTGATGGTTTCATCAACAAAGCCGGAGATCCTTTCCATAGTTTCGAATTTTTCAAAGGCACCCTCGACTCCCAGCGCTGATGCGATGGTGCTCCAATGCGCTTGCAGCCTCAGTCTTGCCAATTTCCACCGATTAAAGGTGTTAATAACGCGCTGCACCGTCCCTACCCCTAACAATTTAAAATCACCTTTTTTTTCAAAATAGGGCAGCAGAATTTTAAATTTCTCCTCCTCCTCATCCATTCGCATTTCAGAGCGCCGGGATGCAACGGCATCCCGAAAAAGAATTTCTTGGTACAAAGAACTAAAAAAAGTTGCATAGAAAAAGGACGGCGTCTGTTTGTAGAAAGTTTCGTATTTATCCGAAATCCATCGAAACATCAAAACAAGATAAGTCTCATTCCTCCCGTAATAACTTATTTCTTCAGACGAAAGATAAGGAGACTCCCAGCCGTCGCTTAATGGAAGCAGCTGGATTTCCCAAAAATTTTCCAAAAGCCCCTTGATCCCTGAGAAACCTTTATCCCGGATTAATCGTTTGAGATGCTCCTGCAATTGATCACCCATAAAAAATGAGGGCCGCGATTCCAAAATATCGAAAACAGCCGCGTACAAAGTCTGCCAATCCACCTTTTTTTGAATAGGAGAGGTATCCACCAATTCAAGTTTGGCTCCCTCATCCCTTAAAACCCATTTTAATTCCTCGTATTGTTCTTCGGCTTTCCATTTATTCACACTGTTGATGGAGCCCATATGAACGTCAATGACATACTCCACATCAAAAATACCCTGAAGGGTATCAAGCATCTGCAAGCGGTTATTTTTTTTGACATCCAGACTGTAAGCATCCTCATCCAGCTCCAGGACCAGGCATTTGATCCCTCCTCCGCCTTTGTAAATTTCCGAGATATCCACCCGCCTGACTTTCAAACCTCTCTTTTTCAAACTCTCTTCAAGCGTACTGCTGATTTGATCGTTCATCACAATGGTTTTCCCGATTGTGACGGAGTTTGCCGCAAAACGCTTTGCATCCTCTTCAGAAAGGACCAGGGCATCGGGAAAAAGCTCCTTGATCTGTCTCCGGCTTTGCGCATCGAAATAGGGCGGGTAAACCATGACCGTTTCATCCGTAATTTTTCCATTTTTGATCACAGGAATTTCTTCAAGCCCGACATCAAGATGATACGCTTCAGGATTTACCTCATGCAGAGGAACAACCGTCACCTTTGTGTCGAAATCCGAAATTTGCTTTCTTAATGCCTGCGCGATCCAATCAATCGCTTCCCGCGAAGTGCGGTATCCCCAGCCTATGAGCATGGTCGTATGGTTTCCGTGCTTGACCAGCTTGACATCGGCGCTTTCAAACGGAAATTCAGACGGAACCTCGATCAATTGATACCCCATTTTCGTGAACCATTCGACATTGAGCGGACGCTCCGCATTTCTTTTGCCCTGGGTATGCGGCGAAGAAAAATTACTGACAACCGCAAGTTTCTTCCCCTGCGCCGAGAGAACAAGTCCGGATTCCGGCCGGTAGACAAAATCGGGCAAATTGACGTCCATGGTGGTTTGGTAAAACAAGGCCGTTTTTTGCAAGTGTTGAAAAATCTCATCTTCATTAAAGCCCGAAAGACGTGTTCGAAGATAGAAAGGAAGGGCTGAAACAATTTCATGCGGGGAAGATGGCCGGCCGTTTTGCCGGTCTTGCAGAATCGCAAGAACCGCCGGGGCGATTTCACCGGCCTGAGTAAAGAAATCACGGAGTGCCTGCGGCACCTGACTGCGTTCATGCTCAACCGCCGCTTGCAGTAAATAATAATGATAAGCGGGCGACTTTCTCTGATTGATCCGGTACCGGCTAAAGAGATCATAGATGAAGTCATCGTTCAAGATTGGATCAAGACCGGCGTCCCCCTTTTGCAGCGACCGCCATAATTGGAACCTTCTTTTCAAACTTTCAAAGTCAAATAAACTTTCTTTTTGACGTTCTCGTAAAAAGGCGGCGTAATTCAGACCCGTTTTGGCTTTAAGGCCGGTTCTTTTGTCTTCCCCTTTAAATTCCAGCTCAAAGCCCCTCGCCCGCACCTGTTTTTCGAGTTCCGACAAAAACACATCCAGATCAATCCCCGGATCAAAAGGATGAATCCCGGCACGTCCGTTTTGAGATCCCGAAGTCAACAATGCAAAATTTTCTCCGCCCGCTGAAAAAAAACCTTCCGCCATCCGCACTCGTTCAAGCTTCAAACTTGAGCGAATACCATTCATGAGCTTGGGATTGGCGGCGACTTTCTTCAGCGATTCGTACTTTGCCTCATTAGGAATAATCTTTTTCACCTCCGCCAAAAAAAACTCATCGGCAAAATAGGAGTCCCAGGGCATTTTCTTAAAAGAATTCTTTTCAATGGCCGGAAAGAAACTGGGATGAGATAAAATCTCTGCAAGGATGCGATAATTCCATTCATGATCCTCGTTGTAATGCACAAGGTCATACAATACCCGGGCTCCTTCTTCATCCCCTTTTTCCAAATCAAATAGATCGCTCCGATTGAATTTCAGAACATAAACCGGCTGTGTTTCAAAATATTCTTGAATCTCTGCGGAAAGTTCGCGAAAAGTCATTTTTTTGTGAACCCAGCCTGTCTGAAAAAAATTGCCGGAAGATAGACTCATCCGCACCTCGGAACGAGGGGTTGCTTTCGGAGGCAAAATGTTTTTAAACACCTTACTTAGATATAATTTTTTTACAATATTAAAATATATATTATTTATATTGACGTGATTTCTATTTAGTGCTAGATTCACCCATCGTTGCATTTTGGAAAGGACCCATTTTATGAAGGAAAATAACTTTACGGCCGGCCAAGTCGGCGTACTCTTGGAAAGTATGGACAAAAAAATCGACCTGCTTGCCGAGGTGGTTGCCCCAATTCCGGCCCAGCTCGAGAGAATTGAAGACAGGTTGGGTAATTTGGAAACCGACGTTCGCGTGATCAAGGATGTGATTCGTATTGAAATCCCCTCAATGAAATCACGAATATCCAAATTAGAAACCAAAGTCAGCCGTTGAAAAAACGGCATCCGACTCGCGTTCCGAACCTCGGAGCGTAACGCTTTGAGCATGGCACGTTCAAGCGCTGCCGCATCATCCCATTTAAAAGTTTCGGAATCCCGGGTCACATCAGAGCCCGGGAAAAAAAACTGGATCTGATCACCCATCTCCGGCACACCGGCGTTCAAACCAAACTTCCTCAACTGCTCCACCAGCGCCGCTCTCGTCGTTACGGGGTATGGTTTATCGTCGATTTCGATTACCAGGCCGTCCTTTTCCTTGGGATAAATGTGAATGCTTGAATCTTTAAATTTTTTTTTGAATTTATTCCTGATTTTTTTGGGACTGTAGTTTTGAACCGGAAACCTAAAAAATCCAAAAATAATTGCTTCCGAATCATCTTGAATTTGTAAAAGATTACCTTTGCCCCGGAAAGAGTGCTGACTTTTTTCCTTTCGTGCCGATAGTTCCCGATAAGTTTGATAAGAAGTCAAGCTAACCGTCGGCCCTAACAGCGCCTCTGAAGAATCAAGGCGCGATTGGACTGCATGCCGGAAAGACATGTAGGCGGCGATCAAAGGCTTTTTCATATTCCCCATAATCTCTGCATCGTTACCTCTTGTCGTATCCAGCAATTTCTTCGAGGGGGCGCGGTTCTCAAAAGAATCTCTGGCGGAAGGACTTCCAGCGGATGACCAGGCCACAATCAATGCCTGAGACTCAATCCGGAGAAGGTACTTGCGTTGTTCGGCACTTAAAGATGTTAAAAAATCCTGGTAACTGGACGGCCTATTTTCTTTCAGTTCCTTAGCAAAGTTTTCAGCCATTTCCCGTTCAAATTCAAAAACCGTTTTTTGCACTGCGGCATGCAGCACAGGAAAACCGATAATTTGCTTGTGTGATTTCCGGCTCTCGACTTTTGCTTCATTGACCAAGGAATAGGTTTCGTCTTCTGAAACTCCGGTAATTGAGAACCACTGTGGTGTTTCGGAGGCCGCATTCCCCAACAGGACTTGATCGCCGACTTTTAGGGGTGCGGCGTCCACAACACCCGGAAACTTGGCGGTATCCAAATCGGTAACCCGCACTTCGGAGCGGCCAAGCAATTTTAATATCGCTTTTTGATCATTCTTGGCGTAGGAATTCATTTCAAAAAAATCAGGTTCCAAATCCAGAAGTTTTCCAAATACGTCTAGTGCCTCCACCTCTTTACCGAGACGCAAAAGAGTCATTCCCAGGTGCTGTAAAACATCCGTATCCCGGTCATTGAGCTGCAAGGCCTGCTGATAAGAAGAAAGCGCCCATTGCAAATCCGGTTCTTTCTTTTTGATTGCAGAAGCTCCGTTTGCGAGATGAAACAGGATTTGATTCTCTCGTTTCAGAGTCTCAATCCCTGGTTACGCAGGATAACTCGCATCTGTGAGCAAAACCCGGAGTTTCAAATAAAGGAAACTAACATCACCCCCCATGAAATACAACTCACGCACTAGCTGATGAAGGTCTTTCTCATCCAATAAATCAAGCACGCTATAGAGGAATGTCATTAAACGGTTTTTACTCAAACCTAAATCGAATATGCCAACCGCCCCAGAGGATACCCCCGCACGAAAAAAATTCTGTGTGACGTTAAGAATAGTAAGCGACCGATTTTCAGTTTTGAGAAATTCCTCAAAAAGCGCAACGAAATAGGGCACATCGACGTCGACGTCTTCATTTTTAATCCGGATATGGTCCACAACTTCTTCAAAACGCTTTACAAAAAAGGTAAAACCTTTGATCGGACCGCCCAAAAGAGGATAACGCGGATCATTCTGGTTTTCTAAATGAAGAGGAGAATCTTGGGCAAGATCCTTCAAGACGAGTTCATTCATTGCCTGATAGTGAAGCGCGCCCCCGAAATGAAGCACAAGAAGCGGCCTTGGTACGGGAATATCCCCGATTTCAAGACTTTGCCGCAGGCTGCGAAAAATTAGTTGAAGCTGAGTCGCATCACGGCGCAACTCAAGGATGGGTCGTAAATATTGCCAGATCAGAAATACCGTCAGATCTTCTTCCGACATTCCTTTATTTAAAAGGGTTGCTCCATATTTATTTTTCAACTCTTTAATAAGCGCACGCACTGAATCGGAAGGTTTTTTATAAAGAATGATTTCTTTTAATAGAGGCGACTTACCGAGAGGATTGGGTTCCCCCTCGTGAAGAAAAAGGATTTTCTTCCTTTTGAGATCTTCTTGTTGGCTGGCATTTAACCGGGGTAAAATATCTTGTTCTGAAACCAGAGCAATATTTTTGTGCGCCTCAGAAACCGCCCCGTGAGTAACGGCCTCGTCCGTGATTAAAAATTTCTGCCGGAAACCCTCACCCAGGTCTGTCCCTGTATAATGATAAAGGGCGCGATTCAACGCGCTCCTGCTCGGCTGAAAATTATTGACGCCGATTACGGCCTTAAGTTTCCCCCGCTTTTTCAGGGACTGGCTTGATTCCAGAAAGCGCGACCAAAATGGGGTTTTTTCCCGGAGAATGGTCGGCCCTCCGGTCAGAAAATTTCTGACAGCCGGCCGGGGCAATTCGTAGGTGTGGAAATCGGCATTCTCAAACCCGGGGATTTTCTCCGGGGCGAGCGGCGATTCATGGAAGAGATGAACAAGCCTGAGTGTCAGGTTTTGGCCGCGCTTTTTGAGCAATGTTTCTAATTTGTCCCGCTCCCTTTGCAATTCCTTCAGTTTTCTTTTTCCCTCTCCAGTTTTAAATGGTGCACTCCGCATTTCAGAGCGGGAGACACCGGTTGCGGCTTTTTGCTGCAGATGCGGATTCAAAAGAATATGAGCCAAAAAAACTGAAAATCCGTCGATGTCCGCTTCGGCCTCTGACGAGGCCCGGTAAAACAAGGAATCGATTTTCCGGCTCTCCCTTGCGATACCTCGAATCGTCAGTTCAAGATCGTTCAGATCCATCTGTGTTTCAAGTTGTTCCAGAAAGCTGGGGTATTCCTTAAATTTCAAGCCCTCTTCTTTAAAAAAAGAGTAAGCACGCCTCAAGACACCGGTGACGATCCCGAAAATTCCGGCCGTCACATGCCATGGCCACGGAAATTCAAAAAAAAGTTGCCCCGCAATCAAAAGAAAGCCCGCAGACAACACGGCCGCGATTGCGGTCTGCCGGAAAATCCTGGCCGTATTGGGACCAAGCCCTGTAGAAAAAATGATCCCCACGTTAAACACGCCAAAAAAGAAAAAAGCAGCGGCGATGCCCGTTGAAACGGTTTCTAAAATAAAGAAGCGGCTTAATATAAAACCGCTATAGGCAAGGTGAAATATCAGCATAAAATTAAACATACTCTTCAGACTGATTTCCGTCTCTGAAATCTTTTTAACTCGGTCCCAGAGCCGGCTCAGGGTCTTTCGCTCTCCAGAAGCGGCCGGCAGAAAAAAATTGGCGTCCCCCACAAATTTCCGGACAACCCAAAACAGGTGTAGACTTAGAGCGATATTTACGGCACCGAAAATCATGAGAATCTCACTGAACACAAGCCCGTGCGGAATAGAAAAAAAAGCCAAACCGGCACCGGGAAAACCAAAAAAGGAAAAAATAACCGTTAAAAAAAACCAATTCCGCACGGACGTCCAGAGAAAATTACGCCGTGTTTCTCGCCATTTTTCGGAGTCAGGCAGGTGTCGGGCTTTTTTCTCGAACGCATCTATTGCATAAGCCTCTGCCGTATCAAGCATTTCACCAAAAGCCGTTCCCGCATCCGCCACCAGTTCCCTTTTCACCCAATCCGCTGTCTGCCGCACTTTTGCATTATTTTCATCAATTCTCATTTTGGTTATTTCATCGCCGGGCAGGTCAAGAGGTTTATTTTCCAAAGCCTCAAGAGTCTGAACGGCCATTTTTTCGGAAAATGGGAAAAACGTCCTAAAACCCGGCCGGTAATCGGAAATGATCTGCGAACGCGAAACAAATAAGAATCGCACGGAAGCCATAGCGTAATAGAAAACAAGATTCATGGCTTTCTCGATCCAACGCCGGCTGCGGCCTCGCACGGCCGATGGCAGGTACGAATCATCGCCATAGACCAGCAGTTCCCAGAATTTCGTGCCGGGCGTGTAAGCAAGCACCGTCATCCCCAGGTGCGGAGAATTGCTGAGGATGGTCTGAAAATGCACATATTTTTCATAGGGAATTTTTAAAATATTCATCAAGGACAGCGCAAGCGTCATTTCATGCGCGGTCATCATCAGGTGTTTATCCGGAATAGTTTCCAAAGACGTCTTCAGACGGTTCAGATAGTCTTCCACAGTGGGTCCCCGGTTGAATTTCCCCATTTTGAACGCTGCCGGATTCTCGTTGAATTTGCCCGACCGGCCGGGATAGTGTTTTTCAAGCACTCCCAGCGGAATTCCTCCCTCCGGATGCACAAGCACTTCCCGCAAACGGTTTAAGATTTCAGGTTTCGTGCCCACAGCGGCGGCGGTGTCCCCAAGCGATCGGTAACCGCGTTCAAGGCTGTTCGTGACGTAGCGGTCAAAATGAAAATCCTTTGCCATGAAAATTCTTTTAAAAACCGCAGCCATGGCTTTAGCCTGGGCAAGCCCGCGAAGTGTGAGAGGCGAAAAGGAATCCTCGGACTGGCTATATTGAAATAAGTCCGACATGGATTCGGCAAAACGGCCGAAGAATACCAGCTTCGTATCCGGATGAACTTTTTGCCATGCCGGATACACCCCAAAAAACTCACGGAGCGTTTGATACTGCGGCTGAATCCGGGTTATCTCTTCATCCGTAAGCTTGCTGCGCATTTCAGAGCGGTGAGTTTGCTTTTGATACGATTGATTTGATGACCGATTTTGAAAATAAGGCGCTCGCGACTGAACAAGATCGTAATCATTCTTCGAAAGTGCGTTTGCCACTTCCCGAAAAGTGTTTTGAAAACTAGTTAATTGCCGCTGCGCATATCGCAAACTGGTTTGGCTGACGACCGAATCGAGGGGCTGAGCCGGATCGGCAATTTCCATGTGGGCGCTCCGAAACCCCGAACGTCCAGTTCGGGGCGGAGTGCCGGAATTATGGAATTCCGTCCCAAGCATGATTTGATGGTAAAGGGTGCTCTTGATATCCCCGCTGATTCGCGGCAAAATTTCGGCAAACCCCATGCCTTTTTCTTTGAAGATCCGAGACATGCCGTCGCTGTGGAACCCGCCGGTGACGAGAATGGCCGTTTTTTCATGCCGGGCGGTCATTTCACTAGATAACTTTTGGTAAAATACCTGCTCGCGTTTTTCGCAGAACCGGTAAAAGTGAAGCGCCGCACGGTAAATTGCCGAGGTACCGTTTCCAAAAGTGCCGGGTTGAACAGCAGAGAGTATTGAACCTGGCACTTTTGGAAACGGTACCTGAGCTTTAACACTCTCCCATTCTTCACGGGTCAATTCGAGCTTGAGAAGTTTTTCAAACAGATTCAGCCTTTGATATTTTCGAAAAAGTGCCAGTTCTTCCGGCGTCTTTGCTTTCTTGAGAAATAATTGTTCGAATAACCGGTTTATTTCAGAAGATAAGGTCTGGGGTTCCAGCTCTGCCTGAAGCACTTGCGAGGCGACCCGGTACATAATCTGCGGATAATCCTTGAACTGAAACCCCTGAGGATAGGTTTCTTTTAAAAATTTTTCATAAACAATTCGGGGGTTCTTTGAGCCGCCCACTTCTTTGTCATTGCGATGGTACGAAGTACCCGAAGCAATCCCCGAGATCGCGGAGCCTGTCCCGAGCCCTCGAGATTGCTTCGCCCCGCTTTGCGGGGCTCGCAATGACGAGGACGGGGGATCCCGCTCCTCGCGCTGACTGTTGTCAAGATTCTGAATGAAATCCGTATGGATTTTTTTCCCAGCAAACCAGGCAATTAACTTCCCCTTCTCTTTTTCGAATTGAGCAGGCTCTGAGCGCTTTTCAAGTTCCGTGAGCAGTGCCAAGCGTGTCATCTGCGGCCATTCAAACTGGGAAAAGAGATTGTCAAAATCAAGATCCAGCTCGTTTTTGGATTCTTCTTTTAGAAATTTTACAACGGCGTTGAAATCCCGCTGATTGGCTTCATGCTTCTGCCATAGATTCACGAGTTCACGAAACTCATGCGAAAAAATCTTGGATGCTTGAGCATTCAATTTCCTTTTTCTTTCAGCGATGACCGCTTCGCTTTCCGCAAGGTTTGCGATAACTTTCTTAAAGTCTTTAAAAGCCGAGCGATAAAAAACCGCGGATTCGATGCCAACCGCTACTACAGGCGTCATCCCCGAAATCTTTTGTCGGGGATCCCGGGCTTCGAGATTCCCGTCTAAAGCATGCGGGAATGACACAGCGCCGGTAGCACTGTGCATGACAGTCCTTGCTTCCGGCAAGGGCGGGAATGACAATGGTGCCAGAGACAAATCAACCCCGGTCAATTCCCCTTTCTGTGCCAGTAAATCGAGCATCCGAGCATTCATTTTTGGATCAGGAAAAAATTGCAAAAACTCCGGATGCAGACGATCACTCGCTCCCTCCACAAAGACCAGCTTTGTTTTGTACTTGGATTCCAGGTAGCGGATGATCTCTTTTGTTTTGAGCGCACTTTCATAATTGGCATGAATGGTCTGAAGGTGGAAGATGAAAGGCTGGTTGGGCTTGCCGCCAAGATAAGTTTCTCGCACCGAACCCAATTCTTGCGGAAGTAAAATATCGAAGGTTTGTTTGCCTTCAATCGGGTTGGAGGAAAGCAGTTCTGGATTTGCCCGTGCAAGGTCCGAAACAAGCAAAAAGAAAGTGAGCAGAAAACTCGTAATCTTTTTTATGCGATGGATGAGCATCGAAGCTAAGACGGGTACCCTTCTATTGGATTCAGGCTAACTGATTTGGATAGAATAACTTACGATATGCAGATTGTCAAAAAATCAGAGGGTTTTTGCGCAGAAAAATATCAAAAAAGACCGCGTTGCGCTATTTTGCTTTATGCTCTGTACCGCTAAAAACTTCCAGCAGCTCTTTCGCTTTCACAAGGGCTTTAAAGCGGTGTGACACCTGGTATTTCATTTCGGCCGGCACTTCGCCGAAGGTCTTGCGAAATGGGGGGTAAAAAAAAATCACATCGTAGCCAAATCCATTGGAACCCTTGATTTCGTGCCCAATCACTCCATGGACTTCTCCGGTCATGATTCCGAGTACCTTTTCATGATTGGCGATGGCGACGGCGGATTTAAAGTAAGCGCCGCGGCAATTATCCGGCACCTTCTTCAAAAGACGCAGGACTTTCAAATTGTTTTCATGATCATTTTTTTTCGCTCCCGAAAACCGTGCGGAATAAATTCCCGGAGCACCATCGAGCGCATCACAACAAAGCCCGGAATCTTCCGCAAGTGTCAGCAGTCCGGTCTGACGCGCATACCCAAGGGCTTTGGCAGACGCGTTTTGTTCAAAAGTGCTGCCGTTTTCAGGAACTTCCTCCATTCCCTGGAATTCTGAAAGCCCCGCAATCTCATAGGGCAGTCCCTTGAGAAGGTCGCAAAGTTCTTTTAGTTTTTTAGCGTTGTTGGAGGCAACAAGCAGCCGGACAGCATTCATGCTTAAATTTTGATCGCTTTCTTTTGCAGCTGGATAAGCCGGCGTATGCCTTTGTCTGCAAGGGTGACAAGCTGCTCCATCTGTTTGACGCTAAAAGGTTGGCCCTCCGCGGTACCCTGGACTTCGACAAATTTCCCCGATCCTGTCATGACCACATTCATATCGACTTCCG
>OBEQ012025309.1_pt1 | contig 10944 bp, 7 predicted proteins | sample 1670901 | NCBI WGS metagenome assembly OBEQ01 (sample SAMEA104232315, study PRJEB22302) | groundwater metagenome | biome: forest; feature: aquifer; material: groundwater | place: USA | collected 2011-08-07 | depth 5.4 m | reverse complement strand
TTTAGAGCAATTAGAAATTAAGTCTAGCGCTTTTCACTTTTAGGATTGCAAAACGTGAGACTCTTCAGTAAACTCCAATGTGGATTATGGCGGAAAAGGGTAGATTAAACGTTATATTAGGCCTGCAGCGCGGCGACGAAGGCAAGGGCCGGTTCGTCGATTTGCTGGCCCAAAAGCACGACATTGTCGCCCGCTTTAACGGCGGGCCAAATGCCGGGCATAGTATTGCTTTAAATAAGGATCTAGAGTTTAAGCTCCACCAAGTACCGGCCGGCGTTTTATACCCTGGCAAACTCAATGTTGCTGGCAACGGCATGTTAATAGACCCGATCCGGCTGCTAGCTGAAATAGCCGAAATTCGCGCCGCCGGGCGCGAAGTAACACCCAAAAACTTCGCTATCAGCGACGCCGCCCATATGATATTGCCGCACCATATTCTACTTGATGAAATGCGCGAAGCCGGGGCCGCTAAGCAGGGCAGCACCAAACGCGGGATAGCCTATGCCGCCGCCGATAAATACGAGCGCTCAGGCGCCAGAGCCGAACTGGTTGCCGAAGCCCAAGATGAACTGCTAGCTAGAGTAACTTCCGGCCTTCAAAGAGTTTACGAGTTAACTAATAAGACCGGGAACCCGGAAGCTGAAGCCAGGGCTTGGCTAAAGGAAGCAGTGAAGTTAAAACCTTTTATTACTGATACCGTTAACCTGGTACGCGGCCGACTGGAAAGCGGCGATACTATGTTAGCCGAAGGCGCCCAGGCCTTCGCGATTGACATAGAGCACGGCATGTATCCTTATGTGACTTCTTCCCACACTACTATCGGCGGCGTATTGAACGGACTTGGTGTCGGACCACAGCACTTAGGTAAAGTTACCGGCGTCGTAAAAGCCGTTAAATCACACGTTGGCGATGGCCCGTTCGTAAGTGAAATAACAGATGAAAAATTGGCTGATAAAATCCGCGGCGAGCGCGGGAAGATCGATAGCGAATACGGCACCAGTACCGGCCGGCCGCGGCGTGTTGGCTACCTAGATCTCCCGGAGCTTAAACCGGCCATTAAATTAAACGGCGTCAGTGAAATCGCCCTGACAAAACTCGATACGCTGGCGCGTTACGGTAAAAGTATGCCGGTAGCCGTTAAATATAAGTATCTTGGCCAAGAGATTAACGAAGCACCAGGCAATTCGGCCGTTAAACTGGCTAAATGCCAGCCGGTTTACGAGGAAGTCGAACTTTGGCAAGAAGATATTAGCGAGGTAAAGAGATTCGAAGACCTGCCGGCCAACGCCCAAAAATTAGTCAAATGGCTGGAAGAGCAACTAGAAGTTCCGATTGCCATGATTGGCGTCGGGCCTAACCGTGACCAAGTGATACTGCGCAGCTCCTAGCGTCTCCCCTTTAGTTTCTATATCCTATTTATATGGCTCTATTTCAAAAGAAACAAGAAACCAGCAGCGCAGCGCCGCTATATACATTAGGGGCAGGTAGAACAGTCTTAATAATAGGGCTTGGTAATCCCGGTAAAAAGTACGAGGGCAGCCGCCATAATATTGGCTTTGAGGTAATTGACCACTTTGCCAAACAGAATGAATTTCCGGAGTGGACCGCAAAAAAAGACTTAAAATGTCTGTTTAGCGTCAAAAACTTAGGCGATAACCACGTAATTTTATGCAAGCCGGCGACTTTTATGAATTTGAGCGGCGAGGCAGCTCAAGCAGTGCAGCGCTTTTACCGCGTTTATAACAAAAATACGCTCGCCTTATACGACGAACTGTCCATTAATTTTGGCCAGCTTCGAACCCGCGGTGGTGGGGCTGATGCCGGGCATAACGGCGTAAAATCACTAATTCAGCACCTAGGTGAAGACTTTGGCCGCCTGCGGGTAGGCGTCGGTCCATTGCCGAGCGCTAAAACTGACCCGGCTGCTTATGTTTTGGGCAAATTTTCTAAAGACGAACAAAAAAATCTGCCGGCCATTATTCAAGAGGCCGGCGCCTTGATTACCGAATATATTTTCAGCGCGGTGTTGTTACCAGATACTAGATCGGTTCTTTAAACCCTGTAAAGTATTCATCAAATAAAGCCATTTGTCTTTTGATAGCTTCGCCGACACGAATGTCTTTGTTGGGTACGAAAGTCTCTTGGGTTTCTGGCGAAGCAGTCTGGGAATCCAGGATTACCAACTGCTGTTGTCCTTCAGCGTCTTCAACAAGTGCTATATTTCCGTCGCCAAGAATATCAGGATAATATCCAGTTTCGGAGTGAAGATGGGCGATAGCGGTGTAAAAGTTCCAAAGTTCAGTATTCATCCCTGTGGTGGCCGCCACTTCTAGAAGTTCGGCTACTCCAGAAAACTCTCTGAGAGAATTGAGATTTGACTGTCGGCATTCAACAGCATAGCCATTCATAAATTCGACCACGTCATATCTAGTTTCCAGCATATGTCTGCCTAGAAAGCCGCGACACAATTTGTAATCCGATTCCGACCGGCGCCTTATGACTTTAACCGCTTCGAGGTCAGTCGAAAAGGTCCTAATATTAACTTTAATACTTTCTGTGTCTGATGAGTAAATAATATTTTCATGGCCGCAATTAACTAATTCGTATGTGCTTGTATCTTTCTCTATAAAAAGCGGCAAATCCACGAACTTTTTAAAAATATTTCCGGCGACCGCCTTTCCAACGCGTTTAATAAAGCCCTGGTCAGCTCTCTTTGCCAGTCTTGCACCAAATGTAGCTAAATGAGCCTCTGCCGCAGCAATGGTCGCATTTTGCCTTAGTCCTTCTTTATTCATATATATTAGTCCTTAGAACCTAAAGAGCTCCAGAGGGGGTGGGCACCGCTGGAGCTCATTACACCCTTCAACCCACCGTCAGCAAGCGTCAGGAGATGTGCAAAAGCAGGGATATCCGAGCCGTCCGCTTTAGAGCGAACATCTGTCGTGAGACAGACCACCTACCCACATGGGAGTGAAAGTTAAAGGGGTTAGTTTGTTTAAGAGACTTTCCCTCACCTTTTTCTAAAAAACTTTTAGCGTAACCACTTGCTATTGGTTCTTGGGCGCGTCTATACTAAAAGCTAGAAAAAGGTGAAGGAGCCAGTTAGTAAGTGGAGGGTACAACTTACTAGCTGAATCTCTTAAACAATCTAACAAAATGTTAGAAAAACATCTAAAAACCCAAAAAGTTAATAGATGTTTTGGGGTATAAGGTACGTGAGTATCACAGTTGTGAAACTTACAAGTTGCAATTTTATCAAAAAAGTGTTGCAAGTGTCAATACCTTTTAATATTTTCTATGAAAGTCAATACCCTTAAGCTTACCAACTCCGAATATCCGGCAATACTAAAAAACCTTAGTGATGCTCCCGAAATATTATATTGGGCAGGCGATTCCTTGAATCAGCTCATGGCCTCGCCCCGGGTGGCTGTAGTAGGGAGCCGCAAGATATCACCTTATGGACAGATAGTCACTCAGCGTTTAGCGAGTGAACTGGCTAAGGCCGGCGTCGTAATTGTCAGCGGCCTAGCCTACGGAGTAGACGCCACGGCCCATAGGGCGGCATTGGAGGTTGGCGGCTTAACAGTGGCCGTTTTACCGACAAGCCTTGATGAGATTTACCCGACGGCCCACCAGAACTTAGCCGAGCAAATTATTAAACAGGGCGGGGCACTTATATCGGAGTATGTACCAAAAACGATTGGCTTTAAGCAAAATTTCATCGCCAGAAACCGCATTGTCAGCGGTATTTCCGATATCTTACTGATAACCGAAGCCGCTATTAATAGCGGCAGCTTGCATACCGCCCGATTTGCTCTCGAACAGGGAAAAACGGTTATGGTAGTGCCTGGTAATATCACCAGCCCGACGAGTGTCGGTTGTAACAACTTGATAAAAAGCGGTGCTATACCCGTTACCGAGGCCGAAGATATATTTTTCGCCCTTAACCTTAAGCCTAATAAATCAAAAGACCCTCTGACCGTATTCAAGGGCACCAAGGCCGAGCAAGAGCTCTTCGACCTTATACGCCACGGCATATCAAGCCAAGAAGAATTGGCACTAACCGCGAAAATGGACGGGCCTAGTATTGGCAGTGCCTTAACTATGCTGGAGATCGGCGGTTATATTCGCAGCTTAGGCGCCGGCGAATGGATAGTTGCCTAGACCCCCGCACCGCGCCAATGGCCAACCAGCCAAGCCGGTTGTACCGTTAGCACTTCTGGCGTCCAGCGGCGTTGCCAGCTGCGATACTCCTTCGGAGTATGTATAAATACACCTCAGTCTGTTTCTCGCTGGCGCCTTGCTGGACATCCAGATGCGAGAGTCTATGCAAAAGATTAAACTTCAAAGTTCAAACAAACCTCAAAATTCAAACTTCAAAATGTTTGTTTTTTATATTTGGTTATTCTTTGATGTTTGGTGTTTGAGCATATGGTAATATGCGTGTTATGGCGAAAAACTTAGTGATTGTGGAGAGCCCGGCGAAAGCTAAAACTATTTCCCCTTATGTCGGTAAGGATTTTATCGTTAAAAGTAGTTTTGGCCATATCCGCGATCTACCCAAAAAAGAACTCGGCGTCGATATTGAGCATAATTTTGAGCCGACATACCAGATAAGCCCCGATAAGAAAAAGATCGCCAGCGAGTTAAAAACCGCCGCCAAAGGCCACACTGTGTGGCTGGCAACCGACGAAGACCGCGAAGGCGAGGCGATAGCCTGGCATATCTGCGCTGTACTGGGGCTTAACCCCGAAAACACGAACCGTATTGTTTTTCACGAAATTACCGAACCCGCCATCACCCGGGCCATCAAAGCGCCGCGGACAATAGACCAAAAGCGCGTCGACGCCCAACAAGCTAGAAGGGTCTTAGACCGTTTAGTTGGCTATGAGTTAAGCCCAGTGCTTTGGAAGAAAGTCCGCGCCGGTTTATCGGCCGGGCGAGTCCAAAGCGTCGCCGTGCGTTTAATTGTCGAACGCGAGAGAGAAATACGCGAGCACGAGCATGAAAGCTCCTTTAAAATCAGCGCCTTATTCGAAACCGGTAAGGCCGAACTGCCCGCCGAGCTGCCCGATAAAATCAAGGATCAAACCGGCGCTAAAAAATTCTTAGAAGAAGTTATCGGCGCCGACTTTAAAGTCGCCGACGTTTCGCAAAAGCCCGGTACGCGCTCGCCGTCGCCTCCTTTTACGACCAGCACCTTGCAGCAGGAAGCTGCCCGGCGCTTGGGTTACAGCGTCAGGCAGACGATGGGACTAGCCCAAAAACTTTATGAAAACGGCCACATTACCTACATGGGCACCGACAGCGTTATTATTTCTAACATAGCCATCGAAGCCGCTAAAAGATATATAGAGCAGAATTTCGGCGCAAAATACGCCAACCCCAGGCAATACCAGACTAAAAGCCAGCTGGCCCAAGAAGCCCACGAGGCCATCCGGCCAACCCGTTTAGAGGTTAAGAGCGCTGGCGATGCCGGGCAGCAGAAACTTTATGATTTGATCTGGCGCCGGACACTGGCCAGCCAAATGGCGGCCGCCGAAACATCTAAGACCGAAGCTAAAATCTCTGTTAGCAGCCGCCCGGAACAACTAGTTGCCAGCGGCGAGGTTCTAAAGTTCGACGGCTTTATTAAAGTGTATGGCGGCGGCCACGAGGACCAAATTTTGCCGCCGTTAGAAAAGGGCCAAAGCCTCAAATTATCGCGGATGACCGCCCAAGAAACCTTTAGCCGGCCCAAAGCCCGCTATAGCGAGGCCAGCTTGGTTAAAAAACTCGAAGAACTGGGTATTGGCCGGCCCAGTACCTACGCCCCGACAATTAGCGTTATCCAAGATAGGGGATATATCGAAAAGACTGATTTAGAAGGCGAAAAACGGGCGGCCCGCCGGATGGTCCTGAGCGGCCAAAAAATCGAGGAAACCACCGAAGAAATCATCACCGGCGCCGACCGGTCTAAACTAATTCCCACCCAGTTAGCCGAAATAGTCACCGATTTTTTGGTTAAGTACTTCGCCGCGGTTTTAGATTATGACTTTACGGCCAAGGCCGAAGCCGAATTCGACGATATAGCCGAGGGTAAGCTTAAGTGGCCCGAGATGATAGACCGTTTTTATAAACATTTCCACCCGCTTATTAACGAGTCAAATAAGGCTTCCCGATCAGAAACTTTACAGGTGAGGGAACTGGGAGTAGATCCTAAAAGCGGCCTTAAAATCTACGCCCGCTACGGCCGCTTCGGCCCGGTTTTGCAAAAAGGCGAAAGCCCGCCGCCTGGTTCTAAAGATAAAGACGCCCCGAAACCGGTTTTCGCGCCGCTGCCAGAAGGTACGACTCTCGAAACTGTTACTTTAGAGCAGGCTTTACCGATGTTTAATCTGCCGCGCAACGTCGGTGTAACAGAGGCTGGCGAAGAAATTATCGCCGATATCGGCCGTTACGGCCCTTATATTAGGGTAGGCAAGAAGTTCATCAGCCTAAAAGAGCATAATCCCTTTAAAATAACCGAAAAAGAGGCCTTGGAGCTCATAAAAGAGCAAGTCCAAAAAGACAAAGATAGAGTCATCGCCGATTATGGCCAGCTTAAAATTCTGAGGGGCCCGTACGGACCTTATATAACGGACGGCAAAAAGAATGCCCGCATTCCTAAAGATAAGGCGCCAGAGAAAATAACAGAGGAGGAAGCCAAAAAATTACTGGCCGACGCCCCAAAGACCAAGTACAAAAGGCGCTTTAAAAAACCCGCCAAAAAATAGCTTCCCTGGGTACTAAGTGAAAGGTAGTAGCCACGAGTTCGAATCCAGGGGCGAATTCGGATTTATTCCGAAAGTGGCGTTTAAAGGACCGGGGGGCCCGCACAACCTGTTTTGTGGGATGTCGGTACCGTTAGGTTGTCCTTCAAGTTTTTTATCCACAAGGTTTACAGATTGACAAAATAGCTTCGTAGTAAATTATACATAACCGGATTGTGCTAGCGCGTCTAATACGTGCTACAATAATATTAGTAAAAAGTGTTTGACTTTTAATAGTATACGTTTTATAATTGTAAAAGCTAAATCACTTTGGCACCTAAATTTGAGGATATGGAAGAGAGCAAAACCGCCCAACTTAACCTGGAACCAGTAGTCCAAGACATCTTGGGAACTATCGAACGCGAGCGCGAAAGAGAAATCGTGGCCCGCCGTTTTGGCTTGTTTGACCGTAAGGAAACCTTAGAGCAAATAGGCGAATTACTAGGAATTACCAGGGAGCGGGTCAGGCAACTGGAAAAAGCCGTCGTAACCCGCTTAAAAGCCGCCGGCAAGGACGAATTACCGCATATTAAAGAAGTGGAAGCAGTAGTAGGCAGCCACTTAAAGGAAATGGGGAAGGTGGCCCGTACCAGTGATATAACCGATCGTTTAACTAAAGATTCTTCCAAGGTAGCCCAATCACGGGTAGCCTTTTTGGCCCATTTGAGCCCGGGCATCGCCGTTATAGAAGATAACGATCATTTCTTCCACTCTATTGGCTTGGCGTCAGAACACACCGAAAAAAGTATTCGCGACCAGATAAACAAGATTATCGAGGCCATTAAGAAGATCGGTGAACCAACGAATATCGAAAAGATTGCCGGCGAAGTCGGCAACAGCGACACTAAGCACGTCGCGGCTTTAGCTAATATCTCTAAGAACGTCGCTAACCTCCACGGCCGCTGGGGCTTAACGAAATGGCCGATGGTCAACCCTAAGAATATCCGCGACAAAATATATGTTATTTTGCACGACCAGAAGAAACCATTGCACTTTAGCGAGATCGCCGAAGCTATCAAGGCCAGTGACTTTAAGCGCAAGGACGTCACAACCCAAGCGATTCACAACGAACTTATTAAAGATAAGCGCTTCGTCTTAATTGGCCGCGGAATTTACGCCCTCCGCGAATGGGGCTATAAAAAGGGCACCGTCGCCGATGTTATCGCCGAAGTCCTTAAAAAAGAAGCCGGCCCTTTACACCGCGACGAAATTGTCCGCCGGGTCTTGAAGAGCCGGCACGTCAAAGAAACGACCATTCTTTTGAACCTACAAGGCAAGCCGCAGTTTAAACGCGTTGCCAAAGCCACCTACGCCTTAGCCGAATAAAAACTTCCAATATTTTCCTCCGGATGAGCAGGAGCGGTCCCGCTTTTTAGGCGGGATTCGGATTTATTCCGAAAGCGACGATGAGAAACCGCGAAGGGGTTTCTCATAATTTTTAGATGTATAATAGATAAGCACTATGGTTGAGATACGATGAAGATATTAGGCAGGGAAACTAGGTCGAAAATCGCCCACGAGCATTGCCTGTTAATGCTCGAAATCCCGCGGACTAATGACAAGAAAGAACTAGCCGCCGAGCAAATGCTGGCGGCGCTGCATGGTATTTTGCGCACCAAGCGGGAAATCCGGCTCTCAGGCACCCTACAAGAGCATATCAGCCTGGAAATCGCCGCAATCGGCCAGCGCATACGTTTTTACATCTGGACGCCGAAACACCTTCAAGCCTTCGTCGAGGGCCAAATTTACGCCCAGTACCCAACTGTCCAAATTTACGAGCAGACCGAAGATTACGCCGACAGGCAGCTCCATCAAACCGTCATTCATACCACCGAATTATTTCTGACGGATAACGAAACCCTGCCCATAAAGACTTTCCCCAGCTTTGAAGTCGCCCCCCTAGCTGCCATAACGGCCACGCTTGCCAAGCTTGATAATGAGGACGAAGAAATGTGGATCCAAATAATGGCCCGGCCGATCTCTGATAGCTGGCACAGAAAGGGCGCCAAAACGATCGCCAGGATCCGCGGCGGCCAAGGCTTATTTAGCGGGGCGGGGGGGGAAGTCATAAGTTATACGGCCCAATTCTTCGCCGCTTTGGCGCGGCCGCCGCTAGCGGGGGAGAAAGGCGCCGAACCGGATATTTCTGAACGCGATAAAAGCCGCATCACGGCCATTGAGGCCAAAAGCATCAAGCTGGGTTATCAGGTCAAAATGCGGCTGCTGTACGCCGGCCACGACCAACGGACAGCTAGATTAAGGATGCAGGCCCTGGTAGGCGCTTTTAAACAGTTTAACAGCACTAACCTCAATGGTTTTCAAGCCAAAAGCCTTAGCTTTAACCGCGATAAGCAGCTAGAGTACCAAACGCGTTTCTTCATTGACCAAGGTTATATCTTAAATATCGAGGAACTGGCTAGTTTATTCCATTTGCCGCACACTACCGTCGAAACACCTAATATTGTCTGGGCAACCGTCAAGACTGCTGAACCGCCGGCCAACGTGCCGGTGCAGGTGAAGGGCAGTGAAACCGATATTAGTTTGTTTGGCGTGACTAATTTTCGGGGAGATAATACGATTTTTGGTACCTGGCGGGCCGATAGGGGACGCCATATTTACATTCTCGGCCAAACCGGCACTGGTAAATCGGGGGCACTTGAGCTCTTAACGATATCCGATATTTACTACGACCAAGGCTTTGCCGTTATTGACCCCCACGGCGATTACGCCCAGCATGTTTTGAGTTTTATACCGCAGCGGCGGGTAGACGACGTAGTTTATTTCAACCCGGCTGATACCGACAACCCGATTGGTTTTAATCCGCTCGAGGTAACCGATCCCAGCTTAAAGGGCCATATTAGCTCCGAGCTCGTGGGCGTGCTAAAGCGCCTATTCGCCGATAGTTGGGGGCCTAGATTGGAATATATCTTACGCTACACGCTGCTAGCCCTGCTTGATTATCCGGAATCGACGATGCTCGACATCACGCGGATGCTAACCGACCGCGATTTTCGCAAAGACGTCATTACCTACATAGACGATCCGGTAGTTAGAAACTTTTGGGTAACCGAATTCGCCAGTTGGAACGATAAATTCGCCGTCGAAGCCGTCGCGCCCGTCTTAAACAAAGTTGGCGCCTTTACGGCCAACCCGATGATTAGAAATATTATCGGCCAGCCCAAAAGCACCTTTAATATCCGCCAAATTATGGACCAGGGGAAGATTTTGATAGTCAATTTGAGCCGCGGCTTAATGGGCGAGGATAACGCCGGTATCATGGGCTCTTTGATGGTCACTAAAATCCAGTTGGCGGCCATGGGCCGGGCTGATATTCCCGAACCCCAAAGGCGCCAGTTTTACTTATACGTCGATGAATTTCAGAACTTCGCTACCGATTCGTTCGCCGTTATTTTGAGCGAAGCCCGGAAATACGCCCTCAACTTGACCGTCGCCAACCAGTATATCTCGCAGATGGAGCAGCCGGTGCGCGACGCTGTTTTTGGCAATGTTGGTTCGATAATGAGCTTTCGGGTCAGTCCGGACGACGCGCCGTTTTTACAAAAATACTTCGAGCCGGAATTTGAGTCCGCCGACCTTATACAGCAGCACAGCCGCTATTTTGTAATCAGTATGATGATTAACGGCGAAAAGGCGCCGGCGTTTTCGGCCAAAACGCTCAACTTGCCAGTGCCGCCCGCCGACAATACCGATCAAATCGTCGAACTTTCAAGGGAGCGTTACGCCAAAAAACGCGCCGAGGTCGAAGACCGGATTAAAGAAATTACCTATAGCCCCGGAAAATTTAAGTCCAAGGCCGACCAAGAGTCCGCCAAAGCCCAGAAAGAGGCTTCTACCGGTAGTTCCAGCGAAAGAATCGGTAAGATGGCCACATCGATCATTAACCCGACGCCCGAAGAATCACCAGATTCCAAGCCAAAAAGGCGCCGGCGGCGCTCTAAAGGAAAGTCCCAGGCCCCTAAACACCAAGAACAGGCTCCGGCCACTGAAACGGTTGGACAAGAGCAGCATACGGCACGGACCAGCGATGAAGAACAAGTTATCAAGCTGAGGTAATAATCTATTTTTTCTTAACAGAACATTTTACGAACATTAACTGGAAGCCAAAAATAGGGAACCTATATAAAAGCAGGCG
>OBEQ011650580.1_pt1 | contig 10944 bp, 6 predicted proteins | sample 1670901 | NCBI WGS metagenome assembly OBEQ01 (sample SAMEA104232315, study PRJEB22302) | groundwater metagenome | biome: forest; feature: aquifer; material: groundwater | place: USA | collected 2011-08-07 | depth 5.4 m | reverse complement strand
CGGGCTGGGCCTGATCCCCGGCTGGGGCGGCACGGTGCGGCTGCCGCGGCTCATTGGAGCGGCGGCCGCAGTCGAGCATATCCTCAAGGCCGCGCTGCGGCCGGCCGCCGAAGCGCATCGCGCCGGCCTGGTGGACGAACTCGCGCCCGCCGCGGAATTGAGGGCCCGGGCCAAGGCCGCCGCGCTCCGGCTCGCCGCCACGGGCCGGCCGCAGCGGGCCGCACCTCCGGCGCCGCCCGCGGATTTTTTTGCCAGCCAGCGCCAGCTGGCCCAGTCCCGCCAGCGCGGCCAGCCCGCGCCGCTGGCCGTGCTCGATGCGGTGGAGCAAGGCGCCGGTTTGCCGCTGCCCGCGGCGCTGGACCTGGAGGCATCCCTGTTTGGCAGCATCGCCGCCGGGCCCGTCGCGAAGAACCTGCTGCATGTCTTTTTCGTGAAGGACGCCGCGAAGAAACTGACGGTGGATGCCTGGTTTCCTCCTCCGGCCGCCGCGGAGCGCCCGGTGCCATTCCGGACCGTCGGCATCATCGGCGCCGGTGTCATGGGTTCGGGCATCGCCCATTGGTGCGCGTTGCACGGCTTCGGCGTCATCCTGTACGACGAGAAGGAGGAGGCGATCGAGCACAGCGTGACGGTCATTCGCGGCCTGTTTGCCGAGTCGGTGAAGCGCGGCCGGCTCACGAGGGAGGAGGCGCACAAGCTGACGGGCGGCATCGGCATCACGACCAGCCTGGAGGATTTTGAAATCTGCGACCTGGTGATCGAGGCCATCGTCGAGAACGTCGGAGCCAAGCAGAAGCTTTTCGCGGAGCTGTCGCAGGTTGCCCGGCCGGATTGCGTGTTCGCGTCGAACACGTCCGCGCTGCCGATCGAGGAGCTTTCGGCCCCGGCGACGCATCCCGGCCGCGTTGTCGGCCTGCATTTCTTCAACCCCGTGGGGCGCATGCCGCTGGTCGAGCTCGTGCTCAGCCCGCACACCACGCGCGCCACGGCCGACCGCGCGCTCGCCTTCCTCCGGGCGCTCGGCAAGACGCCCGTCGTCTGCAAGTCGTCGCCCGGCTTCCTGGTCACGCGGGTCCTGTTCTTCTACCTGAACGAAGCCTGCCGGCTGTGGGAGCAGGGTGTGCCGACCGAGGTCATCGATGCCGCCATGCGCGACTGGGGCTGGCCGATGGGGCCGATGCGGCTGATCGACGAGGTGGGGGTGGACGTGACCGATTTCATCTACGGCGAGATGAAGCACTATTTCCCGGACCGCTTCGTGGTGGCGACCCTCTGCGCGCGGATGTTCGCCGCCGGGCTGAAGGGGCGCAAGAACGGCACGGGTGCCGGGTTCTACACCTACGCGGATGGCAAGGAAGCCTTGAATCCCGCCCTGGCCGCGTTTTTCCCCGCCGCGGCGGCGGGCCTGCGCGCCGCGGCGATCCAGGAGCGGCTCAACGGCGTGCTGGTCGGGGAGACGAAGCGCGCGCTCGACGAGGGCGTGGTCAAAACCTCCGCCGACGCAGACCTGGCGTTGCTGCTCGGCGCGGGCTTCCCGGCGATCCGGGGCGGACCGCAGGTCTGAGCCGCCGGCCGGTTCCGCCGCTAATCCAAAAGAATCAAAGCGCCTTTGGCCCCGGTCCCATGAACCCGAAATGCGTTGCGGTTGGCTGCCTTTTATAGGGAGATCCGGCCCGTATCCCCCCATGGCCACTGTCGCGACCCTGAACAAAGAACAGAAGCGTCACCTGTTGCTGACGATGCTGGAAAGCCGGCACGGCGACCTGCGCGAGGAAAGCCTGAACCGGCAGGGCAAGGGTCATTTTCACGTGTCGGGCCGCGGCCACGAGGGGATGTGCGCGCTGGGCGCGCAGCTGCGCGACAGCGATTTTCTCGTGCCGTATTACCGCGACCGCGGCCTGTGCCTGGGGCGCGGGCTGACCACGCGCTACCTCGCGCTGGAATATTTCTCCAAGCGCGACTCCGCCTCCCGCGGCCGGATGATGCCCTCGCATTATTGCTCGCGCGAATTGAACATCGTCAGCGTGCCGACGCCGACGGGTTCGCAGCTGCTGCCGGCCTGCGGCATCGCCTGGGGCCTGCAGCTCGACCAGAAGGAGGGCGTGGTCGTCACCTGCATCGGCGACGCGGCGGCGCGGCAGGGCGATTTCTACGAGGCGCTCGCCTTCGCGCTCGAGAAGAACCTGCCGGTGTTGTTCGTGGTGGAGGACAACGGCTATGGCATCTCGACGCCGACGCGGAAGACCAACCCGCTCGCGCTCGAGGTGCTGAACAAGGCGCAATGGCGGACTGTCGACGGTTCGGACGCCGAGGCGGTGCACGCCGTCGCGGAGCAGGCGCTCGCCGACCTGCGGGCGGGCCACGGTCCGGTGTTTCTCTGGGTGAAGGTGGAGCGGCTTTCCAGCCACACCAGTTCGGACGACCACACTCTCTACCGCTCGAAGGACGACCTCGCCGCCCTGGAGCGGGCCGATCCGATCCGGCACCTGAAGGTCCGGATGATCAAGGACGGCGAGCTCACCGAAAAGGAATTCGCGGCGCTGGACGCCGAGCTCAAGGAGAAGGTGCGCAAGGACTACGCGGCGGCCGAGCAGGCCGAGAATCCGCGCGCGGACGACCTGATGATCGAGACGCTCGCCCCGTCGCCGGACCTCAACGAGGAGCTGTTCAAGCCCGGCAAATACCGCATGGGCGACCTCATCAACCGCACGCTGCGCGCGGGGCTCGACGCCGATCCGGGCCGCATCATCTTCGGCGAGGATGTCGAGGATCCCAAGGGGGGCGTTTTCCGGCTGACGCAGAAGCTCACGACGGATTTTCCGGGCCAGGTTTTCAATTCGCCGCTGGCGGAGTCGACCATCATCGGCCTGGCCGGCGGGCTCGCGCTCTACGGCCGGCCCCCGGTGTTCCAGATCCAGTTCATTGGTTTCATCTACCCCGGCTTCAACCAGCTCGTCTCGAACCTCGCGAACATCCGCTGGCGCACCAACGGCGAGTGGAAGGTGCCGGCGGTGATCTATGCGCCCTATGGAGCCTACTTGCCGGGCGGCGGGCTCTGGCACTCGCAGGCCAACGAGTCGGTCTTCGCACATTTTCCGGGCATCAACATTGTCATTCCCAGCACCCCGGAGGATGCCGCCGGCCTGCTCTGGACCGCGATGCACGCCGAGGACATCGTGCTGGTGCTGCTGCCCAAGCACATGCTCTGGGCGGAGCGGGAAACCGCCACGCCCGTCGTCTCCATTCCGCTCGGCTCGGCCCGCCGCTGGCTCGAGGGCGACGACCTCACGCTCGTCGCCTGGGGCAACACCATGGAGAAATCCCATGAGGCCATCGCCGAATTGAAGGGCGAGGTCGGCGTGGACCTGATCGACCTGCGCTCCATCGTGCCCTGGGACAAGGCGCTGATCGAGACCTCCGTGCGCAAGACCGGCCGGCTCATCGTCGTGCAGGAGGACACGGAAAACTGTTCCGTCGGCCAGATGATCATCACGCATATCATGAGCCAGCCGGACCTGTGGGCGGCGTTGAAGGCTCCGCCGGTGCTTGTCTCCAAGGGCAATGTGATGATCGGCTTCAATCCCATCTACGAATACGCCGCGCTGCCCGATGTGCCGCGCATTCTCGACGCCATCTGGCGGACCGTGTCGGTGAACGTCGCGCGGGGCGAATTGCCCGGGACCACCGGGGCGGGCCTGCTGGCCACCCTCACGGCGGAGCCGATCCCAACCGGGGCTCCCGCCGCGCACGCCCCGCAATACACCGTCATCGCCGGCACGAGCGACATCATCGTCCGCGTGCCCATCATGGGCGAAGGGCTGCGTTCGGCGCGGGTCGTGGCGCTCAACAAGAAACCCGGCGACGCCGTGGCGCATGATGACGTGCTTTGTGAGGTCGAGACCGACAAGGCGGTTTACCCGATCGAGGCTTCCTTTGCCGGCACCTTCAAAGCCTGGAAGATCAAGATCGATGACACGGTCCTCATCGGCCAGGAAATCGCGGTCGTGACCGGCGATGTTGCGAGCACGGCCGGGCTGCCGGTGGAGGGCGCCGCCAAAGCTGCAGCCGGGGCCGGTGGCCCCGGGCCGGGGTCGACGATCCCGGCCACAACCGTCGCGAAAGCCGCGGGCGCGGCTCCAAGTAGGTCGGGCTTTATGCCCGACACCACGAAGTCGGGGACAAACCCCGATCAACAAAAACAAATCTCAACCCCCCCCGGTCCCATGAAAGGCAACGCCCGCCAGCCCGCTTTGCACCCGGCCATCACCAAACGTCTCGATGCCGTCGTTCCCGCCACGATGCTGATGGATGTCCGTTGGGACAGCCTGCGGCTGGCCCGCGAGGAGGCGAAGACGAAGCACGGCAAGGCCGCCCCCTCGCCGTCGATGATGATGGCCTGGTGCATCGTCCGGGCGCAGGAAAAACACGGGGCGTTCCGCTGCACCGTCGGGAAGGACGGGATGATCTGGGAGCAAGCCGACTTTGAGTGCGGCGTGGCCGTGGCGCTCGAGGGCGACCGGCTCGCGACGGCATCCATTCCCGCGGCGAACCGGCTGGCCTGGGCCGATTTCGTTGCGGCCTACAGCCGGGCGCTCGAGGAGACCCGCGCCGGCAGGCTCATCGACGTGCAGGCGCCGATGAACCTCACGAGCCTCGGGGCCTTCGGGGTCGAGAGCGCGACGCCGATCGTGGTGCCGCCGGCGATGGCGACGGTCTTCATTGGTTCGGCACACGAGCGCCTGATCAACGACGGCGGGCTCATCCATCCCGCCGAAGTGATCACGCTGTCGCTGACGTTCGACCACCGGGTCGTCAATGGCGCGGGTGCGGCCTCTTTCATGCAGGAAGTGCGGCAGCAGATGGAAGGGTTCAAGCTACCGGAGTAGGTTTCCTCCGCAGGTTTTCTCCGTAGGTTTTCTCCGTAGGGGCGCAGTCTTGCTGCGCCCTGCGTGCAGTCTTGCCCGTTCGGGCAGGCTCAGGGCCTTGAGCATTGTCGAAAGGCTGCGCCCTGCGTGCGGCGGGTCCGTTTGCTATCTCACGCCAGGGACGCAAAGAGCGCAAAGGCCGATCGCCCCTGCGTCTGTCGCTATCTTGGCGGAAGGCCAGCATGGGCGGTTTTCACTCATCGAGCGGGCGCAGCAAGACTGCGCCCCTACAAGCTAGAGGCAGGGGCCGGGCCGGACCGCCGGGCCGGCCGGGAGTTCCGGCGCGCCCAGCGGTCGCGCCCTACCTTGGGGGACCCATCACGGCTGGATCAATCCCCGGCGGATGGCGAAGCGGACGAGATCGGTTTGCGACTGCAGGCCGAGCTTTTGCATCAGATTGGTGCGGTGGGTTTCGGCGGTGCGCGGGCTGATGAAAAGCTTTTCGGCCATCTCGGATGTGTTCAGCCCCTCGGCGGCCAGGAGCAGCACCTCGCGCTCGCGGGGCGTCAGGGCGTTGAGCGGGTCGCTTTCGTCCGCGGTACGGGTGGTGAGCGCGGTGATCGCGCGTTCCGACAGCGGGGCGCTGAGATAGCGGCGGCCGGAGAGGACCTCGCCGATGGCGCGGGCGATCTCCGACGACTCGGAACCCTTCAGGATGTAGGCCATGGCGCCGGCGCGCAGCGCCTCGATGACGTAGGGCTCGTCGTTGTGCATCGACAGCACGAGGACCTTCGTGTGCGGGTTGCTGCTGCGCACCTGGCGCAACGCCTCGAGGCCGTGGAGGCGCGGCAGGGAGAGATCGAGGAAAAGGAGCGTGGGCTTGAACCTCTCCACGGCCTGCACGGCGGCCAGGCCGTCGGCCACCTCGGCGACGACCTTGAACCCACCGTCCGCCTCCAGGATGCTGCGCACCCCGCGGCGCACGACTTCGTGATCATCGGCCAGGACTACGGTATTCATAGGGGGAGTCGCGTTTGGCCGTTCTCCGGCCTGGCGGCGGCGACCGGCAGCGGGAATTCGGCGTGGAGGCGTGTGCCCTGGCCCGGGCGGGAGAAAATTTCGATCTGGCCGCCGGCGAGGTTCACGCGCTCGCGCTGGCCGATCAGGCCGATCGATTCGCGCGAGGCCAGCTTGGCCTCGACATCGAAGCCGTGGCCGCGATCGGTGATTTCCGCGAGGAGCTTGTCGCCGCCGGTCGTGAGCGTGACGTTCGCGCTGGTGGCGCCGGAATGGCGCGCGACATTGGTCAGCGCTTCCTGGACAAAGCGAAAAACGGCGGTCTCGAGTTCGCCAGGCAGGCGGGCGGGCGGGAGCGAGACATCGAGCGCCACGGCGATTCCGGTCTGGCGTTGGAACAGGCTGCAATGCCACTCGAGGGCGGGAGCCAGCCCGAGGTCGTCGAGCACGCGCGGCCGCAGTTGCTGGGTGAGTTCGCGCAGGTAACGGAGCATCTCGTCGCTCACGCTGAGGCTCTCGGTCAGCGAGCCCTGCAGGCCGGCGGGGGCGGCCTGGTGGACGGCTTCCAGCTGGAACTTCAGGCCGGTGAGGAGCTGGCCGAGGTGATCGTGCAGGTCGCGCGCGATGGCCCGGCGCTCCTCCTCCTGCACCCGGAGCAGCCGGATGGACAGCGCCTGCAGCTCGGCGGTGCGCGCCTTCACCTGCGCCTCGAGCGAGCGGTTGAGGGTTTCCAATTCGTGCGTGAGCTGCTCGTTGTTGCGCTCGGTGTCGGCGCGCCGGAGGATGTTGCTGAGGGAATAGACGACCTCCGCGAGGTAGTCCGGTTTTTGCAGGATGTAGTCCTGGGCGCCGAGCTTGAAGGCGGCCACGGCGGTCTGGCCGTCGTCCCGGGCGGACAGCAGGACCGCCGGAACGTCGGGATGGTGGGAACGAAGTTTGCGCAGCGTGTCGAGCGAGCTGGCGTCGCCGGGCGTGGGCCCGATGAGCACGGCGTCAATTCGTCCGCCCGTCCCAAGGAAGCTGGCCAATTCCACCGGCGTGGTGGCCGTGGTTAGCTCAAACTGGGGGGCGTTCACCCGGAAAAATTCCTCGATGGTGCGGCGGGTGAGGGCGGAAACCTCGATCAGGAGCACCTGGTGGTTTTTCACGCGCCAGGGCTGGTTGGCCGGCCGGGCGGGCGACTGCCGGTGCCGGGCCAGCACGCGCCGCACCGTGTCGACGATCTGGTTGAACTGCGGCGAGGTCTTGTCGACGCAATCGACCGCCCCGGCCCGCAGGGCGCGAACGGCCAAGTCGGTCTGGCCGAGGCCGCTGGCCATGATGACCGGCGTGGGGTCGCCGCGCATCACCAGATCGCGGAGAACCTGCAGGCCATCGATATCGGGAAGCACGAGGTCGAGCAGCAGGATGTCGACCCCGCCCCTCGCCATGCGCTCGAGGCAGGCGCGGCCGCCGGGGACGATCTCCAGGGCGATTTCGGGGGCGAAATGGGCGAAGAATGACCGCACAATGTCGGCGACATTCGGATCATCTTCGGCGTAGAGCACGCAAGTCATGGCGGAGCAGGGAAAAGAAAGGCCGCAAACCCCGTTGTTTGCAACGAATTGGTTGAGGGATAGAAGACCTTGGGCCGGGGCAGGGGAATCCCCCAGCGCATTTACGCAGGTCGATTCGCGGGAGCAGCCGGATGTCGGGAGAAACGGTTTTCGGGCATTCTGGACCCGTGAACTTCGCCCGCAACTTCCTCCGCCCCCTCTGCGCCACCCTGGTGCTTGGTGGCGGTGCGCTCGTTGCCCCGGCGGGGATCAAGTCGGAACGCACGCTCGCCGCGATCATCTCTCGCACCCCCGCGCCGCATCTGGTGGCCGAGGGCCAGCAACTCAAGGCGGCTGAGCGTGCGGCCGCGGCCATGCCCGCCGCCCAGGCCTTCTGGGGCATCGGCCGCTCGATGGAGCCCCTTTATGCGACCAACACCGCCATCATCGTCCAGGAGATCGCCTACGATGACATCAAGAAAGGGATGACGGTCATCTACTTGAAGAGCACCGGCGTCCGCGTGGCGCACAGCGTGGTGGGTGAAACCCGCGGCGGTTTTCTCGTCCAGGGCGTGAACAACGACGAAGAGGATGCCGAACTCGTCACGGAGGACAATTTCATCGGTGTCATCGTGCAGGCTTATGCCTCGGCTGACACGGCGTTCCGCACCGAGACCGAGAAGCGGCTCGTGGCGAAGGGCAAGATCCGGGCGGGCAACCGCACCTGAGATAGTTTGCTGGATTTTGGCGAAGTCCCGGCTATCCTCTTTTTCTGCTTCCATACTGCCATACTGGTGTCAGGGCCAGACACCGTCTTTTCCCATGACGACCATCCTATCCGCCTCCGTCGAACCGGCCAAAACGAAGAACCTGCACATCCTCGTGATCGAGGACGACGCCCGCTGGCGCACGCTCGTGGAAGCGCAGCTGCAAGCCGCCGGTCACACCGTCTTGGTGGCGGCGGACGGGCTGGCCGGTTTGGCGCTCGCGGCGGAGAAGCCCGATGTCATCCTGTGCGATATCGAGATGCCGCGGCTCAACGGCTATGCCGTGCTCGAGGCCCTGCGCCAGCAACCGGGGCTGAGCGACATCCCTTTCATTTTTCTCACGGCCCGGACGGCCCGCGCGGAGCAGCGGCGCGGCATGGTGCTCGGCGCGGACGACTATATCACCAAGCCGTTCCAGCCGGATGAATTGATCGCGAGCATCAACGGTGTGATCGCCAAGCGGGAGTCGTTTGCGCAACGGCTCCGCCATTACACCGAGGAGCACCAGCGCGAGATCACGGCGCCGTGGGCGCACGAGCTGCTCACGCCGCTCAACGGCATTCTCGGCATGGCCTCGCTGCTGGAATCGGAACCGGGCGCCATTTCCCCGACCGAGTTGCGCGAGATGGCCCGCTCCATCCAGCAGAGCGCGCGCCGCCAGCACGCACTGGCGCTCAAGCTGGTGCGCCATTTCCAACTGCAGCAGTTCCGGAGCACCGGCTGGGACGATCCGACGGCCGCCGCCGACCCCGCGACCGGCCTGGAAGACGAGGTGCTGGGCATCGCCGAACAGGCGGGGCGTTCCGCCGACCTGAAGCTTTACTGCACACGCGGCGTGGTTCGCGTCAACCCGTTCTGGCTGCGGGCCGCGGCGGCCGAGCTGGCGGAGAACGCCTTCAAGTTCTCGCCGGCCGGCGCCATCGTCGTCGTCACGGGCGCCATCGTCGACGGGATTTACCGCATCGAAGTGACGGACCACGGGCCCGGCATGACGGTGGAAGAGCGGGAGAGCATCGCTGCCTTCCGTCAGTTCGCCCGCGCCCGGCAGGAGCAGCAGGGCCTCGGGCTCGGCCTCGCGATCGTCCGGAACATCGCCCAGCTCCATCGCGGTTCGCTCAGCCTGGAGAGCGGACCCGACGGCACCGGCCTGCGCGCCACGCTCGATCTGCCGCTGGTGGAGTGAGGGGGGCTTAAACCGTTCGAATTCACACCTGAAGGACGCCAGTATGAAAGCTGGCCTTCGCGGGAGGGCGGCAGGCGAGGGCGAAGGCGCGCAGCAGGGTCGCGCGGGTGTCGTGGGGCTGGATGATCGCATCGACCCAGCCGCGCGCGGCACCGTAGCGGATGTCGGTTTGCTCGGTGTAGTCGGCTTTCACTTTGGCGCGGAGTGCGTCGAGCTCGGCCGGGGTCTTGTCCCTGGCGCTGCGGGTGAGAATGCTGAAGACGACATCGCTGGCCTGCGCGGCGCCCATGACGGCGTATTTCCTTCCGGCCGTCCAGGCTGACCAGCTCGTAGATTTTCGCCGCGGGGAATTCGGGATCAGCAATTGCAGGAGCGGCTTCAGGCCGCGATTCGTCCGCCGGCGGCTGTGATTCATCGCGCCGTAAAGCCGCTCCTGCAGCTTCGGCCGGCAGGAGTCCGATGAGCGAGCGTAGCCGCTTGATCGCCGCCGGGTCATCCTTTTCTTTGAAATCAACCGTGCCGGAAATCTCGGCGTGCATCGCATCGCCGCGCCGCCGAGCGTCTCGGTGTCGGTCTCCTGGCCGATCGCGGCCTTCACCAGCTGCGGGCCGGCGAGGTAGAGACCGCTGCCCTCGGTCATGAGGACCTTGTCGCAGAGCACGGGCAGGTAGGCGCCGCCGGCGACGCAGTTGCCCATGATGGCGGCGTATTGGGGGATGCCGGCGGCGGAGATCACGGCATTGTTGCGGAAAATCCGGCCGAAGTCGTCCTCATCCGGGAAGATCTCGTCCTGCATCGGCAGGAACACGCCGGCGGAGTCCACCAGGTAGACGAGCGGCAGGTTGCACTCGAACGCGATGCGCTGGGCGCGGAGGACCTTCTTGCAGGTCATGGGGACGAAGGCGCCGGCCTTCACGGTGGCGTCGTTGGCGACGATCATGCACGGATGGCCGGAGATCGGCGCGATGCCGGTGACGACGCCCGCGGCGGGGAATTTCCCCCAATCCTGATACATGCTGTGGGCGGCCCAGAGGCCGGTCTCGAGGAAGGCATTGGGATCGTCGATGAGCGCGGCGATGCGTTTACGGGCGAAGAGCCGTCCGAGCTTGTGCTGCCGTGCGAGTCCGTCCGGCCCGCCCCCTTCCCGCAGAACGGCCTCCTTCGCGGCGACCTGCTGGCAACGTTCGAGGAAGGGATTCATGTTTGCGCGGGGCTGACCGGCCGAGCTTGCCGCATCGCGGCGGCGGGTGAAGCCTGGAGTTGGCGCCGGCCGGCGATTAAGCCATTTGGGGGAGGAGGGAATCAAACCACGGATTTTTGCCCGCGAAACACACGAATGGCACGAAATCGAAGCAGAAATCGAGGGCCTACGTCGCTAGCCTGCATATTTCGCACTCCAACTCAGTAGTGTTCGGCACGATTGATGCACGAAGCGCGACAGGGAGCGAAAAGGGCCGAAGAGAGCCTGATTTTGAACGCGGGGATGCGCGCCGGAGGAGGAGGGGGCGCGCGGCGGGCGATTGGGGCACGGCTTCGCCTTGCGGATCTTCGGGCCGCAATCCTCCCCGGAGGCCGGG
>OBEQ010456046.1_pt1 | contig 10944 bp, 9 predicted proteins | sample 1670901 | NCBI WGS metagenome assembly OBEQ01 (sample SAMEA104232315, study PRJEB22302) | groundwater metagenome | biome: forest; feature: aquifer; material: groundwater | place: USA | collected 2011-08-07 | depth 5.4 m | reverse complement strand
GGTAATGGTCCGGATATTTTTAGGTTTCACAATACTTGGGTGCCTCAGCTCTTAGATTTACTTTTGCCTCTTCCCAGCAATGTTGTCTCAAAAGAAGATTTTTCTAAAAATTATTATCCTGTTGTTACGTCGGATCTAATAAAAAATGGCGCCATTTATGGCGTGCCTTTGCAAATAGATACCCTGAATCTTTATATAAATAGAAATCTTTTTCAAGCAGCCGGCCTTAGAGCCCCTACTACATGGATAGAATTTGGAAACTATGCGAGACAGCTGACCGTTAAAGATGAGAATAATAATATAAAAACAGCCGGAGCAGCTATGGGAACATTCAGCAATATTAATCATGCACCCAATATAATATCGATGCTTCTTGTCCAAAATGGAGTGAATCTCAACGATATGTCCTCCAACCTTCAGGCTGCAGGTGACGCGTTAAAGTTTTACTCCTCTTTCGCATTACCTACAGCAAATGTATGGGATGATACTCTTGATCAATCGATTAAGGCATTTGCATTAGGCTCCCTCGCCATGTATTTTGGTTACTCTTGGGATTTTTTTACCATAAAATCCATGAACCCAGGTTTAACGTTTGACATTTATCCAGTTCCGAACTTACCGGGGCAAAATGTAACTATTGCAAGTTATTGGGTTGAGGGAGTCTCTAGCAAAACTAAGCACCAAAAAGAAGCAACTCTTTTCATGCAATACCTTGCTCGGAAAGAGACAGCGCAAAAATTATTCGCGATAGAGTCAAAAACAAGAAATTTTGGTGAGCCATATGCAAGAGTGGATCTGCTAGAGAGTTTAAATAATTCCATTGCATATCCTTTCGTTGCAAGTGCGCCATTTGCGGTTTCTTCTTTTTTTGTCGATGGGACCTACGACAATGGATTAAATTCTCAAATGAATAATTATTTGAATATTGCTGTGGATTCTATATTAAAAGGAACATCTCCGCAATCAGCTGCGGAAACTCTGTCGCAGGGCATTTCGCAGGTCCTAAAACAGTATGGTCAATAATTCCCTGTTCTTAAAACTCTTATATACAGCGATATTTTTGATTACCCTTTAACAAAAGAAGAAGAGTATAATAAGCGCTTAATAAGATATGAAATTTAATATTGTAGTTTGTGGGGGGACATTTGACCATTTTCATAAAGGCCATCAGAGCTTCTTGCGTTTTATTCTTTCGTCAAGTAATAAGATTATTTTAGGCCTAACTACAGAAAAGTATGCTAGAGATAAGAAATTAAGTAATTCTATCGAAAATTACTCAAAGCGTAAAAATTCGATTGAGGATTTTTTTAGAAAAGAAAATGCGCAGAACAGACTTGAAATAGAAGCAATTCCCAATCTATTTATCCCAAAAAAATGGGAAGGGTTAAATATAGATGCGATTGCTGTTTCAAGTGATACACGAAAAGGTGCAGAGATTATCAATCAAGATAGAGAAAAAAGAGGCTTATCACAGCTCAAGGTAATTGTTGCGCCGGTAATTTTTACGGACTCAAATAAAGACTTATCTTCCTTTAGGATAAGAAGTGGAGAAATTAATCGGGAAGGAGAGTCTTATGTAAGTCCACTATGGTTTAAAAAAAACTTGGTTCTTCCAGAAAATTTAAGACAAGAATTTAAAAAGCCATTTGGCGAATTATTTAAAGATGTTAAAAATTCATTCAAAAACAAAAATTCTTTAGTAATTACGGTTGGAGATATTACGACCAAAGCTTTCAACGAAAAATCTTTGGGACAAAACATATCAGTCGTAGATTTTAAAGTTGCAAGAGAGAAAAAGTTTTCCAATATCTTAGAGCTTGGATTTGTAGGAGACGAAAATATTTTTAAAATTGATAATCCTGCAGGGCATATTACCAAAGCTCTTTTTCAAAAGCTTTCAGAAATTTTTAAATCAAATATATTGAAAAAAATTATTTTAGAGATTAACGGTGAGGAAGATCTGGCTGTGTTGCCTTTGGTGCTCCTTTCTCCATTAGGCACAATTATTTATTATGGTCAACCCCCACTTCGCCCAGCCTCCGCCAAGGCTTCGGCCGGCGGGCAAGGCTTCGCGGGGCAAGCCGGTGTGGTAAGAGTAGTGGTTTCAGAAGTCAGCAAAGATAAAGCTTATAGTCTTATTTCGAAGCTAAAGCTTGTATAACTAATACTAGAGGTTATTGACAAACTTTTGGATTTCCTATATATTTTCCGTACTATCCCTCAATTTTTATAACAGAGGGATTTATTGTGATTTAGGAGTTTATAATGGATAATAACAAGAAAATTTATTTAACAAAAGAAGGACTTGCGGAGCTTAAGAAAGAGTACGATGAACTGGTAAATAAAAAAAGACCTGATGTTTTGGCGCGTGTTACTCAGGCCCGAAATATGGGAGACCTTTCGGAAAATGCAGAATACGTTGCGTCACGAGAAGAACTAACTTTTATGGATGGAAGAATTGACGAGCTGGAAATTATTCTTAAACAAGCAATCGTAATAAGAGACGCTAAAAGTTCAAATCATGCGGTAAAACTCGGATCAACAGTAACGCTTCACTCGGATGGCAAAAAAGAAATTTTTACGGTTGTTGGAGAATGGGAAGCAGATCCTGAAAACAAAAAAATTTCGCATGAGTCTCCTCTTGGAAAAGTTTTAATTGGTAAGAAAGTTGGAGAAAAATTTCAAGTTGAAGCCCCTGCCGGAAAAATCACCTATTCTGTCATTTCCATAGGGTAATGAAAATACCTATTAAAAATTTGTTCGGCTATATATCTTCTTTGGCTCAAAATCAACCAAATAGAATTGCACTTTTAGAAGCTGATAAAGAGGGCAAGATCCAAGATACTATTGCCTGTAAAGGGTTAAAAGAGAGGGTTGAATATGCTGCATTTTGGCTAATGCAAAACGGCCTGAAAGATAAAGATGTTCTTGCCTTGGCAATGCCAAGCTCAGCAGATTTTTTGATATTAAGCTGGGCTTGCTGGAGCATTGGAATTATTACAGTGCCATTAGATATAAAACGTGACACAATCGGTGAACACAAATTTAAACTAGATGCTTCTTGCGCAAAACTTATTATTGCTAAAGAGGGAATTTTTACAGTGGAGGATAAATTGCAGTTATCAAAATATAAATTAACAGAAATTAATCACTTAGATTTTAAGAATGTTGATAAAAAGATATTGTGGAAGAATGATCTTGCCTATCAGGTACTTATTTTATTTACTTCCGGTACAACTGCCCATCCTAAAGGCGCACAATTAAGCTTGGAAAATTTAGTTGTAAATGCGAATGACATAGAGCGTTGGTTTAAGATTACAGATAAAGATAGATTTTTGGTGGTTCTCCCTTTACACCATATAAACTCGACATCTTTTTGTCTTGCAACTTTGTTTTCTGGTGGCAGCATAGCTTTAGTTCCGGGTTATTCAAACTCAAGGTTTTGGCAGCAACTAGCTCTCACAGCATCTACGTTTACATCTATAGTTCCATCTATTTGTTTTGATCAGTTAACTAGAAAGAAAGAACATGAATTGGTTAAAAACGAACTTAAACTTAACAGAATTCAAATCGGATCCGCTCCTGTTATGGTTGGCGATGTTAAAAAGTTTATGGAGCTCTATAATACTCCAATTTACCAGGGATATGGTCAAACAGAAACAAGTCTTCGTGTTACAGGAGTTCCCCTAGATCTTGATAAAAAAACTTACGAGAAGTTAATAGATTTAAATAGTATTGGCAAGTCGATGGACTGGGCAGACGTTGAAATAGTAGATAAGAGAGGTAAAGTTCTTGGTGAAAACGAAGAAGGAGAGCTTGCAGTTAAAGGCAAAGCTGTTATGAAAGGTTATTTGCATAACACAAAAGCTTTTCTAAATGGTTACTTTTTAACAGGAGATATCGGTTATTACAAAATTATAGAGAGGGAGCGGTATTTCTTTTTGAAAGGCAGGAAAAAAGAAATAATTATAAAAGGAGGAATTAATATTTCTCCCGTGGCCGTAGAAGACAAACTCAAAAAAATAAGTAGCGATATAGATCAGGCATACGTTATTGGTATTGACGATAAGCGCTATGGAGAAGAAGTGGGGGCTGTAATTTGCTGGAAAAAGGATGTGGACACAGAAAAAGCAAAAATAAACCTCAAATATAAACTTATTCACGGATCTGAATATGTAAGTTCTTATGAAACTCCTCAATATTTATTTTCTTTTAATTCCGTTAATTTACCGATGACCTCAACCGGAAAAGTACAGCGGTCTATACTTAAAAATAAAATCAATAGCGAAGACTTTGAACAGACAAACCTGATATATAAAAATTCAAGTTATAGATTTTTCTATTTACTAACTAACTCCTTATATTTTACAGAGGCTTTTGATTTATATAATTATTGCTGGGATCCGTTGGTTTTAAATATTAGTGAATTTAAAAAACAAATCGAAAACGGCTCTGCAATTATAGCTTTGGATAAAAATAATAAAGTTAAGGGTTTAATTCTTTTAGTAAGAACAGATATTTCCGAAAGCACTCTCTCTTCAATTTCCTATAGTAGACTTATCGCAATAGGTCAAAAGAGCATTGCTTCCGATAGCGGAGATTCATTTGTTTGCGTTGCGATATGCAGTTCTAATTATAGGTCTCAAGATATACCAAAAGTTAATGAAAAGCCTACTGTGAAAGATGTAAGAGAGTATTTGTTTTCAGGACATGATGGAGTATATAACTTTCACACAAAGGCAAAAGGTGGATTAGATAAGGGCGCAGAGTTGGTTGCAATCTTGCCAAATGCACGTCCGGAGGATAAAAGTTCTCTTGGATTCAATATGCTGATGAGATATCCAAAAATTAATAAGAATATTAAGATTAACGAAGATGCTCCTATTTCAGCACAGTTGATAGAAGTCGTTATGTTATTGGCTCAAAACATAGGCGTTAAGACAGTGTATGCATTTTCTCGGCCGGCTGGCCTTGCTAAATACATAAAAAGTATTAGCTAAGTATTTTGAGGAAATAGCGATTGAAGTATTGAAAAAGCTTTGTTTGTATCTTTTCGATCTACAATAAAAGTAAGCTCGCGATATGCAGAAACTATCTCTATAATATTAACGCTTTCCCATGCAAGAGATTTTAAGAAAAAATAGAATACTCCGGGAGTAATAATTGCCTCTTTTGGCAACCTTACGGTAATAGAACAAAGATCATGAAATTCATCAACAACATCTTCCTGACTTACCAATTTCTTTATATCTGGATAAAGGTCACGGCTAAAAATAATTGTTGTTTCAAAAGCTCCTGTTGTAATTGTAAGAAAACTTTCTTTTTGAGATTGAGATAACGTTAAAAGGCTTGAATACTTTTCGATCAAATTTTTAGAATTCTTAATATTGATTTCTACCAAATTAGATCTTGTAATCATATCTGGTGCTGTTTTGAAAATATTTTTGTATTTGGATTGAGGCTTCAAGTTTTTCTGCAGTCTATTAATAGCCATAATTATAGATGATTCATTCACTTTCTTAAGCAGCATTTCTTCTATTTCAGGTTTCATGTAACGGGCAAGAGAGGAATTATTTATAAAACCTTTAGACATTGCCTCGGTTAGATATCTGGACCGTTTAATTATGGTTTTCGCAGCTTCAGGAACAGTAATCATGTTAATATTTTAACAAAATATATAGTATTTGTAAAGATTATATAAAAAATTGACAATAAACATAAAGAGAATATAATTTAATTGTTTGAAGCATATGTCAATAGATTACATAAAAATTGCGTTGGATGTAAGAAGAAAGGCTCTTACAATGATTCATAGAGCTCAAACTAGTCATATAGCGAGTAATTTTAGTGTAATTGATTTAGCAGTTGTTTTATACGAAAATCTTAAACCGGAAGACAGAGTTGTATGGAGTAAGGGATGGAGCGCAGCTACAACATATATCTTACTTGCGCGCAAAGGAATCATTCCTGAAAGCGACTTGGATATATTTCCCAACAAACCTTATCTTAATTTGGTAGAAATAGGTGTAAAAGGGGTAGAAACTACAGGAGGATCAATGGGTCATGGATTGCCTGTCTCTTTAGGTATTGCTTTGGGACAAAAGAAAGCAGGAACACCAGGTATGGTCTATTGCATTATGTCTGATGGAGAAATGGATGAGGGCACAACTTGGGAAAGCATAATGATTGCCGCTCATCATAACTTAGATAATCTCACGGTATTGATAGACCGCAATACATGGCAAGCAATGGGGAGAACCGAAGATGTGGTGAGGCTTGAGCCGCTTGAAGAGAAATGGAAGGTGTTTGGATGGGATGCCCTGAGAGTAGATGGTCATAATTATCAAGCAATCGAAAAGGCCATACTTAACTACTCTTCCAAGCCCAAGGTAATCATTTGCAACACAATTAAGGGTAAGGGTGTTTCATTCATGGAAGATTCGCTTGTGTTCCATTATAAATATGTAGATGACGATACATACGAAAAAGCAATGAAGGAATTACAATGAGAAAACCATTTATTGAAAAAATGAATGAACTTGCATCTAAAGACAAGAGAGTTCTCTTGATGGTCGGAGACGTAGGGTTCACATATATGGAAGAATATATCAAGAAATTTCCAAAACAATTTTTGAACGTTGGTGTTGCCGAACAAACAATGATGGGTATGGCATACGGGCTTTCTAGGGCCGGTTGGAAGCCTTACGTATATACGATGATCAATTTTATTATTTTTCGTCCATATGAACAGGTAAGAAATGACCTTTGTCATCAAAATGCTAATGTCAAACTCTTTGGGGTTGGTGGTTCTGTAGGATATAATTTTATGGGATTTGGCCATAATGCAGAAGAAGGTGAGGAGGAAAGATTGTTCGGGCATTTACCCAATTTGAACAGGTATTACCCTCAAACCGAGGAAGAAACTAAGGAAATTATGGAGAAAGAGTATAACCGCCAGGGCCCCTCATATATGAGACTATAAATTTCTTTCCTCCATTTGGATAGAAAATGTTTTATTTTTAAAGTATAATGTTAATATGCCGGATTTGGATTTTAGGAAAGTGCGTTTGGAAAAGCTTAAGAAAATAAAAGCTTTGGGGTGGAATCCATATCCGGCCTCTTTTGATAAAAAACAAACAATCGCAGACAGTTTAAAGAGTTTTGGAAAAAAAGTGAAAACCGCAGGGAAGATTTTTTCCTATAGAGAGCATGGAAATATTGCTTTTGCAGATCTGAAAGATGAAAGCGGAAAGATCCAGATTTTCTTCCAGAAAAAACTCTTAGGGGAAAATTACAAAAATCTCAAACTTTTGGATATCGGAGATTATATTGGAGTAGCAGGTGCAGTTGTCAAGACGACAGCCGGGGAAATTTCCATTGCTCCTACATCTTACACCTTGCTTACGAAATCTCTTAGTCCAATTCCTAGTGAATTTTTTGGATTGAAAGATACGCAGGTTCGCTATCGTCAGCGTTATTTAGATCTCCTAATTAATCCGGAAGTACGAACGCATTTTAATAATAGGACTAAATTAATAAGTGGTGTTCGGGAATATCTTGATAATTTAGGTTTTTGGGAAGTGGAGACGCCTACTCTTCAGCCTTTGTATGGCGGAGCTAATGCGAAGCCTTTCAAAACTCATGTAAATGCTTTAGATTCAGATATGTATCTGAGAATTGCTGACGAACTTTATTTAAAGCGTCTTGTTATTGGCGGATATGAGAAAGTTTATGAGATCTGTAAAGATTTTCGTAACGAAGGAATAGATTCAACTCACTTTCCGGAATTTACAATGATTGAGTGGTACGAAGCATATGCAGATTATCAAAGAGTTATGGATGTTGCAGAAGGTCTGTTTAAAGATTTAGGAAAAAAATTGTATGGACACACAACGCTTGAAGTAGAAGATAAAAAAATAGATATTGGTCGTAAATGGCCAAGAATTGAAATGTCAGTTATTATAAAGAATAAATTGGGCTTGGATGTTGAAAAAGAAACCGCAGAAAGTTTGAAAACATATGCGAAAAAGAATTGTGCGGGAATGCAAATGTTGGGAGGAGAAACAAAAGGGCAACTCATTTTTGCGATTTTTGAGCATGAGATCCCGCAGCTTTTGCTTGATCCGACCTGGATTATTGATTATCCGCAGGATGTTAGTCCATTGTCAAAGCCCCACAGAAGCAAACCTGGTTGGGTTGAGAGATTTGAGGGATATATTGGCGGAAAAGAAATTTGTGATGGATGGAGTGAGTTAACGGATCCGCAAGTGCAAAGACAGAGGTTTATTCAAGACATTAAGATTGCAAGAAAAGACAAAGAAGAGACGCAGCCGCTTGATGAAGATTTTCTAATTGCAATGGAGTACGGAATGCCGCCACTTGGCGGAATTGGAATTGGCATAGACAGATTGGTTATGTTTTTTACCAACAAATGGGCGATAAAAGAAATAGTTCTTTTCCCTAATCTTCGGTCAGAATTGAAATAATTAATCTTTAAGAATGGTAAAACTTCTTACGTCCGCAAAAGGGGAAGGTGAATGTTGGACTTTAATGCTTTGATGTATTAAAGTAAATTGTTTTATGACTAAGGTTTCACGGATTAAAGTTGATTCAAGACATTTAGGTTTCTTTATAAACAATTTTTGGAACCTAATTACCCTTTTGGAAAATAAAGATCAGGTTGCACGTTTTCTTAAAGATCTTCTTACCCATACGGAAATGAAGATGTTGGCAAAGCGTATTCAAATTGCAAAAATGTTGTTGGAAGGCCATGATTACCGAGCAATCAGAGGTTATGTTAAGGTGAGTGATGCAACAATTGCAACTATAAATAACAAGTTAGAAATTGGAGGCGAAGGATTAAAAACTGCAATAGGTTATTTTAGGAAGGTTGAGAAAGATATAGAAAGAGAAAGATTAAAGATCGTTCCCGATCTTAAAAAAAGATATGGAGAATATTTTCTTCTCGATAAGATAATCGACAAAGCTACTAAGCAGATGAAGATTCGTAATAAGAAGCAATCCATTAAGAAAGATATACCACTTTAATACTCTAATGTATTAAAGTAAAGGTAAGAGGTATAGTATAGATTGTTGATTTCATTAACTTTAATTTTAATTTCAATATAGCTATACTTATGAAAAAGTTATTTATTGCTATGGGAAATAAATAGAAGATTAAGGCAGATTAGGATCGAAGACCATTGCCTTTCCTTTTTTTGCAATATCTGGAAGGTCAAAGTCATAATCCTCTTGATGAGAACTTGCCTTAATTTTTCCTAACACTTCATCTTGTGATAGTCCTTGTCTGGATAATATTTCGGCATACGCAGTAAGAACAGGCGTTGAGAAACTGCTGCCATCGAGTATTCCTAGTTTTCCATTATCAACGTAGATGTCAGCTCCAAATACTTGATTGGTTGGGCCATAATTGCCAGTCCATTGTCCAACAATGATGAGATTTTTTGGCTTTTGGTCTTTTAGTTCTCGTAGAGTTTCTTCAAAATCTTCTCCTTCATTGCCGGCAGCAGCAAAAAAAAGTTTATCCGGATAAGCATTTGCTACGGCAAAAAGCTTTGGGAGATTCTCGCGTGCTTTTTCCCGATCATAAGCGCCGACAATTTCTATCGACGGGAAATCATATTTTGAAAATAATAAGTCTATATCCCCAACTTGAAAGCTCATATTGACAACACGATTTGTATCCGTACTTAATAGTTCAATAATACGTTGAGGGTTAAATGAAATGGATACCCCCTGATTTCCTAGTGAATCCTGTATTTCCTTTACGCTTGACATATCAAATATTTTCTGTAGAGGGATAAGTTCTACACCAGTGCTTTTTAAACCAGCTTTGTTCCATACTTCTTCCATGGCACCTACAACTTTATCTCCATGACTAAAGTATCTCTCTATAAAAGCATGAGTCATTACTTGCTTATACTTTTTCGTTTTTTCTGCCGCATGTTTTGCATCTGGAGACATCCAGTTAATAGGATGTCCAAAGTCTTTCCCTATCTGTTCTTTAGAAAGATATGCAGATCCAAGTATTTTTTTCGCAAGATCTTCGTTTGAGAAAAATTCATTTTGAATAATACCCTCTCTTGGAGCAGATAAACCAGCATCGATTATGGTAACTTGCGGTTTAAATGGGATTTTCTCTGCCTCTTTTTGTCCTTGTTCGGAAGAAATAGTATTTGGAGTTACCGGTGTTGGAAGAACTGCTTTTGAATCAGGCGAAAACGCTGCTACAGCAGCTATAATTACCGGCGCAAGTTTTTTAGTAACAGATTTTAGCAGTGGATATTTTTTTCTTGGAGCAACATTTTTTATTTCCGGCGATGATTGTTCGGACATTATAGAGATAGTATAATAATAGACGCATGAAAAGTAAACTTCTTATTGCTACGACAAATGTTGGAAAGTTAAAGGAGATTTCTAATTTTTTGAAAGATTTGCCCCTTGAAATTATTTCACTTTCGGAGATTGGCATTACAGATGATGTTAAAGAAATAGGAAAAACATATAGAGAGAATTCAGAACTTAAAGCATTATTTTATGCAAAAAAAAGTAACTTGCCTGCGATTGCGGATGATGGAGGATTGGAAATTTCTGCTCTTGGCGGAGCACCTGGGTTAAAGAGCAGGCGGTGGTTAGGACACGATGCGTCTGATGACGAATTGATTAATTATCTCAAAAAGGTTTCAAACAGTCTCCCAGAAGATAATCGCAGAGCCTCTTTTAGGGCAGTAATATCTTTTGCTTTGCCAAGCGGTAAAGTTTTTAGCGCTGAGGGAGAGGTTAAGGGAATTATCGCAAAAGAACCTCAGCTTAAAAAAAATAAAGGATTTCCGTATCGGGTGTTTTTCTACTTGCCACAGATACAAAAGTATTATCAAGACGAAGAATTATCCGAAAAAGAACAAAAGTTGTATAATCATAGAT